>Ga0055536_1002038_pt1 | contig 11575 bp, 8 predicted proteins | sample AraplaCvi_mLB_r2_FD_55037 | JGI IMG/M metagenome (GOLD analysis project Ga0055536, IMG submission 55037) | Arabidopsis root microbial communities from North Carolina, USA - plate scrape MF_Cvi_mLB_r2 | ecosystem: Host-associated > Plants > Roots > Endosphere | place: USA: North Carolina...
TTCAGCGTGGTCTCCGGCAGCGCCGGCGACATCGGCAGCGAGCTGACCAGCAACCCGATCGTGCGCAAACTGTCCTTCACCGGCTCGACCGAAATCGGTCGCCAGTTGATGGCCGAATGCGCCAAGGACATCAAAAAAGTCTCGCTGGAACTGGGCGGCAACGCGCCGTTCATCGTGTTCGACGATGCGGATCTGGATAAGGCCGTCGAAGGCGCGATCATTTCCAAATACCGCAACAACGGCCAGACCTGCGTTTGCGCCAACCGTCTGTACATTCAGGACGCGGTCTACGATGCGTTCGCCGAGAAGCTGAAAGTGGCTGTGGCCAAACTGAAAATCGGCAACGGTCTGGAAGACGGCACCACCACCGGCCCGCTGATCGACGAAAAAGCCGTGACCAAGGTTCAGGAACACATCGCTGACGCCGTGAGCAAAGGCGCGACCGTACTGGCCGGCGGCAAGGCGATGGAAGGCAACTTCTTCGAGCCGACTATCCTCACCAACGTGCCGAAAAACGCGGCCGTGGCCAAGGAAGAAACCTTCGGTCCGCTGGCGCCGCTGTTCCGCTTCAAAGACGAAGCGGAAGTGATCGCCATGTCCAACGACACCGAATTCGGGCTCGCCTCGTATTTCTACGCACGCGACCTCGGCCGTGTGTTCCGTGTCGCCGAAGCGCTGGAATACGGCATGGTCGGCGTCAACACCGGGCTGATCTCCAACGAAGTCGCGCCGTTCGGCGGCATCAAGGCCTCGGGCCTGGGCCGTGAAGGTTCCAAGTACGGCATCGAAGATTACCTGGAAATCAAATACCTCTGCCTGGGCATCTAAGCCGGGAATGGGATCGCTGCAAACGCAAAGGGCACGAGAGCGCTGTCCTTTGCGTCGTTTCAAAACGGAATTTTCTCTGCGGCCGGGAACGCCGTGGCAGTCGATCATCGCATGCTGCCACCGCCGATTCCTCCCGCTTCATCCTTGAACCACGCCGCCCGATGAGCGGCGAATGAGGACTGTAATGAGCAAGACTAACGCTGAACTGATGGCCCGCCGCACCAATGCCGTACCTCGTGGTGTTGGCCAGATTCACCCGATCTTCGCCGAGTCGGCAAAGAACGCAACGGTGACCGACGTTGAAGGTCGTGAGTTCATCGACTTCGCTGGCGGCATTGCTGTACTGAACACCGGCCACGTGCACCCGAAAATCATCGCTGCCGTAACCGAACAGCTGAACAAGCTGACCCACACTTGCTTCCAGGTGCTGGCCTACGAGCCGTACGTTGAGCTGTGCGAAAAAATCAACGCCAAGGTGCCGGGCGATTTCGCCAAGAAAACCCTGCTGGTGACCACCGGTTCCGAAGCGGTGGAAAACGCCGTGAAGATCGCCCGTGCCGCCACCGGCCGCGCTGGCGTGATCGCGTTCACCGGCGCTTACCACGGTCGCACCATGATGACCCTCGGCCTGACCGGTAAAGTCGTGCCGTACTCCGCTGGCATGGGCCTGATGCCAGGCGGCATCTTCCGCGCGCTGTACCCGAACGAACTGCATGGCGTGAGCATCGACGACTCGATCGCCTCCATCGAACGCATCTTCAAGAACGACGCCGAGCCGAAAGACATCGCCGCGATCATCATCGAACCTGTTCAGGGTGAGGGTGGTTTCTACGTCGCGCCGAAAGAGTTCATGAAGCGTCTGCGCGCGCTGTGCGACCAGCACGGCATTCTGCTGATCGCTGACGAAGTGCAGACCGGCGCTGGCCGTACCGGCACTTTCTTCGCCATGGAACAGATGGGCGTTGCCGCCGACCTGACCACCTTCGCCAAGTCCATCGCTGGCGGTTTCCCGCTGGCCGGCGTGTGCGGCAAGGCCGAGTACATGGACGCCATCGCCCCGGGTGGCTTGGGCGGCACCTACGCTGGTAGCCCGATCGCTTGCGCCGCTGCGCTGGCCGTGATGGAAGTGTTCGAAGAAGAGCAACTGCTGGATCGCTGCAAGGCTGTCGGCGAGCGTCTGGTGACCGGCCTGAAGGCCATTCAGGCCAAGTACCCGGTGATCGGTGAGGTGCGCGCGCTGGGCGCGATGATCGCGGTCGAGCTGTTCGAAAACGGCGACAGCCACAAGCCAAACCCGACCGCTGTAGCGGCTGTTGTCGCCAAGGCGCGGGACAAGGGCCTGATCCTGCTGTCCTGCGGCACTTACGGTAACGTGCTGCGCGTGCTGGTCCCGCTGACTTCGCCGGACGAGCAACTGGACAAAGGTCTGGCGATCATCGAAGAGTGCTTCGCTGAGCTCTGATTCGTCGGTGTGACCTGCTCGACAAAAACCCGCTTCGGCGGGTTTTTTTACGCCCGTTGAAACACATCGGCCGCGTTTGCGCTGTAACGAATGTCCGGCATTGGCTAAGGTTCAGGCATTGCAAGGAGAGCGCGCATGACTGCCGTTGATTTACCCGCCGTACCCCGCGTGTTGATTGCCGAGGCCGATCCCTGGTCTCGCGACCTGCTTAAACAAGTACTGCTCAACGTGCGCTGCGATGCGCGCCTGGATCTGTGCGCCGACGGCCAGCAAGCGCTGTCGTTGCTTGGCGAGGTGCCGTATGACCTGGCCATCGTCGATTGGGAGCTGCCCGGCATCGATGGATTGCATGTGCTGCGCAGCGTTCGCCAGCGCAAACGCAATCCGCCACTGCCGTTCATTCTGATGAGCAGCCGCAACGACAGCGCCAGCGTGCGCGAAGCGATTCCGCTGGCGCCGACCGCGTACCTGACCAAACCGTTGAACATGGACGGCCTGACCGAGCGCTTGCAGGGTTTGCTGCTCAACGCCGGCGAAGCCGTGGTCTGCGAAGTGTCGGCACTGGCGCCGGGCATGACCCTGTCAGTGTTTCTGGAACGGCGTCGCGAGCAGGCCGATGGCGCGCCGCTGATGACCGACGTGCAAGTGGCGGTCAAACGCAGCCTCAATCCCCAAGGGCTGGACCTGAAACTGCTGGAGGAAGAGGTTCGCACCGATCCGCAGATCACCGCGGTGCTGATCGCGGCCGCCAACAGTGCTGCGCAGCACCATGGCGCGCCAGTGCAGACCCTGGCGCAGGCGCTGCATCGACTCGGCACCGGGCAAAGCATGAACCTGATACTCGGGCTGGCGCTCAAACGCAGCGCCCGGCTCAGCAATGTGTGCCTGGCAGATTACGCCGAGCGCTACTGGGGGCTGTCACTGCACACGGCGGAATATGCCCGCACGCTGGCGCGCTTGCTCGATCTGGATCAGGAACGCTGCTATTGCGCGGGCATGCTGCATCGACTCGGCGATCTGGCGCTGCTGCGCTGCTTGCAGGAATGGCGACTGGCCGGCGGCGAGCTGGACGAGCTGGAAGAGGTCGGTGAAGCGTTGGCGAAGTTTGCCGCTTCCTACGGCTCGGCATTGAGAACTCGCTGGCGGCTGCCGCTGGAGTTGCGCGAGTTGATTGCTTCGGTCTACCAGCTCGGTGGTGGCGTTTACAGTCGCGAGGCGCTGGTGATGAACATGGCGGCGCAGATGGCGCGGCTGACCGAGCATGAAGGCGTCGAGGAACTGGCGAAGAGCAGGACGGCGCGGTTGCTGAAGATCGGCTTGCCGGAGTTGATGCGGATGCGCAAATAAACAGATGTCACCGCCAGTCAATGTGGGAGCGAGCCTGCTCGCGAAGGCGGTGTGTCATTCAGCTTTGAGTGCACTGACAGAATGCTTTCGCGAGCAGGCTCGCTCCCACAGGTGCAGCAACAGGCGCGGAAACCGGGTCAGGCCGCAATAATCCGGTTCTTGCCCTGCCGCTTCGCCTCGTACATCGCCGCATCCGCGCGGGCGAACAGGTTGTCGAGGCTCTTGTCTTCGTCGGTGAGATTGGTCAGGCCCTGGCTCACGGTGATGCTGAACGGCTGACCGTCGTGGTTGAAGCGCAGCCGCTGGATTTCCTGCTGCAGTCGCTCTGCCACTTGCACGGCCATCTCCGGCGCACAGCCGGGGAACACCGCAGCGAACTCCTCACCGCCAATCCGCCCGAACAGGTCGCCACGACGCAATGATCCACGCCCGCACTCGGCGATCCGTTGCAGCACGTTGTCGCCTTCGGGATGGCCGTAGCTGTCGTTGATCACTTTGAAGTCATCGATGTCCAGCAGCAGGAAGGCCAGCGGTGTGCCGTGGTGGCGGGCCTCGGCGAACTCGCGGTGGGCACATTCGAAGAAGTGGCGGCGGTTGCTGCTCTGCGTCAGCACATCGGTGGTGGCCAAGCGTTGCAGCTCGGTTTCCATGTTTTTCTTGTCAGTGATGTCTTCAGCGATGCCGACGATGATCACCGGTTGACCGGGCTCGTCCTGCCGATTGATGAAGCATTTGTCGCTGATCCAGCGCACCTGGCCGTCGGCGGCGATGATGCGGTACTCGCGATCCTCCACCGCACCTCGGTGCAGGACTTCGGCGAGGCTCTGTTCGGCGTACTCGAGATCATCGGGATAAATGCTGTCACGCCATTGGTTGTAGTCAGCCAGCAAGAGTGCTGCGGAGCGGCCGAAGATCCGTTCGTACGCCGGGCTGACATACAGCACCTGACGGGTTTCCCAGTTGAAAGCCCAGAGCACGGCGTTGACGCTGACCAGAAGCGAACTGATCAACTGTTCGCGTTCGCTCAGGCGCGCGACTTCGCCTTGCGCGTGCATCAGCGCCATCAACGTTTGCGCGGCCTCAGGCCATTGGGTGAAGGATGTGTCTTTCTGGTTGTTGTTGACCATCGGCACAGATCTCAAAGGGCGCGCCGCAATGTCGACAACGGCCACAGGACAACCCGCCGGGATGGCGAAGTGTCTTTGAGATAGAGGATTTTCGGCGAAGTTCCCGGCCATTACCGAGTCCCGCCAAGGGGCGAGCTGTAGGAGCTGACGAGTGCAACGAGGCTGCGATCTCTTGATCTTCAGAATCAGAAGATCGCAGCCAGTGCCGGATCAAACCGCCGCAGGACGCAGCGAGTAGGTTTTCAGCTGATCGGCAAAATCACGCAACGACTGGATGCCACTGGCCTCGGCCTCGTGAATCCATTCCTTGATGGCAGCGAGCATGTCGTGGCCATTGGAACTGGTCTTGACCCAGATCTGCTGCAGGGCCAGGCGTTTTTCGTAAATGACTTTCAGCGCCTGGCTGTGTTCCAGCATGGTCTGGATGCGCAGGTGATGACGGTCTTCCAGCAGGCTGGTTTCCCGAGACAGCAGGCGTTTGGCCCGGTGGAACTGGTGGCGCACCGAGTGATCGACCTTGGCCAGCTCCTGCTTGACCAGCGGACCAATCACCAATTTGCGGTACTGGGCCATGATCTGGAAGCGGTTGTTGAGGATCGCCATGGCAGTGTCCATGTCCAGGCTGCCCTTGCCTTCAACGCGGTGGGCGATCGGTGCGACCCGCTGCACCTTGGCCAGACGCAGGAAGCAGAAGACCTTGATCCACGCCCAGCCTAGGTCGAATTCCCATTTCTTCACCGACAGCTTGGCCGAGTTGGGATAGGTGTGATGGTTGTTGTGCAGTTCTTCACCGCCGATCAGGATGCCCCAGGGCACCAGATTGGTCGCCGCATCACGGCATTCGAAATTGCGATAGCCGACGGCGTGGCCCAGGCCGTTGATGACACCAGCGGCCCACACCGGAATCCACATCATCTGGATTGCCCAGATGGTGATGCCGATGGTGCCGAACAGCAGCAGGTCGATCACGCCCATGATCGCCACGCCCAGTAATGGATAGCGGCTGTACAGGTTGCGTTCGATCCAGTCTTCCGGGCAGTTCTTCCCGTAGATGCGCAGGGTTTCCGGGTTCTGTGCTTCGCTGCGGTACAGCTCGGCACCGGTGCGCAGTACCGTGGACAGGCCCTTGATCACCGGGCTGTGCGGGTCATCTTCGGTTTCGCATTTGGCGTGGTGTTTGCGGTGGATGGCGGTCCACTCGCGGGTGTTCTGCGCCGTGGTCAGCCACAGCCAGAAACGGAAAAAGTGCTTCAGACCCGCATTCAGCTCGAGCGAGCGATGGGCCGAGTAACGGTGCAGATAGACCGTGACGGCAACAATCGTCACATGGGTCATCAGCAGGGTGACCGCGACCAGTGACCAGGCCGACAAGCCAAGAAAACCTTCGTACCACATAGGCTATAGGGCCCTCGATAAAGATAAAAACAGCCGTTGCATTATCACTAAGCACACAGATAAAACCAGTCGCCCTTTCAGATAAGAAGTCGCTGAATGTTTCTTGACCTATAATTCCAACCTTTTTGTAGGGACATGGACGACCGAATGTCTGCGACTTACCGCGATGCCTTGCGTGCAGTGCTGCTCTACCTGGTACTGGCCGCCGTGTGGCTGCAGGTTTCTGATCATTTATTAAGCAAATTCTTCGATGACTCCGGTGAGCGGGCGCATTGGCAACTGATCAACGGTTATCTGCTGGCAGCGGTCAGCGCCGGGGTGATTTTTCTCGCGCGGGCGCGTCTGTGTCGGTTTCTCGGCATCGGCGCACGCTTGCGTGAGCGGCATACCGACCGCGAGCGCCTGCGTCAGGCGGCCGCCGTGTTCGACTGCACCCGCGAAGGTGTACTGGTCACCGACCATCGAGGCTCGATCGTCCACGTCAACCGCGCTTTCATCGAGATCACCGGTTATCGGCGCGACGAGGTGATCGGCCAGCAGCCCAGTCTGTTCAAGTCCGGCCACCATCCGCCGGGGTTCTATCAGGCGATGTTCGCCACACTCGAGGCTGAAGGTGAATGGAGCGGCGAGATCTGGAACCGGCGCAAGAGCGGCGAGATTTATCCACAGTGGCAGACGATCCGGGTGATTCACGATGATTTCGGTCGGCTCAGCCATTATGTGGCGGTGTTCTCCGACATCAGTGCGATCAAGGATTCCGAGTCCGAGCTCAAACACCTGGCGCATCACGATCCGTTGACCGATCTGCCCAATCGCCTGCTGTTCAGTGATCGCGCCGAGCAGGCGCTGGCGTCGGCGCAGACGCACAAGCGTGGCTGCGCGCTGCTGCTGCTCGATCTGGACCATTTCAAGATGATCAATGACAGCCTCGGGCATAACGTCGGTGATCGGTTGCTCAAACTGGTGGCGACGCGTTTGCAGGAGCTGTCCGGCCCCGGCATCACCCTGGCACGGCTGGGCGGTGATGAATTCGCCGTGCTCGCGGAAAGTTGTCCACAGCCCGCGCAGGCGGCGGCATTGGCACAACGGATTCTGGACGCGTTGAAGGAGCCGATGCTGATTGACGGCAATCAACTGTTTATCAACGCCAGCATCGGCATCAGCCTGTTTCCCAGCGATGCCTTGAGCGCCGAGCAGTTGCTGCGCAACGCCGACAGCGCGCTGTTCAAAGCCAAAAGCAGCGGGCGCAACGGCTACGCGCTGTACACCGAAGAGCTGACCGCGCACGCCCAGCAACGGGTCGAAATCGCCTTCGAACTGCGCCGGGCATTGGAGCAGCAGGAATTGTGTGTCTATTACCAGCCGGTGCACGACCTGCAAAGCAGCCGTCTGATCGGCGTCGAGGCACTGGTGCGCTGGCAGCATCCGCAGCGCGGCCTGGTGTCACCGGCAGAATTCATTCCGATTGCCGAGCGCACCGGTCTGATTGCCGATATCGATGCCTGGGTGATGCAGCAGGCTTGTCGACAGATGTGCCAATGGCAGCAAAGCGGCGTGGTGCTGTCGTTCGTCGCGGTGAATGTCTCGTCGCGGCTGTTTGCCCGGCGTGAGCTTTACCAGCAGGTGGCGCAGGTGCTGCACGACACCGGGCTGGATCCGGCCCATCTGGAACTGGAAGTCACCGAAAGCGCGGTAATGGACGATCCAGAAGTGGCGCTGGAGCAAATGCATCGGTTGCGTGAACTGGGTGTGCGCCTGGCCATTGATGATTTCGGCACCGGCTATTCCTCGCTGCTGCGGCTCAAGCGCCTGCCGGTGCAGAAACTCAAGATCGATCAGGGTTTCGTTGCCGGGTTGCCCTGGGACGAGGATGACGTGGCGATTGTCCGGGTGATCATCGCGCTGGCGCGGAGCATGGGAATGCAGGTGCATGCCGAGGGGATCGAGGAGGTTGAGCAGGCGGCGTTTTTGCTTGAGCAGGCGTGTGATCTGGGGCAAGGGTATTGGTTTGGGCGACCAATTTCTGCGGCGGAAATTGATTGGGAGCGTGCTCCACTGATTAGTTAAAGATCAAAAGATCGCAGCCTTCGGCAGCTCCTACGGGGATCGGTGCAGGAGTTGATGCAGGCTGTGATCTTTTGCTTTTACAGGCTGCAACCCCTTGTGCGGGCAGACAAACATTTCTGGTTATATAAACATTCTTAAATAGTCTTTTTAAGAATATCCGTGCCTCTCTTATATTGCTCCCACGCCGAACGCAGTGCCGCCCACTGCCAGGCAAAATCCCTTCAAAGGAGCAGCACCATGAGCGCATCCCTTCGCAGCGTTGACGGTCAGGACGAAAGCACCATCTTGCGTGAAATCCAGAGCGCCCTGCGCGATCTGCGGTTCGGCGCGGTGGAGATCACTGTGCACAACGCGCAAGTCGTACAGATCGAACGCAAAGAGAAATTCCGTTTGCAGCAACCCGGTAAACAACCGGGCTGAGCTTGAGATCAAAAGATCGCAGCCTTCGGCAGCTTCTACAGGGGGCTGTGTGCAGGAGCTGGCGAAGGCGGCGATCTTTCAACGGGACCCGATTCCAGCAATACATAAGAAAAAGCCACCACCAAGAATTCCAGGAGCTTTCACCATGTCGTCGATTCGCCGTTACGCTTTGGCCGCGCTGGCCAGTGCCGTGTTTGCCGGTTCCGCCGTTGCCAAGGATTACGAACTGCTCAACGTGTCGTATGACCCGACGCGCGAGCTGTATCAGGAATACAACGCCGAATTCATCAAGTTCTGGCAGAAGGATCATGCCGGCGACACGGTGAAAATCCAGCAATCCCATGGCGGTTCGGGCAAGCAGGGTCGTGCGGTGATCGACGGTCTGCGTGCTGACGTGGTGACCCTGGCCCTGGCCGGCGACATCGATGAAATCGCCAAGCTCGGCAAGACTCTGCCCGCGGACTGGCAGAAGCGTCTGCCGGAAGCGAGCACGCCGTACACCTCGACCATCGTGTTCCTGGTGCGCAAGGGCAACCCGAAAGGCATCAAGGACTGGGGCGATCTGGTCAAGAATGACGTCTCGGTGATCACGCCGAACCCGAAAACCTCGGGCGGTGCACGCTGGAACTTCCTCGCGGCGTGGGCCTATGGCCTGAAAGCCAACGGCGGGGATGAAGCCAAGGCCAAGGAATACGTACAAACCCTGTTCAAGCACGTGCCGATCCTCGACACCGGCGCCCGTGGTTCGACCATCACCTTCGTCAACAACGGTCAGGGCGACGTGTTGCTGGCCTGGGAGAACGAAGCGTTCCTGGCGCTGAAAGAAGACGGCGGCGCCGACAAGTTCGACATCGTCGTACCTTCGCTGTCGATCCTCGCCGAACCGCCAGTGGCCGTGGTCGACAAGAATGCCGAGAAGAAGGGCAACGCGCAGATCGCCGAAGCCTATCTCAAGCACCTGTACAGCCCGGCCGGCCAGGAAATCGCCGCGAAAAACTTCTATCGTCCACGTGACAAGGACGTAGCGGCCAAATATGCCCAGCAGTTCCCGAAACTGGAGCTGGTGACCATCGACAAGGACTTCGGCGGCTGGAAATCCGCGCAGCCGAAATTCTTCAACGACGGTGGCGTGTTCGACCAGATTTATCAGGCGCAGTAATCTCACTCGAAACGAGCCTGAAGTTCAGGCACAAACCATGTGGGAGCGAGCCTGCTCGCGAAGGCGGTCTATCAGCGACAGGGATGTTGACTGATACTCCCTCTTCGCGAGCCGGCTCGCTCCCACATTGATGCGTTTTCAACCAGGGACTTTTATGTCGCGTCGTATCTCCCCCGTCATACCCGGCTTCGGGCTGACGCTGGGTTACACCTTGGTGTACCTCAGCCTGATTGTGCTTATCCCGCTGGCGGCGATGTTCGTCCATGCCGCCCAGCTGACCTGGGATCAGTTCTGGACGATCATTTCCGCACCGAGGGTGCTGGCAGCGTTGAAGCTGAGCTTCGGTACCGCGCTGTGTGCGGCGATCATCAACGGCATCATCGGTACGTTGCTGGCCTGGGTGCTGGTGCGCTACACCTTCCCCGGGCGCAAGGTGATCGACGCGATGATCGATCTGCCGTTCGCCCTGCCCACCGCCGTGGCCGGTATCGCGCTGACGGCGCTGTACACGCCGACCGGTCTGGTCGGGCAGTTCGCCGCCGACCTCGGCTTCAAGATCGCCTACACGCCGCTGGGCATCACCCTTGCCCTGACTTTCGTGACCCTGCCGTTCGTGGTGCGCACGGTGCAGCCGGTGCTGGCCGATATTCCCCGTGAAGTCGAAGAGGCGGCTGCCTGCCTCGGTGCTAAACCATTACAGGTGTTCCGCCACATTCTGCTGCCGGCGCTGTTGCCGGCGTGGTTGACCGGTTTCGCTCTGGCGTTCGCTCGGGGTGTCGGCGAGTACGGTTCGGTGATCTTCATCGCCGGCAACATGCCGATGAAAACCGAAATCCTGCCGCTGCTGATCATGGTCAAACTCGACCAGTACGATTACACCGGCGCCACATCCATCGGCGTGCTGATGCTGGTGGTTTCCTTCGTCCTGTTGCTGCTGATCAACTTGCTGCAGCGGCGCATCGAAACCCCATAAGGAGGCGCGAACATGTCCCAATCGTCTATTGCGGCCGCGTCCTCGGCCAACGCTGCGCGGCGTGGCAGTGCGACCTCGCGCAGAATCCTGATCGGTCTTGGCTGGCTGATCTTTTTCCTGTTTCTCCTGCTGCCGCTGTTCATCGTCGTATCGCAAGGATTGAAGAATGGCCTCGGCGCGTTCTTCACCGCGATCTTTGAACCGGATGCACTGTCGGCGCTGAAACTGACGGTGATCGCCGTGCTGATCTCGGTGCCGCTGAACCTGGTGTTCGGCGTAAGCGCGGCGTGGTGCGTGAGCAAATACTCGTTCCGTGGCAAGAGCATGCTGGTCACGCTGATCGACCTGCCGTTCTCGGTGTCGCCGGTGATCGCCGGTCTGGTCTACGTGCTGATGTTCGGTGCGCAGGGCCTGTTCGGGCCGTGGCTGCAGGACCACGACATCCAGATCGTCTTCGCCCTGCCGGGCATTGTCCTGGCGACGATTTTCGTCACCGTGCCGTTCGTGGCTCGTGAACTGATCCCGCTGATGCAGGAGCAAGGCACTCAGGAGGAGGAAGCCGCGCGCCTGCTCGGTGCCAATGGCTGGCAAATGTTCTGGCACGTCACCGTACCCAACATCAAGTGGGGCCTGATTTATGGCGTGGTGCTGTGTACTGCGCGGGCCATGGGTGAGTTCGGTGCGGTGTCGGTGGTGTCCGGGCACATTCGCGGGGTGACCAACACCTTGCCGCTGCACGTCGAGATCCTCTACAACGAATACAACCACGTGGCCGCGTTCGCCGTGGCGAGCCTGTT
>Ga0055536_1002093_pt1 | contig 11370 bp, 10 predicted proteins | sample AraplaCvi_mLB_r2_FD_55037 | JGI IMG/M metagenome (GOLD analysis project Ga0055536, IMG submission 55037) | Arabidopsis root microbial communities from North Carolina, USA - plate scrape MF_Cvi_mLB_r2 | ecosystem: Host-associated > Plants > Roots > Endosphere | place: USA: North Carolina...
CGGTGAAGGCGGCTTCTGCGTGCAGGGCCTGGGCCATGTCGACTGGATCGACGTGCTGGCCATCGAAGGCATTCCCGACAGCGACAACTACCTGATCGTTCACACCCGGCCGTTCAGGAAGCTGCTGCTGACCGTGTGCGTCGACGAACTGGCCCCGGTCATCAGCCACTACCTTGCCCTCAGGAGCAGCATCGAGGCAACGCGCTGGGGCAAGCGGCAAAGCCGCGCCATGGTTTTCTGCTGGCGGTGCTTCAGGGCCTGGATCTGGGCGGGGTACGCGCTCGCGGGCGCGGTGGGCATTGCGCTGCTCCTCAATGCGGGGGATGCGGGCTTCGTGAAGACTGCGGTGGGCCTTTGCGTGCTCATGCCGCTGGTCGCGTGGCTGGTCTGGGCCATTCCCATCTCGCAGATCAGCACCTTCTCGCCTTCGCGGGTGCGCGCCTTCGAGCTTGATGGCACACGGCTGCACAGCACCGACGGCGAATGGCAGTTCGACCTGCGCCGGGACCGCATCAGCCGCCGCCGTGTGAGCGGCATCGGCTACGAGTTCACCTTCCTCGCCATTCGTCCGGAGTCGGGGAAGGGGCTCGACCTGATCCTCGAAGGCGGCGCCGACCAGGACGCGCTGCTCGACGCCCTGGACGACCGCGGCCTGCTGCCGCTGACGAACCCCGAGTTCTGAAAGGCCGGCCAGGCGGCGGTGGTAGCCTTGCCCCCCGATGAACCTCCGCACCAAGATCGTTGCGCTCGCCGTGGCACCCTTGCTCATCGCACTGGTGCTCGTGGCCCTCGCGGTGCGCCACCAGGAGCATGACCTCGCCCAGCGCGAGCGCGCCCTCATCGAGCGCAGCTACATGGACCAGCGCCGCAGCGAACTGCGCAGCTACGTCGACCTGGCCGTGAGCAACCTGCTTCCGCTGTACGAATCCGGCCAGGACGACGAAGCCACCCGCAACGAGGCCCTGCGCCGCCTCGCCGCGCTCAACTACGGCGACGACGGCTACTTCTTCGTCTACGACCTCGAGGGCAACTCGCTCATGCACTCGCGCCAGCCCGAGCTGGTCGGCAAGAACCTCTGGGAGCTGCGCGACTCGCGCGGCCGCTACACCATCCAGGAACTGATCAAGGGCGCGAAGGAAAACGGCGGCGGCTACATCGAATACGAGTGGCGCAAGCCATCGAGCGCGCAGATGGCGCCCAAGCTCGGCTACGTTACGGCGCTGCCGCGCTGGAACTGGATGGTCGGCACCGGCCTGTACCTCGACGACATCCAGTCGACCATGGACACCCTCGACCGGCAGATGAACGCCAACGTCACCGCCACGCTGCTGTGGATTGCCGGCATCGCTGCGCTGTGCCTCGGCGTGGTCAGCGCCGCCGGCCTCTTGTTGAACCTCAGCGAGCACCGCACGGCAGAGGCCAAGCTGCGCTTGCTCGCGCGGCGCGTGGTGCAGTCGCAGGAAGAAGAACGCGGCCACCTCGCGCGCGAGCTGCACGACGGCACCAGTCAGACGCTGGTGTCGGCCAAGCTGCTGATCGAGTCCGCCGTGGAGTCGCTCGACCGCCAGCAGCACACCACCACGCCGCCCGCGCTGGCCAAGGCGCTGCAGCGGCTCAACGATTCGCTGATCGAGGTGCGCCGCATCTCGCACCGCCTGCGCCCAGCCTTGCTCGACACACTGGGCCTGCCCGCCGCGCTGGAGCGGCTGGTCGACGAGTTCAGGGAAGAGGGCGGCGTCGATGCGTCGATGATGGTCGGCGGCGAATCCTTCGAGCTGCAGCCCGAAGTGAAGACCGCGCTCTTCCGCCTGACGCAGGAAGCATTGACCAACGTGCGCAAGCACGCGCACGCACAGCACGTGCACATAGCGCTGAACTTCGACGACGAAGAGGGCGTGCGACTGGAAGTGAGCGACGACGGCACCGGCTTCGACATTCAGGCCGTGCAGCTCGACCCGCGGCGCGGCATCGGCCTGCGCAACATGCGCGAGCGCATGGAGGCCATCGGCGGGCGGCTCACCATGAACTCCAACGCGGGGCGCACCTCCATCGAGGCCGAGGTGCCGGCCCGCAGCGCGAAGGCCGAAGCACCCGCATCCACGACAACATGATGACGACGAAGACCATCCGGCTTTTTCTTGTCGACGACCACCCGCTGGTGCGCGACGGCCTGCGCGCCCGGCTCGGCTCCATGCCCAACCTGCAGATCGTCGGCGAGGCCGGCAGCGCCGCCGAAGCGCTGGAGCTGGTGGAAAGCGTGCGGCCCGACCTCATGCTGATGGATGTCGGCATGAAGGACATGAACGGCATCGAGCTCGCGGCACTGCTGCTGCAACGCCAGGGCGCGCCGCACATCGTGATGCTCAGCATGTACGACAACCCCGAGTACGTGCAGAAGGCCCTGCAGGTGGGCGCGCGCGGCTATGTGCTGAAAGACGCGCCCGCGGCCGAGATCGTCGCGGCCATCGAGGCCGTGTCGGCGGGCGGTACGTTCCTGAGCCCGGCCGTGTCGAAGAAGCTGTTCCGCACGCAGGAGCCGAGGCCCTTGCTCACCCCGCGCGAGAGCGAGATTCTTTCTGCGCTGGGGCGAGGGGAATCGAGCAAGCAGATTGCGCGTGACCTGGGCCTGAGCGTGCGCACGGTGGAGGCGCACCGGCAGAGCATCAAGCGGCGGCTGGGGATCGAAGGGCAGGCCGAGCTCATCAAGTACGCGGTGGAGCATGCGCGGGAGTTTGGGCAGGGCTCCTGAGTCGCGCTTGCCTGCTTTGTTGACTGTCAGCGCTTTGTGTACCGACGCTGCCGATTGGCGATTACTCGAAGGAATCGAGGAATCTTCAACAGAAGTTCTTTCTGTGCGAGGCTGGCCTTCTATACAGTGAATGCCCCTGTGGTCGAACGACCCACCAAGTGGGCATGGAGGGCACTACTTCTTTTTGCACCAATGAACGAACCGCTTCGCCTCACGGCGGGCTGTTGATGCGGCATGCATCGACGCGAACGTGGGGCACAAAAGGCGACGGCCAAGGTGCGCGAACACCCTGACCGTCTAACCAAGTGACGTGCTGAACTATGGAAGGGCACACCAATGGCTGAACGAATTATGGCCGGGCCTGCGAGGCCGGCATCTGCGGACGCGACCACGACACCCGATGCGTCCGATCTTCTTGAGAACAAGTTGGAGCAGTTGAACTCACTGCTTTGGTGCTTCTACGGCGCCGGAGACGGATGGTTCCAGGATGCGGGGGAGGCACATCGGGAGAATCTGCTTTGGATTGCTTCTGATTTGGCGCGGGAGGCGGTGGAGTTGTATCAGGAGATGAGCCCGGCTGGGTGAGGGCTCTGGGCGCCAAGTCTTCGAAGATGGCTTGGCGCTCGATGTGGCACTTCGGTTTCTACAGCGAGCTTCCGCTTCGCAGCAGTTGCGGTCTTCTGGTGGGTTCGTGCCAAACTTCGGCATCCGGGCGGGAAATGATCCCGCACGTCTGCGGCAGAGCTCGGCGTCTGGCCAAGACCTATCCACTGAAGAACTATTCTTCAAGATCTCGATGGATGTGCACGGTCTTCGCTAGTTGGCTCGGATTTCCCGCCTGCTCGGTCGACCGCAATAGGCCTCAGGAGTTTCTTGGTGAGCACAATCTCTAACCAGACCTTTGTCGTCCTCGATACAAACCTGCTGCTTCACTTCAGGCAGCCGGACCAGATGGACTGGACCCCCGTCGGCGACGATGTCGTACTGCTTGTCTTACCCATTGTTTTGAGAGAACTCGAGAAGACAAAAGCGCTTGGTGCAAATCTGCGTGTGAAGCAACGGGCGGGCAAGATGGTGTCATGGCTCGCACATCTTCTTGATGACGGGCAAGAAGTTCCACTCAGACCAGGCGTCGCTCTCCGTTTTATCGGCGACGAGCCACAGTTGGACTTCGCGATCCATAACTTGGTTCGCGAAGTTCAAGATGATCAAGTTGTCGCTTCGCTGATAGACCTAGTGAATCGGCTGTCATCCGCCCCCGTCTTGTGTACTGCCGACATGGGACTTCGCGTCAAGGCCAAGCAGCGGGGGTTTAAGCTTCATGTTCCGCCGGAGAGCGAACGACTAGCTGAGGAGTCTGATCCGAAAGATAAAGAGCTCTCCGAGCTTCGTCACGAACTGCAGCAGCTCAGAGTCAAGGTGCCAAAGCTGTCTGCTGGCTTTGTGGATGGGAATCTGCACTTCAAGCCCAAACTAGTTCCCGTGCCAGCAGTCCCGTACAGCCTAGAGCAGGTGAAATTGCTGTACCGACCCATGGCGGCTGTAGAGCAGACTCCGTCTCCCGGTTCCATCGGAGACTTTGTGAAGATGTTTAGCGCACCAACTGGGTATGTGGTTGAGCTCTATAACAAGCAATTGGAGGACTTCTTTTCGGAGTACGAAAGGTACTTGGAAAAGTTTGATGCATGGTCTCGCGCCATTCAACGATGCTTCCTATTCGACCTCAGGCTGACGAATGCAGGCACAACGCCTGCGACTGATGTCGACGCGATCTTCACGTTCCCGGAGGGAGTGAAAATTCTGCAAGCTTCGAAGATCCCAGAGCCCCCCAAAAGTCCAGTGGCGCCCGAGGTGCCGAAGCATGCTTTTGGTCCGTTAGGTGGCGTGAATCTCGTGGCACCGCGCTTGCACGGAGGCCCGATGCCCGGGGGAATCAAACACCCGTGGGTGCTGTCTTGTCAAGCGAATCGAGTTCACCTTAAGCTCGACAGACTCAAACATGGCTTCGATTTTTCGGTCCCCCAGTTGGCAATCGCATTCTCAGATCAAGGCGTTCGTTCAATCTCGTTCCAGGCAGAGTTGACGGCGAACGAACTATCTTCTCGGATTGAATCTGAACTTCATCTTGTTTTTTAAGCATGAGGTTGGTTTTCACGCAATTGAGGCGGTCGCTATTACTCTGGAGAGGCCCTTCTTTACTGCGGAAGAATTAGGTAAAAATATTTCAACTTACCGTCGCTGGAGACATTAGGTCTTCAAAGACCTAGGCCTGCTCTTGTCGTTCTCTATGACTAACACCGAATTGTTGTCCTATTTGGGCGCAATCACAGGCGTGATTGGCTCTGTTACTGGCATCTCCGGAGCCATCATGGGCTACCTTAGCTATCGCAAAGCAGGAGTGATCAAGTCGCTTGAGTTACGTCTGGAGCTCACGAAGGTTGGCGTCGAGGTGTTCCAGAAGGCAGACGACCTTGGCGCTCTTCTCAATCGTGCTAAACGGTCTAGAGATGCTGTTGCAGCAGCGACCGGAATGTATATGTCCGGCGCTCGTGAGAAATGGTTGCGGCAACTTGCGGCTGACGAAGAGTCTCTAGCAACGATAAACGAGTCGGTCGACGATCTGAATGTTGACTATTCCAAGTCGACGTTGCAACAGCTTGAGAAGGCAATGGGAGAACTTCACGCACTTCGAGTGAGCGTGGAGGGAATATCTGCGAGATATGCAGCCTCCGTCAGCGAAGATGATCGAGCCCGCGAATTTCTCCGTGATCAGGCGCACGCAAGGAGCAATCACTAGACTCAAGCGGTGAAGGCGCCTACTGCCAGGGAACGCCGCTACGCAGCGAGATCGAGGCGCGCGATGCCAATGCGCTTCAGGCGGCGACGGACTGGCCGGCGCAGCTCATCGCCAGCCGCCATGGCGAAGGCCCGGTGGCCGGCAAAATCCAGGCGCATGTGATCGTGGCGACGGGGTAGAGCCGGAGGTGAGGGCGCTGTCTTCAGCGTCCGGTTGAAGAGCCCAGGCCGGCTTCTGCGCGAAGCCGGTCGATCGATCAATGCATCGTGACAACGATGGGCGCACCCTTCGTGATGATCATCGTGTGCTCGTACTGCGCAGACAGGTTGCCGTTCACGCCCGCAAGCGTCCAGCCGTCGGAAGCCTCGGTGACGATGCGGCTCTTGGTCGACAGGAAGGGCTCGATGGTGATGACCATGCCTTCGTGCAGCGTGCGCATGTCCGAAGGATCGAAGTAGCCGGGAATGTGCTCGGGCTCCTCATGCAGCGCGCGGCCGACGCCGTGGCTCGCGAGGTTCTCGATGATCTTGAAGCCGTAGGCCTTTGCAGTGCGCTCGATGGCGGCGCCGATCCTGTTGATCGGCTGCCCGGCCCTGGCGGTCTTCATCGCTTCGGCGAGGGCGGTGCGGGTGGCGTGGCAGAGGCGGGTCTTCTGTGGCGTGGTCGGCGGCACCACGGTGGTTCCGCCGGTGTCGGCGAAGTAGCCGCCGAGCTCGGCCGACACATCGACGTTCAGCACGTCCCCGGCCCGGATGATCCGGTCTCCGGGAATGCCGTGCGCGGCCTCTTCGTTGATGCTGATGCAGGTCGTGCCCGGAAAGTTGTACGTGAACTTAGGCGCTGACCGTGCACCGTGCTCCTCCAGCAGCCGCTCGCCGATCAGGTCGAGCTCGCGCGTGGTCATGCCGGGTTCTGCGGCATCGAGCATCCGCTGCAGCGTCAGTGAAACGATGCGGCCGATTCGCTTCAGGGCTACGACGTCGTCTTGTGTTTCGATGGTCATATCGGGTCCTTGTGAAAGAGATGGGCGCAGGACGAAGGCCCGCCGGACTGGGGCTTGTCGTCAATTCTGGCCGACTGTAGCCGCAGGAGCGGTCGGCGCGAAGGCCCCTGAGTTGCCGGTTTTCGCCCTCCAGAGCGGGCATCGGAAATCTCGCACTTGGGCCGCTTGTTGCGGAGCGGGGCCTCGGATATACCATTCACTCGTTTATGGACCCGCTCTACAAGAAAGCCATCGCGCAAGGGGTTGCGGGGATGGCCGTATTCGTCGTCTTCATTTTCTTGCCCGCGGGCACGTGGCAATACTGGCAAGGCTGGCTCTTCATCGCAGTCTTTTCCGCCTCGACCATCGGCTTCACCGTCTATCTCACCCTCCACGACAGGCCGCTTCTCGAACGCCGCATGAATGCCGGGCCACAGCATGAGAAAGAGTGGTCGCAGAAGATCATCGTGTCGCTCATCATCCTCGCGTTTTTTATTTTCATCATCCTGCCTTCACTCGACTATCGATTCGGCGTCTCGCCGGTGCCCGCATACCTGTCCCTTGTCGGGAACATCGTGATCGTCTTGTCGTTCCTCTTTATTTTCTGGGTGCTGAAGGTCAATAGTTTTGCAGCAGCCAACATCAGTGTCGCGGAAGATCAAAAAGTGATCGACAGCGGCCCCTACGCTTATGTGCGTCATCCCATGTACGCTGGCGCGCTCTGGCTTTTCATCGGCATGCCGCTTGCGCTCGGCTCGTGGCTCACGATCTGTCTCGTCCCGCTCATCCTGCCGGTGCTTCTCTGGCGGCTTCTCGATGAGGAAAAAATCTTGCGCCGCGATCTTCCCGGGTACAACGAATACGCAAGCCGTGTACGTCATCGTCTCATTCCGCACCTCTGGTAGGAAGTGGGGCAGCCGCTTACAAGAAGTCGGTGCGCTGGAGGCGGTCGGTTGGCGGTGAGCGCCGGGGTGCCTATCGAACAGTCCGAACCTTAGATGGCGGGCCGCGGATCCTTATCTGCGATGGAGAGATCGATCGGAACCCGGATCTCGCGCGTGACGTTCCCGGGCATCTCGAACATCAGCGTGATGTGCCCTTTGACGCGTTCGAAGGTCTTGTCCAACTTCACCTGGAAGCCTCGTTGACTGCACAGGACGTTGTCGTAGGTCCAGAGTGCAAAGTCCTGCAGCGACGCAGCCCTGATGTCGTCCTTCATCCGGAGCTTTTCGTGCTTCTCGTTGGTTAGTTCGTAGTCCTTGACCCTGTAGGTGACGAATTCGGCGATGTCGTCGTTTCTGCTGACGATGTGACCGTTCCGCTTGTACTCGTCGACCTTGGCCTTGGGCAGCGGGTAGTAGGTCAACAGGTCGAACTCGCTCGCCGGCTTCTTCTTGATCAGCGTCATGTCGGAATTGAGGACCATCACATGGGCGCCGAGATGCGTGAGCAACGCTCGTGCTTCGTCTGCCGGATACGGAAAGCGTGGTGTGGCGTAGGCCTGACAAGCGAACAGGGCAAGCAGGGCGGACAGGACCAGCGGCAGCAACTTCTTCATCGATGAACCAATGTGAGGTGAATGGCAAATGCTACGCCGGCGATTCCACGATCAAGAATGGTCTTCATTGGTCATGCGTGCTTTTCTAGTTCCGCTTTAGCCCGATTCAGCCTTGACCTCCAGAGACCGGTTCTTGCCGATTCTTGCCTCTACGACCGTCCTCGCGGAAAGTGTTGAACAGGCTCAGGAATCACAACCCAATCGTGCTTGCGCTCCTCCCAAACCGACCGAACGGGCGCCGGGTATGTTGGATCGCAGATTGCGCCAACAGCGATGCCAATCAACGCGGGATGCCGCCCGGCGCGGGCATAGACGGTAGATCCGCAAGTCGGGCAGAAAAAGGTTTCGAATGTGCCACCTGTTGCGGTCGCCCTCTCGTAGCGAGTCGCTTCGCCTGTGATCTTGACGCTCTCATCGGCGTAGTAGGCCAATACGCCGAAGGGTGACCCGCTTCGCCGCTGACAGTCGTGGCAATGACAAGCGACAACCGAGGAGCTCGGCCCCGGTAAATTTACGGAGAGCAGACCGCACTGGCACTTGGCCAAGAGTTCAAGGGGCATGAGAGAGGCATGCATAGTGGTCCGGTGCTCGAAAGGCGAAGCTGGGGGAGCCTTCGTGGACGTCACCACAGCAACTGCATTTGAAAGCGAAGATGGCAGCCATGAGCTCTGAGCCCTCCATTTGAAATCGGCTTCGGGGCGACTGATCGCGCCCTCCAAGCGTCCGCGTGTGGCCGCGACAAGTCGGCGGCATAACTGAGCCAGCGAAGTGAAGTCAGGTTGCTGCCGCGCAACCCCCGGGCTTGAACACCCGCGCGGTCGAGCCCGGGTACTTCTCAAGCTTGGCAGCCGACCGCGACGGGCGCGGGAGCAACTCCCCGCCGCAGTTTGGGCATGTCCCGGCGAGGCGCTGGATGGAGCAATCGCTGCAAAACGTGCATTCGAAGGAACAGATACGGGCATCCGCTGAATCCGGCGGCAAATCTCGGTCGCAGCACTCACACCCAGGACGCATTTGAAGCATGGGGAAACCTCGGGAAGCTTGGTCGGTGGAGCTTAAACGAAGGCGAACTGGACGATGACGGCGAGCGTCGGCTCCTGGCCGCGTCCGGCCGTCTTCCTATGCGCTTGGTGCCTAAGCCATGGGCAAACTCAGCTCGACGATGGTGCCGTGCGGCTGCGCATGCTGGATGACAAGGGCCGCGCCGATGGACTGCGCCCGTGCCCGCATGTTGCCCAGGCCGTGGCCGGACACGCGGCCCTGTTCCGCGGAAATACCGGTTCCGTCGTCTTGCACGCGCAGTTCGAGCCGGTCGGGGCCTTCGACCCGCCTTGCCGTCACGCGCACGGTGGTGGCCGCTGCGTGCTTCAGCACGTTGGTGAAGGCTTCGAGCAGGATGCGTTGGACGTTGAGCACCGTGGTCGGCGTCAGGCCGTGCATCTCGGGCAGCGCCGCCACCTCCCATTCGACCCGCAGCCCCGCGGCCTGCAGCCGCGGCTGCAGCCGATAGCGCAGCGTGGCGAGGACCGTGGCGAGGTCGCCGTTCACCGGCTGCAGCGAATCGACCGCAATGCGCAGTTCGTCGAGCGCCGCGTGAGCCTGTTCCTGTAGCGCCTCGGCAGCGGCGCCGCCTTTCTTCATCATGCTGAGCAGTCCTACCAGATGTGCGCCCACGCCGTCATGGATGTCGCGCATGATGCGTTGGCGCTCCTGCAGCGCGGCCTGCTCCTCGCTCTGGCGCTGCTGCAGTCGATGAGACACGCCGAGCTCGGCTTCCCGCTCGGCGATGCGCCGCACCAGCGAGGCATTGAGCTCCCTGTATGCGGCCACCTGACGAACGTAGTGCCCCGCGACTGTCCCGCCCATTGCCAACACCAGGAAGAACACGGCCAGCGGCAGCATGGCGTAGGACATCGAGCCCGACTCGGGAACGCGGACCACCATGAGGTCGCGCGCACCGGCGACGATCGCCGCGACGCCGGCCAGGCACATCAGCGTCGACTCCCATGTTGGCGCCAGCCACATCTTGCGCACGATGCTGTACACCATCACCGTCGCCGGTAGTTGCAGGCTGCCGAGCACCAAGGTGTAGATCAACGGCTGGCGCCACAGAAAGCTGGCCGTTACGGCGCATACGCACAGCCCGAGGTACACCCAGAAGGCAACCCGCATCCAGGGGCGCAGCTCGGCGATCGCCACCATGACGAAGCGCGCCATCAGCAGCAGGAGCACGCAGAGCGCGATGCCGCCGACCGCGCCCCACGCCGGCCACGGCAGCGGCGGCGTGATCAGCAGCCGGCCGGAGATGGTCGTCACCCCGAAAAGCGAGATCAGCGCGAAGATGCCATACAGGCCCTCCCGGTGCTGCCACCACAGGCCGCCCGCAATCAGCCCCATGAACACCAGTGCCCAGGTGATCGCGGTGGGCGCGGACTGGCGCCAGAATTCATTGGTGCGATACATCGGGACCACCACCGACTGGACGCCGAAGATGACCGCGCTGAGTCCGCCCCAGCGGGCGGGCTGCACCGCCGCATCCACCTGCAGTTCGGTGGGGGCGTCATGCGAGAGCAGGGCTGCCGGCACGGTCATCAGGACCGGTAGTTTGGCCATGTCCGTCGACTCGTCGCCCAGCTTGCCCAGCTTGGCCACCAGATGGCCGCCGACGCGCACCTCGACCTGGTTGCCGATGCGCGGAAAAAAAAGCGCGTATGGCTCCTCACCGCGGACCGGCGGCAGCATGAGCTGATAGCGGGCCCTGCCGCCGCCGTGAGGGTGGTCGATGTCCCACCGATGCGGCAGGGCGCGCTCGACAGGCGGCTCGGCCGGGCTTCCATCGGGCCAGAGCGTGACGAGCGCGCGGTCGATCTGCACGAAGCCCGCGTCGGCCCCACCGCCCGCATCGCCGGCATTGCCCGCCTCGGCGCTTGGCACGGCCAGCAGCAGCGCGAGCGCCAGGCTAGCGATCCAGCAAGCCCAGTTGACGGGCCTCGAAGACCGCCTCGGTTTTCGAATGCACGGCAAGTTTGCTGTAGATGCTCTTGACATGGGTCTGGATGGTGCTGAGCGAAATGCCGAGCAGGCTCGTCAGTTCGGGGTAGGTGTAGCCGCGGGAAACCAGGGCGAGGACTTCGGTCTCGCGCGGCGACAGCGAGGCGGCGGCGGGCGCCTGGGCTGGCCCGGGCGCGGCCGCAGCGACCGGTGCGACCGGTGCGACCGGTGCGGCCGCGCCGGGCGCCATGCGGGTCAGCAGCTGGCGCGCAATGATCGGCGACATGGGCGAG
>Ga0055536_1002096_pt1 | contig 11355 bp, 9 predicted proteins | sample AraplaCvi_mLB_r2_FD_55037 | JGI IMG/M metagenome (GOLD analysis project Ga0055536, IMG submission 55037) | Arabidopsis root microbial communities from North Carolina, USA - plate scrape MF_Cvi_mLB_r2 | ecosystem: Host-associated > Plants > Roots > Endosphere | place: USA: North Carolina...
GCGGGCGGCAACGCCATAGCGCGGCGCATGCACGATATCCGCCTGATCCGGGAAAATCCCGAAGCGTTCGACGCCGGCCTCGCGCGCCGCGGCCTCGAACCCCTGTCCGCTCAGATCGTGGCGGCCGATGCGTCGCTGCGCGCGTTGCAGACCGAAATTCAGGGCTCGCTCGCGCGCCGCAACGAAGCGTCGAAGCTGATCGGCCAGGCGATGGCACAGGGCGACAAGGACAAGGCCGAGGCGCTAAAAGCCGAAGTCGCCGACCTCAAGACCNCNCTCCCCGCNAANGAAGACGCCGAGCGCGAGCAGCTTGCCGCGCTGCAGGACATNCTCGCCGCGCTCCCGAACCTCCCTGCCGACGGCGTCCCCGATGGCGAGGATGAAGACGGCAATGTCGAGATCGCCCGCTGGGGCACGCCGCGCAGCTTCGACTTCACTCCGCAGGAACATGCCGATTTTGCCCCCGCCCTCGGTCTCGATTTCGAAACCGCGGCCAAGATGTCGGGCGCGCGCTTCGCCTTTCTGAAAGGCCAGATGGCGCGCCTCGAACGCGCGATCGGGCAGTTCATGATCGACAAGCAGACGGTCGAGGCCGGCTACACCGAATGCGCGACCCCGCTNATGGTCCGCGACGAAGCCGCCTATGGCACGACNCAGCTTCCCAANTTTCGCGAGGATCTGTTCCAGACCACCGACGGACGCTGGCTGATCTCGACGTCGGAGATGAGCCTGACCAATGCGGTGCGCGAGGAAATCCTGCCCGAGGCCGATCTGCCGATCCGCATGACCGCGCTGACCCCCTGCTTCCGTTCCGAGGCAGGGTCGGCCGGGCGCGACACGCGCGGCTATATTCGCCAGCACCAGTTCTGGAAGGTCGAGCTTGTCTCGATCGTCCGGCCCGAGGATTCGGACGCCGAGCTTGAACGCAAGACGCGCGCGGCCGAGGTCATTCTCGAAGCGCTCGAACTCCCCTATCGCAAGATGCTGCTGTGCAGCGGCGACATGGGCTTTTCGGCGCGCAAGACCTATGATCTCGAAGTCTGGCTGCCCGGCCAGAACGCCTATCGCGAGATTTCGAGCTGTTCGACCTGCGGCGATTTTCAGGCGCGCCGCATGAACGCGCGCTTCCGCCGAGAGGGCGCGAAGAACAACGAGTTCGTCCACACGCTGAACGGTTCGGGCCTCGCCGTGGGCCGCACGCTGGTCGCGGTGTTGGAAAATTACCAGCAGGCCGACGGCAGCGTCACCATCCCGGCGGCATTGCTACCTTATATGGGCGGACTCACCCGCCTGACGCCGGCCACCTAAACCATCGTCACCCCGGGGGTGACGAAAAGAGAAAGACCAGAAACGTGCGCATCCTCCTCACCAACGACGACGGCTATCACGCCCCCGGCATGGCGGTTCTGGAAGCGATCGCACGCGAGCTTAGCGACGATATCTGGGTCTGCGCCCCCGGCCGAGGAACAGTCGGGCGCCGGCCACTCGCTCACCCTTTCGCGCCCCGTCCGCATCCGCCAGCACGAAGAGCGCCGCTGGTCGTGCAGCGGCACCCCGACCGATTCGGTGATGATGGCGATCGGCAAGCTGATGCCCGAAAAGCCCGACCTGATCCTGTCCGGGGTCAACCGCGGCGCCAACCTTGGCGACGACATAACTTACTCGGGCACGGTCTCGGCGGCGATCGAAGGCGCGCTCGCGGGCATCCCCTCGATCGCGCTCAGCCAGGTTTATGCCAAGGAAGGCATGGGCGACAGCGTGCCCTTCGAAGCCGCTGCGACATGGGGCTCCAAGGTCCTTCGCCCGTTGCTCGATATGGAGATGGCGCCGCGCACGCTGATCAATATCAACTTCCCCGCGATCCCGGCCGAAGAGGTGCGGGGCATTCGCGTCACCCGCCAGGGCTTCCACGACTATGGCCGCGGCTCGATCGTCGAGGGCACCGACCCGCGCGGCTATCTTTATTATTGGTTCGGCCTCCATGGGATTGAGCACAGCCTCGGCCACGACAGCGACCTGGAGGCGATCGACGACAATTATATCTCGGTCACCCCGCTCCAGCTCGACCTGACGCATGACGCGTCGCTGGCGGCATTGCGCGGCGCCTACGGCGGCTGACGGCTCCAGCCCACCAGACCGGAAATTCCGTCCCACAGTGATACAGAAGTCTAGCCACCGCGCTCTCGCTTTGGCAAAGGCAGGCTATGGGGGAATTCCGATATCATATCGCCGTGATGCTCTGCGCCGCATCGCTCGCCGGATGTATTCCGGCGGCACCGACACCGCCATCATGGCCCACTCAGCCGCCCGCAACACCGGACGTCGAACGCCGCCCGCTCGGCGAAGCCTCGGGCGTCTATGAACGCCCGACCTGGACGCTGAAATCCGTCACGACCGATGCCGTGCGCGTGAACGCCGGCGTATATTCGGTCCGCCCCGGCGACACGCTCCGCGCGGTCGGTGAGAAAACGGGCGTGGGGTCGGAGGCGCTTGCGATCGAGAACGACCTCGCGCCGCCCTACACGCTCCGCTTCGGCCAGGAACTCCGCGTCCCCGCCGGCCTCTATCACCGCGTCGGCGCGGGCGAGACAGGCATCGGCATCGCCGCGGCCTATGGCGTCGATTGGGGCGAGATCATCACAATCAACGCGCTTTCCGAACCCTATATCCTGCGCATCGGTCAGCGACTCCGCCTCCCCTCCGACGCGCGTGCCCTTCCGCGCGATCCGGTCGATGTCGGTGCCCGCGCCGCCGCTTTCCGCCTCGACATCGACGACATCCTGACCGGCAGCCAGCCCGCACTCGCCGAAGCGGCCCGACCGACCGCGGGCAGCGCCTCGCCGCGCCAGCCGGTCACCACCGCGATCGCCGAACCCGCCTATTTCGCCGGCCGCTTCGAATGGCCGCTCAACGGACCGATATTGACGCGCTTCGGTCCCACCGCATCCGGCGGAGGCAGCGACGGAATCAACATCGCCGCCGCGGTCGGAACCCCGATCCGCGCGACCGCGGGCGGCGTCGTCGCTTATGCCGGCGACCAGATCGGCGTCTATGGCGGGCTCATCCTGATCAACCATGGCAGCGGCTGGGTCAGCGCTTATGGCCATGCGGGGCGGATCGACGTGAAACGCGGCCAGAGCGTCCGCATGGGCGACGTCATCGGGCGCGCAGGGGCGACGGGACAGGTCCGGACGTCGCAACTCCATTTCCAGCTCCGCAAAAATCGCATACCAGTCGATCCGATGAAGCAGTTGCCGCCCCGATGAGCCGTCGGCCGTCCGACAAGCTGAAAATGCCGCATATATTTCGCCCGCTGAAGCGCGCGAGTAATTGGCCGATCTGGGCCGACGTCATCACGCGGCTCGGCGTGGCTTTCTTCTTGATCGCGATCGTCGTGCTCGTCCACTGGATCGACCGCGCCGGGCTGAAGGACAGCCACGACGGGCAGATCAGCTTCCTCGACGTCGTCTATTTCACGATGATTTCGGTCACGACGACGGGCTTTGGCGACATCGCACCGGTGTCCGACCGTTCGCGGCTGATCGAGGCGGTGATCGTCACCCCCATCCGCATCATGGTGCTCTTCATTTTCGTCGGCACCGCCTATAATTTCGTCCTCAAACGCACATGGGAAAAATGGCGCATGGCCCGCATCCAGGCAAAGCTCACCGACCATTATGTCGTGCTCGGTTACGGCACCAGCGGAGCGGAGGCGGTCCGCGAACTCATCGCGCGCGGCACCGATCCCGCNTGCATCGTCGTCATCGACCAGTCGGGCCCGCGTATCCAGGCNGCCGAGGCCGTCGGTTGCAACGTGCTGCAGGGCGACGCTTCGAACGACGACACGCTAATCGACGTCCAGATCGCCAAGGCGCACACCGTCCTCGTCTCGGCGGGACGCGACGACAGTTCGATCCTGATCGTGCTGACGGTCCGCCATCTTGCCCCGCATGTCCCGATCAGCGTTGTCATCCGCGCGCAGGACAATGAGCTGCTCGCGCGGCAGGCAGGGGCGACGAACGTCATCAATCCCGTCAGCTTCACCGGCCTGCTCCTCGCTGGATCGGCGCAGGGCGAGCATGTCGCCGACTATATGGCCGACCTCGCCGCAATCGGGGGCAAGGTGCAACTGCGCGAGCGTCCNGTCAGCGGCGAGGAAATCGGCGGCAGCCTAGACCGGCTCGCNAGCGGCGGGCGCGGCCTGCGCATCTATCGCGGCGGCAAGCCCTATGGCTTTTGGGAAGAGGAAACGAACATGCTGCAGGCGGGCGACATGATCGTCGAGGTCGTCAACTGCGAGACGTGCGAAGCCGATTAATTCCGCCAGTANAGCCAGCCNGCCCAAAGCCAGCCGNCAATCAGCAAGGTCCCNCCGATCGGCGTCACCGCGCCCAGCCAACGCGGCCCGCCAAGCGCCATGGCATAGAGGGTGACGGCGAACAGCGCCGCCCCGACGAGCAACATGATTGCCGGCCCGCGCGCGATGCCCATGATCGCGATCGCCGCGACCGCGTGGATCAACTGGTACAGCCCGCCGGTGCGCAGCCATTCGGCTTCCTGTGGTCCCGATGCGCCATGCGCGCCGAATGCGCCCGCCGCCACCGCAATCGCTGCCGAAATCGCCGCAAATACGCCAATCATGCTCCACCACCCTTGCAATGCCATGCCGATGCGTCGCGCTATAGGGCGACAAGGGGGAGAAGGCGATGCCTCGCGATCCTGCATCAAATCAGGGACGATGAAGAAGGATGTGGGCCGTGCCAAGCACAGCCATGGTGACAAACGCCAAAAAATCCCCTATGCGCCCCGCCAATCATGACAGTCAAAACCCTCCCCACCCAGCCGAAGGTCGGCATGGTTTCGCTCGGCTGCCCCAAGGCATTGGTCGACAGCGAGCGGATTCTGACCAAGCTGCGCGCCGACGGCTACGGCCTGTCGCCCGANTATGCGGGCGCCGACGTCGTGCTCGTCAACACCTGCGGCTTCCTCGACTCGGCGAAGGAAGAGAGCCTCGAGGCGATCGGTGAGGCGATGGCGGAGAATGGCCGCGTCATCGTTACCGGCTGTATGGGGAACGAGGCCGAGGTTATTCGCGCGCGCTTCCCCAATGTGCTCGCGGTNACCGGCGCGCATCAATATGAACAGGTCGTCGANGCCGTCCACGACGCCGCGCCGCCGACGCAAGGCCCCTTCATCGACCTCGTNCCAGAGGGCGGGCTNAAGCTCACGCCGCGCCACTACAGCTATCTCAAGATTTCCGAAGGCTGCAACCATAGCTGCTCCTTCTGCATCATCCCTGATCTGCGCGGCAAACTCGTCAGCCGCCGCATCGACGCGGTGCTGCGCGAGGCCGAAAAGCTTGTCGCCGCGGGGACCAAGGAACTGCTGGTCATCAGCCAGGACACCTCGGCCTATGGCGTCGACATTCGTCACGACCCGCGCCAGTGGCACGGCCGCGAAGTCCGCGCGCATATGACCGACCTCGCGCGCGAACTGGGACAGCTCAAGACCAGCGAAGGCCATGCCCCATGGGTCCGCCTCCATTACGTCTACCCCTATCCGCACGTCGACGCAGTAATCCCGCTGATGGCCGAAGGGCTGCTGACTCCCTATCTGGACATCCCTTTCCAGCATGCGAGCCCGAGCGTCCTCAAGCGCATGAAGCGCCCCGCGAACGAAGCGAAGGTGCTCGAACGACTGAAGAGCTGGCGCCAGATCGCCCCCGACATCTCGATCCGATCGAGCTTCGTCGTCGGCTTCCCGGGCGAGACCGAGGCCGATTTCCAATATCTTCTCGACTGGCTCGACGAAGCGCAGCTCGACCGCGTCGGCGCCTTCCGCTTCGAACCCGTCGCGGGAGCGCAAGCGAATGCGCTCGACGATCAGGTGCCCGAAGAGGTCAAGGAAGAGCGTTACCAGCGCATCATGGCAAAGACCGCCGCGATCAGCGCCGCCAAGCTCGAAGCCAAGATCGGCCGTACGCTGCCCGTCATCATCGACGAAGTCGGTGAAGCCGACGAAGACGGCAGCATCGGCGCCACAGGCCGCTCACAGGCCGATGCGCCCGAAATCGACGGCCATGTCTATCTTCGCGACGTCGCGGCGAGCCTCAAGGCCGGCGATATCGTCGACGTCGCGATCGAAGACGCCGACGAGCATGACCTGTTCGGGGTCGTCGTCTAACCAGCGTTTGCGAAAATCGCTGTCCTACATTGTGCGGGCCGCATAGCGTTGCACGATGACGCCTGGCCTCCCCTCCGAACAGCGAATTGCGAGTGAAGTTTCGCAGTTTTCTGCGGTTTCAAAAGTTGCCTCCATTTCTTTTCTTCGTCATCCCGGACTTGATCCGGGATCCCGCTTTTCAAGCACGGCCAGCCCGCGCCTGGATCGAGTCTCGGGTGACGAAGATGGGTGACGGCTTGCCTATGAAACGCCGTTTCCGAGTGAAGTTGCGGAGATTTTCGCCATTTCCCTTACCCGCGCCAGCGCAAGGAACGGCTTAACATCTCCGCTGTTATAAGGGGCAGATACCGCATCAGGGGCACCATATGCGTCTTGTTCGACTGACGATTGCGACATTGCTGCTGACCGCCGCCTTATCCGCCTGCGACCGTCAGACCGAGGTCGCGGCGCCACCGCGCGCCACCGACAAGGCGCCCTCTCCGACGCAAAAGTCGCTGATCGCGGTGCCGATCAACGCCAACACGGCGTCGCTCAAGCAGGCGCTCGAACGCGCGGTCCCAAGGACGCTGTGGACGATCGACCAGCGCGAACGCGCTTGCATCCAGCCCCAACGGGTCAAAGTCTTTGGCAAGAAGGTCAAGGTCACGCCGCCGATCGCCTGCACGATCGTCGGCCAGGTGACGCGCGGCCCGCTGCGACTGCGCGGCGAAGGGAGCGAGATCGTCGTCGACGTTCCGCTTCGGGCCAGGATCGCGGCACGCGACGTCGGCGGCGTGCTCAAGGGCGAGACGGCAACCGGTGCCGCGATGGCGCACGCCCGCATCCGTATCGAGCTTACTCCCGACTGGCGCACGCGGGGCAAGGCGCGCATTACCTATGGCTGGACCAAGGCCCCCGGGATCGATTTTCTGGGCCGCCGCATCACCTTCACCGATCAGGCCGACGCGAAGCTGAAGCCCGTCGTCGCGGACGTCGAACGCGAGGTAAACCGCGAGATCGCAAAGATCGATATCCGTAAACAGGCCGCCGACGTATGGCGACAGAGCTTCACGTCGCTTGAACTCAACCGCGAAAATCCGCCGGTGTGGATGCGCGTGACACCGCAGCGTATCCTTTATGGCGGCTACCGGGTGGATGGGCAGCGGATCAATCTGAATCTCGGGCTGGAAGCGGTCACCGAGACCTTCGTGTCGAACCGACCGGCCGACCCCACCCCCACGCCGCTACCCCGGCTGGTTCGTGAGATTCCGAAACCGCATCTCGACGTGCGCGTGCCCGTCATCGCCGATTACGCACAGCTTCAGCCCGTCGTCGACCGTGCGCTCGCCAAACGATCACTGCGGCCTTTCGAACTGCCAAAGGTCGGCCCGATGATGGTGAAGTTCGGCAAATCGACGATCTATGGCGCCGAAGGCGGTCGGATCGCGGTCGGCGTCGACGTCGAAGCAAAGCTGGAGATCCGCTCGGGCGAACCGACGCGCGGCCGCATCTGGATGACTGCGATCCCGGCGAACAAGCCGGGCTCGGCCGAGGTGCATTTCACCGATCTCGTCATCAACGGCGACACCGATGGTGTCGGCGGCGACCTCCTGATTCTCCTCGGCCGCAGCGAGGGTTTCGCGCCCTTGATCGCCGAGGCGCTGACGCAGAATTTCACCCGCGATCTTGGCGAGCTACAGGGCAAAATCAAACGCGCAGTCGATCAGCGGCGCGAGGGCGCCTTCGTCATCCGTACCCGCGTCGACAGCTTCGAGACGGGCGAGATAAAGGCCTATGGCAATGGACTCTACCTGCCGGTGCGGATGGTCGGCGGCGCAAGCGTCGATTATCGTCCGCGCTGAGGCTATGCCCGCGTGAAATCCATAGTCCAGTTCACTTCCCAGCTTNCGCCGCCGTCCGCGGACATTGCCTGCTCCCAGCGCGGCGTGGAAGTGTCGGTACGGCTCCAGATGAAGCGCANNCGGATCGGNNGGCCATCGAGCGTGTCGTCGGCATAGAAATGGCCGACGCCATCCTCGAACCGGCCGATGACGGGCACGTCGAGCGCATGCGGGCTGCGCGCATCGAGCCACCAGATCGCCCAGCTGTCTTGCGCCGGATCATAGGATCGCAGCGCGATCGCGCGATAGGTTCCGCCGGGGATGTGGAGGAGATTGTCCTCGACATTGCCATTGCCGCCGAGGATCGGACGCATGTCCGAGGTGCCGTCGAACTCTTCCCATTCGGTGCAGTTCGCAAGCCGCTCTTTCAGGCGGCGGTGCCGCACCTGCCAGCTGCCAATCTGGAAATCGAAATCGCCGGCCATCGCGCGCACTCCCATCATCGTCGAGGAATGTTCTTATTACGTTCCCATTCAAACGCAACCCTGCCCGGTTCAGAACAGGCGGGTAATTCCATAGAAGGCCGCCGCAACCAGCGCACTTGCCGGGATGGTGATAAACCATGCCGCGACGACATTGCCCGCGACGCCCCAGCGCACCGCGCTCGCGCGGCGCGCGACGCCGGCGCCGATGATGCTGCCCGTGATCGTGTGCGTCGTCGATACCGGGATGCCGAGCAGGCTGGCGGTGAACACCATGATCGACCCACCGGTCGAAGCCGCGAAACCCTGGTGGTGCGACAGCTTGGTGATGCGCCCGCCCATCGTCTCGATAATCTTCCACCCGCCCGACAGCGTGCCGAGCGCGATCGCGATGTAGCAGCTGAACGCCACCCAGTGCGGGACATGGAATTCGCCGCCGAGATAGCCGGTCGAATAGAGGAGCACGGTGATGATCCCCATCGTCTTTTGCGCGTCGTTCAAACCATGGCTGAGCGAATAGGCGGCGGACGAAAAGAGGTGGAGGTGGCGGAAGGTCTTTTCGGCGAAACTGGCGGTCGCGCGGCGGAGTGCCCAGCTGCTGACGAGCATCACGATCATCGCGAGCAGCATGCCGAGCATCGGCGACAGGAAGATCGCGATGACGGTCTTGTTGAGCCCGGTCCACTCGATCCCCTCGAACCCCGCATGCGCGACGCCCGCGCCGACGATCCCGCCGACGAGCGCGTGGCTCGACGACGACGGGATGCCCTTGAGCCATGTGACGACGTTCCAGAACATCGCGCCAACCAGCGCGCCGAACACCACGGCGGGGGTGACCAGATCCTTGTCGATGATCCCCTTGCCGATCGTCTCGGCAACCTTGTGCAGTTCGGGGAAGATGATCGACAGGAAATAAGCAGCAAAGTTGAAGAAGGCGGCAAAAAGAACCGCCTGCACCGGCCTGAGCAGCCGTGTTGCAACAACCGTCGCGATGCTGTTCGCGGCATCGTGCAGGCCGTTCAGGAAGTCGAACGCCAGCGCGAGGATGACGAGGCCGACGAGGAGCGGAAAAGCGAGTTCGTGCATGGTTCGCGCCCCCGCTTATGCGTGGTCGATGACCAGACCGTCGATCTCGTTCGCGACATCCTCGAAACTGTCGGTGACGCGCTCGAGGTGACGGTAGAGTTCGCGCCCGATCAGGAAACGGACGCTATTCGACTGCCCATGCTCCTTGAACAGGCGTTTGAGCCCCGCAGCATGGATTTCGTCGGCATGGCCTTCCATCCGCACCAGCCGTTCGGTCAGTTCGTGAAGGCGCACCGCATTTGCCGAAATGTTGCGGAGCAGCGGCAGCGCCTCGGCGGTCAAACGCGCGGCGTCGACGATGATGCCGCCGATGTCGCGCATCTCGGGCTCGAATTCGGTGACGTCGTACAGGTCGACCGCGCCCGCGGTCTTTTGCATCTCGTCGATCGCATCGTCCATCGAGGCGATCAGGTCGGTGATCGCGCTGCGGTCGAACGGGGTCAGGAAGGTGCGGCGAACGGTCTGCAACACTTCGCGGGTGATCGCGTCGGCGTCATGCTCGCGCTCGATGATTTCCTGGACATGATCGGCCATGCCCTCGCCGCCCTGCAGCATGCGCGACAACGCGTTCGCGCCGGCGACGAGCGTCGCGGCGTGGCTTTCGAACAATTCGAAGAAATTTCCCTGTCGCGGCAGCAAACGCTGAAACCATGCGAACATCCAGCTAACCCCTGTCTTGTCTGCTACATTGTGGACGACGCTCCGCGGCTGCGCGACGGCGCGGAAACCGCCATCGCCGAACGAGCGGATCAGCGCCTGCAAATCGGGTTCTTCCACGGCCGATGCGGCGTCGCGGAACGAGAACCATTTGCGGTCGCGTTCGTCCATTTCCTTCCAGTCGTCGAGCTCGTTCGTCACGGCGAGCGGGAAGACTTCGACATTATACTTGATCGATGCGCCATTGGCCCGGCGCTTGCGATATTCATAGCTGCCGATCGGCGTCGGGCAGACCGCACCGATCACCCCCGCCTCTTCCTCGGCCTCAATCGCCGCTGCGGCGTGACGCGTGATGCCGTTCAGCGGATTGCCTTTCGGCACCACCCAGCGCTTCGTCTCGCGCGAGGTGATCAGCAGGATTTCGGTCGGGCCATCCTGCGCGGGACCGCCGAATCGATAGGGAAGGACGGCAATTTGACGCATGAAGATCAATCCTTTCCTATAGTTGATGCGGCATCATGGCTGGACGGTTACAATTGGGTTTCGCCCCTATGACAATAATGTGACAGCCACAAGGGAAGCCGCTCCCGGCAGCCATAGTTTCATTGCTGTCAATTCGATTGCAAAATGCAACGCGGTGCGTAAGCTGCCCCCAAAAGACAGATGGGAGACGAGACGATGGCAGGCACGGCGACGATGGAACGTCCGGCGGACGCGAAGGCTGCACCGGTCGATCAGGATGTGCTGATCGTCGGCGCGGGCATTTCGGGCATCGGGATGGCCGTGCATTTGCAGATGAACTCTCCCGACCGCAGCTTTGGCCTCGTCGAGCGCCGCGAACAGCTTGGCGGCACCTGGGATCTGTTCCGCTACCCCGGCATCCGCTCGGACAGCGACATGCACACGCTCGGATTCGTCTTCGAACCGTGGAAGCATGAAAAGTCGATCGCCGACGGTCCGTCGATCCTCGAATATCTGAACCGCATCGTCGACGAACGCCATATCCGCGAGCGCATCCGTTTCGACAGCAAGGTCGTCGGCGCCGATTGGGACAGTAGCGCCGCGCGCTGGACGGTGACGATGGAAGACAGCAAGGGCGGGCGGTCGACGACGACCGCGCGCTGGCT
>Ga0055536_1002129_pt1 | contig 11270 bp, 10 predicted proteins | sample AraplaCvi_mLB_r2_FD_55037 | JGI IMG/M metagenome (GOLD analysis project Ga0055536, IMG submission 55037) | Arabidopsis root microbial communities from North Carolina, USA - plate scrape MF_Cvi_mLB_r2 | ecosystem: Host-associated > Plants > Roots > Endosphere | place: USA: North Carolina...
CATCACCATGACAGCCCGCACGGTGGGGGCTGCCCATGCGTGAAACCCATCATCACATTTCAAGCGCGGTGGTCGTCACGCGGCCGGAAGCGGTTCAGGCCATGTCCGCCACCCTTGCCGGGATCGAAGGCGTCGAGGTGCATGCTACAGGCGGCGGCAAGATCGTCATCGTCATCGAAGGCCCCAGTTCCGGGTTCCTTGGCGAAACGTTGATACGGATTTCGGCGATGGACGACGTTATCGCCGCGCACATGGTTTTCGAGCAGACAATTTCAGAGAAGGAGATGTCGGATGACGGCAGAACTCACGCGGCGTGATGTGCTGAAAGCGCAGGCTGCTGCGATCGCGGCATCGACCGCCGGCATCGCCCTGCCGGCTGCGGCCCAGTCCGTTCCTGGCGGTGTCACGGCACTTGAGATCAAATGGTCCAAGGCGCCTTGTCGCTTCTGCGGCACCGGCTGCGGCGTCATGGTCGGTGTCAAGGAAAACCATGTCGTTGCAACGCATGGCGACATGGAGGCGGAGGTCAATCGCGGCCTCAACTGCGTGAAAGGCTACTTCCTGTCAAAGATCATGTACGGCAAGGATCGTTTGACGACGCCGCTTCTACGCAAGCGGAACGGTGTATTCGACAAGGAAGGCGAATTCGAACCGGTCACCTGGGAAGAAGCCTTCGACATCATGGCCGAAAAGGCCAAAAAGACGTTGAAGGAAAAAGGCCCGACCGCCGTTGGCATGTTCGGCTCAGGCCAGTGGACGATCTTCGAAGGCTATGCCGCCACCAAACTGATGCGCGCCGGCTTCCGGTCCAACAACCTCGACCCCAACGCGCGCCACTGCATGGCATCGGCGGCCTACGGCTTCATGCGCACCTTCGGCATGGACGAACCGATGGGATGCTACGATGACTTCGAACACGCCGACGCCTTCGTGCTGTGGGGTTCGAACATGGCCGAGATGCATCCGATCCTCTGGACCCGCGTCGCGGACCGGCGGCTGGGCCACGAGCATGTCAAAGTCGCGGTGCTGTCGACCTTCACTCATCGCAGCATGGACCTAGCCGACATACCGCTGATCTTCAAGCCGGGAACGGATCTTGCGATCCTCAACTACATAGCCAATCACATCATCCAGAAAGGCCGGGTCAACCAGGAATTCATCGACAAGAACACCAAGTTCATGAAGGCTACGACCGACATCGGTTACGGCCTGCGTGCGGAGAATCCGCTGGAGGTGAAGGCGACCGGCGCGGCAACGGCCGCCGATATGACCCCGATCGATTTCGAAGCGTTCAAGAAGCACGTTTCGGAATACACGCTCGACAAGGTCGCCGACCTGTCCGGCGTCGACAAGGCCTTCCTGGAGCAGTTGGCTGAACTCTACGCCGATCCTAAAATCAAGGTCATGTCGCTTTGGACCATGGGCTTNAANCAGCANGTCCGGGGCGTCTGGGCGAACCAGATGGTCTACAATATCCATCTGCTGACCGGNAAAATTTCCGAGCCGGGNAACAGCCCCTTCTCGCTGACCGGTCAGCCTTCCGCCTGCGGCACCGCCCGCGAGGTCGGCACGTTCGCCCACCGGCTGCCGGCCGACATGACGGTGACCAACCCGGAACATCGCAAGCATGCCGAGGAATTGTGGAAGATCCCGCACGGCATCATCCCGGAAAAGCCCGGATACCATGCCGTCCAGCAGGACCGCATGCTGCATGATGGCAAGCTGAACTTTTATTGGGTTCAGGTGAACAACAACATGCAGGCGGCAGCCAACAACAGCAACGAGGCGTACAAAGGATATCGCAACCCGGACAACTTCATCGTTGTCTCGGATGCCTATCCGACCGTCACCGCCATGACCGCCGATCTTATTCTGCCGGCCGCCATGTGGGTTGAAAAGGAAGGCGCCTATGGCAATGCCGAGCGCCGCACGCATGTCTGGCATCAACTCGTCAACGCACCGGGCGAAGCCCGTTCCGATCTCTGGCAACTGGTCGAGTTTTCCAAGCGCTTCAGGACCGAAGAGGTATGGCCGCAGGAAATTCTCGACCAGAATCCCGACTACAAGGGCAAGACCCTGTATGAGGTGCTGTTCCAGAACGGTCAGGTGGACAAATTCCCGGTCACCGAAATCTCGCCGGACTATGAAAACCGCGAGGCCAAGGCATTCGGTTTCTACCTCCAGAAGGGCCTGTTCGAGGAATATGCCAGCTTCGGGCGAGGCCATGGCCACGACCTTGGCCCGTACGACCTCTATCACCAGGTGCGNGGNCTGCGTTGGCCGGTCGTCGACGGCAANGAGACGAAATGGCGTTATCGTGAAGGCTACGACCCCTACGTCAAGGCCGGTGAAGGCTTGAAGTTCTACGGCCAGAAGGACGGCCGCGCGGTCATCCTCGCGGCCCCCTACGAGCCTCCGGCGGAAAGCCCCGACGAGGAGTTCAATTTCTGGCTGGTCACCGGGCGAGTGCTCGAACACTGGCATTCCGGCTCGATGACCATGCGCGTGCCCGAGCTTTACAAGGCATTCCCGGGCGCCCGCTGCTTCATGAACGGTGATGATGCGCGCCGGCTTGGTATCAACCAGGGGGCCCAGGTGAAAATCCAGTCGCGGCGCGGCGAGATCATCAGCAGGGTGGACATCCGCGGGCGTAACCGCATGCCGCCTGGCGTAATCTTCGTCCCGTGGTTCGACGCCAGCCAGCTGATCAACAAGGTTACGCTGGATGCTACCGATCCCATCTCCAAACAGACGGATTTCAAAAAATGCGCAGTCAAAATCCTCTCGGTCGCCTAATGGTCCGGCGTACATGGACGATCGCGGCGCTCGGCCTTGGTCTTCTGACAGGCACGGTCGTGCTTGCCCAGACAGTCCCGCAGCTGTCCGGCCGGCCAAATCCCATGGAGAATACCAAGAGCGAGCCCCTGCCCCGCTGGGTCGTCGATGATATCCGCAAGATGCGCAACTATCCGGACCAGCCGCCGATCATTCCGCATTCGATCGAAGGCTACCAGCTTTCGGTGAACACGAACCGCTGCATGTCGTGTCACAAGAGAGAGCTGACCGAGGGCTCGGGCGCACCAATGATCAGCGTGACCCATTACATGAACCGGGAGGGTCAGATGCTGGCGGACGTCTCGCCTCGCCGCTATTTCTGCACGGCTTGTCATGTGCCCCAGGCCGATGCCCGCCCGTTGGTCGATAACACCTTCAAGGATATGAGCGAACTGGGCTTCAAACCGGCGGGATCCGGGCAATGATCAGCACAGTCAAAGCAATCATCCTCTGGGCTTGGCGCATTCTGAGCACACCTGCCGCGACCTTAAGCCTCGGCTTCCTGACCCTTGGCGGCTTCGTCGGCGGCGTCATCTTCTGGGGGGCATTCAATACGGCCCTGGAAGTCACCAATACGGAAGCCTTCTGCACAGGCTGCCACGAAATGAAGACGAACGTCTATCAGGAGCTGACCAGCACGGTGCACTTCTCAAATCGCTCCGGCGTGCGGGCCTCCTGCCCGGATTGCCACGTTCCGCATCGGTGGACCGACAAAATTGCCCGCAAGATGCAGGCGTCAAAGGAGGTATGGGGCAAGATCTTCGGCACAATCANCACCCGTGAGAAATTCCTCGATAAACGACTTGAGCTGGCGCAGCACGAGTGGGCTCGACTGAAAGCCAATGACAGCCTGGAATGCCGGAACTGCCACTCGTCGATCGCGATGGATCTGACGAAACAGACCAAGCGCGCCGGCGAGATCCACACGCGCTATCTCCTGGCGGGCAAGGCAACCTGTATCGACTGCCACAAGGGCATCGCCCACGAACTTCCCAACATGGACGGTGTCGATCCGGGTTGGAAGGTACCGGCCGAGCTGCTGGGAAAAGTCACCGACGACAGCTGGCATGACGGCTTGAAACTGACGGCATATCTCAATGGAGTTTCGGGAGAGTTGGCCAACGACTAGGCTGACGATCGTGCCTTTGCGGGGGCGACGATCACGCCGCGCAGACACAATGAAGATCGATGCCACCGTGCTGGTAATGCGACATTATGTCGAGCGCAGGTCACGCCCGACGATTCACCAGAACTTGCCCAGCCGCTCCAGGCCCGCCATCGCACCCACGGCGACCACGTCGTTGAAGCACACAAACGCGGTCGGCAGTTTTCCTGCCCGGGACAGCTCGGTCACGGCATCAACAGCACCGGAGCGCCGCAGGATGCAGGGCACATGCCTTGGTTCAAGCTCGCGCTCTCGCATGGAGGATTGGTAGCCCTTGAAACGCTCGGTGGCCGCCGAATGGATTCGTTCGCCGCCGAGGAACACGATATCCTTATGCCCCAGATCGTAGAGGTGGTTCACCGCCAGCGACACGCCGTCGGCATAGTCGATGCCCAGATAGCTGGTTTCGTCGTCCTGCCTCCGGAGTACCTGAAGGACGCGCAGGCCGGACCGCGCAAGATGCTCGGTCGTAGCGTTTTCGGAAGCGTTCGTTGGACAGACGATGACGGCATCGACATTGTGTTCGTGCATTCGCCGAAGAATCTTTTCCTGGCTCGCGCCGGATTCCCAGGAATTTCCGAGCAGGGAAATCCAGCCGGCCTCGTTGAGCACCTGGTCGACCCCGGCCGTCAGTTCCGAGAAGAACGGGTTCGTCAGATCCGGGATGATGATGCCGACGAGGTTGCTCAGCCGGGCTCGAAGCGCCGCAGTGCGATTGTAGACATAACCGATGCGGTCTGCCGCCTCGCGCACGATCACATTGGTGCGTTCCGCCACGAGCTCGCTGTTTCTGAGGACAAGGGATACCGTCGAGCGCGAGACGCCTGCCACCTTCGCGACATCGTCAATGGTCAGTCGGCGTTCCGTGTCATCGTTCACTTGCGCAATCCCTCAATCCGGTCGCGGCGCTTATTCATCTATGACGCCCGAATAGCCGGGACCGCCGGCCGCAAGATAACCTCCGCTCTGGCCGCCTATGGAGTGGCTGACCCAGAATGAGTAGAGGTGGGAATTTTCGAGGACGAACTGAAACCTGACCGGCTTTCCAGCGAACTGACCGAGGTCACCGCCCTTCCACCGCACTGAGCAGGTCACCTTGTCCACGGTGACGGCTTCGCAGTCGTCGAGGCCGTAGCCTGCGATTGCTTCTCCCTCCTCGTCCAGCACGGCGATCCTCATTTGCCCGCCGCCGCAGTCAGCATTGACGAAGAAGTGGCTGCCGGAGAAGATCAGCGGCTTGGTGACCATCTCACCGCTCCGCTCTGTGTGAAGCGACACGAATCCGTCGCGTCGCAACGTGACAAGCGCCACTGCCCCGCCCGCGTAGGAATGAGTGCCGAGGTTCGGTGAAATCCCCGAGAAACCGGATACGTAGAAATAGAGTTCGTCGCCCACGACGAGGCAGACGCCGCCCGTCGCGTGCAGATAACCTCGATCCCACTGTCCAGGAACCTGCGAGGGCGCAAGGAACGGCTCGGTGCGGTTGGGACGGATCCAGTCGAGACCGTCGCGGCTGAAGCCGATCTCCAGGTCAGTGATCTTGGGCAGACCGGCGTAGAAGCTTTCCGGGTTCTGCGGGCCGCGGAACATGCCGTAGACGCCGAGCATCACGCTCTCGTAGGCCACGGCGTCGAAATTGTAGATCTCTGACCGAACGACACCCAGCGGGTTTGCATGATCGATCGCATCGGGGACGACCAGCGCCTTGCGTTCCTGTTCGGCCCAGTTGCGCCCCTCCACGAAGTCTTCGTGCGCCACGTAGTTCCGTTGACGGCCCATCTCCGCATGGACGCGCAGCGAGTAGTACCATTTGGAATCGAAGGGATTGTAGTAGAAGTTGCTGTTGTCGCCGCACAGTCCGGTGCGCCCGCGTGCAGTCCAGTTGATCGCGTCCGCAGACGTGTAGATCTCGGCGTACTGCTCCTTCACGCCGTCAAAGTCGTAGTCGACATAGGGCATGCTCGGATGCGAGCCGTGCCGATAATAGACCATCATCTTGAAGCGCTCGGCCGGATCCTTGGCGAAGGTGTCGAGCCAGAAGCCGGCGCCATCGCGCATCCGGGGATAGCCGATCGGCAGAATTCTGTTGGTGACACCATCGATCGGAAGGATAGGGCGATCCCAATGGATCCCGTCGCGGCTCGTTGCCAGGGCTGTCGAAGCGAACCAGCCCGCATGATAGGTCATCTTGAAGAGATTGTCGGCGGGATCGAAGAAGACCCCGTCCTGGAAAGTGCAGGCGACCGGGCAATATCCGCCGTTCATCTCGATCGGCGTTTCAGGCTTCAGAACCGGCGTCGCGGGGTGAACCTTCGGCTGGTGAAACTTGCGTACCAACTGCGACGACGCGATGAGGTAATCGTCGAACAAAAGCTGCCGACCTGCCCCGAGAGTAACAGCCGTCTCCTGAGATTTCATATGCGGGCGCTCCTCCAGCAACTCTTTTCCGAAGTATTTTAGACCGTTCCAAGTGTCAACCGGCACCCGCGACATAAAAGAAGTTGACAAGATTAGATCGATCCAACACATTCCGCGAATGGTTGGATCGGTCGAAATTCGGGTAATCTCCTATTTTTGACATCGGAGGACGATGAGGAGCACCCGCAGCCAACTTTTGCATTTTCCACGTCTGGACTTTTTGGGAGGACACCATGAAGCGTAAGTTCCAAGTACTCGCCGTAGCCATGCTGACGGCACTGTCATCGACCGCACTTGCACAGGAAAAGAAGCTCACGATCGTGGGCGTGAACATCCACGAGTCGTCGATGCGCGGCGTCGGGCTGAAGAACGGCGTCGATGCAGTCGCCGAGTTTGAAAAGCAGACGGGCAACAAGGTCGCCGTCAATGTGGAGACCGGACCGGGCATCCTTGAAGCGCTCCCGCGCCTGGGCACGCTCAACAAGTCGGCCGAGGACATCATCATGGTGTCCCAGCTCATGGCCAACCCGCGCATCGCCGCATTTCTGGAACCGCTCGACAAATATATGGCGGCGAACGCCATTCCGGGCTTCCCGCAGGATTGGGTAAAGGCTCCGGTCGATTCCGGCACCATCAAGAGCCAGCATTATCTCGTCCCCTTGCGCTGCGGCGTCTGGATCTTCTGGGGCAACAAGAAGTACCTGTCGGATCAGGGCGTCGCCGAAACCCCGACGACCCCCGAACAGCTCTACGAAGCCGCCAAGAAGGCGACCTTCACCAAACCGAATGGTGAGAAGGTCTACGGCTTCGCTGTCCGTGGGATCAGCGACCAGGTACCATCCGGGCTCGCGACGATCGGCGCGATGTTCGGCGGCTCGATCATCAATGAAAAGGGCGAAGTCGTCGTCAACAGCCCGGCCATGGTCAAGGCTGCAGAATACATGCGCAAGCTTTTCGCCGAAGGCATCATGCCGCCGAACTGGACCAGCGTCGACGCCGACCAGATGTTCACGCAGGGCCGGCTCTCCATGGTTGTCAGCAATGACAACTTCACCTCGCGCTTCGAGTCCACCGAAGCCCTCGGCCCGGGCGGCACCGTGCCGTTCCACGTTCCGCTGCAGGAATCCCTGCGCAAAAACGGCATCAATTACGCAGGCAGCCAGTCCTTCTATTGGGGCGCTGGTATCCTGAAGGGCTCGCAGAACAAGGAACAGGCATACGCTCTGCTCAAGTATCTCGCAGGTCCGCAGCCGGAAGCCATGATGATGTCCAACGGCAACCAGCCTTGCCGCTCCGCTCCGCTCGCCAAGCTCGGTGAAACGGTTGCCGCCAACAAGGTCGGCATCGATACGCTCGCCATCTCGCGCCCGCCCCTCCCGGGCAACCCGCGCCTTAGTGAAGCGAGCGACGCGATCGCAGTTGCCGTCCAGAACATCGTCGTAAACGGCGCCGACGCAAAGAAGACTCTCGACACCCTGTCCACCGACCTCAAGGGTATCTACGAGTAGTTGCCGATAGGCACGGCCGGGCTTCGAAGGCATTAAAGTCGTTCATTGAAAAGGCCTGCCCAGGGATCGGATTCCCTGGGTGTCCGGCATGATCGCGCGGATGCCGCTTTCCTTTTTTGCCGAAGCCATTCCATATGCCGAGGCCTTTAGCGCATTGCCGGGGCGCATAACCCGCACCGCCAATCCATCAACTGGAAGACCAGCATGGCTACGAACGCCTCTACTGCCGCCCCAATTCCACGCCCCAACAAGCGAAGCAGGTATTCGGAGAACCTCCTGGCCGCCACCGCGGTAACCCCACCCATCCTGCTGCTCCTTCTGTTCATCGGCATTCCCGCAGTCGCCCTGCTGGCCACCGCGTTTACCGATTATTCTCCTGGGATCGAGCCCGAGTTCATCGGCTGGAAGAATTTCACAACACTGTTCAACAGCTCGGTCTTCTATTCCATTCTCCTCCGGAACATCGGCTACGTCATTGGCGTGGTGAGCCTCCAGCTGCTGGTCGCGCTGGGTATTGCGCTCATCCTCGACAACGAGCTTCCCTATCGCAGGATATGGATGGCCTTGCTGATCGCGCCGTTTGCGATCAGTCCCGTCGTCGGCGTCGTCATCTGGAAGAACCTGCTGGATCCGTCATACGGCCTGGTCAACTACGTGGTTTCGTCCCTGGGACTGCCGACGGTTCCGTGGATGTCCACGCCCCTGACCTCGATGATCGCCGTCGTAATCGTCGCGGTCTGGCGAGGCTTCCCGTTCATCGCCATCATCCTGTTCGCGGCCTTGCGCGGGATTCCCGTGGAAGTGAAGGAAGCCGCCAAGATCGACGGCGCGACATCCTTCCAGATCTTCTGGCATGTCAAGCTGCCGTTCATCATGCCGGCGCTTTCGATCATGGCATTGTTCGAGACGATCTTCGCCGTCCGCGAATTCGATACGATCCAGACCATGACGGGCGGCGGCCCCGGCACGTCTACGTCGCTTCTGTCCCACTACCTCTACCGGACGGCCTTCGGCACGTTCCGCTTCGGCATGGGCGCTGCGGTCGGCTGGGTCATGCTCGCCCTTACCATGCTGATGGCGGCGTTGATCATCTGGCGCGCGTATCGCGACATGTTTCCCAAGAATAAGGCTTGAACAATGAGCGGAAATATCACCGGACGCATCCTTGTCTTCGTGCTGCTCTGCATCGCGGTCATCTGGGCATTCTTCCCGATCCTGTTCATGATCAGCAGCTCGTTCAAACCCGGCAACCTCATATGGTCGTATCCGCCGAAACTGATCGCCGAGCCGACATTCGCGAACTATCAGAACATTGCCACGCTGTTTCCGCGTTTCTGGAAGAGCTTCTTCAATAGCGTCATCGTCACGGCACTTACCACGGCCCTGACCCTGACGATGGCGATTGCCTCCGCATTCGTGTTCTCCCGGCTTCGGCAGCCCTGGCTGAAGGTGCCAGCGTTCCTGATGATCTTCGTCAGAATGTTTCCCGGCATCGTCGTCGTGATTCCGCTCTATCCGGTCTTCAACGAACTGGGCTGGCTCGATACCGTGACCCCGCTCGTCCTGTGCGGCGCGGCGTTTGCGGTGAGCATGGCGACCTTGCTTATCAAGACCTTCGTCGACGACATCCCGGTCGACCTCGAGGAGGCTGCGATGATCGACGGGTGCTCGAGGGTCGGCGCATTCATCCGCATCACGCTGCCCCTGCTGACTCCGGCGATCGCTGCGGTCTCGCTGGTCGTCGCGATCGGCTCGTGGAACGAATACCTGTTTCCGCTGGTGTTCACGTCGAACGACGCACGGACGGCCCCGGTCATCATCGCCATCGCCATGAGCAACGAGGATGGCGTCGCCTGGGGTGGGATCATGGCGATGGCCACCGCCTACCTCGCGCCGCCGCTTCTGCTGGTCCTGATGCTGCACAAGCAGATCACGAACGTCATGACGATGGGCGCGGTCAAAGGCTGAGCGGACCGGTTCTTCAAGAGTTGGGGTCTCCCCCATCGCAGGCCGGATGCCGCTCCTCATCTTGGCGNCCGGCCTGCACTTCAGCAATCGAACTATTCTCAGGAGGGCGCATGTCGCGCGTACAGATCAGGCAGGCAGGCAAGCGTTACGCTGCGGTCGAAGTACTGAAGGGCGTCTCGGTGGATATCGAGGATGGCCAGTTCGTGGTCCTCGTCGGGCCGTCGGGGTGCGGAAAGTCCACCTTGCTCAGGATGATTGCGGGACTTGAGGAGATTTCCTCGGGCGAGATCGACATCGGTGGGCGCGTCGTCAACGACTTGCAGCCGAAAGACCGTGACATTGCCATGGTCTTCCAGTCCTATGCCCTCTATCCGCACAAGACGGTGGCCGATAACATGGGATTCGCGCTTCGCCTGAAGAGGGTGCCGGAGGCCGAGATCAAGGCCAAGGTGATGCGTGCTGCCGAGATCCTCAGCCTTACGAACCTTCTGGATCGCTATCCCCGGCAGCTTTCCGGCGGCCAGCGCCAACGCGTTGCCATGGGACGCGCCATCGTTCGCGATCCTCAAGTGTTCCTTTTCGACGAACCGCTCTCGAACCTCGACGCCAAGCTCCGGGTTCAGATGCGGGCCGAAATCAAGGAACTGCACCAGCGCTTGAAGACGACGACGATCTACGTCACGCACGACCAGGTCGAGGCGATGACGATGGCCGACAAGATCGTCGTCATGCGCGACGGCTCGATCGAGCAGATTGGCACGCCTCTCGAACTGTACGACCGTCCGAAGAATATGTTCGTGGCTGGTTTCATCGGCTCACCTTCCATGAACTTCATCAAGGGTACGATGAGTTCGCCGGGCTTCACCACGGAAGATGGCATTGCGTTGCCCACTCCGACTGAGCGCCCAGCGTCCGCGACTGTCTATGGAGTGAGGCCGGAACACCTTCGTCTCGCCGACGATGGCATCCCGCTGGAAGTCGTCGTCCTGGAGCCGACGGGATCGGAAACTATAGTCTTGGGCAAGCTCGGGAAGCAGAACATCACCTGCGTGTTCCGCGAGCGCATTTCGGCACAGGCTGGATCGATCATCCGGGTCCAGCCCGATCTCCAGGCTGTTCATATATTTGATCAGAACGGCGCCGCGATCCGATAGCGCCGATCCTTCGACCAGCCCTTCACATAGCGCCGGATAGCATCGTAGCTGCCGTCGTAACCCTCCTCCATCCGCCAGCAAAAGACGGATGGTCAGACGAAACAGGTGGGGGCCAATATTGGGGTCTGACGCAATCTCGATGACATCAGGGCGCTCCGACAATACGCGCTTCGAGGAGATCCAGCTTTCCGCGCCCGTACATCTGCCGCTTGATAAGTTTGA
>Ga0055536_1002131_pt1 | contig 11268 bp, 10 predicted proteins | sample AraplaCvi_mLB_r2_FD_55037 | JGI IMG/M metagenome (GOLD analysis project Ga0055536, IMG submission 55037) | Arabidopsis root microbial communities from North Carolina, USA - plate scrape MF_Cvi_mLB_r2 | ecosystem: Host-associated > Plants > Roots > Endosphere | place: USA: North Carolina...
CGTCGCGGCGCGGAGGAGTCTTTTCAGCCCAAGGACTTGGGCTGACTGGATTCCTGCGACAAGCACAGGAATGAGGGAGCGAGAGGCGTCGCGGTAGTCAAACAGCAGCCTCACGAGTCGGAACTTAGGGCTTCAGTTCGGGAAAGACCATGGTGACCGTCAGGCCGGGCGCTGCGGTGTTCGTCTCGTCGGTGGCGGAGAGTTCCAGCGAGCCTCCATGCAGTTCCATCACCGCCTCGACCAGCGACAGGCCGAGGCCGGTGCCGGGCTTCGAGCGGCTTTCGTCGAGGCGGAAGAACCGTTTGGTCACCTCCCCGCGCTTGTCGGCGGGAATGCCGGGGCCGTTGTCGCAAACGGAGAGCCGGAGCGTGCCGTCGCTCTTTGTAAGGCGAACGCGGATACTCGCCGCAGCACCTGCCTCGGAGGCGTATTTGATGGCGTTGTCGAGAAGATTGAAGATCGCCTGGCCGATAAGCTCGCGGTTGCCGTTGACGACGAGGCCCGGTTCGAGCTCGGTGGTGAGCGACAGCCCCGCCTCCTCCGCCGCCGGCTCGTAGAGCTCGGCGCTGTCGGCGGAGATCGCGGAGAGATCGACATCGGACATTTCCGCCGCGATCGATCCCGCCTCGACGCGCGAGATCATCAAGAGCGCGTTGAACGTGCGGATGAGCTGGTCGGATTCGGCGATGATGCCTTCGAGGGCTGTGCGGCGCACATCGGCGCGATCCTCGCCGAGCGCATCGGCCGCCTTGTTGCGCAGCCGCGTCAGTGGCGTCTTCAGGTCATGGGCGATGTTGTCGGAGACCTGCCGCAGGCCCTCGTTCAGCTTCTCGATGCGGCCGAGCATGGCGTTCAGCGAGTCCGACAACCGGTCGAATTCGTCGCCGGACTTGCCGACCGGAAGGCGCTGCGACAGGTCGCCGGCCATGATCTTCTGGCTTGCCGCCGACATCCGGTCGATGCGTTTCAGCGCATTGCGGCCGATACCGAACCAGATCACCAGCGCGCCCACGCCCATGATCGCCAGCGCCACCATCAGCGCCCGGCGCACGATGCCGCGGAACCGGCTCGGATCGCCTAGATCGCGGCCGATCATCACCCTCAGCCCGTTGTCGAGACGAATGACATTGGCGGTCGCCAGGTGACGGCCAGGGCGCTCCACTTCCGTATAGGGTTCATAGGTGAAGGGAATGTTGGTCCAGCCCTGCTCGTCGAGCACGCCGGGCTGGACCGACGCGACGTTGCCGGCAAGCATCTCGCCGTTCGGCCCGGCGATGACATAAAGATTGGCGCCCGGCTGGCGGGCCCGCCGCTCCATCATCCGCAGCAAAAGGTTGACGCCGCCGCGCTCATAGGCGCGCTGGATCTCCTGCACCTCCTCCTGCAGCGACTGGCGGGTCTGCTGCGCCAGCAGCCGCTCGGACATGGCCGTCACGTAGAAGACCAGAAAAGCGGCGCAAAGGGCGAAAAGCAGGATATAGAGCGCCGACAGCCGCACGGCTGTCGAGCGGAACATCAGGCGGGCACGTGCCAGCAACTCGGCTTACCCCTCGTCCTTGATCATGTAACCGGCGCCGCGGATGGTCTTCAGCAGCGGCTTTTCGAAATCCTTCTCGATCTTCGATCTCAGCCGCGACACGTGCACGTCGATGACATTGGTCTGGGGGTCGAAGTGATAGTCCCAGACGTTTTCGAGCAGCATCGTACGGGTCACCACCTGGCCGGCATTCTTCATCAGGTATTCGAGCAGGCGGAACTCGCGGGGCTGCAGCAGCACTTCCTTGCCGGCCCGCTTCACCTCATGGGACAGCCGGTCGAGCTCCAGGTCGCCAACCCGGTAGACCATGTCCTGTTCCGGCGTGCCCTTGCGGCGGCCAAGCACCTCGACGCGGGCAAGCAGCTCGGAAAAGGCGTAGGGTTTCGGCAGGTAGTCGTCGCCGCCGGCACGCAGGCCGGTCACCCGGTCGTCCACCTGGCCGAGCGCGGAGAGGATCAGCACCGGCGCATTGATACCGCGCTTCCTGAGTTCGCTGATGACGGAGAGACCGTCCCGGCGCGGCAGCATGCGGTCGATGACCATCACGTCGTAGGAGTTCTCGGTCCCCATGAACAGGCCGCTCTCGCCGTCGCTTGCATGGTCGACCACGATGCCCGCCTCACGGAAGGCCTTGGTCATGTAGGCCGCAGCCTCCAGGTCGTCTTCGATCACCAGAATCTTCATGTGCGGGACAATAGCGTCCGCGCCCCTCTTTGCACCATGGGAATCTGCGGTACCGGCAGAATATAGGGCATCAGTCTCCATCAACTTGCTCCATGGAAAGAAAAGGGGCGCCGACCGTTGCCGGCGGCGCCCCTGATCTTGCGACCTAGTTTCTAGAAATCAGCCTTCGTTGATCGGCAGGGCGACGAAGCGGCTGGTATTGTTTTCGCCGGCTACCTGGAACAGCGCACGGGTGCGGCCGTCCTTGCGGGCCTGTTCGAGAACCTTGCCGACATCGGCGGCGCTGGTAACCTTGCGGTTGTTGACCGAGACGATCTTTTCACCGGTCTTCAGACCGCGGGCAGCAGCTTCCGAGTCCGGATCGACGTCGGTGACGGAGAGGCCGGAACCATCTTCGGCCGGAGCGACGGTGATACCGAGGCTGGCAAGCGCCTTATCACTGGAGGGCGCCGGAGCGTCGGGCTGCTTCGGCGTGGCCGCCGCGGCTTCGTCGCTCTGGAGATTGCCGAGCGTAACCGGGATCTTCTGCGCCTTGCCGTCGCGCCACAGGTCGACCTCGACCTTGGTGTTCGGGCCGAAGGCGGCGACGCGCTTGGCAAGATCACGGGCATCCTTGATCGGCTGGCCGTTGACGGCGGTGATCACGTCGCCTTCCTTGATGCCGGCCTTCTGGCCGGGCGAGCCTTCCTGCGGAGCGACGACGAGAGCGCCGGACGCTTCCTTCAGGCCAAGCGAGTCGGCGATATCCTGGGTGACCGGCTGGATCTGCACGCCGAGCCAGCCGCGATCGACCTTGCCGTCCTTCATCAGGTTGGCGACGACGTCCTTGGCGGTGGAAGACGGGATCGCGAAGGCGATGCCGACATTGCCGCCCGACGGCGAGAAGATCGCGGTGTTGATGCCGACCACTTCACCCGAGAGGTTGAAGGTCGGGCCGCCGGAATTGCCGCGGTTTACGGCCGCATCCACCTGGATGTAGTCGTCATAGGGGCCGGAGCCGATGTCGCGGCCGCGGGCCGACACGATGCCTGCGGTGACTGTGCCGCCGAGGCCGAACGGGTTGCCGACGGCGACCACCCAGTCGCCGACGCGCACCTTGGAGTCGTCCGCGAAATTGACATAGGTGAACTTGCGGCTGGTGGCGTCGACCTTGAGCACCGCGAGGTCGGTGCGGCTGTCTTTGCCGACCAGCTTGGCTTCGAGTTCCGTGCCGTCATTCAAAACGACCGTGTAGGCCGAACCGTCGGAAACGACGTGGTTGTTGGTGACGACATAACCGTCTTCGGAGATGAAGAAACCGGAGCCCTGTGCCGCCGGGCGCAGGCGGTGCGGACGGTTGCCGTTGTCGCGGTTGCGCGGGCCGTTACGGTCGGCGCGGTCCTGGTTGCGGTCGCCCTGAGCGCCGGGGCCGCCCGGCATCTGGCCGCCGAATTCGCGGAAGAANCGCTTCAGCGGGTGATCATCGGGAAGCTGGTCGAAGCCGCGGCCGCCGAAATTGAAGGAGAAATTATTGCCGCTGTCATCGGAAACGGGCTGGGCGTCCGACTGGACGCGGACGGAAACGACGGCGGGAGAAACGGCGGAAACGACATCGGCAAAGCTCGGGGCCTGCGGAGCGGTGACGCTGACCGGAGCAGCAAAAGACTGCGTGATGTGAGCCGGGATGCCGCTCGAGAGCATGACCGCGGCGAGACCAGCAACCGTGGTGGCCTTCAAGACGGTCTTCAGTGAGGGACGTCCAATATTGCGCATGTTTTAAGCTACCTTCTTCTCTTCAGTCATACTGGCTGGAGGCCAGCCAAGCGGTGGATGACGAGAGATATAGGCGCTCTGAGGTTAACTGCAGGTGGCGGCCGAATGAAATATTGGTAATGTTCGCCCGTGCGGGTTTCAGACCGCTATTTTTTCAGAAGTTCCTCGATCCGAGCCTGCTCCTCGGCCGTCAGCGCCGCAACCGCGCGTTGGCTTGGACGGGTGCGGACGAAGACCAGGATGGCAATCGCACCGACCAGCAACAGCAGGACCGGCGTCGCCCAGAGGATCACCGTCTTGGCGCTGAGGCGCGGTTTCAGAAGCACGAATTCCCCGTAGCGGGACACGACATAGTCGACCACCTGATCGTCCGTATCGCCGTTCGTCAACCGTTCGCGCACCAGCACGCGCAGGTCGCGGGCAAGCTCCGCATTGGAATCGTCGATCGACTGGTTCTGGCACACCATGCAGCGCAGCTGCGCCGAAAGATTGCGGGCGCGCTGTTCGAGTACGGGGTTGGAGAGGACCTCGTCGGGGTTGACGGCGAAGGCCGGGAGGGGGGCGAGGAGCGCCAGGATCATTGCAAGAACGATCCGGAACGTGCACGAGTTCGCCATCACTCCGCCGCCTCCAGTCTTGCCTTGACCGGCNTCGCCTTGCGGCTCGGCGCGCCCACCCTGAGCCGCCGGTCCGACAGCGAGACGAACCCGCCCGCCATCATCACCAGCGCGCCGCCCCAGATGCAGAGGATGAACGGCTTCCACCAGATGCGCACGACCATGCCGCCGCCTTCCATCGCATCGCCGAGCGACACGTAGAGCTGGCTGAGGCCGAAGGTGAGGATGCCGGCCTCGGTCGTCGGCATCCGCCGCGCCGTATAGAGCCGTTTCGACGACCAGACATCGGCGACCTCAACGCCGCCGCGGCTGACGGCGAAATGCCCGCGGCTCTCGGTATAGTTCGGCCCGACCGCATCGCGCAGCCCGTCATAGGTCAGCGAATAACCGCCGACATCGACGGAAGCGCCCTGCTTCATCTCGACCACCGTCTCGGTGCCGAAGGTCGTCGCCGCAAAGATCCCGAGCACCGTGACGCCGAGGCCGAAATGGGCGATCGCCGTGCCGAATACCGAACGCGGCAGGCCGATGAGCCGCTTGATGCCGACGGAGAACCCGACCTTGGCGAAATTGCCGCGATACCAGAGGTCGGCAAGCGCGCCGATCATGCCCCAGAAGCCGAGCGCCAGGCCGAAGATCGCCAGAACCGGCCCACCGTTCTGGATGTAGAAGAAGGCCAGGCCCGCAAACATCGAAAGCCCGGCGAACACCCAGAGCCGCTGCAGGGCGCCTAAAAGATCGCCGCGCTTCCAGGCCAGAACCGGCCCGAACGGAACGGCGACCAGAAGCGGCAGCATCAGCAGGCCGAAGGTCATGTTGAAGAACGGCGCGCCGACCGAGATCTTTTCGCCGGTCAGCGTTTCGAGGATCAGCGGATAGAGCGTGCCGGTCAGCACGGTGGCGGTCGCCACCGTCAGGATCAGGTTGTTGAGCACCAGCGCGCCTTCGCGCGAGATCGGCGCAAAAATGCCGCCGGCCTTGAGCATCGGCGCCCGCCAGGCAAACAGCACGAAGGCGCCGCCGATGAAGATGGCGAGAATGCACAGTATGAAGATGCCGCGGGTCGGATCGGTCGCAAACGAATGCACCGAGGTCAGCACGCCAGAGCGCACCAGGAAGGTGCCGAGCAGCGACAACGAGAAGGTCATGATCGCCAGAAGCACGGTCCAGATCTTCAGGGCCTCGCGCTTTTCCATGACGAGCGCCGAATGCAGGAGCGCCGTGCCGGCGAGCCAGGGCATGAAGGAGGCGTTTTCGACCGGATCCCAGAACCACCAGCCGCCCCAGCCGAGCTCGTAATAGGCCCAGTAGGATCCCATGGCGATGCCGGCGGTGAGAAACGTCCAGGCGGCGAGTGTCCAGGGCCGCACCCAGCGGGCCCAGGCGGCATCGATGCGGCCTTCGATCAATGCGGCGACGGCAAACGAGAAGCAGACGGAGAAGCCGACATAACCGAGATAGAGAAGCGGCGGATGCACCGCGAGGCCGAAATCCTGCAGAACCGGGTTGAGGTCCTGCCCCTCCGCCGGCGCCGGATCGAGGCGCAGGAACGGATTGGAGGTCAAGAGGATGAACAAAAGGAAGGCGGTCGAGATCCAGGCCTGAACAGCGAGAACATTGGCCCGCAGCGTATCCGGCAGGTTCCCGCCGAAGACGGCGACGAGTGCGCTGAAAAAGACGAGGATCAGCAGCCAGAGCAGCATCGAGCCCTCGTGATTGCCCCAGACGCCGGAATATTTGTAGATCAGCGGCATCAGCGAGTGGGAGTTTTCCCAGACGTTCGCAACCGAAAAATCCGAGACCACATAGGCCCAGGTCAGCGCTCCGAAAGAAAGGGTGACGAGCGCAAACAGCACCAGCGAGCCGGTGGGCGCCAGCGCCATCATCGCCGCATCGCCGCGCCTTGCACCGATCACCGGCAGGACCGACAGGATCAGCGCGGTTGCGAGCGCCAGAACGAGCGCATAGTGGCCGATCTCGATGATCATCTGGTTGCCGTCCCCTTGGCTCCGGTGTTCTGCCCCTGGTTCGCCTGGCCCTGGTTCGCCTGGCCCTTGCTGCCCTTGCCGTCTTCCCAGACGCCTTCCTTCTTCAGCCGGTCGGCGACTTCCTTGGGCATATAGTTCTCGTCATGCTTGGCGAGCACGCTGTCGGCCACGAACCCGTGCGATGCGGCGTCGAAAGCACCCTCCGTCACGACACCCTGCCCCTCTCGGAAAAGGTCCGGCAGGATGCCCGTATAGGTCACTGGCACATTGCCGGTTCCGTCCGTCACCGTAAAGCTCACGGTCGAGCCCTGGCCGCGTTTCACCGAGCCCTCGGCCACCAGTCCGCCGAGCCTGATGCGGGTGCCGGGCTTGATGTCGGCCTTAGCGAGGTCGGCCGGCATGAAGAAATAGGCGACCGACTGGCTGAAGGCGAACATGACGAGCAGCACCGCGACGAGGATGAAGCTCATGCCGCCCGCGATCACCGCCAGCCGCTTCTGTTTGCGGGTCATTGCGCCACTCCTTCGACGGCAAGCCCCATCTCGTTGGCGAGCGCCACAAGCTCGCCGGATGAGGGGAACTGCTTGAGGCCGCTCTTCAGCGCCTCTTCTGCCTTGGGTTTATCGCCGAGCACGGCATAGGAGCGCACCAGCCTTACCCACCCCTCGAGATTGTTGGGATCCTGCTTCAGCCGCTCCGCAAGGCTGTCGACCATGCCGCGGACCATCGCCTGCCGGTCGCCCTGCGACATGTTTTCGGCCGCCGCCATGTCCGCCTGGCTCGGATTGCCGAGCGCCTGCGCCGTGCCCTGACCGGAAACGACGGTACCACCATTCCTGGCGATATGCTGGTTGACGAGCTGCATCCACGGCGCGTCCGTGGGCGAGGCCTTGGCGATCGTTTCGAACTGCGCCCTCGCCTCCGCCGCCCGGCCGGCCTGTTCGAAGCCGAGGCCGACATAGAAACGCGAACGCGGGTTGTCCGGATCGAGCTTCATCGCCTGTTCGAATGCGGCACGCGCATCCTCGGTGACGATCCCGTCGTTCGAAGCGACCAGCGTTTCGCCAAGTCCNGCGAGCCTGACGGGATTGGGGCCGAGGATACGGATGGCATTGCGATAGGCGAGTTCCGCATCACCGAGCCGCATGGAGCGGAAATAGATCGGCGCGAGCAGATCCCAGCCGGCGCCATCATTGGGGTTTTCGGCCAGATGCCGCTCTGCCTTGGCGACCAGCAGCGCGACATTGTTGCCGGGATTGGCAAGCCGCGCTTCCAGCGGCTGGTCCGGCAGCCCGGGATTGCCGAGCGCCAGGTAAAGACAGAGCCCGACGACGGGCGGCATNAGCGTGACCNCGGCAGTGGCGAGACCGTGTTTTCGCGTCTTCGGGGCGGCGNTCTCCCCGGCCTCCCCAGCGCCGGCGGCGGCGAGCAGCCGGCGGCCGATTTCGGCGCGGGCGTATTCGGCCTCCTCCGCATTGATCAGGCCCTGGGCCCGGTCGCGGTCCAGTTCGGCCAGCTGGTCGCGATAAACGGCGACCTCTCCGGCCCGGTCAGCCGACGCTGCTTTGGTGGCTCGGGCAAAAGGCAGGATGAGGATTGCCGCAACGGCCGCCGTCAGAGCTGCGAGGATGATCCATAAAACCATAGTGGCCCATTACTGCAACGGCCCGCGCTTTCCAACAGCGCAGCCGGCGTTGACGTGAATTTGAGGCGTTTGGCCGCAAGTTCAACCTGCATATGGGGCCAATCCGATCCGGCGGCCATGACCCATGTCAAACAGCCGCAGAGGAAAATCAGACGGGAATCAGGTGAGCGGCGTCCAGGTGCCGTTCGAATTGCGGCAGGCGGCGCCCCGTGCCGTCATGTCGCGGCCATTCATCGTCACCGTATGGCGGTACTGGCGGCAATTCTGGGTGCCGACCTGATAGGGAGCGTTGGCGACAACCTGACCGTTCGCATCATCGCCCTTCCAGGTGATGGCCTCGCCGCCGGCCGCCCCTTCCAGGGCACGATATTCGGCCTCGAGCGCGCGGGAACGATCGCTTGCCGAAAGCGCCGCGCCCGTGCGGCCGACAATGCCACCCTGTAGCGCGGAAATATAGGACGTCGATGGCGAAGGCCGCGGCGTCAGCAGGCCGCGCCCGCCACCGGTTCCTCCACCCGACGTGGTGCCGCAACCGGCCAGCAGGCCGGCGACCACAAACGATGAAACGGCATTTCGGAGGCTCAATAGTCGCATCGTGTCGGAAACCGGTCGTGCTTCGGAAATCTTGCCGAGACTGGTCCCGTCCCGGCATGGCATCATTATGGCGTCGCTGGGAAAACACACAATTCCGGTAATCTTTCAGCCCCCCGAATATTAGCGAACAATCCTATGAATGTCCGTTTACACAAAGATATAGCAGGCGATCAATCCGTCCATAATCAAAGGCAGGGAACGGAACGCTGTTGCCCATAAGCCACAGTTTGAGACGGCGATATGGCTGAACCTGCCGTTCAGGCGGTTTCCTTCGCAACACCCGGCAGCAGAAGCTGTGCCCTCAAGCCACCGCGCGTCCCGCGCGTCAGTTCGACCGAACCCTGATACTCGCCGGTGATCTCGCGCACGATGGACAGTCCGAGCCCGGCGCCCGGCTTGCTTTCGTCCAGCCGCCTGCCGCGTTTCATCGCCTCGCGGATCTGGTCCGGCTCGAGGCCGGGGCCGTCATCCTCGACGGCGATCTCGATCCAGTGGCGCCGTGCGGGTTCGCCTTCGCCGGACTGGGGGCCGGACGTCGGGGTCGCGGTGATCCAAACGCCGGTCTCGCAGAAGCGCGCAGCGTTTTCGAGCAGGTTGCCGATCGTTTCCTCGACGTCCTGCTGTTCCATGGCGAGCGCCACACCGGGCGGGAAAACCGACAGATGGAATTCCTTTTCGGGATTGAGCCGCCGCATCACCCTGACCAGGCGTTCCAGCACCGGCTCCAGCTCGGTCCGCGCAAGCAGGGATTCGCGCTGGGCGGCTATGCGCGCCCGGTTCAGGTAGGACTGCACCTGCGCCTGCATGCCCTCCGCCTGCGACCGCACCATGTCCGACTGCACCTTTTCGACGGCGCGCGATTCGTTGAGCAGAACCGCGATCGGCGTCTTCAGCGAATGGGCGAGATTGCCGACCTGCATGCGGGCACGCTCGACGATGCGGCGATTGCTTTCGATCAGCGCGTTGATATCGCTGGCAAGCGGCATGATCTCGCGGGGAAACTCGCCTTCCAGCCGCTCCGCCTCGCCACGCCGCACCCTTTCGAGCGAACGTCGGGCGCCATCGAGCGGCTGCAGGCCGTACAGGATCGCCAGGCCGTTGACGACCAGGCTGCCGAAACCGAAGACGGCGAGCGCGATATAGAGACTGCGGGTAAAGGCCTGGATATCCTCCTCGACGACCGCGAGATTGCCCGACACGCGGAAGCGCGCGGCGCGGCCTTCGCCATCGAGCACCACCTCGGTCTCGGCGACCAGGACATTGTTCTTGTAGGCATCGATCGCGGGATAGAAGCGCTCATAGCGATTGTTGAACGGCACCGCCAGGATCGACGGCACGCTGATATTCGAAGTGCCGAGCGAAGAGGAGGAAAGCGGCGTCGCCGCGAAGGTGCCGAGCGGCTCGATAATCCAGTACCAGCCGGTTTCCGGCTGCGAGAAGCGTAGGTCGCCGAGCTGAGGGCTGCCCGAGAGCTTGTTGTCGTCGCCGATCGTGATCGAGTTGATGACGTTATAGAGCTGGGCGCGCAGGAGGTCGGTAAAGGCGCGTTCGGCCGACTGCCGGTAGAGCTGCGAGATGACGATCGAAATGACCACCAGGGCCAGCGCCGACCACAGCGTGGCCAGAAGCAGCACGCGGGCAGTCAGCGATCTTGGTCCGATCATTCGGAATTTAACGCGCATCGTTTGGCGCTTGCATCCTGTATCCGAGGCCGCGGACCGTTTCGATGAGGTCGACTCCGAGCTTCTTGCGAAGCCGGCCCACGAAAACTTCGATCGTATTGGAATCGCGGTCGAAATCCTGATCATACATATGCTCCACAAGCTCGGTGCGGGAAACGACCTGCCCCATGTGATGCATCAGGTAGGACAGAAGCCTGAATTCGTGCGAGGTGAGCTTCAGGGCGACGCCTTCGACGCTCGCCTTGGAGGCCTTGGTATCGAGCCGCACGGGCCCGCAGACGATTTCGGAGGACGAATGCCCCGCCGCCCGGCGGATCAGCGCCCGCACGCGGGCCAGCACTTCCTCCACATGGAAGGGTTTTGCGACATAGTCGTCGGCACCGGCATCGATGCCCGCAACCTTGTCGCTCCAGCGGTCGCGGGCGGTCAGCATCAGCACCGGCATGCCCTTGCCGCCGGCACGCCATTTCTCGACGACGGTGATGCCGTCCATGACCGGCAGGCCGATATCGAGGATGACAGCGTCATAAGGTTCGGTGTCGCCGAGATAGTGGCCTTCCTCGCCGTCGAACGCCTGGTCGACCACATAACCCGACTCTTTCAGGGCATCCGAAAGCTGCCGGTTGAGATTGACGTCGTCTTCGACCACCAGAATGCGCATGCACCGCCCCTCGAATGATATTACCGGCGATCGATCACCGCCGGACCCGCTTTACATCGGAACCCTGACGGTCACCTTGCGCGGTCTCTGGTTGCCATCCCCCTGGAC
>Ga0055536_1002154_pt1 | contig 11223 bp, 9 predicted proteins | sample AraplaCvi_mLB_r2_FD_55037 | JGI IMG/M metagenome (GOLD analysis project Ga0055536, IMG submission 55037) | Arabidopsis root microbial communities from North Carolina, USA - plate scrape MF_Cvi_mLB_r2 | ecosystem: Host-associated > Plants > Roots > Endosphere | place: USA: North Carolina...
CCGCCATCAAGGACATGGAAGAAGCNCTCAAGGGCGACGACAAGGCCGCCATCGACGCCAAGAACACGGCCCTGATGGAAGCCAGCCAGAAGCTCGGCGAGAAAATGTACGCCGACATGCAGGCTTCGCAGGCGGCAGCCGGCGGTGACGCCGCCGGCGCGGCGGGCGCCGAGCAGGCCCAGGCCAAGCCGGCCGACGACAATGTCGTGGACGCTGAAGTCAAGGAAGTCAAAAAAGGCTAAGCGCCTGAAGGCAAGCAGTCCTGCACTGGCGCGATAACTGCATGCAAAGCCAGCCGGTGCAGGCAAACGCAGAAGGCGGAAACCAGGAGCAATCCCGGCTTTCCGCTTTCGCGCGTCTGCCCGCCCCCGGCTGACCCGACGACCCGATCAACGAAGACCCTGAGCTGCCATGGCCACAAAAAAAGACTATTACGACATACTGGGCGTTCCCAAAAACGCCAGTGACGAGGACATCAAGAAAGCGTATCGCAAGCTCGCGATGAAGCACCACCCCGACCGCAACCAGGGGGACGCTTCCAAGGTCGCAGAGGAAAAATTCAAGGAGGCCAAGGAGGCCTACGAGATGCTTTCCGATGAGAACAAGCGCGCGGCCTACGACCAGTACGGCCACGCGGGCGTGGACCCCAATATGCGCGGCGGCCCGGGCGCGGAAGGCTTCGGCGGCTTTGCGGAGGCCTTCGGCGACATCTTCGGCGATGTCTTCGGCGGCCAGCGCGGCCAGCAGCGCGGCGGGCGCCAGGTGTACCGCGGCGGCGACCTCAGCTACGCCATGGAAATCACGCTGGAAGAAGCGGCGCACGGCAAGGAAGCGCAGATTCGCATCCCCAGCTGGGACGACTGCACCACCTGCCACGGCAGCGGCGCCAAGCCCGGCACCAAGGTGGTGACCTGCACCACCTGCCACGGCCACGGCGTGGTGCAAATGCGCCAGGGCTTTTTCAGCGTGCAGCAGACCTGCCCACAGTGCAAGGGCACGGGCAAGCTGATCCCCGAACCCTGCGTGGCCTGCCACGGCGTAGGCAAGACCAAGAACAACAAGACGCTGGAAGTGAAGATTCCCGCCGGCATCGACGACGGCATGCGCATACGCTCGACCGGCAACGGTGAGCCCGGCACCAACGGCGGCCCACCCGGCGACCTCTACATCGAGATACGCCTGAAGAAGCACGACATCTTCGAGCGCGACGGCGACGACCTGCACTGCGCCGTGCCCATCAGCTTCACCACGGCGGCGCTGGGCGGAGAGATCGAGGTGCCGACCCTGGCGGGCAAGGCCGCCATCGACATTCCCGAAGGCACGCAGGCCTCCAAGCAGTTCCGCCTGCGAGGCAAGGGCATCAAGGGCGTGCGCTCCAGCTACCCCGGCGACCTGTACTGCCACATCACCGTGGAAACCCCGGTCAAGCTGACCGAGCACCAACGCAAGCTGCTCAAGGAGCTCGACGAGTCGCTCAAAAAAGGCGGCGCCAAGCATTCGCCCAGCGAAGAAGGCTGGGCCGACAAACTGAAGAGCTTCTTCAGCGCCTGATCGTTTTCATGCCAATAAAAATGCCGGACCTGCTCCGGCATTTTTTATGCGCCACCGAACAACGCGCATACCGGGATGTTGTTTTGCGAACAAGACCGCACACACTGTCACAAGCCTGTCGTCATCACATGCCTACGATCAGCCTTTTAACTCCTGGAATACCCATGACCGTATCGACCCGCAAAGCCTTCATCAAGCAAGGCAGCCTGTTCGCCCTCGTTTGCAGCAGCGTGCTGCTGGCCGCCTGCTCCTCTTCGGGTTCGCCCCCGCAAGCCGGCCTCTCCACACTCGACGGCAAGGCGCCGCTGGTCATCGCCCACCGCGGCGCCTCAGGCTACATCCCCGAAGAAACGCTGGAAGCCTATGCGCGCGCCATCGAACTCGGCGCGGACGTGATCGAGATGGACCTCATCGTGACCAAGGACGGCGTGCTGATGACGCGCCACGACCCCAACCTGGCCATCAGCACCGACGTGGCCAAGCATCCCGAATTCGCCTCACGCAAGAAGACCATCCAGGTCGACGGCGAGACGCAGACCGGCTGGTTCAGCGATGACTTCACGCTGGCCGAAATCCGCACCCTGGGCGCCATCTCCACCGACGCCGAGCGCCCGCAGCAATTCAACGGCCAGTACAAGGTACCGACCTTCCAGGAGGTCGTGGACCTGGCCAAGGCTCAGTCCGCCAGGACCGGCCGCACCATCGCTATCTACCCCGAAACCAAGAACCCGACCTACTTCCGCGAGCGCGGCCTGCCGATGGAAGACAAGCTGATCGCCATCATCAACGCCGCCGGCTGGAACAGCAAGACCGCGCCCATCTACGTGCAGTCCTTTGAACCCGGCAGCCTCAAGTACATGAAGAGCAAGGGCCTCAATACAAAGCTGATCCAGCTCATCGACGGCGACGGCATAGACCCCAAGACCGGCCGCGTAACCTTTGCCGTGCCCAGCGACCGCCCCTATGACTGGACCAAGGCCGGCGACAAGCGCCTCTTCGACACCATGGTCACGCCCGCAGGCCTGGCCGAGATCAAGACCTATGCCGACGGCATAGGCCCCTGGAAGCGCTACATCATCAGCACCAAAGGCACGATAGGTGCCGACGGCAAGCAGGTTGACATCAACCGCGACGGCAAGCTCAACGATGCCGATTCCATCTCCCTCCCCGCCACCAGCCTGGTGAACGACGCGCACAAGGCGGGCCTGTTCGTCCATCCCTTCACCTTCCGCAACGAGTCGCGCCGCCTGGCCGCGGACTACCAGGGCGACCCCAAGGCCGAGTACCTGGCCTTCTACCGCGCCGGTGTGGACGGCGTGTTCACCGACTTCACCGACACCGCCATCGCCGCGCGCACGCAGTACCTGAAGGAAGCCGGCCGCTAAATCTGCCGCACTTTCAGTGATCGCAACCGCCTGCGTTCCCACTTCGGGAGTCAGGCGGTTTTTCTTTTGGGGGCGGCACCGCATGGGGTTTTCTCAAAATGAAACATCTTCGGGGCTGTGCCCAGGAGGACTGGCTTTATAGTCTTTACGCAAAGCTCCCTTGCCCCCCAACACAAGCGCCCACCATGAAAACCAAAGCCGCCGTCGCCTGGAAATCAGGCCAACCCCTGACCATTGAAACCGTGGACCTGCAAGGCCCGAAATTCGGCGAGGTGCTCGTCGAGATCAAGGCCACCGGCATCTGCCACACCGACTACTACACGCTCTCGGGCGCCGACCCGGAAGGCATCTTCCCGGCCATCCTGGGCCATGAAGGCGCCGGTGTTGTGGTGGACGTCGGCCCCGGCGTGACCACGCTCAAGAAAGGCGACCACGTCATCCCGCTCTACACGCCGGAATGCCGGCAGTGCAAGTTCTGCCTCTCGCGCAAGACCAACCTGTGCCAGCTGATACGCGGCACCCAGGGCAAGGGCCTGATGCCCGACGCCACCAGCCGCTTCAGCCTGGACGGCAAGCCCATCTTCCATTACATGGGCACCTCGACTTTCAGCAACTACACGGTCGCACCCGAAATCTCGCTGGCCAAGATCCGCGAAGACGCGCCCTTTGACAAGGTCTGCTACATCGGCTGCGGCGTCACCACCGGCATAGGCGCGGTGCTCTTCACCGCCAAGGTCGAAGCCGGCGCCAACGTCGTGGTCTTCGGACTGGGCGGCATCGGCCTCAATGTGATTCAGGGCGCGAAGATGGTAGGCGCCGACAAGATCATCGGCGTGGACATCAACCCCGCGCGGCAGGAGATGGCGCGCAAGTTCGGCATGACGCACTTCATCAACCCCAAACAGCTCGAGGCAAGCGGCGAGAACGTCGTCGACGCCATCGTGCAGCTGACCGACGGCGGCGCCGACTACAGCTTTGAGTGCATAGGCAACACCAAGGTCATGCGCCAGGCGCTGGAATGCACCCACAAGGGCTGGGGCCGCAGCATCATCATCGGCGTGGCCGAGGCCGGCGCCGAGATCAGCACCCGGCCCTTCCAGCTNGTCACCGGCCGCAAATGGGAAGGCTCGGCCTTCGGCGGCGCNCGCGGCCGCACCGACGTGCCCAAGATCGTCGACTGGTACATGGAAGGCAAGATCAATATCGACGACCTGATCACGCACACCATGCCGCTGGAGGACATCAACAAAGGTTTTGACCTCATGAAAAGCGGCGAGTCCATTCGTGGTGTGGTCTTGTACTAGAAAAACGACTGCGCTATTTCTCCGTTCGGGCTGAGCTTGTCGAAGCCCTGCTTTTGCGACCATGCCTTTCGACAAGCTCACGGCGAACGGCAAGACGACTTTGACCATGAATCCGCCCCCTGAACTCCTCAGCGAACACACCTGCTTCGGCGGCCTGCAGCGCTTCTACCAGCACGATTCGCGCGAAATCGGCCTGCCGATGAAGTTCTCGGTGTTCCTGCCGCCGCGGGCCAAGGCCGGCCACAAGCTGCCCTTCCTGGTCTACCTCGCGGGCCTGACCTGCACCGAAGAAACATTCATGGTCAAGGCTGGCGCGCAGCGCCTGGCCGCCGAGCTGGGCCTGGCCCTCATCACGCCCGACACCAGCCCGCGCGGGGCGGGTGTTCCCGGCGAGACCGACAGCTGGGACTTCGGCGTGGGCGCCGGCTTCTACCTCGACGCCACGCAGGCCCCGTGGTCGCGGCACTACCGCATGGAGAGTTACATCACGGCGGAACTGTTGCCGCTGCTCGCAAACACACTGCCGCTGGACGCGGGCCGCGCGGGCCTCTTCGGCCATTCCATGGGTGGCCATGGCGCGCTCACGCTCGCACTCAGGCATCCCGGCCTGTTCAGGTCGCTCTCGGCCTTCGCACCCATCTGCGCGCCCAGCCAGTGCCCCTGGGGACGCAAGGCCTTCACGGGCTACCTCGGCAGTGACGAATCCAGCTGGGCCGCGCACGACGCCACCGCACTGATGGGCAGGCTCAGCAGCGCGCCCTATCCCGGCGGCATCCGCATCGACCAGGGCCTGGCCGACAAATTCCTCGGCGAGCAGCTGCACCCCCAGCTGTTTGAAGCGGCCTGCGCACGCGCCGGCCAGCCGCTGGCGCTGCACCGCCATGCGGGCTACGACCACGGCTATTACTTCATCGCCAGCTTCATGGCCGAGCACCTGCGCCACCATGCGCGGCAACTGGGCTTGCAGGTCGAGGCCTGAGAAGCTGTCCACGGCCTAAGCGCCGCATAAGCACACGGCCCATACAATGCAGCGCTATGCCGCTGCAACCCGCGTCCACCTCCCCGCCTCTCGCCTCTTCCAGCCAGCATGGCCGCGGCATGCGCCCCCTGTGGCTGGTGGTGCTGGCAAGTGCCTGGATCGCGACCGTGTGCAATGTGGCGCTGTGGCGCGAGCTCTTTCGCCTGCCCGGTCTCAGCGGCGGCCAGGCCGCCGTCATCAGCGTTGCACTGGTGCTGGTCATCACGCTGGCCACCACGGCGCTGCTGAGTCTGCTGGCCTGGCGCTGGACGCTCAAGCCGGCCATCACCGTCTTCCTGCTTTCCGCGGCTTTCGGCGCCTACTTCATGATGGCCTACGGCGTGGTCATCGACAAGACCATGATGGTCAACACCCTGCAGACCGATGTGCGCGANACCCGNGACCTGCTGAACTGGCGCCTGCTGGCCACGGTGCTGGTGCTGGCAGTTTTGCCCCTGGTGCTGCTGTGGCGGCAAAAGGTCAGGCGGGCCAGTGCCGCGCGGCAACTGCTCGGCAACCTCGNCACGCTGGCCGGCGCCTCCGTGCTGCTGGTGCTGGTGGTCTTCCTGTTCTTCCAGAGCATTGCCTCGGTCATGCGCAACCACACGCATGTGCGCTACCTGATCAACCCGCTCAACTCTTTTTACGCGCTGGGCGCCATCGCGGCCAAGCCCTTCCAGCGCGATGAGTCCATCGTGCTGCCGCTGGGTGAAGACGCGAAGCTGGGTGCGAGCTACAGCGCGCAGAACAAGCCGCCGCTGCTGTTGCTGGTGCTGGGCGAAACGGCGCGCAGCGGCAACTTTTCGCTCAACGGCTACAGCCGCCCCACCAACCCGCTGCTGGCCAGGGAAAACGTCGTGAGCCTGCGCAACGCCTGGTCCTGCGGTACCAGCACGGCCGCCTCCGTGCCCTGCATGTTTTCCCACTTCGGACGCGAGGCTTACGATTCGCGGCCCGCCAACTACGAAGGCCTGCTCGACGTGCTGCAGCATGCGGGCCTGGCCGTGCTCTGGATAGACAACCAGTCGGGCTGCAAGGGCGTGTGCGACCGGGTTCCCAACGTCAACACCGTGCAGCTCCAGGTGCCGGGCCTGTGTGACAGCGGTGAGTGTTTTGACGAAGTGATGCTGCAGGGCATTGACGAGCGCATCGCCGCTTTGCCGGCGGAACGGCGCGCCAAAGGCGTGGTGGTCGTGATGCACCAGATGGGCGGCCACGGCCCGGCCTACTACAAGCGCTCGCCGCAGGCCGTCAAGAAATTCCTGCCCGAGTGCACCGACAACGCACTGCAAAGCTGCAGCAAGGAAGGCCTCGTCAATGCCTATGACAACAGCATCGTCTACACCGACAAATTGCTGGCGTCTTCCATCCAGTGGCTCAAGGCACAGGAGGCGCGCAGCGCGCCGGCCCTGCTCTACCTGGCTGACCACGGCGAATCGCTGGGCGAGAACAACCTCTATCTGCACGGCATGCCCTACGGGATCGCTCCCGACGTACAAAAGCGCGTGCCCTGGATCACCTGGCTGTCGCCCGGCTTCGAGCAGCGCGGCAAGCTGAGCACGGCCTGCCTCAAGCAGCAACTCGATGCCCCCGTCAGCCACGACAGCTACTTTCATTCGGTGCTGGGCCTGATGAATGTGCAGACCAGCGTCTACAAGCCTGCGCTCGACATCTACGCGCACTGCACCAAGCCCTGAGAAACGGGGGAGCCGGCCCGGGGTCATCCCGATTGGGCGTAGGGCTTTTGCGGCGTGCGATGCACCCAATGGGCGATGCGCCTAATATTCACATTCATCTCAATAACAATTCTCTTATGCAAGGATTGAATATGAATATCCGCAAGGCCGTCGCTTCCACACTTCTTTTGACATTCGCGCTGGGCGCCAGCGCCGCCGACCTGCTGGACACCGTCAAGCAGCGCGGCACGCTCAAGGTGGCACTCGAAGGCACCTACCCTCCGTTCAACTACAAAGAGGGCGGGCAGCTCGCCGGCTTTGAAGTGGAACTGGCCAATGCGCTGGCGCAAAAGCTCGGCGTGAAGGCCGAGTTCTCGACCAGCGAGTGGAGCGCCATCCTGGCCGGCCTGCAGGCCGGCAAATACGACGTGGTCATCAACCAGGTGGGGATCACCGACAAGCGCAAGGAGACTTTTGACTTCTCCGAGCCCTACACCATCTCCGCCCCGCAGCTCATCATCCGCAAAGACGAGAAGCGCGAGTTCAAATCGCTGGACGACCTCAAGGGCAAAAAGCTCGGCTTGGGCCAAGGCACCAACTACGCCGACATCGCCAAGAAAGTCGGCGGCATCGACGTCAAGACCTATCCCGGCGCGCAAGAGTATCTGCAGGACCTGGCACTGGGCCGCATCGACGCCGCGCTCAACGACAGCCTGCTGATCCCCTACATCGTGAAGCAGACCAAGCTGCCGCTCAAGCCCGGCGCGCCTGTGGGCGAGCTCGAAAAATCCGGCATCCCCTTTGCCAAGAACAACCCCAAGTTCAAGGCCGCCCTCGACAAGGCGCTGGCCGACCTGCAGGCCGACGGCAGCTTCGCCAAAATTTCGAACAAATGGTTTGACCGCGACGTGAGCAAACCGCCGGTCGCGAAGTAACATGCCATCAGCCGCGCGCCTTCTTTTGGCAGGCGCCTGAAGCACCCCGGCTCGCAGCCGGGGTTTTTATTTGTGGAGACACCTATGGACTTGTCTGGCCTGACATCCCTGCTGCGCGACGCCCTGCCGCTGATGCTCAAGGGCGCGGGATGGACGCTGCTGCTGGCCGTGGCATCGGTCTTTTTCGGCGCCATCGTCGGCACCTTTGTGGCGATCACGCGGTTGGCCAAGCTGCCCGGGCTTTCGCAATTCGCGGCGCTGTATGTCAGCTGCATGCGCGGCACGCCGCTGCTGGTGCAGCTCTTTGTCATCTACTTCGGCCTGCCCAGCATAGGCATACAGTTCGACCCCATCACCGCCGGCATCCTGGGCCTGAGCCTGAACGTGGGTGCCTACCTGTCGGAAACGATTCGCGGCGCGATCAACGGCGTGGAGCACGGCCAGTGGAACGCGGCCCGCAGCCTGGGCCTCACACAGGCGCAAACGCTGCGCTACGTAATCGGCCCGCAGGCCCTGAGGCTGGCCGTGCCCAGTCTGTCCAACAGCCTGATCAGCCTGATCAAGGACACGTCGCTGGTCTCGGTCATCGCCGTCGGCGAACTGATGCTCGCCACCAAGGAAGTCATCGCCACCACCTTCCAGCCCTTCCCGCTCTACCTGGCGGCGGCGGGCATCTACTGGGCCATGAGTGCTTCGTTTGAGACGCTGCAGAAGAAGCTGGAGCTGCGGTTGAACCGCAGCTACCTGCGATAGGTTTTTTGTTGCCTCTCCCCGCTTTTATCCCCTCTCCCCCTGGGAGAGGGTTAGGGTGAGGGCCGGCTGCCTCAAAGCAATTCAGCTGTCGCCAAGCAACCCATTACGCACCGCCTCCTCCTGGTTCCTGAAAATCGCCATCGCCGTCAGCATGCGCTTGAAGCCCAGCTTGCGGTAAAACGGCTCCTTGCCGGCTACCGCATAGAGGATGATTTTTTTGTGGCTCCGGGACAGGCCCACCAGTGAAGCCACAATCTCCTTGCCCAGGCCCACCCCTTGATAGTCCGGATGCACCGCGATATCGCAGATGTAGGAGCAGTCCATGCCATCGGCCAGCGCGCGGCCGGCGCCGATCAGCTTGTCGCCCTCATACACAAAACTCTTGAACAGGCTGTTGGAAAACACGACCTTGAGGTCGGCCGCTTTCTTCTCGCCCANAGGCGCGATGCGATAAAGATGCGAGAGCGCNTCCCAGTCCATTCCGTCAGATGAATGCTTCCACTCGAATGCCACGCTGAACTCCTTTTAAAACCCGGCTTGCACTATAGCCTCGCAACCCAGACACACGCCCCTCAGAACAAACTGCCCTGCCCCGAGGCCCCCGGCGGCCTGAAACTGCTCAGGTCCAATTCAACACGCTCCCGGTTAAAGCCCAGCCGACCGCAGGCTTTGGCAAACCGCTGGCGCACCAGATCCGACCACAGGCCCGAGCCCTTCATGCGCGTGGCGAAGTTGCTGTCATAGTCCTTGCCACCGCGCATTTCATGGATGTGCGCCATGATGCGCGCCGCGCGCTGCGGGTAATGCAGCTCCAGCCACTCCTTGAAGATAGGCGCAAGCTCCCAGGGCAGCCGGATCACATGGTAGAAAGCCGAACGCGCACCCGCTTCCCACGCGGCCTCCAGCACCTGCTCCATGTCTTCCGTCACAAACGGGATATGCGGCGCCAGGCTCACACCCACCGGCACACCATGCTCGGCCAGCGTGCGTATGGTGCGCAGCCGCCGGTGCGGCGCCGCCGCGCGCGGCTCCAGCTTGCGCGCCACCTCGCCGTCCAGCGTCGTGATGGTCACATAGATCGCGGCCAGCTTCGCCGCCGCCATCGGCGCGATCAGGTCCAGGTCGCGCTCCACGCCGCTGGACTTGGTCACCAATGAAAACGGCTGCCCCACCTCCCGCATCAACTCAATCACGCCGCGCGTCAGCTTCAGCTCGCGCTCCACCGGTTGGTAGCAATCGGTCGCCGAGCCGATATTGATCAGCTTGGGCACATAGCTGCGCCTGCCCAGGTCGGCACGCAAGACTTCCACGATGTTGCGCTTGGCGATCAGCCGGGTTTCAAAATCCAGGCCGGGCGAGAGGTTCAAATAGCTGTGCGTGGGCCGTGCATAGCAATACACACAGCCATGCTCGCAGCCACGGTAGGGATTGACCGAGTAGTCGAAATGGATGTCCGGCGAATCGTTCTTGCTGATCGCGCTGCGCGCAGTCTCAAACGTGACCTCGGTCTCAGGCCGCGGTGCCTCACCAGCCACCTCTTGTTCGAGCGTGCCCCAACCATCATCCCAGGCCGCGCGCACGTCTTTCTCAAACCGGTGCGCGATGCGCGTGGCGGTGCCGCGGCCCTTGATGGCGTGGATGGGGATGATGGCGTCGGGCATGGGGTCAGCTGGAGTCCAAAGGCCTCAAATACTGTATATAAATACAGTATATTCAATGCCAGCCCCCTTGGCAAATGCTCCCAAGCGAAGATCAGGGAGCGCTGTGCCTGCCTGGCTTTTCTGGATGGTTCCGAGGTGCCTGGCCGGCAAAAGGAAGGTCAACCGCTTTTCGGTTCGATATCCGATATTTTTTGCCGACCCAACCCTAGGCCAGGGTCGCCACCAAGCCCAGCAGCATTGCTTCGCTGCCGGCAGCGTCCCGCGGGAAAAGCTTGGGCCGATCCTGGGCCGACGGCATCACCGGCCATGGCTGNCCCGGCAGCCACAAAGCTCCCCTGCCCTGCAACACCAGGTTTCGGGCCATCGCCACCTGCTCGGCCTGCATGGGCACCACCACCGGCCAGCAGCCGGCCTGCAGCGCCAAGCCGATGCCGTGCAAACCACCATTGCTGAGATAGACATCAGCCTGCCTCAAGGCTTGGGACAGATCCAACAAGCGCCCGCTCACCGTGACGCAGCCTTGCCGTTCAAGACATTCGCCATCATCGCCTTGCACGCCATCGCAACCCGGCACCACCAAGTGCGCCGCGACACCCGCATCGCCAAGCTGCGCGATCAGGCTCGAGAGGCCCGGTGTATCGGGCTTCAAGTAACCCAGCACACGGACCGCCGGCGAAGCAGATTCCTGCCGGAGCGCAGGCGCGGCGGCGCCGGGCATTCCCGCCGCGCCGTCCAGAAAGCCCGCATACAGCACATCCGCCCTGGGCCCATAGTGATCCAGCTCCGCCGGACTTAGAACCACGCGCCGCGCCGGCCAGCCGGCCATACCGCCCAGTGAGGCCAGAGTCTCTTCGCGGCCGCAAAACCGCAAGGCAGCGTTGAAGGCTGCAGCCAGCGCCGCATCGGCCTGATCCAGCGCCTCGCGACCCGCCACGCGCAC
>Ga0055536_1002157_pt1 | contig 11217 bp, 12 predicted proteins | sample AraplaCvi_mLB_r2_FD_55037 | JGI IMG/M metagenome (GOLD analysis project Ga0055536, IMG submission 55037) | Arabidopsis root microbial communities from North Carolina, USA - plate scrape MF_Cvi_mLB_r2 | ecosystem: Host-associated > Plants > Roots > Endosphere | place: USA: North Carolina...
CGACGGATCGTCGGCGACCAGCGCGAAATAGGAATAGAGAGGCGCCGAGCTCTTGCCGACCGCGCGGCGGACATAGGCGAGGGTGGCCTCATGTTCCTCCTTGGCCGCGGCGATGATTTCCGGCTTGTCCTTGACGTCGGCCACGATCTTCTTGGCGTCGTCGCGGTGGTAGATCGGCCTGGCTTCCGAGGTGAAGTCCACGACTTTCCACCCCTTGCCGTCCTTTTCGACGAGCAGGTCGATCAGGCCCATATGCGAGCCCCAGAAACCGCCCATGACGGCGGGCTTGCCCTGCAGCGTGCCCTTCTTGGTATCGGCACCCTTGACCCCGTCGAAATCCTTGCTGTTCGGGAAAACCAGATGCTGGTGGCCGGTGAAGATCGCGTCGATACCCGGAACGCCGGCGAGGTAAAGCGAGGCATTTTCCATGAGGTCGCTCTGGCTTCCGCCGTCGATGCCCGAATGGGAGAGCGCGATGACGACGTCGGCGCCTTCTTCCTTCATGACCGGCACCCAGGCCTTGGCGGCCTCGACGATGTCGCGGGTCTGCGCCTTGCCTTCGAGGTTCTTCGCATCCCAGGTCATGATCTGCGGCGGCACGAAGCCGATGAAGCCGACCTTGATCGGGCTTTCGGCGCCCGAACCGTCCTTGATCTTCTTCTCGACGATCACATAGGGTTTCAGGAAAAGCTCGTCCTTCTTAGGGTCGGAGGCAAGCCGGCCCTTGGTGAGGTTGGCGCAGGTATAGGGGAAGCCGGAGCCGGCGAGAACCTTGAACAGGAAGTCGAGGCCGTAGTTGAACTCGTGGTTGCCGAGCGTGCCCGCATCGTAGCCGAGCACGTTCATCGCCTTGATGACCGGGTGCTTGTCGCCGTCCTTCATGCCGCGCTCATAGGCCATGTAGTCGCCCATCGGATTGCCCTGCAGGAAATCGCCATTGTCGATCAGCATCGAATTGCCGGCTTCGGCGCGGATCGCATCGATGATCGAGGCGGTGCGGGCAAGACCGAGCGTGTCGTTCGGCTTGTCGGCGTANTAGTCGTAAGGGAAGACGTGGACNTGGATATCGGTGGTTTCCATGATGCGCAGATGCGCCTGGTTGCCGGCGGCACGCGCGGCGAACGGGTGCAGCATNACCAGNGCCGACGAGGCGGCGACGCCTGCAAGCAGCGAACGGCGGGTGATCGGGTGAAGATCGTTGAGCGACGACATGGGCAGCCTCCTGAGAACGGACGGGTGAACGACAATTCGGCGCCATATTGACGCGCGCCGAATGTAACGCCAAGCGGATTCTGAAGGAGGATGAGAGGGACGTGCAATCGCCGCCTTTATCGCCGATGCCGGCCAGGGGAAGGGCGGAGGCCCGGGGTCAATAGGCCGCCATTCGCATCGCTTCGACAAGCTGCGCCATCTGGAACGGTTTGGGAAGAATGGGAATATGCCGCATGTCGGCGGGCACGCCGGACGGTCCGTATCCGGTCACGAAAACGAAGGGAATGTCCCGCGCAGTNAGGATCTCGGCAACCGGAAAGCTGGCTTCGCCGGCAAGGTTGACATCGACCAGGGCCATGTCCAGGGCAAGCGACCGGGCCTTGACGATCGCATCGTCGAGCCGCGAGGCCGTCCCCATCATCCTGCACCCGATCTGCTCCAGAAATTCTTCGAGCATCATCGAAACGAGGGCTTCGTCTTCGATGATGAGAACGCGTATGCCGACGAAGATCTGGGCGTCGTTCACCTTGCACCTGCTTGCAGCAACGGCGTNACCTCGGCCGAGACGGCGACATCGGCAAGCGGCGCTTCGATCGTGCCGATGATCCCCGAAGGCTGGTCGAANATCACCGATGCCTTGCCGCCCAGATCCTGGGCAAGGCTCCGCTCGATCAGCCTNACGCCGAACCCTCGTCTCAATGGCGCGATNACCGGCGGTCCGCCGCTTTCCGTCCATGTCAGCCGCAGNGCCGGGCTGGCACCCTCGACGATCTGCCAGTTGATCGCGACCTGGCCGGCAAGGGTCGAGAGCGCGCCATATTTCAAGGCGTTNGTCGTCAGTTCGTGCAGGCCCATGGCAAGCGCGAGTGCGGCCCGAGGCAGCAGCCGCAGCGAAGGGCCGGACACCGTGAAGCGGTAGTCTCCGCCGTCGCCGAAGGGCGCCAGCGCCCCGGTGACCACGTCGTCGATATTAGCCCCCTCCCATTTTTCGCGGGTGAGGACGTCGTGGGCGGCAGCGAGTGCCATGAGGCGCCGTTCCAGATTCTGCCGCACGATCGGATCGCCGCCCCTGAGCGTCTGGGAGGCGATGGCCTGGACGGTCGCAAGCGTGTTCTTGACCCGGTGGTTCAGCTCGTTGACCATGAGCTGCAGCCTGTCTTCGATCCGTTTCCGCTCGGTGATCTCGACCGAGACTCCGACCAGGCCGATCACTTTGCCGTCGGCATCGCGCAACGGCGCCTTGGTCGACGACCAGACCCGCGGATGGCGGCCCTCGCGGCTGATGATCTCTTCGAATTCTTCGGTTTTCGCCTGATCCATGATCCGGCGGTCGTTGGCCATCACCAGTTCGGCCTGGGTTTTGCTGTCGAGGAATTCCAGATCGGTGCGCCCCTCGACCTCCGACCAGGGCCTGCCGATCAGATCCAGGGTCGAGACATTGGCGAGGATGATGCGGCCCTGCAGGTCCTTGGCGTAGATCAGTCCCGGTGCAGTCTCCAGGATGGCCCGCAGCAGGGCGTTGGTCTGGTGGAGTTCCCGTTCGGCGAGCTTGATCGAGGTGATGTCGCTGCTCACCTCGATCGCGACCTCCGGCTCCCCGGCTTCGCCGCGGTTCAGCGACCATTTGCTGATGATGTGGATCTCGCGGCCGTCCTTGTGGCGGCGCGTGAGTTCACCCTGCCATTCGCCGTCGCGAACGAGGATCGCGTTGATTTCATCGGGGGAGAGCGGGCAGCGGGTCTGCAGCAGGTCGAGCGCGTTTTTCCCCAGGGCCTCTTTTTCCGAATAACCGTAGAGGCGTTCCGCGCCGATCCCCCAGAATACGATCCTGCCGTCAAGGCTGCGCAGAGTGCCCTGGGTCTGCCCGAACGCCTGCGTGAACCTTTCAAGCCGATAGAGTCTCGCATCGATGTCGCGCTGTATCCTTCGCTTCGCCCAGATCGACGCCGCGAACGAAGCCGCGGCAAGCATCAGAAGGATGATCGGCTCGCCCAGAGTATCGATCGACCCGTCGGCCGCTACCAGAAAGCCGCCCAGCGCCAGAAGCAGGATTGCCAGCCACGTGACAAGGGTAACCAGCAGGCGCGCCGTCCGCGATGTCGGAGAGGGCAAAGTAAAGGGAACAGCAACCATCTAAGCATCCTTGGTTTGCCTGCGTGCTGTGGCTGTCAGCACAATGCAGGCCGGAAAACGGGGACGCTTGAACAGCCGCTACTCTTGACGAGGACGGTCTTTAGTTTCGCTTGCTCTGAATAGATTAGGACTTTATCACTTATCAATTCAACGGCAAGTAGTAAATAACTGGTAAACGCCAATCGGCGCTTGATATTTTAGCTCTTTGCCGTCTTTACAACGTTTCTATTTGTGCTTGGCGGTGATTCGTGGGGCGCGAACAAGTTGAAGGTCGCATAGAAGCCAAGTTGAGCGCGGCCGGCCTCAGCGCGAGGCCGGAATTTCTTTGTGGAAGAAACGGAAATAGGACGAGACCTGCGCCAGCGCGTTGCTGTTGATGCTGAACTGAACGCCGAGCCGGCCGCTGCGCCGCCATTTGACGGTGCCNTCCAGGATNCCGAGCTCCTCGCTTTCGACCCGCACCGGGCTGCCGTCTGCCGCATGCAGCGTGCGTCCGCCCAGATCGAGCGCCATGCCGGTTGCCGAGAGATCGGTAACGCGACCTTGGACCGCCTGGTTGAAATACTTGACCGTACCCAGGATACGGGTCTTCTTTCTTTGGGCGCTGCGGGTCTTCATGCGTCCTGTAGCGGTAGTCGTCATGCGATATGGCCCTCGTTGTTTCCTCTGTTGTTCCCACTGATANGGAAGACCTGTTGAAGTCCGCTTAGGTCGATCCATAAAAATCTACCGATGACCCGAATCTCCTGACGCTGAAGCTTCCGGAGGGCAGTGACTTGACGGTTGGACGCAATGTCATTAGTAATGATACAGACCTGTCTCACCACAATGGCGTATCNCGTGTCACCCGAGCAGACCCCGAAAGCTTCCTCGAAGCGGCAGCATATTGTCGAAACGGCTTACCGGCTGTTCAGGCAGGACGGCTTTCACGCGACCGGCATCGACCGGATCATCGCCGAGGCCCAGGTGGCCAAGATGACCATGTACCGCCATTTCCCATCCAAGGAGGGCTTGATCGTCGAAGTCCTTGAGGAGCGGTTCCGGCGTTTCGAAGAGCAACTCGACCGCATGGCCGCATTGTCGAAACAGCCGGAAGGGATGATCGACGATATCGTCGGGTGGTATGGGCGCTGGTTCGATCGGGCGGATTTCAACGGCTGCCTGTTTGCCCATGCGCTGGCCGAATACGGCTCGCCTGGCCATCCCGTCTTCGAAGCCTCCGTCAGGCAGAAGGAGAGCCTCCGGCGCCGCATGGCGGACATTCTGGCGAAGCTGATGTCCGCTGCCGAAGCCGAAACGGCGTCCACCGCAATCCTGATGCTCATCGAGGGAGCCACCTTGATGGCCGAGATGGGGCAGGGTGGCAAAGCCATCGACGCGGCACGCAGGGCGGCATCGGATATCATCGCCGCGGGCCGCCGCACATGAGCACATCCGTCGTCCTGCTCGCTCTCTTTGCAGCCGTGCTGCATGCCTGCTGGAACGCATTCCTGCGCTCCGGCGCCGACCGTTTCTGGACGATGACGATCATGGCGCTGGCGATGACGGTTGCCGCCTTGCCGGTGGCCTTGATCCTGCCGCTGCCGGCCGCCGAAGCCTGGCCCTATCTGGTCGGCTCCGCCGTCTTCCAGCTGATCTACAGCCTGCTGCTGGTCGCCGCCTATCGGCATGGGGAACTGGGGCAGGTCTATCCGATCATCCGCGGCAGCGCGCCGCTGCTGGTGACGTTGGCAGGGGTGGTCTTCGCGAGGGAACTGCCGCTGCCGCTCTCGATGGTCGGCATATGTTGCGTGGTTCTGGGCATCATGCTTCTCGCCCTCGGCAAGGGCAAAGCCTCCACCGGTTCGATGCTCTACGCGCTGGCGACCGGCGTTTCGATTGCCGGTTATTCGACCGTCGACGCTGCCGGCATACGACTGTCCGGCAATACGAGCGCCTATATCAGCTGGGTCTTCGTGCTGCCCGGCATCCTGCTCCTGGCCGCCTTCACGGTGATGCGCGGGCGACTGCGGGTCAATCCTCGGTCCCGCGAAACGATGAAGGCGGTCGGTGGAGGGCTGGTTTCGCTCGTCTCCTATGGCGCGGTGCTGGTCGCCTATTCGATGGCGCCGGCCGGGCCGGTTTCGGCGCTGCGGGAAACCAGCGTCGTGTTCGCGGTGNTGATCGGCTGGGCGTTTCTCGGAGAGAGCCTGTCCNCGAAACGCATCGCCGCCTGCATCGTGGTNGCGGCNGGCGCCATCCTCATCGGCATTTCATAGCCCGACATTTCATAATCCTACATTCGGCTTGTCGATGATTTCTCGCAGCGCAAAGCTCGAATTGATCTTCACCACATGCGGCAGCGCCGACAGCCAGTCGCGATGGATGCGCTCGTAATCCTCGAGATCCTTGGCCGCGACCCGCAGGATATAGTCGTATTCGCCGGACATCAGGTAACAGACCAGCACGTTGGGACAGAGCTTCACCGCCGCCTCGAATTCGGTGAGCGTCTTGGCGAACTGGCCGGACAGCGAGATGTGGACGATCACCATCATCTTGTAGTCGAGCGCCTTGTTGGAAAGGCGGGCGTGGTAGCCGCTGATCGTGCCGCTTTTTTCGAGGATGTCGAGCCGCCGCGAACAGGCCGACGGCGACAGCCCNACCCGCTCGGCAAGCTCCGCATTGGAGATGCGGCCCTGCTGCTGCANTGTCCGCATGATCGCAAGATCAATGGCATCCAATGCACTCATTCGCAGATCCTTCGAAAAAATCGTCATTCAGGCAATTATCTGCGAAAATACGATATTCCGCAATTCGTCTTCGCAAGGACATTCGCGCGATTCTCTGGTTTGCTTTTAGCTGGGAACATCAACGGCGAAAGCCACAACTTGAGAGGAACGCTGGATGCGTGTCGGATGCCCGAAGGAAATCAAAAACCATGAATATCGCGTGGGGCTNACCCCCGGCGCGGTACGTGAATACGTGGCCCANGGNCACGAAGTGCTGATCGAAACCAAGGCCGGCGCCGGCATCGGCGCAGATGACGGCGCCTATGCGGCAGCCGGGGCCAGGATCGTCGGTTCGGCCAAGGAAATCTTCGAAAAATCCGACATGGTCGTCAAGGTCAAGGAACCGCAGCCCTCCGAATGGGCGCAGCTCCGCGACGGCCAGCTTCTCTATACCTATCTCCATCTGGCGCCCGATCCGGAACAGACCAAGGGTCTGCTCGCCTCCGGCGTCACCGCCATCGCCTACGAAACCGTGACCGACGAGCGCGGGGGCCTGCCGTTATTGGCTCCGATGTCGGAAGTCGCCGGACGTCTTGCTATCCAGGCGGGCGCGACCGCGCTGCAGAAGGCGAATGGCGGCCGCGGCATCCTGCTCGGCGGCGTGCCGGGCGTGCTGCCGGCCAAGGTCGCCGTCATCGGCGGCGGCGTCGTCGGCCTGCATGCGGCCCGCATGGCCGCCGGCCTCGGCGCCGACGTCTCGATCATCGACCGGTCGCTGCCGCGCCTGCGCCAGCTGGACGATATCTTCAACGGCCGCGTCCACACCCGCTATTCGACGATCGACGCAGTGGAAGAGGAAGTCTTCAGTGCCGACCTCATCATCGGCGCTGTCCTCATTCCGGGCGCTGCCGCGCCAAAACTGGTCAGCCGCGAAATGCTGTCGGGCATGAAGCAGGGCGCGGTCATGGTCGATGTCGCGATCGACCAGGGCGGCTGCTTCGAGACCTCGCATGCAACGACCCATTCCGAGCCGACCTACGAGGTCGACGGCATTGTGCATTATTGCGTGGCCAACATGCCGGGCGCCGTGCCGGTGACATCTGCGCATGCGCTNAACAATGCGACGCTGCAGCATGGTCTGGCANTGGCCGACCGTGGCCTGCGGGCAATCGCCGAAGACCGGCATCTGCGCAACGGCCTGAACGTCCACAGGGGGCGCGTCACCAACAAGCCGGTCGCGGAAGCTCTGGGCTATGAGGCGTTCGCGCCGGAAAGCCTGCTGAGCGTCGCGTGACCGGAAGAGCCGAAGGCCGCTGAGCCATCCGTTTGGGGCTGGAAAGACGCCGGGCGCATCGCGTCCGGCGTTTTTCTATGTTCAAAATCAATCAGATATGATTTAGATATATCTAAGTCATTGACGAAAGCTCAAGGCTTGCTATCTTTAGATATATCGAAAGACAGTCTGAGGAGACAAGTAATGTTCAAACACAGGTTCGATGGAAGAAATGGCTGCGGCGATCGCGGCGAGCGCAAAGGCTTCGAGGAATTTTTCGCCGCACGCGGCGGTCCGTTTGGCGGGGGATTCGGACGTGGCGGCCGGGGTGGTCCCGGCGGCGGCCGCGGTTTCGGCGACGAGGGCGACGGCCGTATCGGCCGCTTTCTGATGCAGGGCGACCTGCGCCTTGTCGTACTGGCGCTGATCGAAAAGGAGCCACGCCACGGCTACGAGATCATCAAGCATATCGAGGATCTCACCTACGGCTTCTACGCGCCGAGCCCCGGCGTCATCTACCCGACGCTGACCTATCTCGAAGAGGCGGGTTACGTGGTCGCCGAGGCGGACGGCAACAAGAAGCGTTATGCGATCACCGACGAAGGCCGCAAATATCTCGACGAGAACCGCAGCTTTGCCGCGACCATTCTCGACCGGCTGTCGCAGCTCGCCGAGCGCATCAAGCAGCGGCAGGAGCGCCACGAGCGGGGCCGCGACAGCGGTCCGTCATTGCCGCGCAGCGTCGATGCCGCCATGCTCAACCTTCGCGAGGTGATCGCCCGCAAGCTCGAGGGTGATGAAAAGAAGGGTGGCGAGATCGTCAGGCAACTGCTCGATTTCGCCGAAAATCTCGAACGCGACGACCAGGACGAGCAGGGCGACAATACCCAGAACTGAGGCTTGAGCAGGCCTGAGAACGAACGTGATGGCGCGTCGCTCTAGAACGGCGCGCCTTCGCATTTCAGATCGCCACGGCAGCATCCGCGAATGCGGGTACATCGACCTTATCGATCCGGCACTGGTAGCAATTGTTGCGGGCCGAGCGGACATGCACATAGGCGATGTCGCCGCGGGCGAGCAGCTCCTCGGCCCGCGTGGCGATCCTTTCTGTCGGCGTTACCGCGCCGCTGCCATAGACGATCCGGTCGTCATGACCGTAGCCGCGAACGATGTAATCGGTGCTCGACAGCATGGGCGGCATGATCTCCTCGGCGGCATACCGTCGGCAGGGCTGCTTGTGCAGGAAGATCGGCCCGGTTTCCGCATAGGGCTGCAGATCTGGGAAGGGGCGGTAGGCCAGAACCAGCAATTCCTCGCCGGCATCGATATTCCTGAGGCAATGGCGGCATGGATGACCGGGGCCGTCGGAGGTCTTGGTTTCCGGCTGGCGGCCGTAGGCATCGGCGCCACCGTCCCAGAGGTGTTCGGCATCTGCGGCGGGCATGGCGGTGAAGGAAATGGTCATCGGGCTCTCCTGTGCGTGTCGAACAAGAGATGCGCCTGCGGCAGCTGTCCCGCCACCCGATACTTGCCGCTGGTCAGGAATATGGAATCCCTTACACAAGCGGCACCGTAACAACGGTCCGTGGCGGCGGGCGTATCAGGTTGGCACGGGCTGGATCAGCCGGCGAAGGCGACGGACATCAGCCGCCAAGCGCTTTCAGGAGCTCGGCATCCGTCATCGGCGGCACCAGAGCCTCATAGGTCGAGACAGGGGAAAACCCCATCATCTGGTAGAGCTGCAGGGCGCGCGGGTGGTCGAGCGTATTGGTGGTGACGGTCACCTTCTGCGGATTGTCCTGCCAGGCGGCATAAAGCGCCTGCAGCAGGAACCATTTGCCGATNCCGAGCCCGATCGCCCGTTCGAACAGCCCGAAATAGGAGAGCTCGATGACATCGTCGCTTTCCTTGAAAAGCTCGAAAAAGCCGGCCGGCGCGCCGTTGACGTAAAGCACGGTGACGGAGGTGCGCGGATTGTGGAGCGTCGCGGAAAGTTCCTCGTCGCTCATGCGCAGCCGCTTGTACCAGTGCCAGCGTTTTCCCACCTGCCGATAGAGATAACGGTAATAGTGAAGCGGGATTTCCGGCGCGCGGATGATCGCCGTCTGGATGTTGACCGGCACCGGCAGGCTTGCCTTCGGCGGTGCGGTCATTTCCAGGCTGGTGACATGGGCTTTCAGCGGAGCCGGCTTCTTGGCCATGGCGCTCACGCCGCTTTCGGCGAGGGCGGGCCGGTGACGACGGGCGTATCCTGGCGGCTGCCCCATTCGGTCCAGGAGCCATCGTAAAGTGCGTTGTCCTCATGGCCGAGCGATTCAAGCGCCAGCGTGATGATGGCGGCTGTGATGCCGGAGCCGCAGCTCGTCACCACCGGCCGGCCGAAATCGATGCCGGCATCCTCGATCGCCTTTTGCAGCTCCGGCAGCGAACGCAGCTTGCCGTTGACCGAGAACGTGCCGGACGGAAGGCTGGCGGCGCCCGGCATATGGCCNGANCGCATGCCGGCGCGGGGCTCNGGATCGGTGCCGGCGAAACGGCCGGCCGGCCGCGCATCGGCGATCTGGCGCGTGCCGTCGCTGACGATCGACAGCATCGTCTGGAAGTCGATCACNTTGTCGACCCGGAAATTCGGGGTGAAGGTGACGGGTTCNGGCGAGGGGACGGTGGTTTCGAGCGGCCGGCCTTCGGCCTTCCAGCCGTCGATGCCGCCGTCGAGCACGAAGACTTGGCCCGCGCCCATGATCCGGAACAGCCACCAGCCGCGCGGCGACGAAAAGATGCCGGGACCGTCATAAACGACGATCCGGTCGCTTTCGCGGATACCCATCCGGCCGACGGCCTCGGCGAACACGTCCGGCGCCGGCACCATGTGCGGCAGGCCCGTCGAATGATCGGCGACCTTGTCGTGGTCGAAGCGGATCGCGCCCGGAATATGCCCGGCCGCATATTCGGCGTCGGCATCGCGGTTCTGCGCCGGCAGGTAGAAGGAGGCGTCGAGGATCTTGAGGTCGGGACTGCCGAGCTCGTTGTGAAGCCACTCGGACGAAACGANGAAACGGCTGGTTTCACTCATGTCATATCTCCTTTGGGCCGGTATCAGGCCTCTGCGCCGGGCTCGCCGAACCGGATGCGGAAACGGCGGTTTTCCTTGCCCTTCTTCTCGATCTTGGCGATATGAATCGCCCCGACCTCCTGCGTTTCGGAGACATGTGTGCCGCCGCAGGGCTGGCTGTCAACGCTGGAATTTTCGCCGATGCAGACTAGGCTGACGCGCCCGAGACCGATCGGCGGGCGGACATTCTTCGACTTGACGATGCCCGGATTGGCGGCAAGCTCCTCGTCGGTGATCCACTGCACATAGACGGGATGGTTCTGGCCGACCAGTTCCATCAGCCTGGCCGTGACTTCTTGCCTGTCGATCGTGTCGGTCATGTCGAAATCGACGCGCGATTCCTCCTCGCCGACGGCGGCGCCGGTGATCGGATACTGGCAGACGACGGAGAGAAGGTGGCAGGCGGTGTGCATGCGCATCAGCCTGTAGCGGCGCTGCCAGTCGATATGCAGGACCAGGCTTTCGCCGACCAGCGGCTGCGGCTGGCCTTCCAGCGGCACATGGATGACGATGTCCTTGGTCGCGCCATGCCTGGTCTGGCCAAGCTCGATGCGGGTTCCGTCGGCCCGTTCGAGAAAGCCGGTATCGCCCGGNTGGCCGCCGGATGCCGCATAGAAACAGGTGCGATCCAGCTCGATCCCGCCGTCCTCGTGGACGGCCGTCACCACCGCTTCGGCCGTCGATAGATAGAAGTCGTCGCGGTAAAGGGCTTCAACGGGCATAAGTCACTCTGTTCTTGAAAAGTATCAGGCCGTCTGGAAGGGAATGTCGATCTGCCG
>Ga0055536_1002159_pt1 | contig 11209 bp, 8 predicted proteins | sample AraplaCvi_mLB_r2_FD_55037 | JGI IMG/M metagenome (GOLD analysis project Ga0055536, IMG submission 55037) | Arabidopsis root microbial communities from North Carolina, USA - plate scrape MF_Cvi_mLB_r2 | ecosystem: Host-associated > Plants > Roots > Endosphere | place: USA: North Carolina...
TCAATCGCCCAGATCGACCTGATGCTGCTGCGCCCACGCCAGATACTGACCGCGCGGGTCGGCTGACGGCTGGGCTAGGATCGCCGGCATGTCGGCGCGCAACGCTGCGAGGTCGAGCGAACGGATCATCGCCTTGACGGGGCCAACGCCCGCGGGCGTGATCGACAGGCGTTCGATACCAACGCCGAGCAGCGCCATGGCTTCGAGTGGGCGGCCGCCCATCTCGCCGCACACACCGAGCGCGACCTTCGATCCCGATACCGTGCGGACGACGCGCGCGAGATAACGCATGACGGTCGGCGACAGCCAGTCGTAGCGTTCGGCGAGCCGCGGATGCGCGCGGTCGGCGGCGAACAGGAACTGGGTGAGATCGTTGGTACCGATCGACAGGAAGTCGAGATGCGGCAGCATCAGGTCGAGGGTTTCGAGAAGGCCCGGAACCTCCAGCATCGCGCCATAGCGGATCGCGACCGGCAGTTTCTTGTTGTGGCTCGCGAGCCAGGCGCGCTGGCCGACGAACAGGTCGCGCGCGGCCTCATATTCCCACGGCTCGGATACCATCGGGAACATCACGTTGAGCGTGCGTCCCGCCGCGGCCTCCATCAGCGCGCGCGCCTGAACCTTCAGCAATCCTTCGCGTTCGAGCGCGAGGCGCAGAGCGCGCCAGCCCATCGCGGGGTTTTCCTCGTGCGCGCTGTCGCCGACATTCATATAGGGCAGCGCCTTGTCGCCGCCGATGTCGACGGTGCGAAAGATCACCGGCCGGTCGCCTGCAGCATCGAGCACGTCGCGGTAAAGCCGCTGCTGGCGGTCGCGCGAGGGTAATGTCGCTGACACAAGGAACTGGAATTCGGTGCGGAACAGGCCGATCCCGCGCGCGCCGGTCAGGTCGAGCGCGGCGACATCCTCGCGCAGCCCCGCGTTGATCATCAGCTCGATCGGTACGCCGTCTTTGGTGACAGCGGGCAGATCGCGCAGCGACGCGAGATTGGCGCGGCGCTTTTGCGAAATCTCCAGCTTGGCGTCGAAGGCGTCCTGCACCGCCTGNGTCGGGCGCACGTGGAGCTGGCCNGCCGTGGCGTCGAGCAGCAGCAGGTCGCCNTCGCGGATCGAGGCCCGNACGTCGCTGACGCGGCCGANCACCGGAACGCCCATCGCACGCGCGACGATGATGACATGCGCGGTCAAGGACCCTTCTTCGAGCACGACGCCTTTCAGGCGGCGGCGATCATATTCGAGCAGTTCGGCCGGCCCAAGGTTGCGCGCGATCAGGATCGAATCCTGGCGGAGCCCCATTTGCGCCGCGGTGCCCATCTGCCCCGACACGATGCGGATCAGCCGGTTCGACAGGTCTTCGAGATCGTGCATGCGGTCGCGCAACAGGGGATCGTCAATCTGACGCATTCGCATGCGGGTGCGTTGCTGGACGCGCTCGATCGCCGCCTCGGCGGTCAGGCCGCTGTCGATCGCCTCGTTGATCCGGCGCGACCATCCCTCGTCATAGGCGAACATCTTATAGGTCTCGATGACCTCCTCATGCTCGCCGCCGACGCCGAAATCAGCCGAGCTCGCCATGCGGTCGATCTGCTCGCGCATCTTGTCGAATGCGGCATAGACGCGGTGCCGTTCGGCCTCGATATCGTCGGCGACCGTATGCTCGATGGTGATGCGCGGCTGGTGAAACACCGCAACGCCCGCGCCCATGCCGTCGACCAGCTTCTGGCCGTTCAGCCGCTGCGCCGACTGATCGGCCGCGGCGGCATCGGTGCGCGCCGCGGTATCGACGAGGTCGGCGTTGGCGATCAGTTCGGACAGCACCATCGCGACGGTCTGCAACGTCTCTATCTCGATATCGTCATAGCGGCGGGGATCGCTGTGCTGGACACACAGCACGCCGACCGCGCGTTCGCGGCGGATGATCGGCACACCGGCGAAGCTGTGGAACAGTTCCTCGCCCGTTTCAGGGCGATAGGAAAAGTCCGGGTGCGCGGCGGCTTCGTCGAGGTTGAGCGTTTCGATCTGGTCGGCGATCGTCCCCACCAGTCCTTCGCCAAGGCCCAGGCGGGTGACGTGCACCGCCTCCTGCTTCAGCCCGCGCGTCGCATAAAGTTCGAGCGCGCCTTCGCGCAGCAGATAGATCGAGCAGACCTCGCTATCGAGGCATTCGCCGATGATCCCGACGACCTGATTGAGCTTGCCCTGCGCATTNGCGCGCGATGCCATGACCTCGTGCANCCGGGTCAGGATATTGCGCGCGGACTGGGCCGCGGTCGAAGGTGGGGGCGGAGCATTGGTCATCGCTCCGCCCTGCTAACAGATGCTTGGCACCGTTGCTATGACCCCCAGCGAATTTCGCTCAGGGTTTCGCGGCGGCCATCTGAATGCCCGGTTCGGTCCTCGGCTGATGACCGCTTTGGGCGCGATAGGCGGCAAGTTCGACCTGATAGCGCGCATAGGCGTCATAGAAGTCGACGAACGGCTGGTCGACCTGTGCCAGCATTGCGGGCGCCATCGCCATTGCACCCGCGCTGTCCATCCCGCTGACCTGCTGCGCGATCGATCCGGCGACGCGGCAGAAATCCTTCTGCGCGGGCGGCTGTGCGAAATAGTTGAACAATTTTGTCGAGGTGCGGTCGCGTGCAGCGATGCCATTGCTACCCGTTTCGCGTCCCAGCCGGGCGATCACCGCGGTTTCGGCCGAGCGGATCAATCCGCCGTGCCGCGCGATGATGCTGTTATAGTCGGCGATCAACTGCAGCGATCCCGGATGCCGGCAACCGATGGCCGCGACGTTGAGCGCGATGCGCAAGTTCCAGAACGCGTCGTGACCGGTCAAATCACGATTTGGCGTTGCATAGTCCCCCTGTGCATCGCGCGGCGGCAGCCGTAAATTGGCTGCTGCATACCCCGGCGCCTGCGGTTCCTGTGGCATATATTGGGCCGCTGCGGGCGCAGCAGCCAACGCCGCCGCGCACGCCGCGGCGAATCCGATCCCTCTGGTCATGTTCCCAATTCCCCCAATGCTCCCCCGAGCAACACCGGACGATCCCGGCGAGGCTGAAGCTAAGCGGTAGGAGAGAGTCGAAAGGTTTCCGGAAATTCATCATGAACGCCCCGTTGAGCATCCATTGCGACCATTGCTTAACCATGAGGAAATGGTGCGCTGACCGGCAGAAAAGCGGGGAATATCTGACTTGTTACGACAAGGGCCGTGCCGTCGCAGCATCGACGGCATGACGTCAACCGGCGCGATTTGCCGTCGCGGAAAATGCGACGAGCCGATGGAAATTCCATCGCCTCGCGAGGGCGGCGTTGCGCGAATGCAACAGGCCGCCCCGCCTGACGTTCAGGTCAGATGCCGGATGGCGACGTTCCCGGTTGTGCAGGTGTTGCGATCGGCGTGGCGGGAGTATTCATAATCACCGGCTTAGGCGCATATTTGGCGTCCCACGCAACGGCGTCGACCTGATATTGGGCATAGGCCTGATAGAAGTCGTTGAACGGCTCATCGAGCCGGGCGAGATGCGCGGGAGCTTGTTCGACNAGCTGCGCGGTCGGCGTCGACGAGACGATCTGCGCGATTTCGTTGGCGCGCGTGCAGAAACCGCGCTGCGCCGGCGGCTGCGCGAAATAGTTGAACAACTGCGTCGACAGGCGATCGCGCGGCGCGATGCCATTGTTCTTATTCTCTTTGCCAAGNTGGGTGATCACCGATTTCTCGGTNGATTTGATCACCTTGCCGTGCGTCTTGATGATGTTGTTGTACGCGGAGACGAGCGTCGTTTCTTCAAGCCCGCGGCAGCCGATGGCGGCCACATTGAGACCGATCTTAAGCTGCCAGAAGGCCTTGTCGCCGGTCACGCCNCTGTTTGCGGTGACAAAACGGCCGTCAAGACCGCGAGCGGGCAGAATCTGGGTCAGCGACGCGTTGCCCGGCGGTAGCGGCCGCGGCGGGATGACCACCGCAACCGGCGGNGGAGGCGGCGGAGGCGGGGGCGGCGGGGCCTTCGGCGCACAGGCCGCAAGGCTCGCAAGCAAACCGGCTACGATGATTTTACGCGACAAATTCATGACCCACTCCCCATCCGCATAAATATGCGGGATCAACCCCGAGCGTGCAACGCCGCTTCGGCCTGTTGCACCAGAGATGCGACGATTGCTGCCGCGCTCTCCTCTTCCGATACCATACCGACAGATTGCCCTGCCATTAACGAACCATTTTCGACGTCGCCGTCGATCACTGCNCGGCGTAGTGCGCCTGCCCAATAATGTTCNATTTCGAGCTGCGCTTCCATCATGTCGACNTCGCCCTTGTCGAGCTTGTTCGCGACTTCGCGCTGTTTCGCAGTGAAAGCCTCCGTGCCCGCATTTTTGAGCGCGCGAACCGGGATCACGGGCAGGCGCGGGTCGATCTGGACGCTCGCGATCGCTTCGCGCGCCGATGCACGTAGAAAGGCTTTTTTGAAATTGGGGTGGGCGATGCTTTCGGTCGCGCAGACGAAGCGCGTGCCGAGTTGCACGCCCGACGCGCCCATTTCCAGATAGGCGGCGATTGCCTCGCCGCGACCGATACCGCCTGCGACGAACACCGGGACCTCGTCCGCGAGCGTGGGCAGGATTTCCTGCGCCAGGACGCTCGTCGACACCGGACCGATATGGCCGCCGGCCTCCATCCCTTCGATCACCAGCGCGTCTACGCCCGAACGAACCAGCTTTTTCGCCAGCGCCAGCGTCGGGGCGAAGCAGATGACCTTGGCGCCCGATGCCTTGATCGCCTCCAGGCTGCCCTTGGGCGGAAGCCCGCCCGCGAGCACGACATGACCGACAGCATGCTTCGCGCACACCTCGATCAATTCGAACAACTGCGGGTGCATCGTGATCAGGTTCACGCCGAAATTGCGTTTTGCGAGCGCTTTTGTCGCCGCGATTTCGGTGTCGAGAAGCTCCGGGGTCATCGCGCCGCACGCAATCACGCCGAAACCGCCGGCATTGCTGATCGCGCTGACCAGATGGCGTTCGGAAACCCAGCTCATCGCACCGCAGAGAATGGCATAGTCGCTGCCGAGAAGCTCGGTTCCGCGGGCCATCAGATCGTTAATTTTGCTCATTGAGCCAGCCTTTGCCAGCACTGGGACTCGCGCGCAATCCCTAGCGTCGCTCGGCCAGTCGGCCCGTCGCACGTGTGATTCCGTTNGGCGCGGTCCGTTGGGCGCGACAACCCAACCTTTCGGCGCAGAAAGCAAATCAATCATTGTCTACTAAATCACTTGGCATATGCTTGTCCGGCGAATCCACGAGGGAAAGGAATTATCATGAGCGCTATCAACGAAGTCGCCAAAGGCGGCTCCGAAGAGGTGCCGCGCGCCATTCAGACTGTGCTCGAAGCACTCGACAAGCTGAAGTTCGGTGCGATCCAGCTGACCGTGCACGAGGGGCGTCTTGTGCAGGTCGATGTGACCGAGCGGCACCGCTACCCCAACTGAATTTTGAGCTCCCAAAGGGACTTATGTCCCACTTGCCGCAGACCGGACCGCCGGATGTGGTGATTTCTATTGCAACAGGAATTGACCCATGACTGCGAAATATCCTTCGGTCCGCCGCCGCGTGCAGGCCTCCTCGCTTACACTGTCCTTTTTGCTCGCGTGCGGCGCGACGCCCGCTTCGGCCGCTGAAACCGCCGCCGACGAAGCCGCTGCCGCCGCTGCGACCGCTGCCGATGCCGCCGTTGATACCGACGATCAGGCCAGCCGCGGCGACATCATCATCGTCACCGCCCGCCGCCGTCAGGAAACCGCGCAGGAAGTACCGGTCGCCATCTCGGTGATCCGCGGCGATTCGATCGAGGCGACAGGCAATTTCAACGTCGTGAAGCTCCAGCAGCTCGCCCCGACGCTGCAGGTCTACACCTCGAACCCCCGCAACACCTCGGTCAATATTCGCGGCCTCGGCGTGCCGTTCGGTCTGACCAGCGACGGTTTCGAGCAGGGCGTCGGCATCTATGTCGACGATGTTTACAATTCGCGCGTTGCCGCCGCGACTTTCGACTTCCTCGATGTCGCGCAGGTCGAAGTTCTGCGCGGGCCACAGGGCACGCTGTACGGCAAGAATACGACCGCCGGCGCAATCAACATTACGACGAACCAGCCGACCTTCGATTTCGAGGGCAGGGCGGAAGTGAGCGTCGGCAATCTCAATTATCGTCAGGCGAAGGCGGCAATTTCCGGCCCGCTGACGGACAAGATTGCAGCGCGCATCGCCATCGCGGCTACCAGCCGACGTGGCACGCTTTATAACACGGTCAGCGATCGCTGGATCAACGAGCAGGACAATCTGGGTCTGCGCGGCCAGTTGCTGTTCCAGCCCAACGAAGATCTCAGCATCACGCTCGCGGGCGACTATAGCAAACAGGACCCCNAAGGTTACGGCACGACCTATGTCCGCGTGGGCCGGACGCAGCGCGCGCTCGCCCGTCAGTATGACGCGCTGGTTGCGGCGGTGAATGCCGCCAATCCGGGGCGCAACTATGCCGTGCCAAGCACCAATCCCTATGACCGCCTGACCGACCTGGATGCCAGCCTGAACGCCGGTAACAAGATCGGCGGCGCTTCGGTGCGCGTTAAATGGGACGTCGGCCCCGGTTCCTTGACGTCGATCAGCGCCTGGCGCTTCTGGGACTGGAAGCCCGAGAATGACCGCGACTTCACCGGNCTCTCGATCGTCTCGAAATCGCAGAACCCGTCGCAGCAGGACCAATATAGCCAGGAATTCCGCTACAATTACGAGGGCGACAAGGTCGATTTCGTCGTCGGCCTGTTCGGCTTCAAGCAGCGGATCGACACGCAGGGGACCGAGCAGCAGGGNGCCGATGCCAGCAAATGGAGCCTGACCGGCGCANTGGCGGATAATCCCGCCGTCCTCAACGGCCTGACCGCCACCAATACGCAATATCTCAAGAGCACCAGCGCCGCGCTGTTCGGCCAGCTTAGCTGGAAGGTGACCGACGCCCTGACGATCCAGCCGGGCGCGCGCGTCAATTATGACAAGAAATCGGGTTTTTACCGGCGCGTCGTGACGAACGGCGCGGGGCAGGTGATCAATTGCACCCCGGCACCAGGCACCAGCCTTCCCGCAATATTGGCGGCGCAGTGCGGCGTCTATCAGCCGCAGGAAAGCGCGCCGTCGGACAGCGCGTGGAACTTCACCTATGATTTCAACGTGAACTACAAGGTCGCGCCCGATATTCTGGCCTATGCGACCTATGCCAAGAGCTTCAAGACGCTGGGCATCAACCAGAATGGCCTGCCGCTGAATGCCGACAACACGGTCAATTATGATGCGAGCACGGTGAAGCCNGAATCGATCGACCATTTCGAAATCGGCCTCAAGACGCAGTTCCTGGACCGGCGCGCGACGTTCAACCTCTCGGCGTATCGCACCGAAATCAAGGATTTCCAGGCTACGGTGAACGGCGGGCAGTTCGGCACGGTGCGCGGCTATCTCGCCAACGCCGACAAGGTTCGGACGCAGGGCATCGAAGCGGACCTCAAGATCGTCGCGAGCGATCGCTTCACCGCTTATGCCAATGGCGCCTATACCGACGCCAAGTACAAGAAGTTCACCAACGCGCCGTGCCCGCCCGAACTGTCGGGCGGAACGCTTCAGCCGGCAAATGCGACGCCAAACTATTCGCAGCCGGGGGTTCCCGGCGCGCTGAGCCCGCGGCAGTGCGACATCTCTGGCCAGCGCCTGCCCGGCGTGTCGAAATGGGCCTTTTCCTACGGCGCCGAAACCAATGTTCCGGTGACGTTGCTGGCGAAGGAAGGGCAGATTTATCTGGGCGTCGACGGCAATTACCGCTCGCATTGGAATTCGAACGCGTCGCCGTCGATCTATACCAATGTAAAGGGCTATGCGCTTACCAACTTCCGCGTCGGTTTCCGCGGCGAGGGCCTCGATGTTTTTGGGTGGGTCCGCAACGCCTTCGATATCGATTATATCGAATTGCTGCAGGTCGCGCCCGGCAACACCGGCCTGATCGCCGGTCAGGTGGGCGACGAGCGCACTTGGGGCGGGACGGTGAAGTTCAGCTTCTGACCTTCATATTCTGGACAAAAGAAAAGGGCCGCCCGCGAGGGCGGCCCTTTCTCTTGCAGGCTGACGGTGTCAGCGCTGCTGCGGGTTCTGGCGNCCCTGATCGGGACGCTGTTCGCTGCCGGGCTGGCGGTTCTCGCCGCCCTGCTGCTGTTGCTGCTGGCGGTNACGATCCGACTGCGGCTTCTTCTCATTCTGCTGGTTGGGGGTGTTAGCCACTTTCCATCTCCTTTTGCCGCGCAAAACATAATCATGCGGCATCCGAAAAACCGACCGCTGCGGCCGATGTTCCGCAACTCGTCGTGCTTTCGCCGAGGCGTGGCCGTTGTGCGATGGACGCGCTGGAGCGTGGAGGAAAGCTGCGTCTATGATCGGACCACTCAATCACTGAATTCACCTTATTCGTTTAGGTCGATGGGCGGACGGGGCCTATCGTTGCCGGGTCAGAGCGAAAGGATGACGGCATCGACTCGCGCCATGCCCGCACCGAAAGCCATATGGTGACCCCCAGGTCGCCCACTCGTCATGCGCCGGTCATCGGCCTGCGCCACGCTTTCCAAGAAACCATAAAAGGAGAGACTGCATGAACGACCCCACCCCCATCGATCCAGCGGGCGGTTGCCCGGTCCATCAGCCGGGAGGCGCACGCGCGCTGCTTGGTCGCACCAACAAGGATTGGTGGCCCGAGATGCTGGCGACCGAGATACTGAACCCGAACGGCTCGTCGAATCCCTTGGGCGATGACTTCGATTATGCGGCCGCCTTCAAGTCGATCGACTATCAGGGGCTGAAGGATGATTTGACCGCGCTGATGACCGACAGCCAGCCCTGGTGGCCGGCGGACTATGGTCACTACGGGCCTTTTTTCATCCGCATGGCATGGCACGCCGCCGGCACCTATCGCACCGCCGATGGGCGCGGCGGCGCCAATAGCGGGCAACAGCGCTTCGCGCCGCTCGACAGTTGGCCCGACAACGGAAACCTCGACAAGGCGCGCCGCCTGCTGTGGCCGATCAAGCAGAAATACGGCAACAAGATCAGTTGGGCCGACCTGTTTATCCTCGCAGGCAATGTCGCGATCGAAAGCATGGGCGGACCGGTCTTCGGTTTCGGCGGCGGCCGCGCCGACGTGTTCGAGCCGGAACGCGACATTTATTGGGGCAGCGAAGACAAATGGGTCAACCAGGGCGTGCAGACGCGCATCGCCCCCGAACATGGCTTCCANGCGATCGAAGGGCCGCTCGCCGCGATCCAGATGGGCCTGATCTACGTCAATCCGGAGGGGCCCCAGGGCAATTCGCACGATGATGAAGGCATGGCGCGCGACATGAAGGAAACCTTCGCGCGCATGGCGATGAACGACGAGGAAACAGTCGCGCTCACCGCGGGCGGCCATACGTTCGGCAAGGCGCACGGCAATGGCGATGCGTCGCTGCTCGGCAACGCTCCCGCGGGCGGCGACCTCGCTGCGCAGGGCTTTGGCTGGGTCAGCGGGCATGAAAGCGGCGGCATCGGAGAGCATACGGTCACCAGCGGCCTCGAAGGCGCGTGGACGAATACGCCGGACAAATGGACCGACAATTTCTTCCGCCTGCTGTTCGATTATGATTATGAGCTGGTGAAGTCGCCGGCGGGGGCCAACCAGTGGCAGCCGATCGACCAGAAGGAAGAGGATATGGCCCCCGCGGCCTGGGATCCGAACCTGAAGGTCCCGACGATGATGACCACCGCCGACATGGCGCTGAAGCGCGATCCGGCATACCGCAAGATCAGCGAGAAGTTCCGCGACGATCATGAGGCGTTTCGGGATGCCTTCGCGCGGGCATGGTTCAAGCTGACCCACCGCGATATGGGGCCGAAGATTCGCTATCTCGGCCCCGAAGTCCCGGCCGAAGATCTGATCTGGCAGGACCCGATCCCCGCCGGCTCGAAGCCGTCGGACGCCGACGTCAAGGCGGTAAAGGACAAGATCNCGGCCAGCGGCCTGACCGTCAGCCAGTTGATCAAGACGGCNTGGGCCTCGGCGAGTACCTATCGCAAATCCGACTTCCGCGGCGGGGCCAATGGTGCGCGTGTGCGCCTTGCGCCGCAAAAGGACTGGGAAGTCAACGAACCTGCCGAACTCGCGAAGGTGCTCGGCACGCTCGACGGCCTGCGCGGCAGCCTGTCGATGGCCGACGCGATCGTGCTTGGCGGTGTCGTCGGGCTCGAAAAGGCGATCAAGGATGCGGGTTTCGGCGTTTCGGTGCCCTTCAACGGCGGCCGCGGCGATGCGTCGGCGGAGCAGACCGACGCCGACAGCTTCGCGGTGATGGAGCCCGAGGCTGACGCCTTCCGCAACTATGTCGGCAAGAAGAAGCTCGCGGTGAAGATCGAGGAAATGATGCTCGACCGCGCCTCGCTGCTCGGCCTGTCGGTGCCCGAAATGACGGTGCTGATCGGGGGGCTGCGCGTCCTCGGCGCCAATCACGGCGAGCGCGGGCACGGGCATTTCACAAAACGTTCGGGCCAGTTGACGAACGATTATTTCGTCAACCTGCTCGACATGACCAATGTGTGGAAGTCCGTCGAAGGCTCGGACGACCAGGAATATGTCGCGACCGACCGCGCGAGCGGGGGCGAGACGTGGCGCGCGACACGCGCCGACCTGATCTTCGGCTCGAACGCGGAACTCCGCGCAGTCGCCGAAGTCTATGCCGAGAAGGGCCATGAGGAGAAATTCGTCAAGGACTTCGTNAAGGCGTGGACCAAGGTGATGAACGCCGACCGTTTCGACCTCGCCTGATCCGGCGCCCCGGTCCCGCAATCATGCCGCGGGGCCGGAGGCGGCCAACGGACGACGGGTCGCGACCCGCCCCCGGGGACATGGGCCTGGGGGCGGGTCTTTCTTTGGGCTTAAAGCCACAAAAGCCCTGCATGCGCGCATTTAAAAATGTGGCCTTTGTGGCCGCGCGATATTCCAAAGTTCAGGAAAGTTCAGCCCTATGAGCGCCCCGATTTGCAAGTCGCGGAGTGCCGGATGTGCGCGGCACGTCCGATCGTGGTCGTACCCGCAAGCCAGGCAGCGACCAGCTTTTTGTTCACCGAATGAAAGAGCCGGATGAAGGCTGGCACGGCC
>Ga0055536_1002160_pt1 | contig 11209 bp, 9 predicted proteins | sample AraplaCvi_mLB_r2_FD_55037 | JGI IMG/M metagenome (GOLD analysis project Ga0055536, IMG submission 55037) | Arabidopsis root microbial communities from North Carolina, USA - plate scrape MF_Cvi_mLB_r2 | ecosystem: Host-associated > Plants > Roots > Endosphere | place: USA: North Carolina...
CGAGAACATGACGAAGTACATCACGATCAGGCTGAGAACCATGTTGACCGTGAACATGATGTAGTTGTGCGTCGCCCCGTCATGATGCTGCATCGGCGGCCTGTGTTGATTCACCATGGTGATCCTCCGCTCATTGTTCCGGCCATCCTCGAAACCGTGCGGCCGCTCGTAGGTACCATCACGGCTGTACGTCGCGGGACATCCACAACCAGACGATCCGCAAACGCCCGTTTCGGCGCGGAACTTTTGATCGGCAGACGGATTGTAGGCTCGAAGGGAACGCGCCCCATGCCTGCCTTCCGAGTTTCACTCCAGGTCATCTTAATCGGTGCACTCTGCCTTGGGATTCTCAGTCTGCACGGCACACTGGGCGCCACCGTTCATGTCGGACGCCATTGCCCCTCCGTCACGGAGCCTAACCATCACGCTTCCGACTTCGCCTCGCCGCCGGGCTGCTGCACAAAATCTCAGTGCTGTGCGGTTCTGGTGGATTGCGTGCGTGCGGCGAAGATCCACCCCCCGCATCTTCGCAGCCCGCTTGCAGTGCAGGCGAAGGCGTTCCTGCTCGTCCGGGTGCTTCATCCTCCGCCCAAGACCAGCACTCTCCCGATCTGAAACACACGTCCTTCCGAACATGGAGAGTACAATGAACAGCTTGCTTAAGCTCATAGTCGCCGGGACGGCCATACCAGCCATCCTTCTCGCAGCGACCGAAACGGCGTCGGCTCAGATGGCGATGCCGGACGCATGCAAATCGGCATCTTCGATGAGTGGCGACATGAAGATTGCGGGTTTCGGTAATTCGCGGACATGGATTCCATTAAATCCCGGACAGCGATTTCACTAAATCCGGGACAGCATTTCCGCTAATTCCCGGACAACGCTTCCGGTAAATCCCGGACAGTCTTTCGGCGATTAAAACATCGACTTTCGCACGCGCCGTTTTTGCCATTCTGGACCCCGATTTGAGAGGGGTGCGGGGAATGGCGAGACGGAAGCAGGCGAGACTTATTGACGTGAAGGACATTCGATCGATATTGCGACTGACGCACGAACAGGGGCTTTCGGTTCGTGCGATATCGGAACGGCTGAAGATCAGCAAAACGACCATTTCGACCTACCTGCTGCGGGCGCGTGAGGCCGGGCTGACGGGCTGGCCGTTGCCGCCTGGGCTTGACGAGGACGCTGTGTTGCAGCGTCGCCTGTTCCATCGTCGCGGCCGCCCGCCCCAGGACATGCACGCGCCAGACTGGGGCCAGATCGCCAGTGAACTAAAGCGAAAGGGCGTGACGCTGACGCTGTTGTGGCAGGAATATCGCGAGCGGCACCCCAACGGTTATGGATACACATGGTTCTGTGAGCGTTTCGCCGCTTTCGAACAACGCGCCAGCGCCACTTTCCGCAATCGCCACACCGCCGGCGCGGCGATGCAGACCGACTATGCTGGCCACACCGTCCCCGTCATTGATCCGGCGACGGGCGAGATCCGGCCGGCGCAGATCTTCGTCGCGGTTCTGCCGGCCTCCTTGTACACCTTCGCCTATGCGAGCTTCACTCAACGGCTGCCAGACTGGATCGAGGGTCAGCAACGGGCGTTGAGCTTCTTCGGTGGCGTAACCAAGGCGATCGTCTGCGACAACCTCAAGGCCGGCGTCGCCAAGCCCTTGTGGTTCGAGCCGACCATCAACGCCACTTTTGCAGCATTCGCCGAACATTACGACACAACGGTCCTGCCGACCCGCCCAAAACGGCCGAAGGACAAAGCCAAGGTCGAAGGCAGCGTTCTGATCGTTGAGCGCTGGATCCTGGCGCGACTGAGGAATGAGCGCTTCTTCAGCCTCGCTGATCTCAACGTGCGGATCAGCCAGCTCCTCGACGATCTCAATAACCGGCCGATGCGGCGGGTTGGCAAATCCCGACATCAACTCTTCGAGGTGATCGAACGCGAAGCGCTCGCCCCCTTGCCAGCAACGCCATTCGAATATTCCGAATGGAAATCGGCAAAGGTTCATCCCGACTATCATGTCGAGGTCGATAAGGCCTTCTACTCCGTGCCGCACCGCCTGATCGGCCGCCAGGTCGATGTCCGGCTTACAAGCCGGATTGTCGAGGTCTTCCATGATCACCAACGTGTCGCCAGTCACCGCCGGACGTCGCAGCGGGCTGGTCACGTCACCGTCAACGAACACATGCCCAAGACGCATCAGCACTATGCCAACACCACCCCGGCGAGCCTGATCAAACAGGCCGCAAAGATTGGCCGCAACGCTGCGATCCTGATCGAACGGCTGATGCGCGACAGGCCCCATCCCCAGCAGGGATACCGCGCCGCTCAAGGCGTTCTATCACTCGCGCGCCGGTACGGACCTGAGCGTCTTGAAGCCGCGTGCGATCGGGCGCTGACGATCAATGCGACCAGCTATTCCTCCGTCAGCACCATCCTCAAATCCGGCCTCGATCAAGCTCCACCAGCCGCCGAGCCGGTCAAGCCAGCCCCGCCGCATGGCAACATCCGCGGCAGTTCCTATTACCAGTGAAGAAAGGAAGACACTTGAATGCTCACACATCCAACCCTCGACCAGATGCACGCACTCGGTCTATCCGGCATGGCAGCAGCTTATCGTGAACTGGCCAATCAGCCCGAGGGCAGCGATCTCAACCGCGACGAATGGCTGGGTCTGATGCTCGACCGGGAGATGGCCGTGCGCGGTGACAAGCGCCTGACCAACCGGCTTGCAATCGCCAAACTGCGCTTCCCCGACGCTTGCATCGAGAACATCGACTTCGCCGCCCATCGCGGCCTTGACCGCAGACAGCTTCTCTCCCTGGCACAAGGCGAATGGCTCAAAGCCCATGAGCACTTGATCCTGACCGGACAAACGGGAACCGGCAAAACCTGGCTTGCCTGTGCCATCGGACGGCAGGCGGCCCGCCTCGACTATTCCGTTCTCTATGTCCGGATGCCTCGTCTCTTCGAGGATTTGGCCCTGGCGCGCCTCGACGGTCGGTTCCCTCGATTGGTCGACAAGCTCGCACGTGTTCAACTGCTCATCTTGGATGACTGGGGAACCCATGCGCTCAGCGATCAGCAGCGGCTGGATCTCCTGGAAATCTTCGAAGAGCGCTACCGCAGGAAATCAACTCTGATCACCGCCCAACTCCCCGTGGCGCAGTGGCACGAGATGATCGGGGAGCCGACTATCGCTGACGCCATCCTCGATCGCATCGTTCACAACTCTCACCGAATTGCGCTCGAAGGCGATAGCATGAGGAAGCAAAAGCAAACCTCGCTCTTGACCGAAACGCGAAACGCCGAAATCAATAACAAATGACATCAACCAGGCGAACGAAGGTCGACCCCGCGAGACTGTCCGCGATTTAGTGAAACGACTGTCCGGGATTTACCGGAATCGCTGTCCCGTTAATCCGAAATCCGCAAATGTGTCCGAGGGGACTGTTGTCATGCTGGTCGGGCCCGTCAAAGCGGCCAAGCATTTAAAGCGCCGCAGGCCAGCCGAGTGGGGACCCAGGCATGATAGGAAATGAGGCAAAGCGGCCCCATTTCAAATCAGGACTAGTCCTGAAGGGTGACAGGCATGGGGGGCCTCCTACCCGCCTTGCCGCCCCGCCGCTATGTTGGGCGGCGCTGGAGCCAAGCTGGGGCAAGGCTCATGAGGACTTGCAATGCCGACCTGCCATCGTGACCAAGGAACAACGCTGGTGCGCACCAGCACAACAGCGCGCTGGCAGGGGCCGTGGTAAGCACGATCATTCCCAGCAGGGAGAGCGGCGGCGTGTGAAGTTCTCGCAATAAATTCGCAAACATCCAGGCGCCGCCTCCTACCGTGACCGCTAGCGCCACGCCGGGTAGGTGCGCGACGGCAAAGTCCGACCACTTAAGTCCCGTAAGGCGGAGGCTGAGCTGCGCCATGAGAAGGAAGTTGCTCGCCACCGCTATGACGGCCCCAAGCGCCACTCCTGTCACACCCCAATGTTGCCCGATGAATGAGCCGGCCCCGACTGCGAAGGCGAAAACGGCTTGCCGCCACGCGCGGGCGTATACGGCCCCGGTTGCCCGGGTAATCGAATCACTGAGCTTGTAACTGGTGCGGAATAGCATTCCCGCCGCCAGGATCTGAAGCGGGAGTACCGCGTTCTCCCATCCCGGGCCGAGCAGCACCTGTACCAGTTCCGGCAGGACAGCCATTACCACCACGCTGGCGGGAAGCACAAGCAATGCACAGGACGCGACTGCGCCGCGAAATGCGCGTGCCAATCGCGCCGGCTCCTGCTGGATCAGCGCCATCGTCGGAAACAAGACCATATCGAGGGTCTGGCCAACAATGACTGCGGGTGCTGTCATCAGCTGCGATGCGAGCGCATACAGCCCCAGCGACTCAGCTCCTAGCCAACGCCCTACGACCGCTTTGTCGGCCTGACCGGCCAGGTAATTGAATATGCGAGCGATGGTAAAGCCACCTCCAAAATAGAGCAGGTGTCCGATCGCGCGTCGTTCCAGCAGAAGCCGTTTCGGGTGCGGCTGTCCGATGAGCAGCGCAAGCATGCGCACGAAATGCTGGCACACCAGGGCGCCAATAAGGGCCCAGATCCCAAGCCCCCGCCAGGCTAATAGGGGACCGACGAGAACGAACCCGATCGCAAAGGCGCCCGCCTCGATACCCGCGAGCCACCGAAACCGCAACGCGCGCTGGGCCGAGGCCTGCGCCACCATCGATATTCCACGACACAGGAATACGGCGCAGGCCGCGCGCACCACGGGAGCAAGTTCGGTTAAGCGGAACAGGTCCGCGATAGTTGGCGCTGCCCACCAGACGAGCCCAGCCATGGAAAGGCTGAAAATGAGCGACAGGGTGAACCCAACACGTAGATGGGATTCTTCCACAACAGGTCGCTGCACAATCGCCTGAGCGACGCCCAGACCTTCGAATATTGCGGAAAAATTAATGACGACCAGCGCTGCGGCATAGAGCCCAAACTCACTCGGAGCAAGCAATCTGGCCAAAACGATGAGGGCGACGAGTTCCGCAACGGCTAGCCCGCCCATAGAAAGGCCAGTCCACATCAGGCCAATCGCGCTGCGCGCTGCCAAGCCTCGCCGGTCACTCGTCAAGACGCGTTTCCTTCTTGGGAACAGGGGGGGACAAGTGATCTGCCGTGATCGTTTCNGGCCAGGTAAGCCGGGCAACGTAAGCCGCAACAGGTCCANCGGGTTGCCCCCAATTGCTCGCCCAAATGATCTGCGAGCCATCAGGTGAAGGCGATGCATGCGCCTCGCTCAGATAGTCGTGTTTCACACTTCGATGATGGACGATACGCCGGATTTCGCCCCTTCCGTCAATTTTTAATGCGACGATTTCCCCATACAAGGGCGTCGTTCCGCTTCGCCCTGCCCGCTCGTGTGAGCCGCTGTATGTCAGGAATACCCAGCCCGGCCGGTTGATGCTGCGGGCTGATGCGTGCTGCGCAAAGCCGGGCGGTGTCAGGACCGTCACCTTACCGTCTGAGAGGCGCCTCTTGATGACTTGATATTTGTCCGGCTCGCTCTTGCTTATTCCGACATAGACATCGCTGCCGTCGCTGTCGATCGTCATGTCGCCGTGGCCAGGTCGATGATGCTCAGGCCAGTGCTGGATCGGATGGCCGTCAAAACTGAAGATGTCGGCGATGTCACTGCCGTCAGGCATGTCTTCATGGCAGAAGATGTACTGGCCCGAAGGCGAAATGGTGCAGTAGTTGTTGGTGCCCTCATGATCAAGCTGGATATCGGGGTATTTTGTCGCCGATCGTATGTCGTATGCAAAGGCGACCCGTTCGCCAGACGGTTTGACAGCCCGGATCACCAGTCGATCACCATTGCGCGAAAGGTTGTTCTTCCCGGGGCCGAATTCCAGTTTTCGGTACTCTGTGGGAGCATAGATCGTCATCCGCTCATCGCTGCGCACTATCCAGCGAAATATCTCAGTATTGCTGACGCAGATCATTTGCGCAGGATCTGTCGGGTGCCATTCGCACACACCGGACGGGCGGCGCTGGAACAGCGGCCGATAGTTCTGCCCGTCCAGAAAGCACAGCCCCGGACAGCCTTTTTGGACAACCAGCAGACTCTGATCGGCATTCCATGCCTGCGCGCTGGAATAGCGATGCCTGCAAAAGGCCGGATCACACGCGATGCCCGTCATGAGCTCCTTGCCCGGATCCGTCACTCGAACGAAAGGAGTACCAAATACTGGATCGGTGCTCCGCTCGAGATAGCCAGGGGCAGCCATCTCTGGCACCGCGACCACCCGTGTGTCCGCCAGATTGTCGAAGGCAAGCACCTTGCCGCTGACCGACAGCGCCAAGATCGAGCCCGTCAACAAAATCAATCCCAGCAATCTGGGCTTGCCTGGGTTCATTGTGGCCTCCGGCGGTCTTTAGGGGTTGCTGCAACACTCCCATTAAAATGCTGGCGCAGCGTTGTGGATGTAAATACCCCCTTAGTGGGTAAGCAGCGTTGCGGCCTAGCCCTTTNTGGGCGTCGTCAGTATCCAATTTGCACATTCCAGACCGAGGCGAATGTGAGAAGATCGGGCCGTCGGCTCGTGCGCCCGCAGGTCAAAGGGCGGGCACTTGCTGCTTTGGGTTTGGTCTAATCAGGTCGTGTCAATGATTAATGATAGACTGCTCGCATTTGGACTGTTGTTGTCGACTGCGACGCAGCTCCGTCTGCCCGGCACGCCTTGGGGAGCCGGCGAAGCGCTGCTCACGATATGGATTATTGGAGCGCTGGCTGACCTCGCCTATCGGGGCGCTCCGGCGCTTACAAGGCCCCTTTCCCATATGCTGCTATTCTGGGCGGTGTTCACCTTCGCCCAGAGCATAGGTTTGCTTTTGGGATTGGCCACAGACAACATCTATCCATCGGGCGTCCTGCACACCGGACAAGCTTACGCCTTCGTGGCTATTTTGTCGCTTCTCTTAGTCATTCTCCCTGCTTGGCGGCTTCACCGCGTGGCGTGGACATTCTCGGTCGGCGGCGCCGTCGCGGTCATTCTGTTAATCGCCGGTGGCTATGGCATGGTTCCCATGCCAGGCCTTGGCTTTTGGGAGTGGAACCGGTTCATTGGCTGGTCAATGAATCCAAACCAATTTGGTCTTCTATGCACTGTCCTTGTGCTGCTGTCGCTTCAAAGGGCAGAAGCGGCGGCTCGCCCGCACACCAAAATTTTCGCGCTTAGCTGCATGGTCCCTCCTTTCATTGCCGGAATTCTGACCCGAAGTGACTCGTTTACCGTGGCCATTGGCTTTGCGGTACCGCTTTTCGTGGGGAGCAAGTTTCTAATCAGGTTCATGCGCGCCGAGCGTCACCCGTCTCTGGTCATGACCGTCGCCTGTCTGATGATCCTGTCACTTCCATTGCTGCTTGCGTCCGTAACCCCGTTCACTCCGAAGATCGCGGAGAATGCGCGCCAAGCGATCGTCGAGACCATGTCAGAAAATGATCAAGCTGAAGATCGATTTCGACTCTGGAGTGAAGCGGTGGATATTGGCCTGAAATCAGGAATGTTGGGCCTCGGACCAGGCCCGCATCTTCTCGGAAAGCGGACGAAACTACCGCCCCCTGAAAAGGCAGAAGCGCATAACACTGCCCTCGACTTGATCACTCAGGGCGGCATCCTAGCTGTGCTGATCTTTTTCTGGATCATTACGGCGGCACTCATCGCTGCCTACCGGGCTGGGCTCATAGCGCTGGCAAGTCTGATTTTCTCGCTGTTCGTATATTCCAACTTTCACCTGGTTGTTCGTCACCCGATTTTCTGGTTCTCGGTCGTGCTCGGTCTCGCGGCCATGCACTCAGTCGCACCGCGAAAGTTGACGAGTGCGCGACCGCTCGACATCAGCCCCAGCGCCCCTCGCACCCGAGCCTAAATCAACTGACGAATATTCGCTCGCAGCGCTGCCAACGACGATTTACGGCCCCAGACGCCCGTCCCGTCTGCTTCCCCGGCGCCATCCACCAAATTGCACTCGTGGTGCCACTACAGCGCCGTGCATCTACAGCGACCTTTTGCGCGTTTGATAAGACGCGCGGCGCTGTAGGCGGTGTACGGGATCGTGTCGAGTGCGTCTTGCCTGCTCCGCCAATACTTCATGCTTACATTCGGGCTTAGTGAGCGGCACTCTTCTTGGGTATTCAGGTTTGCCAAAGCCAGCTTCCTGCCGGAAAAACCTTCTCACCCTTATTAGCATTAAGTTGATCGTTAGCCGGCGCGCTAGATTGGAAACGGCAAGGGGTCAAACTCGCCTCAGAGGCGGGTTTCGGAGCTGTGGCATCGGCCTGTTGAGCGGAGGGAGTCCATTGATGAAAGCCGTAATGCGATGTGGCGGTCAGGGAACTCGCCTGCGCCCGTATACCATGGTCCTCCCGATGCCGCTGGTGCCGGTTCAATCACAGCCGGTGCTCGAGTTGCTGCCGTCTGGCTCGAATTTGGCCGGATAGACGATTTCCACACCGCCCAGGAGCTCGATTGAGGATGTTCAGTCGCCGTCATTTGACGTCCATGCAGCCTAAAGCCTATCTCGCTGGAGCAGCCGGCCCCGAAACAACGTCGGCCCTCCCCCCACCGAAGGAGCCGATACGTCGCCTGCTCGCCTCGCTGGACCGTATGGGGCTGCGGTACTGCCACTGGAAGAGCAATCTGCGGCTTGGCGAGAGCCTTGCGGGCGAAGGGGATCTCGACCTGCTCATCGACCGCCAGGACGCCGCCGGCTTCCAAACCGCGCTGGTCGAAAGCGGGTTCAAGCTCGCGGTCTCAGCGAACGGGGCCGGACATCCCGGTGTCTTCCACGCCTTTGCTCTGGACCCCGATGCGCCGCAGCTGCTCCACGTGCACGCCTATTTCCAGATCGTCACCGGTGACAGTCTGGTCAAGGCCTACCATCTCCCGGTGGAATCGGCGCTACTGGCCAATACGCGTCGCTTGCACGGCGTTCCTGTCCCCACGGTCGAGGCCGAACTGGTGCTCTTTGCGCTCCGAATTGCGCTCAAGCATACCAGTCTTGCGGAGCTGTTTTTGCTTCAGCGCCACTACGACCTCGTGCTGCANGAGCTGAAATGGCTCTGTGCAAGCGCGAACAGTGACAAGGCCGAGGAGCTCTGGACGGCCTGGTTTCCGGGTGCGCCTGTTTCGCTTCTTCATGACCTGATCGAAGCCATCGCCGAGCCGCGGGCCATGGTTCGCCGAATCCTGCTTGGTCGTCAGGTAGCGGGCCAGCTCCGTGGCTGGCGACGGCTCAACACACTCTCGGAAGCGCTGTCACGCATGCAACGTGTCCTACTGTTGCTGCTGAGGCGTCGCCGCAGGCTTATCCCTACGGCGGCAGGGCTCGTAATCGCTTTTGTCGGTCCCATGGGCACGGGAAAATCCACCTTGAGTCTGGCCTCCGCCCGCATTCTGGGCCATCATTTCGATGTCCGCGCCGTCCATGTCGGCAAACCTCCCGCGACGTTCGTTTCGCTCCTCCCGCGCCTCATCCTTCCTTTGGCCCGGCGGATCCTGCCCGGTCACCGATCCAGCGCGCGTGCGGAACGTGAGCAGAAGCAAAACGTGCCGCCTTCTTTGCTGAATACTCTGTGGCTCACTGTTCTGGCCCACGACCGCCGCGCGCTTCTGAGCCGTTGCTGGCGCTATGCCGCCGCGGGGTCGATTGTGATTGCCGATCGTTACCCTTCCGCAACCCTTGGCGCGGTCGACAGCAGTCGGTTCGATGATGAGGCGCTTGCGCGGTGCGGACGTGGCCCGAAGCAGTGGCTGATGAGGCGCGAGCGGGCGCTCTACACCGGGCTCCCGCAGCCGACGCTTGTCATCCGTTTAACTGCGCCGATCGAGACGTCGCTGAGAAGGGACGCGGTTCGCATTAAGAAAGAAGGACCCGATCCCGCAGCCGTAAAGAGGCGCAGAAAGATCGAGATGGAGACTGAGTTCCCCAATTCGCGCGTGATTTCCGTCGATACGGACCAGCCGCTCGAGGATACGGTGAAAGCCGTGATGNAGGCTCTGTGGAGTAGTGTCTAACTGTAGCTGTGGCCGGGGGTGCCGATGTCTATTCTAACGTCACACGAACAGCGGACGACCGAGCAGGTCGACCATCGTCTACGGATCGTTTTCGTGATTTCGCGCGGAGACGAAATCGGGGGGGCACACATTCACGTGCGCGATCTATCCACTGCGCTTCGTTCCAGAGGTGCGGAGGTGACGATTTTGGCTGGTCGCGACGGTCGGTTTGCCAATCACCTCAGAGAGTGTGGAATTCCCATTCATTGCATACAAAACCTGCATCGCAGCGTGGGGCCCTTCCAGGCCGTGAAAGCTGTACTTGAGATCCGAGAACTATTACGTCAGCTTCGCCCCGACATCGTATCGACGCACTCTACCACTGCGGGCCTGCTTGGTCGGATTGCCGCATACAGTCTTGGTATTCCGGCTCTGTTTACCGCCCACGGCTGGGGTTTCACGAAGGGGCATCCATGGATCCAGCGTGTTATTTTTTGGCTGGTCGAATGGGCCGCAGCACCGCTTGCGTCTCGTATCATCACGGTATGTGAATCTGACTTCAGTGCCGCCGAACGGAGCTTCCTGACTCGCAAAGATCGGCTCGTGGCAATTCCGAATGCCATGCCCGACGTCAAGGAATCGCTTCGCGCCCGACCGGAAAGATCGCCACCCAAGATTGTAATGGTGGCACGCATGGCCTGGCAAAAAGACCATGCGACGCTCTTGCGCGCTCTTGCGCAGTTAACGGACCTCGATTGGCAGCTGGAGCTGGTTGGTGACGGGCCCTTGCTCTCCTCTGTCGAGGGGCTTGCCGCCTCGCTGGGGATCGCGTCGCGCGTTCGCTTTGCGGGTTATCGGCAGGATGTGGCAGAGCGTTTGGCGGATGGGCAGATATTTGTGCTCGCTTCCAATTGGGAGGGATTCCCGCGCTCGATCCTCGAGGCTATGCGAGCGGGGCTGCCCGTGATTGCGTCAGACGTTGGAGGAGTGCGCGAGTCGGTTCGCGAGAGCGAGACCGGATTCGTTGTACCGCGGGGAAATATTGATGTCCTCCGCGACCGTCTGCGCTTGCTTATTGCGGCTCCACTGTATCGTCGCCAGATGGGAGAGGCCGGACGGGCTTGGTACGAGAAGCGCTTCTCCCTCGACCGCCT
>Ga0055536_1002182_pt1 | contig 11153 bp, 10 predicted proteins | sample AraplaCvi_mLB_r2_FD_55037 | JGI IMG/M metagenome (GOLD analysis project Ga0055536, IMG submission 55037) | Arabidopsis root microbial communities from North Carolina, USA - plate scrape MF_Cvi_mLB_r2 | ecosystem: Host-associated > Plants > Roots > Endosphere | place: USA: North Carolina...
CCGTCGCGGTGCTGGTCGAGCCGGCGTCCTCGCTGGTTTTTGACCAACGCCTCACCCACCTGAAAGACAGCTACGGCCTCACGCCGGCCGAAAACCGCATCGCGTCAGGCGTCGTTGCCGGCCTGACGCTGAAGGAAATGTCGCATGCCAACGGCGTCAGCTACGAGACGACCCGTACGCAGCTTAAAAGCATCTATTCCAAGACCCGGGTCAATTCTCAGGCCGCCCTGGTCAAGCTCCTGATGCGCTGACCGAAGGCGCCAGAACCCACGACCCGTCGTTCTGGATGCGGGCCGGTCGCGCGCATGCTCAGCCGCGACGCGGCCGTTTTCCGGCAAAGACGTCAGCATGGCTACGCAACAGCTTCGTCATGCGATCGACCACCGTGCGGATTTCCTTTCGGTGCCGATCCTCGTTGTTCATCACGATCCATTGCCGATGCCTGAGCGCCGGGATTTCGTCACCCGCCCGCTCCAGCATCGGATCGAGATCGCCGACGAAACAGGGAAGCACGGCGCACCCGGCGCCGGCACGGGCGAGATCCAGGAGCGAACGCGGCCGTGTGATCGTCGCGACGATCCTGCCCTCTGNCTGCTGGTGAGGCCAGCGAAGATAGGCCGAGATCGCCTCCTCTTCGCCCACGGCCACCCACCGACTGTTGGCAGCTGACGCTGCGTTCTTCTGGCGATAGGCGGCGTAGGCGACGTCACCGATCAGGCTCGCCGCCAGATAGCTTTCCTCGGGCTCGAAAGCACGGATGCCGATATCGGTCTCACGATAGGCGAGGCTTGCGCGTGTCTCGCCAACCGTTATCGCCAGGCTGAAACCATCCCTCTCGCTGCAAAGTGCCGGGAAATTCTCGGCAAGAAGCCAGGCATTCCAGGTGCCGACGGTGATGCGGACTGTCGCGCCTTCACCCTCGCGCCGCCAGCTTTCGACCAGGCGCGCCGCCGTCTCCATCTCCTGAAGCTGCTCGAAAAGAAGCTCACCGTCGCCAGTGAGCTGATAGCCGGTCTGGCTGCGCAGGAATAGGGCGCGGCCCGTCCGCTCCTCGAGCTCCAGCATCCGCCGCCCGACCGTGGCCGGGCTCGAACCGAGCGCCTGTGCCGCGCCGGTCAGGCCCCCGGTGCGCGCCACGCTCATGAAACAGCGGTAGATATCCCAATCCAGGTTTTTCATTACTGAAAAATATAGCGCGATATCCGGTGTATGTAAAACTGCTTTGGATGCATAAAAGACGTGATGCCCACCAAGTGAGGAGCATCACCATGGAAATGATGGCAATGGTCTATATCGCCGACATGGCCTTGAAGAACCGGCGTTGGGACGAAGACTTCGATCCGAAGCCGCCGGGATATCTTCGGCGCCTCTTTAACGCCCTGTCCGTCAGGATTGCCCAGCGGCGCATGAGGCGCCTTGACGCTGAAGAAAAGAGCACCGCGGAGCCCTGCGGCCACGCGGTGCAATGTTAGCCCCTGCCCTTGTTATGTCGCACGGCGATACCGGTTTGCCGTGCCTTCGCCTGAAGGCGGAGCGTCCGCCGTCAGCGAATTCGATTGCCGGCCGCCTCAGGCGGCCCGGTAATTGTAGTCGTCTGCCTGCGGCTCCAGCCGGAACTGCTCGACAAGCATCATCAACGTGTCGGCCTGGTGCGCGAGCGACCGGCTCGTCGCCGTGGCTTCCTCGACCATGGAAGCGTTCTGCTGTGTCATCTGGTCCATCTGGTTGACCGAGCCGTTGACCTCGTTGAGCGCAACGGCCTGATCGCGGCTAGCGGTCGCGATCATCTCCACATGCTGGCTGACGGTGACGATCTGCGCGCTGATCGATGCCAGCACTTCGCCCGTTTCCTTGACCAGGTGCGAACCGGCATTGACCTCGTTCGTCGACTTGTTGATGAGCCCCTTGATCTCGCGCGCGGCCTCTGCCGAGCGCTGCGCCAGTTCACGCACTTCCTGGGCGACAACGGCAAAGCCCTTGCCTGCTTCACCCGCACGCGCCGCCTCGATGCCGGCGTTCAGCGCCAACAGGTTCGTCTGGAAGGCGATGTCGTCGATCACCTCGATGATCTGCTCGATCTGGCGCGAGGCCTCCTCGATGCGTCCCATGGCGGCGATCGCGTTGGTGACGACGGTCGCCGAGCTGTCGGCGCTGCGCTTCGTCTGGATCACGGCATGGTTGGCTTCGCCGGCACGCTCGGCCGAAGAGCGAACGGTCACGGTGATCTGGTCGACCGCAGCGGCGGTTTCTTCAAGCGATGCCGCCTGGGCTTCCGTTCGCTTCGACAGCGAGTCGGCGGCATGATGCATGCTTGAACCGCTTTCCTGGATCGCCTGCGCATTGGCACGGATCTGGGAGAGCGTGTCCTGCAGCCGGATCAGCGAGCCGTTGAAGTCTTCGCGCAACTGTTCGAGACGACCGTGGAACGGAACCTCGATCTGGCGCGAGAGGTCGCCCTGCGCGAGACGGCCGAGACCGGCTGCAAGCTCGCTGACGGCCAGATCGATCTGACGATCGAGCTCCCGCTTTTCCCGATCGTTGCGGCTGCGCTCCATCTCGGCGCGAGTACGCTGCTCTTCGCTCTCGGCCTCGATGCGCACCTTGGAAAGCGCGTTCTCCTTGAAGACGCCGAGCGCGCGCGCCATGTCGCCGATTTCGTCACGACGGGCGTCGCCGTCGATCGCCGTGTCGAGGCGGCCATCGGCGAGGCGCCGCATGGCAGCGGTGATCTGACCGATCGGCTTCTTCAGCGTCAGCGTCAACGCAATGCCGGCAAGCAGCGCGATGACGACGCCGCCGACGGTTGCGGCCACCGAGATCTGGTTTGCTTCCTGGCGTTCTGTTCCGGCGGCCACCTTCTGCTGCTCGGCAAAGCCGGTGAGATCGCCCCAGATCTGGTCGATCGATTGGCCGGCAGCGTCGAAGTCGGCGGTCCGCTTGACGGTGATTTCGACGAGCGCTGCGGCATCCTTCTTCATCGCCGTCAGGATCGGCATCAGCGTATCGGCGATCTTGTCGAAGGAAGCGCCGTCACTGGCAACACCACGCAGCGTCGCCATGTTCTGTTGAACGGCAAGCGACTTGTCGAGCAGCTTCTGGCGGTTCTCTTCGTTCGTCTGCCCCATGAAAGTCGCAGCGGAAATCTGGATGTCCGTGATCGACGCGGCGAGCCGGCGGGTTGCGGTCAGCACCGATTCCGTCGTGACGATCTGCTCGTCGAGCTCGGCGAAGATCCGCGTCGCGTCACGCATCTTGCCGACCGACGCCGCCTCCAGTCGGAAGCTCGCAGTGCGGAAACGGTCGACATATTTGGAGATGCCGGCAAGCGTCTCCGGGCCGGCCGGCGCCTTCAGCAGCGAACCGATCTCGCTCGAGGCCGACGTGATCGTTTCGGCAAGCGACTTCTCGTCCTTCGGCAGAAGACGGAAGATGTCACGCTCGGTACGGCCGATCATCGGGAAGCGTTCCTTGACCGCCTTCAGCTTGTCGTCGACGGTGATCGCCTTGCTGACCTCGGTGCCGAATTCGTTGAAGAAGCGGCTGGCGCGCATCAGCTTTTCGGCTTCGCGCAACATGGTCTTGGCAGCGTTTTCGTTCTTCCGCACGGCGTATTGCAGCCGGTTCGATTCCTCGTTGATCTTGGAGCGCTCGATCAGCAGCGCGTCGAGGTTTGGCGCCATCGCTGCGCGCAGCTCCTGCTCGCCGACATGCAGCTTCCAGAGGCCGTCAATTCGTGCCTCGATGTCGTTTGTGGCGGCGATTGCGGCCGTCAGCTCGTCCTGACCACTCTGGCCGGCGACCTGTGCGGCCGTTGCCGCAAGCACGTCCTTCTGGGCCGAAATCTTCGACTGGACGGCTTGCCTGGTTTCCTCGGTCGTCGAATGCAGGAAGGCGTTCATGCCCGCATAGACATCCTTGAAGCCGCTCAATGTCTGCAGCACGCTGTTGGAAATCTCCATGCGGCCCTGAAGCAGGCCGGATGCATAGAGNCCGGTGATACCGACNGCACAGATGCTGACGACGAAGGGCAGGATGAAAAAGAGCACCTTCGTCTGGATCTTGAAACGGGCAAGAATTCTATCAATGAACATTGAAAACACCTTGGCTCGCAGCTCGCATTCGCCTCCCCCGGCAGCTCGAGACGTCTCCGCCTTCAACGACAGGGCGTGAAGGTGCGAGCGATCGAGAGCCACCCGATGCGCAAACAGGCTGATGTTTTTCGGAAAATCATACGGCGCACGCCGCAAGTCCGTCGGCAATCATTGCGGATCCGCGTCACCACTCCTAGGCAACGTGGACCTGACGAACTCACATCGTCGCACTATCCAATTTGAACGATTAAAATTTATATAAGCGCGTTTCGCCTGCGGTAGAAAATCCGAAGGGCGCGGGGCGCTTCAATGGCGCCCGAGGAACCGGCCGTCTAGGGCCGGTTGCCTGAGATCAGAACCAAAGGTCCGGAACGGTTGCGAGCGCAGCTACAGCGAAGAAAGCGATGAGGGCGAGGCGCGTGATCGCGGCCTTCTGCTGACGGCTTTCATCGGTGCGGGCGACCGCGATGGCGCGGGGACGGCGGCGTGGTTGGTTCATGGCATCCTGTCCTTGTCACATTCACCGGCAACCATCGGCCCGGATGAACCGGCTTGCCAGTCACACGTATATTGCAGCCATGCCGTGGCGGAGGAAAGTCAAAAAATAGGAAACAGTGTTATTTCCGTTTACGCGACAATCCGATCACACCAACCGCCGGCTGTGCCGACGAGAAACAAGGTTCGATCAGACCCGTTAACAATCGCTGAAGCACGACCCACCAAAAGCGGGGAGATCAGGCGTCCTGCCCGGCAGCAAAGCCCGATGCCCAGGCCCATTGGAAATTGTAGCCGCCGAGCCAGCCGGCCACATCGACGCATTCGCCGATGAAGTAGAGCCCCGGCACCGCCTTCGCCTGCATCGTCTTGGAATCGAGCCCTTTGGTATCGACGCCGCCGAGCGTGACCTCGGCCGTGCGATAGCCTTCCGATCCGGCGGGCTTGATCGTCCAGGCCTGGATCGAGGCCGAAAGCTGGTTGATCGTCTTGTCCGAGAGGTCGGCAAGCTGACGGCCGGTCAGCTTCGCGCCGTCGGCGAAAAACTGTGCGAGCCGGCGCGGCAGGATATCGCCAAGCGCCGTCTGCACCGCCTGCTTACCGTGGGTGCGGCGGATCTCCTTGAGGATCGCGGCGATGTCGATATCGGGCATCAGCCGCAACTCGATCTCCTGTCCCTCGCGCCAATAGGAAGAGATCTGCAGGATCGCCGGGCCGCTCAGGCCACGATGGGTGATCAGCACCGCCTCGCGAAAGGCCGCCTTGCCGAACCGGGCTTCGGCGTCGGCTGCGACACCCGCCAGTTCGCCGATCGTTTGGAGTTGCGCCGGATCGAGGGTCAGCGGCACGAGGCCCGGCCGCGTTTCGACGATGCCAAGTCCGAACTGTTCGGCGATCCGGTAGGCGAGCCCGGTCGCACCCATCTTCGGGATCGACTTGCCGCCGCTGGCTATGACGAGCGATTGGGCATCGATGGGCCCCTCATCCGTCATGACGCGGAAGCCCGCCCCGTGGCGTTCGACGCTTTCGATCGTTGTCTCCAGCCGCAACTCGGCGTGCACATCGCGCATTTCCGCGAGCAGCATCCTGATGATGTCCTTGGCCGAGTGGTCGCAGAAGAGCTGGCCGAGCGTCTTTTCGTGCCAGGCGATGCCGTGCTTTTCGACAAGGCCAAGGAAATCGCGCGGCGTAAAGCGCGCCAGCGCCGACTTGCAGAAATGGGGGTTTGCCGAAAGGAAGTTCTTCGGCCCCGCATGGATATTGGTGAAGTTGCAGCGACCACCGCCGGAGATGCGGATCTTCTCACCGGGTGCCTTGGCATGGTCGAGCACAGCCGCACGGCGGCCGCGCTTGCCCGCTTCGATGGCGCACATCATGCCCGCGGCACCGGCGCCGATGATGACCACNTCCTTCTTCTCAGCCACGAAACACCCCAGCTCTTTTGTCTTTCCTTCCCGGTGGCAAAGAAGAAAGTCAATGACCAAGCCCATCTAGCCAATTGCCAATCTGTGGTTATGATGCGTCATCCGAAGCCAAAACCGGTGATTTATGCCCTCCAAGAGAAGTGCTGCCCAACAAACAACGAAAATCAGCAAAACTTCGAAAATACCCCCCGCCTTGCACTCCCTCCGTGGTGTGAAGACCTGGAAGGAAGCCACGGACTGGCTCAAGATCCGCGGCATCGAAGACGTCGAATGCATCACGCCCGACCTTGCCGGCGTGCCGCGCGGCAAGATGATGCCGACCTCGAAATTCACTTCCAACACCTCGCTGGCGCTCCCCTCGGCCGTCTACCGGCATACGATCTCGGGCGAGTATCCTGACGAAACCGGGCAGTTCCGCTACGATTCGCGCGACAGCGACATCAAGCTCGTGCCTGATCTCTCGACGCTTTCGGTCGTGCCCTGGGAGACCGACCCGACGGCGCAGGTGATCTGCGACATCGTCGGTTCGCAGGGCGAGCAGATCAGCTACACACCGCGCAACGTCCTGAAGCGCGTGGTCGACCTTTACAAGAAGAAGGGCTGGAAACCGGTCGTCGCACCGGAAATCGAATTCTACCTCGTCGCCACCAATGACGACCCTGACTATCCCCTGCATCCACCGAAGGGTCGCTCCGGTCGCTCGATCCTTGGCGGTCAGGGCTATTCGATTGCCGGCATCAACGAGTTCGACGAGCTGATCGACGACATCTACCACTTCTCCGAGAAGCAGGGTCTCGAAATCGACACGCTGATCCATGAAGAGGGACCGGCGCAGCTCGAGATCAACCTTCGCCACGGCGACCCGATCGAGCTGGCCGACCAGGTCTTCCTGTTCAAGCGCACGATCCGCGAGGCGGCGCTGAAACACGGCATCTATGCCACCTTCATGGCCAAGCCGATGCAGGGCCAGCCGGGTTCGGCGATGCACATCCACCAGTCAGTGGTCGAAATCAACACCGGCCGGAACCTGTTCTCCAACCCGGATGGATCGGCATCGAAGGAATTCTTCCACTTCATCGGCGGCATGCAGCACTACGTGCCGCGCACGCTGGTCATGATGGCGCCCTATGTGAACTCCTTCCGCCGGCTGACGCCCGACATGTCGGCGCCGGTTAATACCGCCTGGGGCTACGACAACCGCACGACCGCCTTCCGCATCCCGGTGTCGGAACCGGTCGCCCGGCGCATCGAGAACCGGCTGCCGAGCTCGGATGCCAACCCCTACCTGGCGCTCGCGGCCTCGCTTGCCTGCGGCTATCTCGGCATCGTCGAACAGCGGGAGCCGACGGCACCGACCGAGGACACGGCCAACGAGGGCGAGATCGACCTGCCGCGCGGCCTGCTCGAAGCTGTCGCTCTGCTCGAATCGGCACCATCGCTTGCGGAGGTGCTGAGCCCTGAGTTCATCGCCATCTATGCCGGCGTCAAACGTGGCGAGTTCGAAACCTTCATGCAGGTCATCAGTCCCTGGGAACGCGAATTCCTGCTTCTCAACGTCTGACCTCAGAGGTTCTCCATGCCCTGGCAAAGCCCGATCTCGCCCGGTTACTCCTGGTATGAGGCGACCGTTCCGGATCGACCGGAGTATCCCGCCATGCCCGGATCGCGAAAGGCCAACGTCGCGATCGTCGGCGGTGGCTATACCGGGCTGCAGGCCGCCTGGAACCTGGCGCGGCAGGGCGTCGACGTCACCTTGATCGACGCCTGCCGCTTCGGCGACGGTGCCTCTGGCCGCAATGGCGGCCAGTTCGGCACCGGGCAGCGCGCCTGGGCGGACGAGACCGAGACAAGCCTTGGTCATGAGCGGGCACAGGCGCTCTTCGACATGGCGGAGAATGCCAAGCGCTATGTGCTCGACTTCGCAAGCGCCCACGAAATCGACATCGAGTTCGTGCCCGGCCAGCTCTCGGTCGGCCACAAGAAGAGCCTCGAAAAAGACTATCGCGACCATGCGGAAGCGATGGCAACGCGCTTCGGCTATCCGCATCTCTCCTTCATGGATCGCGAGGAAACCGCAAGCCGGCTCGGATCGAGCCACTACCACTTCGGCATCCGCGATGCCGGCACCGGCCATATCCACCCGATGAAGCTGCTGGTCGGCCTTGCGAAACAGGCCGCCCTTGCCGGTGCCAATCTCTTCGAGCAGACGAAGGCACCGAAGATCGACCGCCAAAGCGGGCACGATCGTCATCACCACCGACCGCGGCACGATCACTGCCGATCGCGTGCTTGTCGCCTGCAACGCCTATATCGGCAATCTCGAGCCGGTGAGCGCCAGCCACGTCATGCCGATCCGCTCCTTCATCGGCGCAACGACGGTGCTTTCCGACCACCCAAAGGTCATTCCCGGCGGCGAATCGGTCGATGATTCGCGCTTCGTCGTGCGCTATTTCCGCAAGTCGCGGGACGGGCGGCTGCTCTTCGGCGGCCGCGAGGCCTATACCGCTGACAATCCGCTCGATATCTCGACCCACATCCGCCGGCAGATCAGCGAGATCTATCCGGAACTTGCCAATATCGAGATCACCCATGCCTGGGGCGGCTCGGTCGGCATCACCATGCCGCGCACACCCTTCTGTCGCGAAGTGATGCCCGGCGTCACCTCGATCGGCGGCTATTCCGGCCACGGTGTGATGCTCTCCAACTATTGCGGCAAGCTCTATGCCGACCTGGCGCTCGGCAAGGATACCGAGCTCGATCTACTGAAAGCCCTGAAAATCCCGGCTTTTCCCGGTGGTACACGGTTCCGCTCCGCCCTTCTCTTCCTCGCGTTAAGCTGGTACGCATTACGCGACAGGTTCTGAGAAGCCCTCGCGGCGGCATTTTATTGCGCCGCACCCTAGCGCATTTAAATCGATTAGATTATATGTGTCCGTGACCTGAACAGATCGAGATATCCCATGAGCAGCCAGATCATTCCCGTCGAACCATTTGACTATGTGGTGTTCGGGGGCACCGGCGATCTTGCGGAGCGCAAGCTGTTGCCGGCGCTCTATCACCGGCAACTGGAAGGCCAGATCACCGAGCCGACCCGCATCATCGGGGCGTCGCGCGCAGCACTCAGCCATGAGGACTACCGCAAATTCGCCGTCGATGCGCTGAAGGAACATCTGAAGGCTGATGAGTACAAGGAAGAGGAAGTCGCCAAGTTCGCCGCGCGCCTGTTCTATGTTTCTGTAGACGCCAAATCGGACCAGGGCTGGGATGCGCTGAAGAAGATCCTCGAAGAGGGCAAGGAGCGTATCCGCGCCTTCTATCTCGCCGTCGGCCCGGCGATCTTCGGCGACATTTCCGAACGCATCCGCGATCACAAGCTGATCACCAAGAATACCCGCATCGTCGTCGAAAAGCCGATCGGCCGCGACCTCGCATCGGCGACCGAGCTCAACGACACGATCGGCAAGGTCTTCCGCGAAGAGCAGATCTTCCGCATCGATCACTATCTCGGCAAGGAGACGGTGCAGAACCTGATGGCGCTGCGCTTTGCCAATGCGCTCTACGAGCCGCTGTGGAACTCCGCCCATATCGACCACGTGCAGATCACCGTGGCGGAAGCCGTCGGCCTCGAAAACCGCGCCGGCTATTACGACAAGGCCGGCGCGCTGCGCGACATGGTGCAGAACCACATTCTGCAGCTCGTCTGCTTCGTCGCCATGGAAGCGCCGACCTCGATGGACGCGGAAGCGGTCCGCGACGAAAAGCTCAAGGTTCTGCGCGCGCTGAAGCCGATCACCTCGTCCAACGTCGAACAGGTGACGGTGCGCGGCCAGTACCGCGCCGGCGCCTCTGCCGGCGGTCCGGTCAAGGGCTATCTCGAAGAGCTCGAAGGCGGCGTTTCGAACACCGAGACCTTCGTGGCGATCAAGGCCGAGGTCAGCAACTGGCGCTGGGCCGGCGTGCCCTTCTACATCCGTACAGGCAAGCGCCTTGCCGGCCGCATGTCGGAAATCGTCATCACCTTCAAGCAGATTCCGCACTCGATCTTCGACAACAACGCCGGCCGTATCTCCGCCAACCAGCTGGTCATTCGCCTGCAGCCGAACGAAGGCGTGAAGCAGTCGCTGATGATCAAGGATCCTGGCCCGGGCGGCATGCGCCTGCGTAACGTTTCGCTCGATATGAGCTTTGCCGAGGCATTTGCCGTGCGCAATGCCGACGCCTATGAGCGGCTGCTCTTCGACGTCGTCCGCAACAACCAGACGCTGTTCGTACGCCGCGACGAGGTCGAGGCCGCATGGAAGTGGGTCGACCCGATCCTGAAGGCCTGGGAGGAAACCGGGCAGCAGGTTCAGGGCTATACCGCCGGCACCTGGGGTCCGAGCCAGTCGATCGCGCTGATCGAGCGCGACGGCCGCACTTGGAACGATGCGATATAGGTGCGACCATGACGACAGAGCTTCATACATTTGAAAACGGTGCGGCACTCGCAGAGGGCTTGGCTGACGCCGTAAGCAGCGCACTTTCTGCCGGCATTGCAGCACGCGGTTCGGCGAGCATCGCAGTCTCCGGCGGCTCGACCCCCAAGGCTTTCTTCAAGGCGCTGTCCAAAAAGGACATCGCCTGGGACAAGGTAACCGTGACGCTCGTTGACGAACGTTTCGTGCCGCCGGAAAGTGATCGCTCCAACCATGGCCTGGTTGCCAGCAACCTGCTTCAGGACAAGGCGGCCGCGGCCAAGTTCCTGCCGCTCTACCATGCGGCCCCGACCGCCGAGGCGGCCGCTGAAATCGCAAGCCGGGAAACGGCAGCAATCGGCGCGCCGTTCGACGTCGCCATTCTCGGCATGGGAACGGACGGGCACACCGCGTCGTTCTTCCCGGGCGGATCGCAACTCGCGCGTGCCNTCGATCCGGCGACGCCGCGCGGCGTGATCACCATGGAGGCGGAAGGTGCCGGCGAAACCCGCCTGACGCTGACCTTCGCCAGCCTTCAGGATGCGCGGCTTCTGGTGCTGCACATCGAAGGCGAAGGCAAGAAGACCGTTCTCGCCAAGGCTGAAGAGGCCGGCGACGAGAAGGACATGCCGATCCGCGCGATGCTGCGCCGTGCCGCATCGCCGGTGCAGATTTATTGGGCGCCGTAG
>Ga0055536_1002201_pt1 | contig 11104 bp, 7 predicted proteins | sample AraplaCvi_mLB_r2_FD_55037 | JGI IMG/M metagenome (GOLD analysis project Ga0055536, IMG submission 55037) | Arabidopsis root microbial communities from North Carolina, USA - plate scrape MF_Cvi_mLB_r2 | ecosystem: Host-associated > Plants > Roots > Endosphere | place: USA: North Carolina...
CGCGCTCACTACGGCAACCGCTATTCGCGGCTGGTCCACTGCATCACCGACAACATCTGCGATACGGGATCGATGATCTCGATCGATGTTTTTCGGGAAGGCGTCCGCTTCAACGACGACAGGCAGAACGGCTTCGAGGACTGGGAATTCTGGCTGTCATGCATCGAGCATGGTTTCGTGGGCAAGCCCTGCCACGACACTGTCTTCGAATACCGGCTCCGGGCGGAAAGCCGCTTCAAGGAGGCCAACCGGGACCGCGCCACCGCGGTGAGCTTCCTGCGCAAGCGCCACATGCCGTTGTTCCAGCGCCCGATGCTGGTGGATTTCGAGCACGAGGACTGCCCGCGCTATCTGTTCGCGCGAACGGAAGATACCGCGATCTCCTTCTTCACCGATCCCACAAAGCCGCCGACCATGCTTCGCCTCGACGACATAGTCCCGGCGTTCTGGGGCAATATCGGCGAGCCGGACAACGAACATTTTCCGCCTTTCATGGTCGCCGGAAGCGGCGCGGCGCTCGACCTTCTACGGCGCTCCCGCATGCTGCCGAACGTGCTTGCCCATCTTGAGCGGCTGAGCGAGACCAGCAATGTGGTGTTCGTTCAACTCGCCAATGACGCCGCACAGCGCAAGATCGAGCCGGTGGTTCATGGGCCGGGCGCACAGAAAATCGGCCCCGCCGATCTCGTTTTCCTTTCCACCAGGCTCGTCCAGGACGTCGTCCAGAACAATGCCGTGGAATGGTTCTCGTCGATCGCAAGCCAGCAGGTTTGGCCGACATCGGCCGTTCTGAAGGTGCGCTTCCCTTTCCCGAGAAGCCTTCCGCGCCGCTCCCTCATCACGCCTCAGCAGGTCATGATCAATTGCATCAATGCAATTGCGTCGAGTTCGCTGCGCGAGACGGCGGGCAGGCGGTGGACCTGGCGTCCGGCGCGGCTCGTTCCCTATACCGATCTCCACAAGGCGTTGCGCAAGCAAGTCGGAGGATCGCCGGTCCTGCCGCTCGGACATAACGAAGGCAAGCGTACCGTGGCGCTGCTCGTGCCGAACGCATCGTTCGGCGGGGCAGAAAAGGTCGTCTATGCCGCGGCTCGGGAATTGAAGGCTGCAGGTTACGAAACGCATCTTTTCGTGCTCGGCACATCNCGGATGGATGTGATCGACGAATTCGATTCCAGCTTCGACTACATCCACTTCTGGGATGCGGGAATCCCAGCCTGGGGAGGGTCGGGTTCCTTCCTCGGACAGGACTTTATCGCCGAGGAACATTCGGTCGACTGGGAGGCGCTGAAGGGGCAGCTTTCCGGTTTCGACCTGGTCATCAACAACCACGTGATGGCGGTCCATCCGCTCATCGCGCGGCTGCGCTCCGAAGGCACGCGCACCGCCTGCTACCTGCATGTCGTGGACAACACGGCCTTCAAAAGGCCTGCCGGACAGCCTTTCGCGGCGATTGCCCACGAACATTGCTACGATGCCTTCCTGACCTGTTCCGAACAGCTCAAGATCTATCTGCACAGCTACGGCGTCCCGCACGAGAAAATCTTCGCCGTTGCGAACGGCGCAAGCTTCTCGGTGCCGCCCAAGGCTCTGGCGGAGGTTTTGACCGTGAGGCGGATCGAGCGCAGGGACGACCGTTTGCGGCTTCTTTATATGGGCCGGTTCGATCAGCAGAAGGGTATCGACCGTCTGGCGGCGGTACTCGCGGAATTGCGTGCTTCCAACGTCGCGTTCGATGCCCGGGCGATCGGAGGGGAAATCCTTGCGGATTCCAGGGTCTCCTGGAGCGAACGGCTGAAGGACCTCGGCGTCGACGTTCGACCGCCGGTCTTCGCGAGCAAGGATCTTATCAAGGCGCTGGGCTGGGCCGACGTCCTTCTCATGCCGTCGCGGTGGGAGGGTGCCCCCCTGATGATCGCCGAAGCGCAGCAGCTCGGCTGCGTGCCCATCGCGACGGCGGTTGGCGCGGTGGACGAACTGATTTGCGACGGCGAGGACGGCATCCTCATCAACGCAGCCTCCGATCCTCAGATGGTGAAGGAGATGGCACGGATCATCGAAGAGGTTTCGCGCAATCGCGAGAGGCTCGCGCCGCTCATGGAGGGCTGCATCAGGACCGCCGCACACCGATCATGGACTTCCTCGTTCTCGGATTTCATCTCGTGGAGCGATCGGTCCGTGAAAAATTCGTCATTGTCCCGCGCCGCGGTCTTTCGCGAGCAGGCGGCGACAAATCCCGTGGTCGCGGCAGCTGGCTGATTGCCGGGCCGCTTCTCTGAAACAGAAAGGTCTATTCGAATGCGTCCGCGAATTCTCGTGACGGGTATTCCTGGTCACTACACGCGCCTTGCGAACGGAGCCAACGGCCTGTCCGTCTCCTATGCGGANCGGCANAAACAGCCGGAAACGAAAGAGGAGTTCCTGCAGGAGCTGAGCAATATCAGCAATACCGGGAACTACCTGATCGGTGAGGGTGCGTTGCGTGCGCTCGCGCCGCATGCGAAACAGGTCCCTTTCTGGCATCTCTACAATCTGAGCAAGAGCGGCAGCGGGTTCGACGAATTCAACGCCAATTTCGACATCTGCGTGTTCACCTGCGCGAACCTCCTGCGCAAGGGCCTCTCCGCGGATGCCGAGGCGGATGTGCTGAGCCGGCTCAACATGCCGATCGTCATGCTGGGCATTGGCCTGCAGAACCGCAAGGACCTGGAGAACAATCTTCCCGAGGGAACCAAGCGGCTTCTCTCCGTGCTGAAGGAGCGCGAGCACTACTTCCTGACGCGCGGCTACGAGTCCGCCGGCTTCCTGAAGGATCAGGGCTTCTCCTTCGTGCGTCCGACCGGTTGCCCTTCCGTCTATTTCATGCCGGACAACATGCGCCGCTCGATGAGGAAGCTGTCGANCGTCAAGGTCGGCAAGGCNAAGACGATCTTTTCGGGCTATCTCGGCGGCAATCAGGATGCGATCCTCGATGCGAATTCGCTCGCCCCGCCGGACACGGTGCCCCAATACGTGGTGCAGGACGAGTTCCTCCACTTCGATATGAAGGTGGAGCCTAACGACGAGGGACGCGTCTACGATTCCGCTTCGGGTCTGATGATCGGCGAGCTCGCCTATCCAGGTACGGAGCGGGAGAAACAGCGGTTCGAAGTCCGCACCTTCTTCGACAACAACCAGTGGCGGGGCTGGGCCTCGTCCATGGACTTCAATTTCGGCCGCCGGTTCCACGGCTCGATCATCGCCATGCAGGCGGCGGTGCCGAGCCTGATGGTCGCCGTGGACGATCGCATGCGCGAGATGCTGGGTTTTACCGGCCTGCCTGCCGTCGATACCACGGAGGTCGAAAAGGCGGAGAACCGCGCCGAGTTCGTGGCCGACCATCTGGCACAGCTCAACACGAGTGAACTTGTCGATCGGTATTCCGATCGCGAGCGCGCCTTCCGCACCACGCTTCGCGAAATCGGCATCGGCCTATAGGGCCTAAGGCCATCACTTTTCGGTTCAGGGGACAGTCATGCGTATCTTGCTTACGGGCATTCCATCCTATCTGCAGCGGACGATTGCGGACGTCTCGGGCACGAGCGTCGTCCATCGGCCCTATTTCGACCAGACCAGGACGAAGAAGGCCATGATCTCGCAGGTCAAGAAGATCGCCAACACCGGCAATTATCTGATAGGCGAAGGGGCGGCTGAGAGCCTGCGCGGTCACGACGTCACCTATCTGCCGTTCTGGCATTTCGCCAATAATCGCGACTCGAACGAGCTTTACGAGCAGGTGAACAGCGAGTTCGACCTGTGCGTCTTCGCCTCCGCCAATCTGCTGCGCCCCGGCTATTCCGCGGATCTCGAAGCGGAAGTCTTCGCGAAACTGAAGATGCCGGTTGTGGTGATGGGCATCGGCATCCAGCGCAAGGAAGGTCTTAAGGATCAGCTGCCGGCCGGCACGCTCAAGTTCCTGGAGGTGTTGAGGAACAAGGAAAGTTACTTCCTCACGCGCGGCTATTTCACCGCCGAGTTCCTCAGGGAGCAGGGAATGAAGTTCGTCAAGCCGACGGGCTGCCCCTCGCTCTATTTCTCGCCGAACGACATGAAACGTTCGCTTTCGGCGCTTGCCAATCCGGGCCTTGCGGAAGCCCAGAAGATCGCCTTCGGCGGCTATCTCGGCAGCGTTGCGGATACGATCGTCGATGTCCATGCGCTGCTCAAGCCCGACAGCGTGGCAAGCTACGTCATTCAGGACGAAGTGGTCGCCTACAGCCTCTCCCTGACCGGCGACGATAACGACATCGTCTATGACCCGGCGAGCGGACGCATCACCGGAGGCACGGAGTACAAACATTCGGAGAAATGGCAGCGGAAGCACGAACTGCTGGTCTATTTCGATACGAACCAGTGGCGCGGGGCGATGTCGGCGCGTGATCTCTGCTTTGGCCGCCGCTTTCATGGCTGCATCATCGGCATGCAGGCCGGCACGCCGGCCCTGATGATCGCGGTCGACGACCGCATGCGGGAGATGCTGGAATTCATCGGCTTCCCGTATATCGAGGCAGCCACCTGGAACAGGGAAGCGGACAAGCGCGGCTATCTTGCCAACTTCCTCGGCAAGATAGACACCCAGGCGGTGATCGACCGTTATTCCGCTTGCGAGGCGAATTTCCGCAATGCGCTGGGGCAGATCGGACTTTGAGCGGATGAGGGCCGTGGCGCGAGCGCGCGTGACCCTTGCCTGCGTGCTGGCGGCGTTCTGGGCTTTTGCCCACGCGCTGCCGGCAGCGGCCGACGCGCTTCCCGATCGCATCGGCATCAACCGCGTGAACCTCGCCTGGCTTTCCCGTTCCGATCAGGAGCGGGTGCTGAATGAAATCGCGGCAAGCGGCATCACCCATGTCCGGCTTTCGTTGTCGAGGCCCGTGGACAAAAGTATCGAAGCTCTTCAGATGGCGGACCGGCTCGGGCTGAAGATCCTTCTCGAGATTCAGCTCGGCAATCCCGACTACTACTCCTCGGCGACGCGCCCTCGCACCGGTTTCGGCCGCATCTGGGACGTTCAGCGGCTTTCGGANCTGGACCTCGATCTCTATCGCGGGCAGTTGCGNTCGGCGCTTCGCCGCATTGACGGNATGGGCATCCGCATCGATGCCGTCGAGCCGGGAAACGAAATCAATTACAGCGCNTACAACGGCGACCTGATGGTCTATGAGAAGCCCGGNCGGCGGACGCCGCGCCAGGTTTCGCAGGTCGCCAACCTCCCTGCCTTCGAACGCGGCATCGATACCTATGTCGGCGCCCTCCGGGTCACCCGGGAGGAACTGCGCGCGACGGTGCATAGCCGCGATGCGCTTGTGATTTCAGCGGGACTTTCCGATGTCGGCACCGGTGAAGCCGACCGCCGCGGTATGGAGCGGCTCGAACCCCGGGAGTTCATTTCGCTCTTGCGGGAGCGGGGTGTCGATGCGCTGGTCGACGGTTACGGCATCCATGTCTATCCGGGGCGCAAGGATGACGCGGCGCTTGCACGTTACGTAACGACGCTTCTCGACTTTTGCGGCTCCGAAGGGCAAGGCAGGCCGTGCTGGGTGACCGAATGGGGCATCGCCAACCCGGCGCTTTCCTGCCCGGTCGACGATCGCGAGCGCGAGGCGGCTGTCCGTGCCGTGCGCCGCAGCTTCGAGGCGCTAATGAAGGAGGGAAGGTTGAAAGCCGCTTTCTACTACGACTGGGATACCCAGCCGGTCTACAGTGTCTGGCGCTGTGGCGCCTTGAGTCCAGCCGGCATTGCGGCCACGAAAGNGGAAGACGGCAGGCCGTAAAGCCTTCCGTTTACGAGAANCGCTCCCGGAACAGGGGGGAGCCGGCTTCCTCCTCAGCGGCGGCGGCGAGGCTGGCGGCCTCGCGGAGTGCCTGAAAGTCGGGTTCGTCCCCGACCCTGGTGCCGCCAAGCTGCACGGTGACCAAGATCTGGCGCTCCTGACCGGCTGTGAACGTGGCCTCCCTTACCCGCGTAAGGATGCGCTCGCAGACGTTGCTGGCATCTTCCGCTGTCGTGCTGGGCAGAAAGATGCCGAGTTCGTCCGAAGCGAGGCGTGCGACAAGATCGCCATAACGCACCGAGGAATACACGATCCGAACAATGGATTGAAGCAGGGTATCGGCCCATTGCAGACCGTAGCGGCGGCGGATCTCGTCGAAATTGCCGACCTTGAGAATGAGCATGACGCCATCTGAGATTTCCGTGCTGCTCATGCGCCTGCGGTCAATNGCATGCTCNATCGAGTCCGCGAATTCTTTGGCGCGCATCGTACCCATGGCGGAATCGTGACGGAGTGCCTGCTGAAGGTCTTTCTGGGTATCACGAAGCACGTCATCGCGTGCATAAAGCGCCAGTTGAAGTCGAAATATGACAGCCGCCGATATCAACACCACGGCGGACACGTCTACCCAGAATGGACGTTGGGGAAGAATGAGCGCCAATATCCCAACGACCACGATTGCCGCAGTCGCAAAGGCAAGGGTGCGGAGCAGTGCTGTCTTTATATTCGGTAAGACTACCGTTTGGCGAAAACGAAACTGCGGGTTCATCGGTTGACGACGCTTTTGTTGTGATCTTTATCCTAACAGATTCGGCGAAATAGCCAGTGAATAAATATTACAGTATTTTAGCGATGGGTGGCAAGAATCTGATTACCAATCAGCCTTGATGCATTGTCATTGGCCAATGTAGCCGGCAAGCTCCTCCGGCGTTCCAAGAGGGAAGGCTTGCTTGAGATAATCGAGGAATGCCGACACGCGGGCGCTCAGCAGCCGGCGGGAGGGGTAAAGCGCCCATAACGCGATCTCGGGTGCGTCAAACTCCCCCCACAGGACGAGTGAGCCGTCGGCCAGATCGTGGCTGACCAGCGAGATCGGAAGACAACCCACGCCTGCGCCGGCGCGCACCGCGTCACGCACCGCAAACAGCGAAGACAATGCGAGCACCGGTTCTACCTTCATGGTCACGATGCCATCGGGCGTCTTCACATTCCACAGCGACTGATCGGCGATGCCGCGCACAACGGCGCGAGTAGCGATGTCCGGGCGCGGACGAAAAACGTCGGGGCGAGCGACAACGACAAGCCGGTCGCGGAGGAACGCCCGCCCGACCAGATTTTCATCCGGGTCCGGATTGACCCGGATGACCAGATCGTAGCCTTCCTCGATCATATCGACGGCCCGATCCTCCGTCGTGATCTCCAGCCTCACGTCCGGATAGGTGAGTGCAAAGCCGGCGGCGATCTGCCCCATCGCCGTCTGGGAAAAGAGCAAGGGTGCGCTGATCCGCAAGCGTCCCTTGGGTCGGTGGCCGCCCGAGGCAATCGCAACGGCTGTCTCATCCAGTTCAGCAAGCAGAACCGCCGTCCGTTCGAACAAGGCACGTCCTTCCTCCGTGAGCTTCACGTTCCGGGCGCCCCGTTCGAAGAGACGCAATTCCAGACTGCGTTCCAGCTCCGCGACCCGCCGCGAAAGAGTTGCCTTGGGCCTTCCGGTCGCTCGCGCGGCTTTGCCGAAGCCACCATGACGCGCAACCAGGGTAAAATCGGCAAGTGCAAGAAGGTCCACGAGTGTTTCGCCTATGGGACGGTGTGTCTAAATTCAGCGTCTATCGGATCATTATTGGTCCATCCATATTCGGGGTGTCAAGCAAATCCAACTCGGAGACAATATCATGACTATCCTCGTTACTGGCGCTACCGGCCGTGTCGGCAGCCATGTCGTCAACCAGCTCGTCCGGCGCGGCGCGAAGGTGCGCGTGCTCACTCGCGATCCTGCGAAAGCTCAATTTCCGGCCGGCGTTGAAGTCGCGCAGGGCGAACTGCTCGACATCGACGCGCTGCGCAAGGCGTTCGATGGCGTCAGCACCCTGTTCCTGCTCAACGCCGTCACCGGCGACGAATTCTCCCAGGCGATCATCACTTTGAATGTTGCCCGCGAAGCAGGCGTCGAGCGGGTGGTCTATCTCTCGGTTATCCACGCCGATCGCTTCGTCAACGTGCCGCATTTCGCGGTGAAGTCGGGTGCAGAGCGAATGCTCGGGCAGATGGGCTTCAGCGCCACGATCCTGCGGCCGACCTATTTCATCGACAATGAGGTGATGATCAAGGACGTCATCCTCAACCATGGCGTCTACCCGATGCCGATCGGCGGCAAGGGGATTGCGATGGTCGATGCGCGCGACATCGCCGAGGTTGCGGCAATCGAGCTGATCCGTCGCGAACAGGCTCCGGGCAAGCTGCCGATCGAGATCATCAACCTGGTCGGTCCCGACACGTTGACCGGTTCCGATGTCGCGGCAATCTGGTCCGAGGTTCTTGGGCGTCCGGTGGTTTATGGCGGCGATGATCCGACCGGTTTCGAACAGAACATGGCGACCTTCATGCCGAAGTGGATGGCTTACGAGATGCGCCTGATGGCGGAGCGTTATGTCAGCGACGGCATGATCCCGGAAGCCGGTGACGCTGAGCGTCTCTCCGCGCTGCTGGGCCGTCCGCTGCACTCCTACCGCGACTTCGCATCCAACATCGCCGCCTCTGCCTGATGGCAGGGCCCTTTTCGAAATCGACATGGTCAGAACCACACGCGCAGCCGCTGAAAAATCTCAGCGGCTGCGCGTGTCGGAATGCCGGCCGCCCTCAGGCGGAACGATCAGGCGGGAAGGTTTGGCCGGTCCAGCCCGAGATGATCGCGCAGTGTCGAGCCCCGATACTCCGTGCGATACAGGCCGCGCTCCTGGAGGATNGGGACGACCAGNTCGGTGAAATCCTTGAGGCCTTCCGGGAAGAAGGGCGGCATGATGTTGAAGCCGTCGGCGGCGTAGCCTTCGAACCATTGCTGCATGCGATCGGCGATTTCGGCCGGTGTGCCGAGCACGATGTGGTGGCCGCGGCCAGCAGCGACGCGGAGCGCAAGCTGGCGGATCGTGAGGTTTTCCCGCCGTGCGAGCGCGGTCAGGAGTTCGGCGCGGCTGCGCAGCTGGTCGGAAATCGGCATGTCAGGAAGCGGGCCGTCGGGGTCGAACTCGGCGAGACTGTGCCCGATACGCTCCTCGAGCAGCGGCATCGCGCTCTTCAGGTCCGTCCACTGGTCTAGTTCGGCGAGCTTTTCTGCTGCCTCTGCGGAGGTTCGGCCGACCACAGGCAGGAAGCCCGGCATCACGGCGACGTGGTGCGCCTGACGCCCGGCNCGCANCACGCGCTCCTTCAGGCTCTTGTAGAAGGCCTGTGCCTCCTCGATGCTCTGCTGCGCGGTGAAGACGACGTCGGCCGTGCGGGCCGCCAGGTCCTGGCCCGGGCCGGACGAGCCGGCCTGAATGAGGATCGGATGCCCCTGCGGCGCGCGGGGAATGTTGAGGGGCCCCTTCACCGAGAAATATTTGCCCTTGTGATCGAGGATATGGAGCCCGGCCGGATCGGCATAGACCCCGCTCTCCTTGTTCTTGATGAAGGCATCGTCGTCCCAGCTGTCCCAGAGGCCACGAACGACATCGACAAATTCTTCAGCCACCGCATAGCGCTCGTCATGCGACGGGTGCGAGGTCGTGAAATTGCTGGCGGTGCGCGCATAGGACGTCGTGACGATGTTCCAGGCGGCGCGACCGTGGCTGAGGTGGTCGATCGATGAGAAGGCCCGGGCGGTGTGATAGGGTTCGCCGTAGGTCGTGGAGGATGTGGCGGCAAGGCCGATCTTCTCGGTGACGAGCGCCAGGGCGGCGAGCAGCGTCAGCGGCTCGAAGCGGGCGATGGTGGAGGGGTGGGCATCCGCGCTGCTGGTCAGCCCGTCGGCGAGGAACACCATGTCGAACTTGGCAGCTTCGGCCATCTGCGACACGCGCCGCAGCAGGTCGAAGTTCTCGCTGCCGGCTTCTGCCCGCGGATGCCGCCAGCCGGACACATGGTGGCCGGCGCCCTGGAGGAACAGGCCGAGATGGATCTCTCTCTTGATGGTCATGGCATGTCTTTCGTAGATGGAGAGGTCAGGCCGTCCTGGTTGAGCATGGCGAGCAGATGGCGGAGGTCGGCGCCGCTGGTCATGCTCCGGACGAGCGAAGGAATTTCTGCGAAGGCCGGCTGGCCGGCGGTCGCATCGCGGAACTTATCCTCGGGGTCGGTCACGCCTGGAAGACCCTGGAAGCGGCGACGGATCGTGCCGCCCTCCTTCAGATCCACATCGAGGATGACGAACCGCGTGGCCGGGTCGCTCGACATGCGCGGCGCCGTCTCGTCGTGCCGGCGGGAGGCGCGCGTTGCGAGCGCCATCAGGTCAGGCCGAACCGGCCGGTCGTCGAAGTGATCGAGCCGCAGCGCGCCGTCGATGAGGGCCGCCGCAAAGACATATTCCGGGCTGAACCGCGCCTCGATGCCGTTGGTGGGTTTGCTGACCACGAGCGCGGCATCGGCGCCGGGCGGATAGGTGAAGGTGATCCGCGCGATCGCATCGGCGGCAAGGCCTTCGCGATTGAGTTCGATGCCGAGCGAAGCCACCGGGTGGCTCGCCGTGCAGCAGGGATAGGCTTTCAGCGTCAGACCCGGCGCCACGATCTGCCAGGACGTACCCCACGCATCGGAAAGAGCCGCCAGATTTCCGGAGCCGAAGGCATAGGCTGTGTGGAAACCGACGGGATTGTCGAGGAAGTCCGGTGCACCACCGAAACCCGCGGCTGCGAGCCGGGCTGCCAGCAAGCCGGATCGGGCGGCCATACCCGCATGGTATGGCTTGGCATCGTGGCCGAACTGCAGGCGAAGGCCGGATGCCTGCGTCGCTGCGAGCCCGAGCGCGACCGCCGTCCTGTCGGCCGGCATCTTGGTCAGATGGGCAATCGCGGATGCGACGCCAAGCGGACCGAGCGTCGCCGTCGCATGAAAACCGTTCTCGTAATGGCTGGCGCCGATCGAGATGCCGAGCCGGGCCATGGCCTCCAGTCCGACAAGATAGGAGGCGATCAGCTCCTCGGCCGAGAACTGCCGTTCGGCAGCCAGCGCAAGAAGCGCGGGAATGATAACTGTCGTCGGATGGCCGCGAACGCTTGCATGCACGTCGTCGTAGTCGAGCACATGGCCCACATAACCGTTGA
>Ga0055536_1002211_pt1 | contig 11077 bp, 10 predicted proteins | sample AraplaCvi_mLB_r2_FD_55037 | JGI IMG/M metagenome (GOLD analysis project Ga0055536, IMG submission 55037) | Arabidopsis root microbial communities from North Carolina, USA - plate scrape MF_Cvi_mLB_r2 | ecosystem: Host-associated > Plants > Roots > Endosphere | place: USA: North Carolina...
CGCGCCATGGGCCGCTACCTTTTGCGCCGTTTGCTGCAGTCGCTGCTGCTGCTTGCGCTGGTCTCGATGATCGCTTTTGCGATCCTGCATCTCGCGCCCGGNGGGCCNTTGGCGCAATTTNTCGCCACCGGAAATATGGGGCAGGAAGACGTCGATCGGCTGATGGCGCAGTACGGCCTGAACCGGCCCCTGCCGATCCAGTACCTCGAATGGGCGGGGAATCTGATTACGGGAGACTGGGGAGTTTCGTACCGGGACCAGTTGCCAGTGTTGAAAAAAATCGGCATGCACGTCGGGCCGACGCTCGAACTCATGGTGACCTCGACCCTGCTGGCGATGTTCATCGGCGGCCTGATCGGCATCCTGGGTGCGGTGCGCCGCCATTCGTTCTTCGATCACCTGGCAACGATAGGGGCAATGGTCGCCTTGTCCATTCCCACGTTCTGGTTCGGGCTGGCAATCATCTATGTGTTCTCGGTGAACCTCGGCTGGCTGCCGGCGGGCAACCGGGAAAACATCGGNGACGGCGCTTTCCTTGACCGGTTGAGGCACCTGGTGCTTCCGTGCATCGTGCTGGCGCTTGTCTCCACTGCCGTGTGGAGCCGCTACATGCGCTCGTCGATGCTTGACGTGGTGAACCAGGACTACATCCGCACCGCCAAGTCCAANGGCGTGCCGGCCGTGCGGATACTGTTTCATCACGCGCTGCGCAATGCGCTGCTGCCCATGATCACGATCACCGGGCTGCACGTATCGACGCTGCTGAGCGGCGCGCTCGTGACGGAAACCGTCTTCACCTGGCCGGGCATGGGCCGGCTCTTTCTCGACAGCGTCAGCAACCGCGACTACCCCGTGGTGATGGGGATGCTGATGTTCACCGCCTGCATGGTTCTCCTGGGCAGCNTGCTCGCGGACCTTCTTTACTCCGTCGCGGACCCACGCATCAAAGGAGCGTCGAAATGAGCGCTGTTCAAGCCGCTTCGCTGGCCCCGCCACGTCGCACATTCGCCGAGCGCTACCCGGCCCTGAGGCGCTTCCTGCGCCACAAGCCGGCNCTGCTGGGCCTGGGCATCGTGTTGTTCATGACACTCGCCAGCTTNCTGGGGCCCTGGTTGATCCCCTTCAATGCCACCGACACGGATATCCGGGCGCGGCTGACGGAGCCGTTTGTGGGGCCTCACTTGCTCGGAACCGATCCGCTGGGCCGCGACATTCTGTCCCGCCTGATGTATGCCGGCCGCATCTCCCTGTCGGTCGGCTTCGCGGCCACCGCGCTGTCGGTGGTGGTGGGCGTCCTGGTCGGTCTCGTGGCGGGCTTCTACCGCGGTGCGATCGGCGCCGCGCTCATGCGATTCGTCGATGCCATGCTCTGCTTCCCGACCATCTTCCTGCTGCTGGCCGTCGCGGCCCTGATCGAGCCGTCGGTCGCCTCCATCGTGGTGCTGATCGCCCTGGCGAGCTGGATGGAAGTGGCGCGCGTGGTGGAGGGGCAGGTCCGGTCGCTGCGTGAACGGGATTTCGCGCTTGCCGCAGAATCACTCGGCGCCAGCGACAGCCGCATCATGTTCCGCGAGCTCCTGCCGAATGCCGTCGCGCCCATCGTGGTCGCCGCCACACTGAACATCGCGCACGCCATCCTTGCCGAGTCCTACATCAGCTTTCTTGGTTTCGGTATCCAGCCGCCCACGCCGAGCTGGGGAAACATGCTGGAGAACGCGCAAAGCTACCTGACCAACGCGCCCTGGCTGGCTATCGTGCCGGGGCTGGCTATCACGCTGACCGTCACGAGTTTCAACTTTATTGGTGATGGCCTGCGCGACGCGCTGGACGCAAAACTGGATCGCTGAGGATGTTTGACATGAACCGTTTTGACCCGATCCCCGTGCGCAAATCCCACGCTGCCGTGGAGGCGGAGAATATCCTGGACGTACGCGACCTCAACGTAGCGTTTCGTACGGCGGCCGGAACCGTGCACGCCGTGCGCGACGTCAGTTTCTCGGTACGGCGCGGCGAGACGCTGGCGCTGGTGGGGGAAACCAGTTCCGGCAAGAGCGTGACCTGCCTGGGACTGCTGGGACTCACGCCGCCGGCGCCATACTGCACCATCAGCGGATCGGCCCGGCTTGCGGCGCGCGATGGCAAGACGCACGAGCTGGTTGGAATGCCCGAGCGCATGATGCGCCAGGTGCGCGGGGGCGTTGCCTCGGTGATCTTCCAGGAGCCGATGACGTCGCTGAATCCGGTGCATACCGTCGGTGCCCAGATCTGTGAAAGCCTGCGAATCCACCTCGGAATGGGCGCGCGTGCCGCCACCGACCGCGCTGCCGACCTCCTGAACCAGGTCGGCATCTCGGATCCGAAGCGCCGGCTGGCGAACTACCCGCACGAGCTGTCCGGCGGCATGCGGCAACGCGTGATGATTGCCATAGCGATTGCCTGCGAGCCGTCGCTGCTGATCGCCGATGAGCCCACCACGGCGCTGGACGTGACCATCCAGGCGCAGATTCTCGAACTGCTGCAGAAGCTGCAGTCGCAGAACCGGATGTCCATGATCTTCGTCACGCACAACCTCGGCACGGTGGCCGAGATCGCCGACCGCGTGATGGTGATGTATGCGGGCCGCATCGTCGAGCAATCCGACGTTGTGCCGCTGTTCACGCAGCCGCGGCATCCCTATAGCCGCGGCCTGATCCACTCGGTTCCGCGGCTTCATTCGAACCTTGCCCGCAAAAGCCCGCTGTTCGCGATTCCAGGCAATGTGCCCGATCCGGCCGCGCACCCGCCGGGTTGCACGTTCGGACCGCGTTGCGGCCACTTCGAGCCGGGCCGCTGCGACGCCGCAGTGCCGGAACTGGAAAACGCAAAACCGGGCCATCTGGTGCGGTGCGTCCGTTGGCCGGAAATTGAAGGAGTCGCATGATGCAGCAACAGCAATCTACTCCCGCCCTGCTGCAGGTCGAGGACTTGCACAAGTGGTACACGCTGGGTGGCGGATGGTTTGGCAAGCCGGCGCAGAACGTCAAGGCCGTCAACGGCGTCAGCTTCGAGATCCGGCGAGGCGAGGTGTTAAGCCTGGTGGGCGAAAGCGGCTCGGGCAAGAGCACGATAGGCCGCGCCATCCTGAACCTGGACGCGCCGACGGCGGGGCAGGTGCACTTTGACGGTAAACCCCTGGTGGGGCTCACGCGGCGCCAGATGCGCCCGCTGCGGCGCGCGATGCAGATGGTGTTCCAGGACCCGTATTCGTCGTTGAACCCCAAGCACACGGTGGAGGAACTGCTTTCAGCGCCGCTGGAAATCCACATGCCCGAACTGACGCTGCAGCAACGGCGGGACCGCATCGATGCCGTGTTGAAGACGGTCGGGCTGAACCCGGCGCACCGTTCACGCTATCCGCACGAATTCTCAGGCGGGCAGCGCCAGCGCATCGGCATCGCCCGTGCGCTCATGACTCAACCGGAACTGCTGGTGGCCGATGAACCGGTGTCGTCCCTCGACGTGTCCGTGCAGGCGCAGGTGATCAACCTGCTGCTCGAGCTGAAGCAGAGGCTGGGCCTCACCATGCTGTTTATCAGCCACGACCTCGCGGTGGTCGGCCATATTTCGGACCGCATCGCCGTGATGTACCTGGGTCGCCTCGTGGAAATCGCCGACGCCGAATCCCTGCTGAACAACCCGCGCCACCCCTACACGCGTGCCCTGATGGCCGCCGTGCCGAATATCGACCCGCGGCAGCGGCGCGCGCGCGAGCTGCTCAAGGGTGACATTCCCAGCCCGCTGGCGCCCCCNTCGGGCTGTGCGTTCCGCACACGCTGCCCCCACGCCCAGCCGNCGTGCGCGAACGCNGTACCCGAACTTCGGCTGGTCGAGCGTAACCACGCGAAAGCCTGCATCCGTGACGACATCTAAGGAGTCGGTGAACAAGTTTTCGGAAGCGGCCGGCGATCACCGGTGGATCGTTATGCCGCAGTGCACTTGCCGCTATTTGCGTACCCANCCGGATCGTATTCCCAGAGAGAGTGTGTGATGAATTTTGACAGCGACAATCAGTCCGGCGTTTCGCCGAGGATTCTTGAGTCCCTGGTGAGTGCCTGCTCCGGTAGCGCCCCTTCGTACGGGAACGACGATTGGACCAAGCGCGCGGAGAACGCTCTCGGCCGGTTATTCGGCCGGGACGTTCGAGCCTTTTTTGTGGCGACGGGTACGGCGGCAAATTGTCTGGCCCTCTCCACCGTGGCGAATCCTTCGGACGCGATTCTTTGCCATCGCCAGGCTCACATCGCGGTAGACGAGCTTAGCGCTCCGGAGTTCTTTACCGGGGGGGCGCGATTGCTACCCCTGGAAACCGATAGCGGGAAGATCACCGCGAAAGACCTGAACGGCAGTCTCGACACACTTCCCGCCCAGCGACCACACAACGTGAAGGTGTCGGCACTCAGTATCAGCCAGGCGACTGAAAACGGCCTCATCTACAGCCAGGCAGAGTTGACGCAACTCGCAGATGCCGCGCACCAGCGAGGCATTCACGTTCATATGGATGGCGCGCGATTCGCCAATGCGGTCGCCGCGCTGGCATGCGAGCCGGCTGATATCGCGTGGAAGGCGGGTGTCGATGTGCTTTCCCTGGGGGCATCCAAGAACGGTGCGCTCGCGGCGGAGGCGGTGATTATCTTCAATGAGGAACTGGCGAAGGACTTCGACTTGCGCCGTAAGCGAGCCGGCCAGTTGGTCTCTAANGGGCGCCTCTTTGGCGCGCAATTTGTNTCGTGGCTCCAGGACGATCACTGGATCGAGATGGCGAGAAACGCAAACNAGACGGCTCAATACCTCTCGGCAACCCTCAAAACCCATGACGAAGTCAAGCCGACATGGCCTGTGGAAGCGAACGAGGTATTCGTGGTCATGAAGCGGGATCTCCTGGCCAGGCTCAAAGCCGGTGGCGTTCGTTGCAGCGGCTGGTACCACCGCAGTGTGCCCCGGTCAACCAGCATGTCCGATGACGAACTGCCGGTTCGCTTCGTGACCTCGTGGTCGACGACGCGTTCTGAAGTTGATGCGCTTGCCGAGTTGCTTCATCAGCACGCATGACGGCGGCCGAGAGGTCAGCAGCTTAGAAAACAGTTCCATGTCTCCATCCATTCTTCGCATCCGCAGTGACGACAAGCTGCCCGAACGTGCCGACGCCGTGGTCATAGGCTGCGGCATCGTCGGTGTTTCCACGGCCTGTTCCCTGGCCAAACGCGGCCTGTCCGTCGCCATCCTCGAGGACGGCTCGAAGGCGACTGTCGGCGCCATCCAAAAAACGGANATCCAAGGAATCTGCCATGCATGACTTCGACCCCGCAACTACTCCGGTCCCCGCCGGCCANTTCGTGAACGGCACGCGGCGGGAGACAGCCGCCCAGATGCTCGCCGTGCGACGCCCTTCGGACGGGCAGGTCTATGCCGAACTTCCGCTCGGCGATGCCGACCTGGTGGACGAGGCTGTCTGTGCCGCGCAGCGCGCGCTGCTAAGCAGCAACTGGTCGCGCTGCGCTCCCCGCGAGCGCGCCGCCATCCTGCGGCGCTGGGCCGATCTGATGGTGGCGCATGTAGAGGAACTCGCCCGGCTGGAGGCGCTGGGCTCCACGCGGCCGATTGCCGAAGCGATCAGCTGGGACGTTCCGTACGCCGCCGACTGCATCCGTTTTTTCGCCGAATATGCCGACAAGGCTGGCGGCGAAATCGCGGCCACCCGGTCGGACCACCTGGGCATGATGATCACCGAGCCCTACGGCGTGGTAGGCGCCATCGCCCCCTGGAACTATCCCATCCAGATGGCGGCCTGGAAGGTAGGGCCGGCGCTCGCTGCCGGCAATGCCATCGTGCTCAAGCCTTCCGAGCTCACGCCGTTTACCGCCGTGCGCATGGCCGAACTCGCCGTTGCCGCCGGCGTGCCTGCGGGTATTTTTAATGTGGTGCAAGGTACCGGCCCCGTGGTCGGTGAGGCGATCTGCCGCCATCCGGGGATCAGCAAGATCTCGTTCACCGGTTCCACGCGCACGGGTATCGCGGTCATGGCCATGGCGGCCGAATCGGGCCTCAAGCCTGTGACGCTGGAGCTGGGCGGCAAGTCGCCGCAGCTGGTGTTTTCCGACGTTCCCGACATGCAGCGCGTGGCGGACTGCATCGCCAGGAGCATCATCTTCAACGCCGGCCAGACCTGCGTCGCGGGCACGCGGCTTATCGTCGAGCGGAGCGTACAAGCCGAACTCGTGGACCGCTTGTGCGCCTTGATGAAACAGGCCAAGGTGGGTCCCACCTGGGCGTCAACCACCAAGCTGCCGCCCATCATCAGCGCGCTGCAGGCCGACCGCATCGACGGCATCGTCCGCCGCTCGATCGAATCNGGCGCCGAGGCGCTGACCGGCGGCCGCCGGATGCACTGCGACGGCGACGGCGCCTACTACGAGCCCACGCTCCTGATGGGCGTCACGTCACAGACTGAAGCCGTCCGCGACGAGGTTTTCGGCCCCGTGCTGACGGTGCAGAGCTTCGAGGATGACGACGAAGGGCTTGCACTGGCCGATCACCCCGTGTACGGACTGGCTTCGGGCGTGCACACCGGTAGCCTGCGGCGCGCCATGCGGGCCGTGCGCGAGATCAAGGCGGGAACCGTGTGGGTCAACCGCTACGGCCGCACGGCCGACCACGTGATTCCCACCGGCGGCTTCAAGGGTTCCGGCATCGGCAAGGACCTGGGCCGCCAGGCCTTCGAGGCGAACCTGCGGGTGAAGAGCACGCTCATCGACTTTTCGATCGCCACCTGAAATTTCATCCACCTATCCACAGGACTTTTACCGTGAGCAATCTCGCATTCTTCAAATTCGACAACCTTGGCGCCGCGCGCGAAAGCGTTCCGCTGCCCGAGCGGCTGATCGAAGGCAATCCACAGTTCAAGAGCTGGGCCGTGAACAGCTCGCCCGACGGGAAGGTCGGTTCCGGCGTCTGGGAAACCACGCCCGGCACGATTCGCTCCATCAAGGGCGGTACCTGGGAGTTCTGCTACATCCTCTCGGGTGTGTCCGAACTCATTGAGGACGGCAAGGAGCCGATTCGCGTACAGGNGGGTGACGCTTTCGTGATGAAGCCTGATTACGTGGGCATCTGGCGCTGCATTGAAACCACCCGCAAGATCTGGGTCGTCTACAACTGAACCCCATGTCTTTCGCGCACCCATGAACAAAGACATCGAGGACCTGCTGCCGGCGCTGGTCGCATTCCGCCGCGACCTGCATGCACACCCTGAACTCGCGTTCGAGGAGCGCCGCACTTCCGGCCTGGTGGCGGCCGCGCTGCGCGATTGCGGCCTGGAGGTGCACGAGGGCATCTGCGGGACTGGTGTGGTGGGTGTTCTGCGCCGGGGCAACTCGGCGCGCATGGTGGGCTTGCGCGCGGACATGGACGCACTTCCGATGCGGGAGGACGGCGGGCGCCTGCACGTCAGCCGCCACCCCGGCGTTCACCACGGCTGCGGCCACGACGGCCACACGGCCATGCTGTTGGGGGCAGCCCGGCAACTTGCGAGAGCCGGGCGTTTTGACGGAAGCATCGCCTTTATTTTTCAGCCCGCCGAAGAGGGGCGGGGAGGCGCGCGCGAGATGGTGCGGGAAGGCTTGTTCGACCGCTTTCCGTGCGAGTCTGTGTTTGCCCTGCACAACTGGCCCGACCTGCCCGCGGGCTCGGCCGCCACAAGGCCGGGGCCCATCATGGCCGCAGCGGACCGCTTTGACATCGTCGTGCGCGGCCGGGGCGGCCATGCAGCCCAGCCGCACCACACACCCGATGTGGTGCTGGCCGCGAGCGAGCTGGTGGCCCAGATGCACACCATCGTGTCACGGCGGGTTCCGCCCACGCAGAATGCCGTCCTGTCGGTGACGCGCATCAGCGGCGGCCAGTCGCACAACGTCCTGCCGGCGGCGGTGGAGTTGACCGGCACCGTGCGCAGTTTCGACACCGCCGTCCAGGACGTGATCGAGCAGGCGATCCGCGACCTCGCCGCGGGTGTTGCGCGCGGCAGCGGCACCACGATAGACGTGGAGTACACGCGTTACTACCCGGCGACGGTTAACAGCCCCGAACATGCGCAGCTCGCCCTCGAGGCTGCGCACAGCGCCGGCCTGGATGCGCAAATGGCCGCCGCACCGGCGTTCACCTCGGAAGACTTTGCCTTCATGCTCCAGCAACGGCCCGGAGCTTATCTGTGGCTCGGCCAGCGCGGCACACACCACGCGGCAGCTTTGCACAACCCTTCGTACGACTTCAATGACGACGTTCTGGCATGCGGCGTGCGCTGGTTCGTCGCGGTCGCGCAGCGGGCACTTTGCTGAAACCAGGAAACCACCATGCAGTACCTCTCCACCCGCGGCCATGCCGATCGCAAGCGCTTCTGCGAAATCCTGCTCGAAGGACTGGCGCCCGACGGCGGCCTGTACCTGCCCGAGCGCTATCCCCAGGTTGATGAGGTCACGCTCGCCAGATGGCGCGGCCTGGCTTATGCCGACCTGGCCTTCGAGATCCTCTCGCTCTACATCGACGACATCCCCGCCGCCGACCTCAAGGCCATCTGCGGCAAGACCTACACCGAACAAGTGTTCGGCACCAAGGCCATCGTTCCGCTGAAGAAGCTCGAAGGCGGCCTGTACCTCGAAGCCCTGTCCAACGGCCCCACGCTGGCCTTCAAGGACATGGCCATGCAGCTGCTGGGCAACCTCTTTGAGTACGAACTGGCGCGCCGCGGCGAAGAACTCAACATCCTGGGCGCCACCAGCGGCGACACCGGCAGCGCGGCCGAATACGCCATGCGCGGCAAAAAGGGCGTGCGCGTTTTCATGACCTCGCCCAACGGCCGCATGAGCCCTTTCCAGCAGGCCCAGATGTTCAGCCTGCAGGACGAGAACATCCACAACATCGCCATCGATGGCGTGTTTGACGACTGCCAGGACATCGTCAAGGCCGTGTCCAACGACCTGGCCTTCAAGCGCCAGTACAAGATAGGCACGGTTAATTCGATCAACTGGGCGCGCCTGATGGCGCAAGTGGTGTACTACTTTGCCGGTTTCTTTCAAGCGACCCAATCGAATGCGGAGAAAGTCGACTTTACCGTCCCTTCCGGCAACTTCGGCAATGTCTGCGCCGGCCACGTTGCCCGCATGATGGGCCTGCCCATCGGCAAGCTGGTGGTGGCCACGAACGAGAACGATGTGCTCGACGAGTTCTTCTGCACCGGCGTCTACCGCGTGCGCGGCAGCGCCGACACGCATGAGACCTCCAGTCCTTCCATGGACATTTCCAAGGCCTCGAATTTCGAGCGCTTTGTGTTCGACCTGCTGGGCCGCGACGGCGCCAGGACCCGAGCCTTGTTCCACGACCAGCTGGGCAGCCAGGGCCGCTTCGACCTCAGCGGTGAGGCGGCTTTCAAGGAGGCCGCGCAGCGTTACGGCTTTGTGAGCGGCAAGAGCACCCATGCCGATCGCCTTGCGACGATCTGCGACACCTACAAGCGCTTCGGCACCACGATAGACACGCACACCGCCGACGGCGTGAAGGTGGCGCGCGAGCAGGTGCAAGCCGGCGTGCCCATGGTCGTGCTGGAAACCGCGCTGCCCATCAAGTTCGCCGCGACGATTGAAGAGGCGCTGGGTCACGCACCCGAAAGGCCCGCGAAGTTCGAAGGCATAGAAGCGTTGCCCAAACGCGTGACGGTGCTCCCCGCCGATGTGGAGCAGGTCAAGGCATTCGTCGTTTCGCAGCTGTCCTGACCGCGCCGTGGCTGTCTTTACCGAAGTCTCGTTCGGCGAGGCTGCCGCCTTCCTGCGGCAGCTGGGCCTTGGCAGGCTGCAGGGCATGGCTGCCTGCAGCGGCGGCATCGAGAACACCAACTACTTTGTTGATACGGATGGCGGCGACTACGTGCTCACGCTGTTTGAGCGCCTGGCATGGGAACAATTGCCCTTTTATCTGCACCTGATGCAGCACCTGGCCGGGCACGGGCTTCCGGTACCCGGGCCGGTGCCGGATGCCGCAGGTCGCATCCTTCATTTGCTAAAGGGGAAACCGGCCGCGGTGGTCGGCAGGCTGCGCGGCAAGAGCGAACTGGTGCCCAGCGTGCGGCACTGCAGTGCCGTTGGGGCGATGCTGGCGCGCATGCACCTGGCCGGCGGCGACTATGCCCGCCACCAACCCAACCTGCGCGGGCTGCCGTGGTGGAAGGAGACGATGCCGGTTCTGCTGCCCCACCTCGGCAAGGACCAGCGCGCTCTGCTGGTGGGCGAACTGGCATTCCAGGAAAGCATCGCCGCATTGCCAGACTACGCGGCCCTGCCACGCGGGCCGATACATGCCGACCTGTTCCGCGACAACGTCCTGTTCGAGCGCGGTCGCCTGAGCGGCGTCCTTGACTTTTACTTCGCGGGTTGGGACACCTTGCTGTTCGACCTGGGGGTTTGCCTCAACGACTGGTGCGTAGATATGGAGAGCGGCCGCATCGACCCCCTGCGAAGGGCGGCATTCCTGACGGCTTACCAGTCGGTGCGCCCGCTTGTGCCTGAAGAGCAGCGCCTGCTGCCGTCTCTGGAGCGGGCCGCTGCTTTGAGATTCTGGATATCGCGGCTCAAGGACTGCTGCCTGCCCCGTGAAGCCGCTGTCCTGGAGGTTCATGACCCCACCCACTTCGAACGCGTCCTGCGCCAGCGCATCAGCGATGCGGCCTGTGCAGGTATCTTTTATTTTGCAGAAAGGACTTCGGGCCAAGCCGGCCCTGATCACCAACCATGAGAACCACTGCGGACTTCTACGCCTCGCTGAGAAANGAACTCGAGGAAATACAGGTTGCCGGCCTGCTCAAGCTCGAACGCCCTATCCAATCTCCCCAAGGGAGCCAGATCGCGACCGCCGGCGGGCGGGAGGTAATCAATCTNTGCGCCAACAACTATTTGGGCTTGTCATCCCACCCCAGCGTCATTGAGGCTGCCCATGCCGCATTGGCTTCGCGCGGATTCGGCCTGAGTTCCGTCCGGTTCATCTGCGGGACGCAGGA
>Ga0055536_1002214_pt1 | contig 11070 bp, 10 predicted proteins | sample AraplaCvi_mLB_r2_FD_55037 | JGI IMG/M metagenome (GOLD analysis project Ga0055536, IMG submission 55037) | Arabidopsis root microbial communities from North Carolina, USA - plate scrape MF_Cvi_mLB_r2 | ecosystem: Host-associated > Plants > Roots > Endosphere | place: USA: North Carolina...
GACGGAAATCGGCCTGGGCCAATCGTCGGCAGTCGGCATCGGCGGCGACCCGATCAACGGCCTGAAGCACATCGACGTGATGAAGGCCTTCAATGACGATCCGGACACCGACGCCGTCATCATGATCGGCGAAATCGGCGGCCCCGACGAGGCTGACGCAGCCCGCTGGTGCAAGGACAACATGAAGAAGCCGGTCGTCGGCTTCATCGCCGGTGTCACTGCCCCTCCCGGCAAGCGCATGGGCCACGCCGGCGCGCTGATCTCGGGCGGCGCCGACACGGCCGAAGCCAAGCTCGCCATCATGGAAGAGTGCGGTTTCACCGTGACGCGCAACTTCTCGGAGCTGGCCAAGCTGCTCAAGGGCAAGCTGTAAAAAGCACACCCACCGCTGGCGGCATTCCCGCCGCTCGCATTACCACGCAGAAATGAAAAAGCGCCCGCATTGAGTTGCGGGCGCTTTTTTAACTACAACACAGTGGAATCAGAGACATGGAACTTCTTCAAAGCACGGACTTCTGGATCGGTCTGATCAAGATCGTCTGGATCAACATCATCCTCTCGGGCGACAACGCCGTCGTGATCGCCATGGCGGCGCGATCGCTGCCGCCCGCACAACAGAAAAAGGCCGTGCTGTTCGGCTCGGGCGCGGCCGTGGTGCTGCGCATCGTGCTGACGGTGGTGGCGGCCAAGCTGTTGGCGCTGCCCTACCTGCAGATCATCGGCGGCGCCCTGCTGCTGTGGATCGGCCTGCAGCTGCTCAGCGAGGAAGACGAAGGCGACGGCGAGTCCAAGGAATACGGCAGCATGTTCGCGGCCGTGCGGACCATCCTGCTGGCCGACCTGGTGATGAGCCTGGACAACGTGATCGCCGTGGCGGCCGCCGCGCAAGGCAGCATGGTGCTGCTGGTGTTGGGTCTGGCCATCAGCATCCCCTTGGTGATTTTCGGCAGCACGCTCATGATCAAGCTCATGGAACGCTTCCCGATCATCGTCATGCTGGGTGCCGCGCTGATCGGCTGGGTCGGCGGCGAGACCATCGTGAGCGACGTGTCGCTGCATGAAGCGCTGGCGGCCAACCCCTGGATGCACTACGTGGGCGCGATCGCCGGCGCGGTGCTCGTCGTGGCCCTGGGCCGCTTCCTGCAACGGCGCGCACGCGCTGCTGCGCACTGATCCCTTAAAAAGCGAGCGCTGACAAACGATGGCAGGTGTTGGCGTTTCCCTTTTCTCCAGTCGACCGGCGCTGAGCTGGGAGTTTGCGGCGCTGACCGATGTCGGGCGCCTGCGCGCCCACAACGAGGACGCGGTGCATGTCGACCCGGCCCTCGGCCTGGCGCTGCTGGCCGACGGCATGGGCGGCTACAAGGGCGGCGAGGTGGCCAGTGCCATGGCCATTTCGCTGATGCACGCGAGCTTCGGCCGCTGGTTCGCCCAGGCCGGCATGCAGGCGCCGGCCCGCGTGGTCCGGCGTGCGCTGCAGGCGGCCACCGACGAGGCCAACGGCGCCATCCTCCAGGCGGGCATCACCCACGAAGAACTGCGGGGCATGGGCACGACCCTGGTGCTGGCGGCGTTCCGCCCCCAGCGCGTGGTCGTCGGCCACATCGGCGATTCGCGCTGCTACCGCCTGCGCAACAACAAGCTGGAGCAGCTCACGCGCGACCATTCGCTGCGCCAGCAGCAACTCGACGCGGGCGCCATCACGCCCGAAGAAGCCCTGAACTCCCCCACCCGCAACCTCGTGACGCGGGCCGTGGGCGTGGAAGCCCAGGTGTTGCTGGAGATGCACGAGCACAGCGCCAGGCCGGGCGACCTATACATGCTGTGCTCCGACGGGCTCAGCGAGATGGTGCCGGATGCGCAGCTTTTCACGCTTTTGAGCCGTGATCTGGGGCTGAAGGAGATGGCTTCACTTTTGGTTGCAATTTCAAACGACAATGGCGGACGGGATAACATTTCAGTTGTTCTGGCCAAGGCGGGCGTCAGCGAAGCGACCCGCGGGGCCATGTAGCAGCCAACCCAGGCGGCGGACCGTTTGCGCCGCCTGACGGTGCTGGATCTTTGCAAACGGGGAGTAATCGGCCATGCCGAAGATGATCATTTCGGTCGATGGCGTCGTCATCGGCCAAGTGGCGCTCGCCAAGAACCGCACGACGTTGGGCCGGCGCGCCTACAACGACATCGTGATCGACAATCTCGCCGTCAGCGGCGAGCATGCCGTGCTGCACATGAGCGGCGGCGAAGTCGAAATTGAAGATCTCAACAGCACCAACGGCACCTACGTCAATGCGCTGGCCGTCCAGAAGCAGGCGCTCCAGGACAACGACGTCATCGAGGTCGGCGGCTGCCGCATCCATTTCCGCTCGCACAGCAACCTCATGGCCGGCCCCGGCTCCGTGCGGGCCTCGCTCTCCGAGTATTCGGCGCCGATGCCGCTCTCGTCGGCACCCACCGAATCGGGCGCGCTGGTCGAGCTGGGCGTGCCCGTGCTGCGCGTGCTCTCGGGCGCCAACGAAGGCCAGGACGTCCCGCTGCAGAAGGTGGTCACCACCATCGGCAAGCCCGGCGTCGCCGTGGCCGTCGTCACCCGCCGCCGCCAGGGCTACGTGGCGGCCACCGTCGTCGGCAGCGTCACGCTCAACGGCGCCCCGCTGGGCGCCGAGGCCGTCGCGCTGCAGGAAGGCGACGTGCTCGAACTCGGCGGCGCCTCGCGCATGCAGTTCGTCCGGATCTGAGCCGGCCCGGACGCCCTGCTCCGCTCCCCGTTTTCTCGCCGACAGGCATTTGTTGTCCAAGGCTGACCAGCCATGAGCGCATTGCGGCGGCACTGGCCGCGCATCGCCATCACGCTGCTGCCGGTGCTGCTGGCGCTGCTCCATGCCACCGGCGCCTGGCGGCTGGGCGTGATCGAGCACCTGGACCACCTGATCTACGACGCCCGCCTGCGCGCCACCATGCCGGGCACGCCCGACACGCGGGTCGTGATCGTCGATGTTGACGACGCCAGCCTGGCGCGCGAAGGCCAGTGGCCCTGGTCGCGCGACAAGATCGCCAGCCTCACGACGGAACTGCTGGCCCGCCAGCACGTGGCCGTGCTCGGCTTCGACGTGATGTTTCTCGAGCCCGATCGCAGCTCCGGCCTCGGGCGCTTGAAGGAGATCGCAGCCGGGCCATTGAGCGGCGTGCCGGGCCTCGCTGCCGAGATCGACCAGCTCGCCCCCACCCTCGACCACGACGCCACACTGGCCCAGGCCCTGCGTGGCCAGCCCGTGGCGCTCGGCTACTACTTCACCCGCACCGAACAGCCCAGCGCCAAGGGGCTGCTGCCGGCGACGCCCGTGCTGCCACCCGACGCCTTTCCGCCCCATGCTTCCTTCGTCACGCTCTGGAACGGCTTCGGCGCCAGCCTGCCGGTGCTGGGGCGCGCGGCGCCGGTCGCGGGGTTCCTGAACACCCTGGTCGGTGACGGCAGCGACGACGGCGTGATCCGCAGCGTGCCGCTCATCGCCCGCTACGAAGGCGAGCATGCGTCGCCCGGGCACTACGAGTCGCTGGCGCTGGCGGTGTACCGGCTGGCGAACGGCTCGCCGCCCGTGCGGCCGGCGCTCGTGGCCGGCGACGGCAACTATCCGCGCCTGCAGGCGCTGGTGCTCGGGTCGTTGCGCATCCCGGTCGACCAGAGTGCCAGCCTGCAGGTGCCGTTTCGCGGCCCCGGCGGGCCGCGCGCAGGATCGTTCCGCTACGTGGCCGCTGCCGACGTCCTCGAGGGCCGACTGGCGCCGGGCGAGTTGAAGGACAAGATCGTGCTACTCGGCGCCACCGCGCCCGGCCTGCAGGACCTACGCGCCACCCCGGTCGGCGCGGCGTTCCCGGGCGTCGAAGTGCACGCCAACATCGTCTCGGGCTTGCTCGACCGGCGCCTGCTGGCCGTGCCCGACTACGCGCCGGGTTATGAAGTGCTGACCGTGCTGGCGGCGGGGCTGCTGCTCGCGTTCGGGCTGTCGCTGCTGTCCGCATCGCGCGCCGTGCTGCTCGGCGCGGGCGTGGTCGCCGCGCTGGTCGGCCTCAACACCTGGCTCTACGTCGGCCACAGCCTCGTGCTCCCGCTGGCGTCGGCGCTCGTCATGGTGGCGCTGGCCTTCGCGCTCAACATGAGCTGGGGCTACTTCGTCGAATCGCGTGCGCGGCGCGGGCTGGTGCGGCTCTTCGGCACCTACGTGCCGCCGCAGCTGGTCGACGAAATGCTCGTGCGCCCCGGCCGCTACAGCATGCGCGCCGAGAGCAAGGAAATGACCGTGATGTTTTGCGACATGCGCGACTTCACCCGGCTGTCCGAGCAGATGGCGCCGGCCGAGCTGCAGGCCTTCCTGAACACCGTCTTCAGCCGGCTCACCGAGGTGATCAGCGCGCACCGCGGCACCGTCGACAAATACATGGGCGACTGCGTCATGGCCTTCTGGGGCGCGCCGATCGACACGCCCGGCCATGCCGCGCTCGCCGTGCAGGCGGCGATCGACATGGCGGGCGCCGTGCACGACATCAACCGCCAGCACCGTGCCAACGGCCGCCCCGAAATCAGCGCGGGCATCGGTTTGAACAGCGGCCTCATGAGCGTCGGCGACATGGGCTCGACCGCGCGCCGCAGCTATACCGTGGTCGGCGACGCGGTCAATCTCGCGTCCCGGCTGGAGGGCCTGAGCGGACACTACGGGGTCGAGATCGTGGCCAGCGGCGCCACCCGCGAGGCGGCGCCCGGCTTCGTCTGGCAGGAACTCGACAGCGTGCGCGTCAAGGGCAAGGCCCAGGCCGTCGCCATCTACACCCCGCTCGCGCCGGCAGCCGCGGCCGAGGCGCAGGACACACGGCAGCAACTCGACCGCTGGAGCCAGGTGCTCGCCGCCTACCGCCGCCAGGATTGGGCGCTGGGCCGGAACTTGCTGGCTCCCCTGCTCGCTGCGGATGCGAAAAAAGTCCTTTACCAGCTCTACGCCCAGCGTTTAGCCTCGATGGCGCTTCGCCCGCAAGACCCGGACTGGGACGGCGCCACCCGGTTCGACACCAAATGACGACAGACGCATACAAGGGGTCTTCCACAATGCAGGTTCGCGTGCTGGGTTGCTCGGGCGCCATCGCCAAGGACTGCCGCACCACCTCGTTCCTGGTCGATGCGGACCTGCTCGTGGACGCCGGCACGGGCGTCGGCGACCTCACCCTCGACGAGATGGCCGCCATCGACGACGTGGTGCTCACCCACTCGCACCTCGACCACATCGCCGCCCTGCCCCTGATGCTCGACGCCGTGGGCAGCCGCCGCACCCGGCCGCTGCGCGTGCATGCCCTGGCCGCCACCATCGACGCGCTGCGCGCGCATGTATTCAACAACGTCATCTGGCCGAATTTCGAACGCATTCCCAGCCCCGAATCGCCCTTCGTGAGCTTTCACGAGATCACGGTCGGGCAAAGCCTCGAGCTAGGCAGCGACGCCCCCAAGCTCATCGAAGTGCTGCCGGCGGTTCACACCGTGCCGGCCTGCGGCTTCGCCATCCGAAGGGCCGAAGGCGGCGCCCACTGGGTCTTCAGCGGCGACACCGAACGCAACCCGCCTTTCTGGGAACGCATCAACGCCATCGACGTCGCGATGCTGGTCATCGAGACCGCCTTCAGTTCCCGCGAGGAGGCTTTGGCCGAACGCAGCCTGCACCTGTCGCCGGTGGCGCTGGCGCACGAGCTGGCGCAGATCGACCCTGGCAAGCAATACCCGATCTACATCACCCACACCAAGCCGGCGGAGACCGAAGAAATCATGAGCCAGATCGAGATGCTGGCGGGGCGGGAGGTGGCGGGGCTGGCACAGCGGGACATCCGCTGGCTCAAGGCGAACGGGGTGCTGACCTTCTGACCGGGCCCGGTCGGGCATGACAAATTTGTCGACACAATTGGCATCTGAGTGCGAGTTGTGTCACATCATGTAACCATCTTGTGACCAAAGACGGCCCAAACGAGGGCTGCAGGGTGGGGAAGCCGGGTGGCACGGATGCTGCGGAAGTTACCCCGCTCCGGGCTGGTTCCCGGGCTCTACAAACCAACCTGGAGTTAATCGAATGAACCGTCGTTCCATCGCACGCAATGTGCAAAAGGGTTTCACCCTGATCGAATTGATGATCGTTGTGGCGATCATTGGTATCTTGGCTGCTGTGGCGCTGCCGGCGTATCAGGACTACGTGACCCGCGGTCAAGTCACCGAAGCCGTGACGCTGGGTGGTGGCCTGAAGCAGCCGTTGGCCGAGTACGGCGCTGACAAGAACGCTTGGCCCACGCTGCTCGTCGCACCGATGGCTACCCCCGCGGCGGGTCAGTTGAACGCGACGTTGATCGGCAAGTACAGCACCGTATCTAATTCCGTTACCGGAACCTACCCGAGCGGAACGGTCACGGTTGGGATGACGGCTGGCAAGGCCTCGGGCAGCAACGTGACCTTCGTCACCATCAACGGCGGCAGCACTTGGGCATGCGGCACTGCGACGGTTGATGGCGCAACGGGAAGTGCCTCTATTCCGGTTAAGTACCTGCCGAACGCTTGCAAGCCCTGATATCCGCGTCTGAATTTGTAAAGTAAGAGCGAGCCTGAAAGGGCTTGCTCTTTTTTTTGCTTTTAAGATGCAGGCAAGCGGAAAAAGCAAAAAGTAAAAGGCGATTGTTAGATGAACGAGCTACCGAAATCCCTGCAAAATCATAAGTTGCTTGTTGCTGTAGTTACCCTGCTTTCGATAAGCCTCGCGTTGTATTGGCAGGTCTTGGGGTTTGAGTATGTGTGGGATGACAGCTTACTTTTTCTGGATAAAACAGCACTTGTAAATGACGCTTTGAGTTGGCGATTGCTGGCAGATCCTGTGCTCCCAGGAACAAGCTACCTTAGGCCTTTAGTGTTTTTGACTCTATATGCAGAGTTTCACGCTTTTGGTCAGAATCCTGAGATTTCCCATGCCATAAATCTTTTGATCTATGCGTGCAATGTACTGTTGGTGTTTTTTGTAGGCCAGCGGCTCGCAGTTCTAATTGGGCGAAGTAATCCGATATTGCTGGGTTGGATATCCGCCCTGATCTATGCTGTCCATCCCTCGCTCGTCGAATCCACAGCTTGGGTAGCTGGTCGATTTGATTTGATGGCCACATTCTTCATTTTGGCTGCAATCGCGATATATATCCGCAAACCAGAGCCCTCGAAAATTGCAACGCCCCTTACCGTCACGTTTCTGATGAGCGCCGCTCTGTTGAGTAAAGAGTTAGGGGCCGTCTTGCCCGCCATTTTGCTTTGTATTTGGTTTGCGGTTCAGCCAAGCGGTAAAAAATGGACCGGCAGTGAGGGGTATATCAAGAAGGCGGTCACTGAGAATTGGATGGTTTTGCTGTTATCGACTTTGGTTTTGGGTGCTTATGTTTTTGTGCGTAAAAATTCCATTGGAGGAATTTATCACAGTACTTTATCCATGGATTACGTACGTGATGCAATCCTAAAAGATCTGCTCCCGCTTGAGGCCTTGAAGTTCTATTTTGCAAAAGTCTTTTTTCCTTTTAGCTCAATCAATCCGCTGCATCCCGTGACGGAGTTGAACGCTCATGGGAAGTTCGCGGTTATTGCGAGCATCGCTGTTGCGTCAGCTGTTATTTTTTTGATTTTTCAATGCCTCAGGAAAAAAAGTCCGGCAGCTTGGATTTTTCTTGCCGGAATGGTTTGCTTACTTCCTGTCCTCCATTTGGTTCCTCTTAGTACTGGCGGAAATATTGGGCACGAGCGATTTCTCACGGCGCCTCTCGCATTATTTTGTCTATCGCTCTTGCTAATAGATTACGAGGCTATTGCAAGCTCCAATGGGCTAAATAAGAACTCTCTAGATAGACTGTTACTAATCGCCGGAGGTGGGTGGATGCTTATCGCAGCCTTAACTACATATTCAGTCCAGTCAATTTGGTCTTCCGATCTTCAGCTGTGGAACTGGGCATATCATAAACACCCCAATTTTTCGTTTGCTAGATACAACTATATGTATGGCGCACTTAAATCTGGTCGGCCTGAGCTTGTCGAGAGAGAAGTCGATTTGCTGCAAAAAAGAGATGGCGGATTAGAGGTGGCCGATCAAATACTGTACGCGAATCTACTGCTAAGAAAAGGTGACCCCGAAAGCCTTAGTTACTTGCAAGGAATTATGTTCGCCTTGCCAAAATTCCATGAAATGGAAGACGGAAATAAGAGAGTCTTTGAAATTCCGGTCCCTAAGATTGGCATGGCAGGTGTGTATGGTGATTACTCTATGGGATTGATGATGTTCAAAGGCGATGCCAAAGCAGCACTTGAGTACAGCAACATTGCAGAGTGGTATTTGGCGGAAAGTGAAAAAATTCCGCTGCTTTACCCGAAGGTTGCAATTTTAATTGCTTTGAGGCGGGATAAAGAAGCTCAGGATTTGCTTAATTATTTGGAGCCAATGTTTTATACAAAAAAAGAACGCCTCAAAAGAGATCCTGCTGCGATCCTTAATAATTATTGCAAAAATTTCCCCCCGCAAAAATTGAATGAGTGTCAAGAGCTCATTACCAAGGCCGAAAAAATGGTCGAAGCAGCCGGCAGACACTAAAGCCAATTTATGCAGATCGTGGCGAATAAGCGATTGAGAAATGCCATTCTGCACATGGTTTTTTCTCTAATTCTTTTGGCGGCCGCCTTTTATCTTGTCTTCTTTATTTGGTATCCTTGGCCGCTATGGCGGGCTTCAGGAGTTCTGGGAATTTATGGGTTGTTGGTTCTGGTTCAATTGATTCTCGGACCTGTGCTTACATTATTCTTATATAAAAATGACAAAAGGAAGTTCATATTCGATGTATTCGTTGTGCTCCTGATCCAGTTGGCTGCCTATGTGTATGGAATGGCCGCCATAGCTCAGGGACGACCTGCTTGGCTCGTTTTTGCAGTCGATGATTTTGAAATTGTTCGGCCTGCTGATCTCGATTTAGAGGGAGCTGGAGGAGGGCGAGATGAATTTTCGTCCTCAATCAGGCACGGGCCATTGATCATTGCCGCTATTTATTCCGAAGATGAAGAGGTTCGATTCAAGCAAAAGCAGGATGAACTAACTTCTGGGAAAAAATTGGTGTTCGAGCCTGAGGCGTACAAAGCCTTTGCAACTCAGAGTCACCGAGTACAAGCAAAGGCGCGAGGGCTGGAGGAGCTTGAAAAATTCAACTCGAAACGCGCGGTGGACGATGCGCGGAGAGAATGGCCGGTGGCCACGTCGTGGCTACCACTCAAGGGGGCGCGTCATGACATGGCAGTCCTTCTCGACAAGGATGCAGCAGTTGTTGCGGTCGCTGATCTCAGGCCATGGGATTGATAAGACGCGCTATCAGGATTGCAACCGCGATGCCAACAAGAATACCGGCACCGACCTCAACGCGGCTATGACCCATCCGCTCGCGCAAGGGTGCACTCTCTAGCGAAGGAGTGTGCAGCTTATTGAGAAGCGCTGCGTGCTTGCCTACTTGTCGACGCAGGCTGGTCGCATCAAGCACGACGATGAAGGCCAACGCAAGCGCAACGCCAAACGCAGGATGATCAATCCCATGTTTGAGGGCAACAAGCGCTGCCACACTACTCACGATTGCACTGTGGTTGCTCGGCAGTCCGCCATAGCCGATCAACCCGAATGCGGGTTTGCGTGCGTGCACGCTATTGATGATGAACTTCGAGGTTCCGGCGACTGCCCACGCGAGAAATGGTGCGACAACATAAGAAAAATCCGTAGCCATAGTTCATCCCAATCCAGGCCACAGCGCCCAGACACAGGCGGCGATCCACAGCACCACGGTCACCATCAGTTGCCAGTCTGCCAACAAGGCGTCGGTCGGCGACTCTCCACCATCGAGTTTCTCGACCATGTACCAGTACCGAAATAGGCCGAAGAGCACGAGGGGTACGGTGAACACCAGTTGAGGACGCGCCGACATTACGAACATGCTGTAGAAGACCAGTGCACCGGTGGCCGACATTTCGGCGTAACGATCCACCAGAGATAGTGAGTACTTCTCCAACACCTTGCGTCCATCTGAACCGCTGAGGCTCAGTTCTTGCCGGCGCTTCACTGCCGCCAAATAAAGCGCGAGGCATAGTGTGGTGACGAACATCCAACTCGACACCGGCACCGATAACGCCATGGCGCCTGCATATACCCGTAGGACGAAGCCGATGGCAATCGTGAAGATGTCGACAACCGGCTGGTGCTTGAGCACAAAGGTGTAAGCAACGTTGAGTGCCATGTAGGCTGCGATCACGAGTACGACCTTGGGCGCCCAAAACCAGCCGCAGATCTGTACTGCGTAAAGCGCGGCAAGCAAGGCGAGTCCCATGGAAACCGGGATTGCGCCCGAAGCCAGCGGCCGAGTCTTGGACTTCTTGGGGTGCTTGCGATCACGCTCGATATCGTGAATGTCGTTGATGATGTAGGTTGCCGAAGAACCGGCACAGAAGAGGGCCACAGCCAGCAACGCGTGTGCCACGGAATCCGGGTTGACGAATTCCCCGGTGAACACCAGTGGTGCCAGCACGAAGGCGTTCTTGATCCATTGCTTCGGCCTCATCAGCGCGATCAGTCCGCGCATTTGCGTCCAGGGTGAAGGGGGTGCGAGTGATTCATGCATGACAATCTGACGCCTGTGATGTGAGGACCGTTGTGTGAAAGACTTCAGAATGAAGCTAGCGATCTCTTATGCGTTCTTTGCGTTGGTCGCCACTATGGCCAACATCGCTTCGCAGGAACTCGCGATCTCCGTGTATGGGGGTGCCTTCGGAGTTCCCTTGTCGGTCTTGGTCGGCACTGCTGTGGGGTTGGTGGTGAAATATGTTCTGGACAAGCACTACATTTTCCGTTTTCGCACCCGCAATGCCATGCATGGTGGCCAGACTTTTGTGCTCTACGTCCTGATGGGCCTCGCGACCACCGCTATTTTCTGGGGATTTGAGTTCGGTTTCCATCACTTCTTCGCTTCTCGCGAAATGCGCTACCTCGGCGGCGTCATAGG
>Ga0055536_1002215_pt1 | contig 11067 bp, 8 predicted proteins | sample AraplaCvi_mLB_r2_FD_55037 | JGI IMG/M metagenome (GOLD analysis project Ga0055536, IMG submission 55037) | Arabidopsis root microbial communities from North Carolina, USA - plate scrape MF_Cvi_mLB_r2 | ecosystem: Host-associated > Plants > Roots > Endosphere | place: USA: North Carolina...
AGCCCCACGGGCAGTTACGTTCTACCCTGGCTACTGCTTATAATAAAACCATATAAAAAATGGTCAACCAGAAATATCTGGCTGACCTTATAATACGAACGGAGCAGTTTAGTGCAACAAGGAGTACCTTCAAAATTATGGGGATTTACAACGCTAAGTTAAGAAATGTGACCAAACGACGCTTTGGGAGCTTTATTCTTCAACTAACGCAACAATTCAGTTGAAGAAGGATATGCTAAAATAAAGTTATGAAATAATTAGTAATTTAGGAGAAAATTATTAAAAAATATACCTGTCCTTGTTGTGATTTTAAAACATTTTCGGAAAAAAACGGTAGTTATGAAATTTGTATGGTATGTTTTTGGCAAGATGATGCTGTAATGAATGCTAATCCAGATTATTGGGGGTGGTGCTAATGATGTATGTTTAAGGCAAGCACAAAAGGACGCGCCGCCCTTGCCCTTGGGGACGGGAACGGCGTTACGGGCAGATGCAGCGAATTTATATTTTCGGAAGTAGGGAAGAAAAATGATTGAATTAAGAAAAATTACCCACGATAATTTTGAGGCAGTGTTGAAGTTAAGCATAACAGACGAGCAGAAAGGAAATGTGGATTCCAGCATATATTGTTTGGCTAAAGCCTATGTAAAGATACTCAACGACGAAAAACCTCCTATGATCTTCGCTATATGCAACAATGATGAAGTTATAGGATATGTCGATATTGGATTTTTCGAACTGGCGGAAAGTGCATTTTTATGTGATAAATATGGAGATAAATCTACTTATGGACTTAATCGCTTTATGATTGATAAAAAGCATCAAGGCAAAGGATTTGGCAAACAAGCAATGATGAAAGTTATTGATTACATAAAGTCGTTTCCACAAGGAAAAGCCGATGCAGTTGCTACATCATATTGGATGGTAAACGAAGCCGTCCGGAAGTTGTTTGCGTCTGTCGGTTTCGTTGAAACAGGAGCGATATGGGACGGACAAACAGGGGGTAATTGGAATGCAGAAAGAAAAGATATAGAGTATGCAGAAGTAGGTGCCAGACTCGGATTATAAAGCTAACAATTTGAATAGTGCATCGTACAGTATAAGACCAACTATGCGAAGTCAAACGTCCGTTTGAGAATATTAAAGCCCATCTTTTAAGAGATGGGCTCATTCTGTCTGATTAATATGTTCTAACGGTTACAGGTATAAACTCTTTTATGTACTGTTCCATTTCAATCAATGAATCTGTAAATATCATCGCCTTTTGATCAGCTTCTGATAAAAAGTCACTTGTTACCAGACGTTAGTGTTGCAGCACTACATACTATATACATTACAAATTCAATAAACGTTCCCAAATGTAAGTTTTGCGACGAAATAAAACAATTAAAACGTTATCATACCAATGTATTAAATGTTTTTCTGTATTTCATTCATATACACCTTTTTATGCACTATCGTTCGAACTTAGATACAACAAAGCTTTCAATGCTGTTCAAAAGAAATTGCACTGAATCCATATTTTGAATAAAAACTTACATATACAGCGGATTCCTTAACGTTATAAATCAACCTTTTCTTTTAACATAGCCTTTTTCTTTATTCAACTAACGAGGGCTTTACTTGAAGAACATTGAGTTGCATTAGCAGCCCTTTTTTTCTTAGGCTGTTTTCGTAAAGTTTGTTGCTTCTGCAAACTAAATGGTTTTGCGGAAAGGCATTTTCATTTCCCCTTATATTAGTACACAAGATTTCTAATTTTCTTTAAATGAAAGTGTTATAATTTGTAAAAGCAGAAGGGGATGATATCCAGGATGATATTTTTTCTAATTCTATTATCTATATTTTGTATAATAACGGCTTTTAGTCTTGCTTATAAACGTTCTTGGCAAGCTAAGATTATTATATGGGGACTGTTCTCTGTACTACTTTTTTCCCCTATAATCAGCTTTTTCCTTATAAAAATAACTCAGTATGTAACACAAGATTCGTGGTCAGGTTTACTTGGTGTGTATGCTTTTCCGCTTCTTGAAATAATTTCAATCCTTATGATTGTTATTGGTTGTATAGGCTTTATAAAGAAAAAGGTAACTAAAAAATTAGAACACCGTGAAAATTAGTTTAAAATCTTTCTTTAAATATTTACTTAAATCAATATTATTTGTTTTAGCAACAATCTTTGAGAAAACAGCCTTTTCTTATTGAACTATCGAGGCAGGATAGTTGAAGAGTGTTGTTTAAATTGTGTTGAACAATCGGGCATATTGAGAGTGACAAGAAAACAGAATGAGTGACGCAAGGAATAAATGTTATTTACACTTTGCTGAGGGGGGTACTTATGAAAATTCACTATTATTTATGTTGGTTTGATAATTTTTTTCCAGAAGATCTGGGTAGGGTGTTACAGGAGGATATAACTGATAGAAAATCGCTGGCTATGATTAGCTCGAATCCTTCTATTTATGAAGATGATGGCGCTACTGAACGCTCGTGGCTCGATCAGGCTGGTATTATGTTTGATGAGTATCATTTAATTAATTACCGCGTACAGAAGGAAGATGCCCAAACGATAATTCAAAATGCTTCCGTCATTTTCTTGTTGGGTGGTAATATTCTTAATCAAAATGGTTTTTTGATGGAATATGAATTATCGGATTCGATTAAAAAAAGCAGCGCCGTTGTGATGGGTGCAAGCGCTGGAGCAATCAACATGTCCGCTAAATGGTTATGCTCGAAAAACTTTGGAGATGAAGTTGAAATGAGCTCTGTTTACGACGGAATCGGTCTTGACAATTTTTCCGTCCTGTCTCATTTTGACCTTGAAAATAACATTGCACTGGTTCAAAGTGAACTATCTCCCCTATCGGAAGAAATAAATATTTATGCGTCGAACAAAGATTGCGCTGTACGTGTAAAAGGAGACAAAATCGACGTTTTTGGCAATGTTTATTTAATTTCCAACTCAAAGATTCAGAAATTGGATGAGACGCTCTAGTTGTAGCAAAACGCTATGGCTTAATTGAATTAATTTCTTTATGCACCGTCTCTATTTTAAATTAAGTGAAGGAGAACTGGCGCGAGTGTTGAATATGAGTCTATTTTTTCTACTTCAACTAACGGGTGCAAGAGCTAAACAAGGTGTTGCATAAGAAGTTCTTTTTTTCTTTATTGAACTAACGGTGCAGAATCTTGAACAAGCATGTAACATTAAACCTTGTGAAAACGTATGTAGTACTAAGTAAAAGTACATAGATAAATAAAGATATAGACGGGGGAATTAAAAGTAAGAGTCAAATATTCCCCACCTATAATTTGTAAATAACCAATTAGGTAATCTCCTTACATACTATATGTGGAGGCATGATATCAGAAATCGTAATTGAAAAAGTATATCTTGCACAAGGGGCAACAAATTTAGGTAAATCAATTGATGAGCTAGCGGCTATTGTAAAGAAGAATTTGAGTTAGACACCTTTTCAAACGCGAGCCATGAAGCAAGCAAATTTGTTTTGTAAACAAAAATGACCACTCTTAGGACGAGGTCATTTTTCATACTAACTTATCTTTTTTTAAATTGAGGGCTGGGTTTATCACTGCTCCTTTTTTCACAACATATAACCCAGCGAAAATAACAAGTCCACCAAACAATTGCATGATATTCACCTGTTCACCTATCGTTACAGCTGCAAATATAACCGCAAATAATGGAACAAGATACATATAAACCATTACTTTTGTTGAACCAATTTTACTAATTCCAACATACCACATTGCTAGTCCAAAAATCGTTGCAAATACAATAGAATATCCTAACGATCCCCAACTTAGCATATCAGACGGCAATGTTAAGTAGTCTACATTTATTAAGCAGTATAAAACAATCGGGACAATTCCTAATAACGTTGACCAAGCGGTTACTCGCATCGCAGAATATTTCGTAATTAGCGGCTGAGCAAGGATTGGATACCAGCCCCATGCGATTGACGCAACCAATCCAATTATATTTCCAAACCATGCATATTCATATGCAGATTGGTTCGTATGCCCAGTTAATAGTACAAGTGCTGCTCCTCCAAAAGAAAGCATAGATCCAATTTGTATTTTCAGAGAAAAACGTTCTTGTTTATGCAATACAGCTAAAATCCCTGTAAAGATTGGTGACATCGCAATTAGTAATGAAGCGTTCGTCGCAGAAGTATATTTTACTGAAAGCATAAATAGCGTTTGATATAATGTTGTCCCAACAATACCAACTACCAAAAGTCTCAACCAGTCTTTCCTCCCTATACGTAATGAACGTTCCATAATAAAGGTAATAAGTAGCAAAACTGGTGATGCAATTAAAAATCGCATACTATTAAATTGAATGGATGACATATATGCCACTCCATATTTTCCTATCGAATAGTTTGCTCCCCATATTAAAGCAACTGACATTAGGAGCCATTCTATTTGCCTTTGTTTCATCCAAATCTCTCCTTCACTCATTTAGTATAGTGAAATTGGCCCCCTGTAACACCAGCCAATTCACTGTTTTTTTACACAGCCAATTTGGTATTATGGTATTAATGAAGGAACAAGGAGACGTTACAATTGAAATGGAAGTTAGATTTAGATAGTAAAATTCCGATTTATCTACAAGTTGTTGATTATATTGAAAGGCGTATTATGTACGGAGAGCTTCCACCAGGAAGTTCTCTCCCTTCAGAACGCAAGCTAGCAGAACAACTTCAAGTAAATCGAAGTACAATTACAACAGCCTATAATGAACTACGTGCAATGGGAATTGTTGAGAGTACAACTGGAAAAGGAACAAGGGTCAGTACACAGATGTGGGGTGTATCGCCAAAATTCGCACCGAATTGGAGCGGTTTTGTGGAAGGTGGGACATTTTTACCTAACTTACCACTCCTTCGCTACATTCGTGAGGAAGTTCAGCAAAATGAAAATATCATTGATTTTGCAAATGGTGAACTTGGATGTGATTTATTTCCGCATCAGCAATTACAAGCAATTTTACATCAACAACCACTAACGCAATCGTTAAGCTATGATCACCCACAAGGATATCTTCCTTTACGAAAAATTGTAGCTAAGTATATGAAGGAGCATTTACAAATTGATGCAACCGAACAATCCATTATGATTACTTCCGGTGCCCAACAAGCACTGCACCTTATTGTGCAATGTTTATTAAATCCAGGCGATGCAGTAGCATTTGAAAGTCCGTCGCATTGTTATTCCTTACCTCTTTTTCAATCGGCTGGCATTCGTATTTTCCCATTACCTGTTGATGAACATGGGATTCATCCAGATGATGTACATGAACTTTATCGAAAGCACCGTATTAAAATGATTTTCTTAAATCCCAATTATCAAAATCCAACAGGGACACTCCTTCATCCAAAAAGAAGAGAAACACTTCTATCTTTATGTGCCGATTTACGAATTCCGATTGTCGAAGATGACCCTTCTAGTTTATTAACATTAGAAAATAAAGAACAAACATGTTCAACTTTAAAATCAATCGATACAAACGGAACAGTCATTTATGTTCATTCTCTGTCAAAACTGATAGCACCAGGATTGCGAATCGGCTGGCTCGTTGCTCCTCAGTCCGTTATTGAACGATTATCAGATGCAAGGCACCAAATGGAATTAGGCTTAAGTATCTTTCCGCAATGGATTATGCAACAATTTTTTGAAACAGTTCCATTTGAAACACATTTACAACAGCTGCGATCTAAGTTATTACAAAAAAGAAATGTATTGGTAGACGCATTACAATGCTCCCTACAGGAGGAACTCTTATTCCTCATGCCGACAGGTGGTATTTACATATGGGGAAAATTAAAACAACCTATACAAGAAAAACAACTCACTATTCAAGGTTTAAAACAACAAGTTGCCTTTATGCCTGGCAGTATTTTCGGTGCAAAAGATGGTTATATTCGTCTGTCATATGGAAAAGTAGATATAAATGATATTACTGAAGGGATCTCTCGACTTCAAAAAGCAATCAACTTTTGTTATAAGTAAAGGATTCTAACATTACGATTGGAAGCATTTTGATTTACATATATGATTTGTACCAATTCGGTATATAAGTAAATGTAAAGTAACTCCAAAATATAAGATAAAAGTTGATTTTGGAGTTATTTTTTGTTTACCTCACTTTTCTTCCTCACACTACAACTAGATGGCATATCCGTTGACCGCGGCAAGACTTTATCAATTTCTTCTTTATTTTTGAATCGGTATTGGGGAGTGTTTCAAACAAATAAAGAAGATAGTAATAGGGACTTAAACTAGTAGGTGGGGAATATTTGACACTTACGATTAAAATGGATCTAATAATTGGAATAGCTAGTGTACTTATTGTGTTTTTCTCTTCAAGCTTAATTGAAAAAAGGTTAAAATCTATTGAAAAACAAAACAATCGTTTAATAGAAATAACTGGAAGACGATTTAAAAAATAAATTGATATTCCACTAACGGCGCAGGGTAGTTGAATAAGGATGATGTTATAATTAAGGGGAAGTTTACTTTATATACACGCAAATATAGGAAAGATCAAGATAGAGGGTTAATTAAATGAATTATTATATTGTAATGCAAGGGCATACCTATTTAGAAGAAAAAGAAGCGGGTATTATTTGGTCACCGCAAAAGGATAAATCAGGTAAAGTACCGCACTCATGGAATCGAATGAAAGAAGTATTAAAAGGGGATTGTGTATTTCATTATGTACGTGGAGAGTTAGTTGCTGTTAGTATCGCTCAGTCTAATTATTATGAAGCTTCAAAACCTGGTGAGATGCAAAGTTATTTACAATGGGAAAATGCAGGTTATTTAGTAGATTTAGAATATCATGAGTTAGACATACCGCTAAATATAAAAGCAAATTTTGATGCGATTTTACCGCTTCTACCCTTAAAGTATTCTCCTTTCCAGCAAGATGGAAACGGCAATCAAGGTTATTTATACCCATGTAATGAAACGCTCGCAATTAAGTTATTAGAATTGATTAGTGATTTGAATATCTATGAAGAAAATCAGGAGCAATTAGAGTTTGCAATTGGCTCTGTTGTAAGTAGAGACAGTAATAAACTTGTACCAATATTAGTTGAGACAGACGCGGAAGCAAAAGTGAAAATTCGTAAAGGTCAGCAGAAATATAAAGAGGCGTTAGCTCCATTATGGAATCATCAATGTGCATTATGTGGTATTGATTTACCTGCAATGCTTAGAGCAAGTCATTCAAAGCCGTGGAAGGATAGCACAAATGAAGAAAGATTAGATGCTTTTAATGGTTTGTTGCTATGTTGTAATCACGATGCATTATATGACAAAGGCTATATTGCATTCGATGGTACAGGCAAGATACATATCTCTGAACGAATTGATAAATTAGATTATGTAAAGTATGGTATTCATCCAAAAATGCGGGTGAATCGTTATGAAGAAAATAAGAAGTATTTTAAGTGGCATAAGAAAAACGTGTTTATATAGAGAAATTGACAAAGAGAAGCAAGATTTATATGCTTCACTCTCCGTATGTTATTAGACTGGTTGGTGAGCGTACTGTACGATATTACATCTAAGCCAACAGCAACAATTGAGAGGGAATAGTAAAAAGAGCTTAGAATCCTTTACTTAAAAGGATTCTAAGCTCTTTTTTCTTTTAAAACAAACAACTTGCAAACAATCCCGTTACCTAGTAATACCATGGAGGAAAATGAGGAATGACGCCTACACAATACAAACATCATCTTCTTCAAGTTGCCTAGAGCTTTTTTAAAAATGTCCTTTACAAAGGGTACACTTTACTTTTGTACATCACTTCCAAAGTTTCTTTATATAGGCTCTTCATTGCTCAAGAAGAAGGGGGGGAAGGAAACAGAATTAAGAACTTGGATCAGCATGGTATTTTTACTGTTAATAACAAAGACTTTTATTTACTTGCACCTAAAGAAAAAAACTTAAATATCTGCTCAAACTGATTAGTGATTGTAGAGAGAACAGTCGCATCATAAAACAGTAGTACCTAATGCACTTCGTAATAACGTGATTTGCATTTTGTTAGAATAATATTTTTTATCGAAAATGTATAGATAATAATCTATAATTAATTAGGTATAAATAGTACAAAAGGAGAAATAAGTAAATGAAGAAAATGGGGATGTACATTGGTATAACGGTATTAGGTATAATAGCCGTTTTCGTAGGTAATTTACTTTTTACTGAATACCAATCGTACAAGTATGAAAAGAAAATAGAAAAATTAGAAATGGAAGAAGCAAAGGAATTTGCATTGGAGAATATTAAGGTTGATAAACCTATTATTATGGAAAATGAAGATAAATGGGAACTTGTAGTTACGAATAAGGGAAATCGAAATATTTTTGGTTCCTTCTATGTTGAGATGTATGATGAAAATGGTAAAAAGATTTTGAGAGAATTTGTACCGATTATTTCAGGACAACTAAGCCCTTATGGAGAATTTATTTATAAGGGTGATATTGATAAAGAATATAAAAACAAGGTTTATAATTATAAAATTTTAGATGCCCAATTAAGTTCTGTTAAAGAATATACATCTTATTAAATAAACTTCTTAATTAATATAGATCTATATATGGTTATTCTTAGGGATTTTTTTGTAGCACATTACAATTGAGTGGTAAGTGGAAACTGTTTATCTTAGTTAAAAGTGTAGGAGGAATTAGATGAGATGATAGGGTTAACAGTAGTGACAGGAATGGTAGAAGCAGCAATTGGTTCTTTCATTGAAAGAAAGGTTATAGAGGAACCACTCGGGAAAGTTTGTGATAATGCATTAAATAAATATTTAAATAAAAATGAAGAAGAAAAAAGGTATTTAAATAATGATTTAGAAAAAGGAATCAATAGGGCTTTTTTTAAGGCTTTAAAGAGAGTAAACATAGAAGTTATTACAATAACTGAAATAGAAGCAACACAAGAAGAGTGGCTTATAAATCGTTTAAAAGTATTTAATAAAGAGATTGATAAAAAATTAGATAGTATTGAAAAATCACTAGATTCAACATTAGATTTAGAAATAGTATTTCATGACTTATCTAGAATGATTAACCCTAACGGAACTTCTAATAAAGAAGATGTTGAAAAGGAGTTAATAGAAATAGCCTTATCTTATGATATTCCTTCAGAAATATACATAAATAAAATTAAAAGTAACATATATACATATACAAAAAGTGAATTTATTGTTGAAATCAAACTTACTGAAGAGATTTATAAAATGTTTACAGCTCAATTATTAAGTGATACTAATGAAAAGGTAAACCAATTAGTTAAAAATAGCGTAAATCAAAACGAAATTTTAAATGAAATAAAGGATCAACAAAAAAGGATATTTGAAGAAGTTGAATTTCGGTCTGATAATAATGCATTAATGTCAGTGCAAAATGTTGAAGAGAAAGCAGAAGAGTTAATTATCAGAATTAAAAACGAAAAGGAATTAATAACAAGTGATACAGAGCTTTTCTTATTAGTAGATAAAGCGAATGATATTTTAAGAGAAGGCAAATTGCCTTTATATTTAATAGAATTTGAAATGATACCGTTTTTAAGTGAAAAGGTAGGAGAACTAAAGGATAAGTTAACTAATACAGTGAATGAAGATGAACTACTAAGTATTAAAAGGGATTTTAGAGATTTTAAGTCAATTTTAGAAAGAAAAGAGCGTCAAGCTAGGAATATTTCAAATATGCTAAAAGTTTTATATGCTAAAGATTCTCTTTATTCGTATGTTAATTATATGAGAGGGGATTTCTTGATAAACTGTATAAAAAAAATTATTGAAATAGGGTTAGACATTGACGGTAATACAGATAATTATAATGGTATTAAAATTGAAGCTTATGCATCTCAAGATTTACCTTCATTTAAATTTAGATTATCAGAAGAGGAAGGAGAGAAGTTGTTTAAAAATGAGAATGACTATATGCTATTAAGAATGCAAGGTTATTATTTTTTATTAGATTTACCAATAAATGTAATAATCGAGAAAGCTATTCCTTCCTACTTACAGACTTATACCATTTTAATAGATAGGTTTCCAGAATTAGAGAGTGATTCAAAATTTAACAATTTATTTAATTGGTATATAGGATTGGCTTAACATAATAGAAGAAGCGGTTTTAGAAAATAATCTTGCCGCTTCTTTTTATATGACTGAAGTTGTTATTCCTTAAAAAATGTACTAAGTTACACTTAAATGTTAAGAGTGGTGCTGTCTCCCTTTAGAAGATTATACACGGAATTGAGCTGCCAAATCCCTTAACTCTTCTGTCAAGTTTGCAAGTACATAGGCAGATGATGAAATTTCCTCCGTTGAACCCTGTAGCTCATCCGAGAATTTACGATAAGCTATAGGGTTCCTTTATTTAACGAGAGATTCTTTGCTATATTTAATTACTCTGTAATCAGTATCGCCGCTGGGGTGTTAAGCGAGCCAGCTGTAGAAGTATAGACTGAATGTGTAACACTAGTTCCTTTAGGGACAGTAAATGTAGCAATCCGAACACCTTGGGTATTGGAAGGCAGTGTAGGAACACCGTGAGTTGTACCGTTGTTCCAACGTACAGCACCGCCGTATGGACCTCCACGACCTGTCAAATATACCTTTAATGTCTTATCGGTTTGAGTTGGGTTTTTGAAAGTGATATTCGCCTTGTAAATAACACCATAATGCCCCTTATTAGTTGCTACAGCATCGCCAGGCGAATAGCTAGTTTCTTTAGTCATTAGGTTATCATTACCTCCATTATTTATGGAGAAACTTTTATTGCCGTCTCCGACAGTATATAGAGCAGCATCGCCACCTGAAGTACCAAAGCCGTCGATATTGGAAAAGTTCCAAGAACCACGCGGATGAGTCCCAATTGGTGAAACAACTGCATTTTGATTACTACGAAGATCGGCAGTAGTACTTTTAGCAGCTACTGTTCGGACTTTATAAGACATTGCAGAACTAGACGATAAAGTAAACTCAATAATTCCACCTACCAAATAACCATTTGG
>Ga0055536_1002221_pt1 | contig 11047 bp, 8 predicted proteins | sample AraplaCvi_mLB_r2_FD_55037 | JGI IMG/M metagenome (GOLD analysis project Ga0055536, IMG submission 55037) | Arabidopsis root microbial communities from North Carolina, USA - plate scrape MF_Cvi_mLB_r2 | ecosystem: Host-associated > Plants > Roots > Endosphere | place: USA: North Carolina...
GCGAGCGAAGACGCGCGCCGGCGGCGCGTTGCACGTTGAAGGCAACGCTGGTCAGGATCGGTTGATGGGGCGGTGGGCTCTACAGCGCCGCGCGTCTTATGAGACGTGCAAAGGTCGCTGTAGCACTTTGACTTGCTGCATGTTTTTATCCTGAAATCGGCTACGACAGTAGCGACCGCGTGCGATCGTCAGGGCACAGGCACATGTCGTTCAATGAATGGCGTGACCATCGAAGTGCCTCAGCGTCTCCGGGAGATGTTTGAGCTTCTCCGGATTGCGCGTGACATAGATGGCGGTGATCCGGTCCTGTTCGATCTCAAGGGCGGTTGTCTGCAGGATCTCGCCGTCTTCGATGGTGATGAAACCGGGTAGCCCGTTGATGAAGTCGTAGCGCACGAGCCGCGACATCGTCTCTGCAAAGATCAGAGCCAGCGACGCGTGGAGTTTCATGACCTTGTCGAAGCCCACGATTGGCCGTCTCGGCGCCACTGTCTTGCCGCCGCCGTCGGCATAGACGATCGCCTCCGTTGCGAGCAGCGACCGAAGCTGCTGCATGTCGCCGCTACGCGAAGCCGCGAAGAAAGCGCAGGCGATTTCGAGGCCCTGTTCCCGGGGCATGACAAAGCGGCGACGAGCGCTGCGGATATTGACGCGGGCGCGGCTGGCAAGTTGACGGCAGGTCGCCGGTTTGCGGCTGAGCGTCTCGCCGATTTCATCGAAGCTGACGCCGAAGACATCGTGCAATAGAAACGCGGCCCGTTCGAGCGGCGACAGGCGCTCCAGCGCCATCATCAGTGGCAAGGTGATGTCGTCGAGGTCGTCGTTTTCCTCGACGACCGGTTCCGGCAGCCATGGTCCGACATAGGTCTCGCGTCGGTGCCGCGCCGACTTCAACTGATCGAGGCAAAGTCGCGTCACGATGCGGCGCAGGAAGGCTGACGAATCCTTGACGGCGGTGCGGTCGGCGTCGAGCCAGCGCAGGAATGCCTCCTGGACGACATCCTCGGCTTCGCTGACCGAACCCAGCATCCGATAGGCGATGCGGATCAGTCGGGGACGCAGCGGCTCGAAGGTCGTTCTGACGTCTTCGTCGGTCATCACGCCCCCCATCGCCGTTCGGGGCAATCGGCTATGGCATGGCCGGCAGGCACGAGGAGCCATGATGGCATTGCCGCTGGAGTAACGGCAAGCAGGTCCAGCCTCGGTGTCATGTTCGTCTCCTTCTTCTCGGGCACTCGAGAAGATAGGACGAGATAGCGTCGGCGAACGTGACATGCCGCAGACATTGCGGCTGTCGAATGCGAGGAAAAAGTGCCGCCTAGAGCATCCCGCTTTCAAGTGGAATCACTGAAAGCGGATAAGATGCTCTAGAATCAAAGTGCTAGAGCGCCGTGCGTTCGTCTGAACGCACGGCGCTCTGGTGCACGCGATCCTTATCGGTCGCTGACCTCCCAGCGCGGGTTGATCCACGGCTCCTGGTTGGAGCGCGCCAGCGGCTGCTTGCCGAGAATGTGGTCGGCTGCCTTCTCGCCGGTCATGATCGACGGGCTGTTGAGGTTGCCGTAGGTCACATGCGGGAAGATCGAGCTGTCGGCGACGCGCAGGCCATCGACGCCGATGACGCGGGTTTCCGGATCGACAACCGCCATCGGATCGTCCTTGGCGCCCATCTTGCAGGTGCCGCAAGGGTGATAGGCGCTTTCCAGGTGCTCGCGCAGAAATTCGTCGATCTGCTCGTCCGACTGCACCTTCTCGCCCGGCTGGATCTCCGGACCGCGATAGTGGTCGAAAGCCTTCTGGCCGAAGATCTCGCGGGTGAGGCGCACGCAGTGGCGGAACTTCTCCCAGTCCTCCGGGTGGCTCATATAATTGAAGCGGATGACAGGATCGGCCATCGGATCGGAGGAGCGCAGCGTGACGTTGCCGCGCGACTTGGAAAGATTGTAGCCGACATGCACCTGGAAGCCGTGCGTGTTGGCGGCCGCCTTGCCGTCGTAGCTGATCGCCACCGGCAGGAAGTGGTACTGGATATCCGGCTGCTTGACGCCGGGTGCGGAGCGCAGGAAGGCGCAGGCCTCGAACTGGTTGGAGATGCCGAGGCCCTTCTTGAAGAACAGCCATTGCGCGCCGGCAACGCCCTGCCAGAACCACGGCAGCCAGGAATAGAGCGACACCGGCTTGGTCGAAATCTGCTGGAAATAGAACTCCATGTGGTCCTGCAGGTTCTGGCCGACGCCGGGCCGGTCGACCTTCACCTCGATACCCATGTCCTTGAGGTGCTGTGCTGGACCAATGCCCGAGAGCATCAGCAGTTTCGGCGAATTGAACGACGAGGCCGAGACGATCACCTCACGGTTCGCCTTGACGATCTCGATCTTGCCGCCGCGCTCGATCTCGACCCCGGTCGCCCGGCCGTTCTCGATGATGATCCGGCGGGCGAAGCAGCGCACGAGCGAGACGTTTTGCCGTTTCATTGCCGGCTTCAGGTAGGCGTTCGCCGCCGACCAGCGCCGTCCCTGCCAGACGGTCTGCTCCATCAGCCCGAAGCCTTCCTGCTTCGAGCCGTTGTAATCGTCGGTGAGTTCGAAGCCGGCCTGTTGGCCCGCTTCGATGAAGGCGTGGAACAGCGGGTTGTGGACCGGGCCGCGCTTGACGTGCAGCGGCCCGTCGGTGCCGCGCCAGCCCGCTTCGCCGCCATGCGAATTTTCCATGCGCTTGAAATAGGGAAGCACGTCCGCATAGGCCCAGCCGCGTGCGCCGAGCTCGTCCCAGCGGTTGTAGTCTTCCGCATGGCCGCGCACATAGACGAGACCGTTGATCGAGGAGGAGCCGCCGATCACCTTGCCCCGCGGCGCGGTGATGCGCCGGTTGTTGAGATTCGGTTCCGGTTCGGAGAGATAGCCCCAGTTGTAGCGCTTCATGCTCATCGGCCAGGCAAGGGCCGCCGGCATCTGGATGAAGGGGCCGATATCCGAGCCGCCATATTCCAGCACCAGCACCGTGTTCTTGCCGTCTTCGGACAAGCGGTAGGCGAGCGCCGAACCGGCGGAGCCGGAGCCGATGATGATGTAATCTGCCTGCATAAGCGTGGTCTTTCTTCTAGCGTCTCGCGTTCGACCTATCTGGCGCTTTCACCCCTCATTCCTGTGCGTGTCACAGGAATCCAGCCAAGCGACGTCTGTCGCTTGAAGACTCTTGTGCGCCACAGACGTGGCGCTGCTGGATCCCCGGAACTCGCTTCGCTCGCCCGAGGATGAGGGAGGTGGAGCCGCCTCTCGATGGAGGCCCCAATTCTCAATACGGCGCCTGTACCGGCCCCATGCCGACATAGACGGTCTTCAATTCGCTGTAGTGGTTGAGCGCGGCGACCGAATTCTCGCGGCCGAAGCCGGACTGCTTCGAGCCGCCGAACGGGATCTCCACCGGGCAAAGGTTGTAGGTGTTGATCCACAGCGTCCCGGCCTCGAGCTGATCGACGACGCGGTGCGCGCGGGTGATGTCGGCGGTGAAGACGCCGGCCGAAAGGCCGAATTCGGTCGCATTGGCCCGCGCGATCACCTCGGCCTCGTCGTCGAAATCGAGCACGCACATGACCGGCCCGAAGATCTCTTCGCGGGCGATCGTCATGTCGTCGGTGACGTCGGCAAAAACCGTCGGCTGGATGTAGGTGCCTTCTGCGTTGACGGCATTCGGAATGCCGCCGCCGGTCAGGAGCCGTGCGCCCTCCGCCTTGCCCTTCTCGATATAGGAAAAGACCTTGTCGCGCTGCGGCATCGATACCATTGGGCCGAGCTGCGTCGCCTCGTCCATCGGATCGCCGATGACGATCGCCTCGGTGCGGGCCTTCAGTCGCGTCAGGAACTGCTCCTTGATGCCCTTCTGCACGAAGACGCGGGTGCCGTTGGAGCAGACCTGGCCGGTCGAATAGAAGTTGCCGAGCATGGCGCCGCCGATGGCGCTTTCGAGGTCGGCATCGTCGAAGACGATCAGCGGCGACTTGCCGCCGAGCTCCATGGTGACGTGCTTGAGTTCGGCTGCGGCCGCACCGGCTACCTTCTTGCCTGTCGGCACGGAGCCGGTCAGCGACACCTTGGCGACGTCAGGATGGTTGACGAGCAACGGACCGGTGGTGCGATCCCCCTGGATGACGTTGTAGAGGCCCTTCGGCAGGCCGGCCTCGACCAGGATCTCGGCGATCTTCAGCGCGCCGAGCGGCGTGTTCTCCGACGGCTTGAAGACCATGGCATTGCCGGCGGCAAGCGCCGGCGCACCCTTCCAGCAGGCGATCTGCTGCGGATAGTTCCAGGCGCCGATACCNACGCAGACGCCGAGCGGCACGCGCTTGGTATAGGCAAAATCGCCGCCGAGCGGGATGTAGTCGCCGTTGAGCGCCGTGGCGATGACGCCACCGAAGAATTCGAAACTGTCGGCACCGGACGTCGGATCGGCGACGATCGTCTCTTGGATCGGCTTGCCGGTATCGAGCGTCTCGAGCTCCGAGAGCTCGCGGTTGCGCTCGCGCATGATCTCGGCAGCGCGCTTCAAAATACGGCCACGGGCCGTCGGGCTCATCGCCGCCCATTCCGGTTGAGCGCGCTTGGCGGCTGCAATCGCCTTTTCGACGATCGCCGGCGTTGCCGCATGCAGCCGGGCGATCACTTCGCCGGTCGCCGGATAGATGCTCTCGATGACGGTGCCTTCGATGTCCTCGACATATTCGCCGTCGATGAAGTGCGAGGCTTGCGGTTGGGCTTTCATGTCATTCTCCCCGCGGATAGCGTTTGGATTCCTCGAGATTGTCGAGGTTCATATGGTTGCGCATGTAGCGCTCGGATGCTTTCTGCAGCGGCTGGTGATCCCAGGGGTAGTAGGCACCGTTGCGGAGCGCCTCGTAGACCACCCAGCGCCGCGCCTGGCTTTCGCGCACGGCCGCGTCGAAAGCCTCCATGTCCCAATGGGCGGCGCACATCTCGCGGAAGGCCTGCAGCGTTGCCGCCTGCACCTGCGTTTCCGGATGGGCCGCCAGATTCTTCAGTTCCAGCGGGTCGGCGTCGAGATCGTAGAGCTGATCCGGATCGAGCGCGCAGTGGATGTATTTCCACTTGCCCTCGCGGATGGCGACGAGCGGGGCGTAAGAAGCTTCCGCTGCATATTCCATCAGCACCGGCTCGCTGCGCTCCTCACCTTTGATCATGGGCACGAGACTCATGCCGTCGGTCCACGGCTTCACCTCGTCCATCGAAATACCGGCGAGATCGGCAAGCGTCGGCGTCACGTCGAGATTGGAGGTCGGGGCCAAGTGCAGACCCGGCGTCACACCGGGGCCTGCGACCATCAGCGGCACGCGGGCTGAACCTTCGAAGAAATTCATCTTGAACCACAGGCCGCGCTCGCCGAGCATGTCGCCGTGATCCGAGCAGAAAAGGATCAGCGTGTCGTCGAGCATGCGGGTGCGCGTCAGCGTGTCGATGAGCTCTCCGACCTTCTCGTCGAGATAGGAGATATTGGCGAAGTAGGCCTGGCGCGACCGGCGGATATTGTCTTCCGTCAGGTCGAAATTGACATAGTCGCAGGAATGCATGATGCGCTTGGAATGCGGGTCCTGCTGGTCCTCCGCCAGCATGCCGATCTCGGGCAGCAGATGCTCGCAATCCTCGTAGAGATCCCAGAATTTCTTGCGCGCCACATAGGGGTCGTGCGGGTGGGTGAAGGAGACGGTCAGGCACCAGGGACGGCGTGTCGCGTCGTCGTTTTCGCGCGAGAGCTGATAGAGCTTCTGATTGGCGAGGAAGGCGACCTCGTCGTCATATTCCATCTGGTTGGTGATCTCGGCGACGCCGGCGCCCGTGACAGAGCCGAGATTGTGGTACCACCAGTCGATGCGCTCGCCGGGCTTGCGATAATCGGGCGTCCAGCCGAAATCGGCCGGGTAGATGTCGGTCGTCAGCCGCTCCTCGAAGCCGTGCAGCTGGTCCGGCCCGACGAAATGCATCTTGCCCGACAGAGCCGTGTAGTAGCCGGCGCGGCGCAGATGATGCGCATAGGTCGGGATCGAGGACTGGTACTCGGCAGCGTTATCGTAGACGCGGGTGCGGCTCGGCAATTGCCCGGCCATGAACGAGGCGCGGGCAGGGGCGCAGAGCGGCGACGAGGTGTAGTTGTTGCGGAAGCGGGCCGAGCGCGCGGCGAGCGCTTTCAGGTTCGGCGCATGCAGGAACGCGGCCGGTCCGTCCGGAAAGAGCTTTCCGTTCAGCTGGTCGACCATGATGATCAGGATGTTCGGTCTTGCGGTCATGCGGCCGTTCCCTGGTATTTGAGACGATCGATGTGCGAGGTGACGTAGTCTTCGGTGAGCGCGATCGANGCTTCGATGCTGATCGGCGCGGAGCGCAGACTCTGGCGGATATAAAGCCCGTCGATCATCGCAGCAGCGCCTTCNGCGATGCGTTCCGCGTCATCGTCGGCACAAAGGGCCTTGAGGCTCGCCATGAGGTTGGAGCGCAGGCGCCGGGCATAGACGACGAGCAGCCGCCGCACCTCCTCAGACCGTTGCGCCTCCGAATAGAAGGCGAGCCATGCGGCAATCGTATCTGGGGCGAACTGGCTTGCCTGGAAGGAGACGCGGATCAAGGCGCTCAGCCTTTCGCGTGGGCCTGCCACCGTGCGAAGCGCCGTCACCGTGTCGTCGCGCAACTGCCGTAGAAGGCTTCGGATCGTTTCGATCAGCAATTGTTCCTTGCTGCCGAAATAGTGGTGGGCAAGGGCAGGGGAGACGCCGGCGTGGCGGGCGATCTCGGACATGGTGACGGTCAGCGTGCCCTGGTCGCCGATCACGCGAAGTGCTGCGTCCACCAGCGCCTTGCGGCGCACTGGCTCCATTCCGACCTTCGGCATCCGTCTCTCCCTTGACGGAGGTCAGTTTATTTTTGATTGACTCATCAATCAATAAAAATCTTCGGTGTTTTTGCTTCCCTTTTTCGAAGAAATCCGGCTCAATCCTCCCGGTAGCGATCCCGCGATCTGAAGGACTGGAGGTTGAAATGACCCATGCATTCGATCACGCCGACAAGACGGCGGTTGCCCGCAAATGGGGGTGGTTCGTAGCACTCGGCGTGCTGCTCATCATGTGCGGTGGCCTTGCCTTCGGCAATCTGCTGATGGCCACGGTCGCTTCGGTCTATTATGTCGGGATCATCATGCTGGTCGGCGGGCTTTTCAATCTCGCCCACGCCTTCCAGGTCAAGGGCTGGGACAGCGTACTTTACTGGGGGCTCAGCGGCGCCTGTTATACGATCGCCGGCCTGTTTGCCTTCATCAATCCCTTGCTTGCCTCGTCCTTCCTGACCTTCGTGATGGCGATCGCCCTCATCGTCGCCGGCTGCTTCCGCATCTGGGTCGGTCTCAAGCTCAGGCCAGTACAAGGCTGGGGATGGGTGGCACTCGGCGGTCTGGTCACGCTTGCCGCCGGCCTCATCATCGCCGCCGGCTGGCCGGTCAACAGTCTCTGGATCCTCGGCCTTTTCCTCGCCGTCGACCTGGTGATGCAGGGCCTGTCGCTGATCGCCTTCGGCGTGCTGGCGAAGGGATAACCGCCCCCTTCCTGTGGGGTTCCGAGCTGGGTGCCCGGCCGTACGAAAGCGGCCGTTATCGGCGCCCGGGCAACCGCAGCAATCGCTCATGAAACTACTGATTTCATTAGAATGTTTGCAGTAGATCAAGGGCGGTAGCGACTGTCATATAGCTTTCATCAAAGCTTCATAATGGGGAAAGACTTCGTTGATAGTTGGCGGCCATGCTGCCGGCGTCCGATCGTCCGTTCCCCTGTCTCTGGAGCCCGGCATGTCCGCCGCCCCCGCCGAAATCCTCTCGTTGCGCCGGTTCGGCGACGACCAGATCGTCACGCTCGCCAAGCTGGTGATCGAGAGTGCCTTCCAGCCGATCGCCGAAGCGGCGACCGGCACCGTCTTCGGTTACGAATCGCTGATGCGCGGCTTCCAGAAACTGGGCTTTGCCTCGCCGCTGGAACTGCTCGACAAGGCGGAAGAAGCCGGGCAATTGCTGGCGCTGGAGCACATGATCAACAGCCGCGCCGTCGCCGGCTTCGCGACGCTGCCCGATCATTCCGCCCGCACCCTGTTTCTGAATTTCGACTCGCGCCTCGTCGGCGGCGAGGGCGACATCGTCGAGCGCCTCGTCAACCATCTGAAGCGCGCCGGTATCGCCCCTTCGTCGCTCTGCTTCGAGCTTTCCGAGCGTTTCGACAGCGGCAAGATGCCGGACTTCTCCGCGCTCGTGCGCGATCTCCGGCTCGCCGGCTTCAAGCTCGCCATTGACGATTTCGGGGCTGGCTTCAACGGGCTGAAGCTGCTCTGCGACCAGCCGGTCGATTACGTGAAGATCGACAGGCACTTCATCTCCGGCATCGAGGCTGACGCCCGCAAGCGCCACCTCGTGCGCCACACCGTCAACACCGCGCATGTGCTTGGTACGCGGGTCATCGCCGAGGGCGTCGAGACGGAGGCGGAGTTCCTCACCTGCCGCGACCTCGGCTGCGATCTCGTGCAGGGCTATTACGTCGCCCGGCCGACCACCCATCTCAGCGAGCTTCTGCCCGCCTATCCGCATCTCGATCAGAGCGTCAGCGTGAGGCGACCCTCGTCCTCGCTCGACAGTATCCTGATCCGCAAGCAGATCGAGCAACTGCCGACGGTGCGCGAAAGCGATGAACTCGATTCCGTCTTCGATCTCTTCCGGCGAAACCCGCGCCAGGGCTTCTTCCCGGTTCTGAACGCCAATGGCGAGCCGCGCGGCATTCTGCATGAGTATCACGTCAAGGAGCTGATCTATCACCCCTTCGGCCGTGATCTCNTNAAGAACCGGATCTACCAGCGGCGGATCTCGCATTTCGTCAGCCCGGCNCCGATCGCCGATCTCGATACGCCCGCGGATGAAATGCTGAAGATCTTNGCCGGCATGGACGGCAGCGATTGCCTGATCCTNACGGAGAACATGCGTTACGCCGGTACGCTTTCGGCCTCGTCGCTTCTGAAGATCATCAACGAAAAGCAGCTCAAGATGGCGCAGGAGCAGAACCCGCTGACGGGCCTNCCCGGCAACCGCGCCATCCGCGANTACGTCCAGGACGCGATCCTCGACGGCGATCAGNCCCGCTATTTCTGCTATTGCGACTTCGACGACTTCAAGCCGTTCAACGACACCTACGGCTTCCAGAAGGGCGATCTCGCGATCACGCTGTTTGCCGCACTCCTGCGCCGNCACTTCATCGGCGAGGAGAAGTTNCTCGGCCATGTCGGNGGAGATGATTTCTTCGTCGGCATCAGCGGCTGTTCGGTCGAGGAGNTGGAGGCGGTGCTGAACCGCCTGCTGGACGATTTCCGCTCCGACGTGCGCCAGCTCTACTCGGCGGAGCACCAGGCCGAGGGCCGCATCAGCGGCCATGGTCGCGACGGTGCGCCGAAGGAGTTCCCGCTGATGCGCTGCTCGATCGCCGTCCTCGGCCTGCCGGAGGGCTTCGTCTTTTCCGATGCCCAGGCCGTCAGCGCCCGCATTGCCGAAATCAAATCCCGCGCCAAGGCCAGCAAAGCAGGTCTTGTCATGGACGCACTCGGCGGCTGATTTCCCGTCTTCGGGATCGCTTAGGTCGCGGGTATGCGATGGGCGAGATAGTCGCGCATCTGGGAAAGCGCGGTGTCGCGCGTCAGCCCTTCCGATTGCAATCCGAGCCTAAGCCAAAGGCCGTCGATCAATGAAGTGATGCCGAGCGCCACGGCCTCGCAGTCTTCTGCCGGCAACAGGTCCACGAGCGCGGAAAGCAGGTTCGAGCGCATGCGCGCGTGGATCACCTTCTGGATGCGGGCAAGCTGCGGCTCGCGCGGAACTTCGGCACAAAGGGAAAGCCAGGCATGGCAAACCGAAGGCTGGAAGAAGCGCTCCTCGAAGTTCGCCTCAATGATCGCCTCAAGCCGCTCGCGCGGCGTGCGTGCACGGTTCAGCCGAACCACCACCGCTTCCTTGAGCGCGGCGTTCGCCTCGCGCATGGCATGTTCGAAAAGCTCCTGTTTGTTGGCGAAATAATGCAGCACGATGCCCTTGGAGGCGCCGGCGTGTGTCGCGACCTTCTCCAGCGTCGCGCCGGCCATGCCCTCTTTCTGCAGCACCTCNAAGGCCGCGCGGCGCAGCTCGCGCCGCCTGATCTCGCTTATCCTCGTCAGTCGCATCAGCCGCCTCCAAACGATTCCCACATTGACAAACTTTCCGGAAAGATCAAATGTTGACCCATGGGACAATTATTAGTCCGAATGGACAAACTGGAGGATGCGATGCCGAAGCTGAAACTGTTGATGTCCACCATTGCCGTTGTCGCCGCCGCCTCGCCGGTCTTGGCCGGCGAGGCGCAATCCTGTCGGCAAGTCCGGCTGGCCGAGCCCGGTTGGAACGACCTGGCGTTCACCACGGGCGTCGGGCTGACCGTGTTGAAGGCGCTGGGTTATGAACCGGAGAGCAAGCTGCTCGGCATTGACGTCATCTACACCAGCCTGCGCAGCGGTGATCTCGACGTCTTCCTCGGCTATTGGGACCCGGCGATGGTCTCCTATTACCAGCCCTACAAGGACGACGGTTCGGTCGAAACCGTCCGCGTCAACCTCAAGGGGGCGAAGTACACCTTCGCCGTGCCCGACTATGTCTGGGAGGCGGGTGTCAGGGATTTTTCCGACCTGAAGACCTTTGCCGACAAGTTCNAGAAGAAGATGTACGGCATCGAGCCCGGCTCCAACCAGTTGATGCTGGATGCCGTCAAGGATCAGGGCCTCGGGCTCGATGGCTGGGAAGTGGTGGAATCAAGCGAGCAGGGGATGTTGGCGGAGGTCACGCGCCGGGTGCGCGACAAGTCGTCCATCGTCTTTCAGGGCTGGGCGCCGCATCCGATGAACACGGCCCTATCGATCAAGTATCTGACTGGCGGCGACAAGTTCTATGGACCGGACTTTGGCGCGGCGACCGTTTCGACCCAGGTGCGCAAGGGCTA
>Ga0055536_1002242_pt1 | contig 10996 bp, 10 predicted proteins | sample AraplaCvi_mLB_r2_FD_55037 | JGI IMG/M metagenome (GOLD analysis project Ga0055536, IMG submission 55037) | Arabidopsis root microbial communities from North Carolina, USA - plate scrape MF_Cvi_mLB_r2 | ecosystem: Host-associated > Plants > Roots > Endosphere | place: USA: North Carolina...
CTGTCTTTCATTACCACCTTGTTTTGGGCAGAGCCTTCTGCCGCGGAAGTGGCGCGTGGGCTGGTGGCCCCACAGGTACCCGAAGGCTCGCTGGGGCTGATAATCGCATTTACAGCCTCTTGCTTTTCCATTGTCGGCGCATTGTACCAGTCATACCTGGTCCAGGAGCGGATCCGCATTAATCCGGCCGTCAGGCAGGGCAGAAACGACAGCAATACGGGCATTATCCTGCTCGGGGTAATGTGCCTGATCGTGATAGTATGTGCTGCGGCGATCCTCAAACCCAAAGGCATCGCCGTCAACTCCGCTTCGGACATGGCCAAAGCCCTTGAACCGCTTTTTGGAAGTAATGCTTCCGCATTTTTTCTGATCGGCCTTTTCGGCGCGGCCTTTTCATCGGTGATCGGTAATGCATCGGTGGGCGGAACGCTGCTGGGCGACGCGCTCGGAATGGGCAGCAATTTCTCTTCCAGGCAGGTGCGGTACCTGGTAGCGCTGGTGATGGTGATCGGTGCATCGGTAGCGATCCGGTTCGGTAAACTGCCGCTCGAGCTGATCGTGTTCGCGCAGAGCGTGACCATTTTCGTGGTACCGTTTATCGGTACAGTCATGTACCTGGTAGGCAACGACGCGCAGATCATGGGCGAGAAAGTCAACAAACCTTTTGTGAAAATTTTCGCGGGGCTGGGACTGCTCATCATTTTTGCGCTGGCGCTGGTCAATGTCAAAGAATTATTTTTCAACAACCCGCTTTTTAAATAAAATGAACGGAATCCAATCTTTTGAGGAACAGTGGCTTAGTCCTTCCGACGCGCTGATCGAAGACATGAAGCGTATCGAAGGCGATATTATGATCCTGGGGGCAGGAGGGAAAATCGGACCGAGCATTGCCCGGCTGACGATGCAGGCCATCGAACGTGCCGGGCTCGACAAGCGCGTAATTGCCGTGTCGCGTTTCAGCGAAGAGGGACTCGCGCAGGAACTGAATGCGGAGGGTATCGAGACGATCGTCGCTAATATTTTGGACGATTCGCAGTTGCAGGACCTGCCGGAGGTTGAGAACGTGCTCTACCTGGCCGGCCAGAAGTTTGGCACTTCCAACAACGAACCCTACACCTGGGCGATGAACACCTACCTGCCGGGACGTGTGGCCGAGAAGTTCCGTAAATCGCGCATTGTGGTGTATTCGACGGGCAATGTGTACCCGTTCACGCCGGTGGGCTCGGGCGGGGCAACCGAGGAAATGCGGACAGACCCGGTGGGGGAATACGGGCAGTCGTGCCTCGGGCGCGAGCGGATGTTCCAGTACTTTTCATCGGTCTACGGCACGCCGATCCTGCTCTACCGGCTGAATTACGCGATCGACTTCAAATATGGCGTACTGCTGGAAGTGGCCAAATCGGTGCTGAACGGCAAGCCGCTGGACGTAACAATGGGGCATGTGAACGTGATCTGGCAGAGCGATGCGAATGAAATGGCGATCCGCTCGCTGCTGCATTGCGAATCGCCTTCGAAAATCCTGAATATTACCGGCCCGGAGACGGTTTCACTGCGCTGGCTGGCAGGGGAGTTTGGACGTATATTCAACATCGAACCGCAGTTTATTGGTGAGGAGCAGCCTACGGCGCTTTTGAGCAATGCGGCGGAATCGTTTCGTTTGTTCGGCTATCCGCGCACGACATTGAAGCAAATGATCGGTATTACGGCGCAATGGCTGCTCGAAGGGGGCAAGACCATCAACAAGCCCACGCATTTCCAGGAACGGAAGGGGCAGTTTTAATCCGGGTAGGAAAGGAGGAAGGGAGTAGTCATGAATGGTTGGGTGTAGTCATGGGTAGTCATGAATGATGAGGGGTGGTGAGTGTTGTTTGTTTAGTTAATGGTTTGATATTTAAGTGGTTATTTGAGTATGTTGAAAGAGGATATTAAAAAGCTGCTGTTTGACGGGACGGTGATCCCTGCGCATCCGCTGGCGCTTACGCGCGGGTTGCAGCTCGACGAACAAAAGCAGCGCGGGCTGACGCGCTATTATATGGCCAGCGGGGCCGGCGGGGTGGCGGTTGGCGTGCATACCACGCAGTTCGAGATCCGCGATCCTGAGGTGAATTTGTTTGAAAAAGTGCTGGCGATAGCGGCCGAGGAAGTCGCCAGGGCGGCATTGGAGCGGCCGTTTATCAAGGTAGCCGGCATTTGCGGCCTGACCGGGCAGGCTTTGAAAGAGGCTGAAATCGCTGTGAAACACGGGTATGACCTTGGGCTGGTGAGCATGGCGGCATTCAAAACGCAGCCTGAATCCGAGATTATCGCGCATGTCAGGAAAGTGGCCGAGGTGATTCCGGTATTTGGATTTTATTTGCAGGCGGCCATCGGCGGGCGGGTTTACAGCTACGGTTTCTGGCAGGAATTGGCCGAAATTCCGAATGTTTACGCCATTAAAGTGGCTGCATTCAACCGCTACCAAACCCTGGATGTCGTTCGGGCGGTGGCGCATTCGGGCCGCCGGGATGAGATTGCGCTCTACACGGGCAATGACGACAATATCGTGGCGGACCTGCTGACGCCCTATCGCTTTGAAATTGACGGGCAAATAATCGAAAAACGTTTTGTGGGCGGACTGCTCGGGCATTGGGCCGTTTGGACGGAAAAGGCCGTGGAATTGCTCGCATCCGTGAAGCAGACGCTCGCCACGGGCTATGCCGACGCCGCTTCGATGCTCGCTACCAACGTAGCCGTGACGGACATGAATGCAGCGATTTTCGACCCCGCCCATGCGTTCCACGGCTGCATTACGGGCGTGCACGAGGTATTGCGCCGCCAGGGGCTGCTGGAAGGTATCTGGACGTTGAACCCCAGCGAGACCTTATCGCCGGGCCAGTCCGAAGAAATTACGCGCGTGATTGCGGCGTACCCGCATTTGGTGGATGATTCTTTTGTGGCACGCTTTCTGGAAAATGAACTAAATGTGATCTGATGGGGAATAAAATTCGGATCTTGGGTCAGGGTAGCGGCCTGATATCGAGTCTGACCATTTGAAACACATTCCCAAACCCATGATTTCCGGAAAACCTGAACATTTCTCACGACGCGAATTTGCCCGCCGGGCGGGTATCCTGGCTGCGGCCGGTATGTTTGCGCCTGAAAATCAATTCCCGAACCCATTTTCGAAGCCAGCCGTGAAGAAAATCACCATCAAGAACGTCAGCTCCAACTTTGAGCGGGAGCCGCTGAATCCCTATCGCTTTAAAGGCAGCGCCATTACCGACAGCTGGCAGGCTGTTGCCATGCTGGAATCCGATTCGGGTATCCGCAAAGTAGGCCTGGGTACGCAGGGCGTACTGTGGTCGGATTCGAAGGTTTTCGCCGCCCATTCCGAAAGTGCCGGTAATGCATTGATGTACGCCATGAGCGAGCACGCTTTGCAGATGATCAAAGGAACGTCGTTCAATGATCCGGTGCAGTTGCTGGACGACATACTACCCGAAGTACTCGCTTACGGCAAGAAAATCACCGGTAATCCGGACCTGCGGAAAACCTTTGCATTGAATGCCCTCGTATGCGTGGACAATGCAGCCTGGCTGCTTTACGCACAGGAGAACGGCATGAAGCAGTTTGATGAAATGGTACCTGCCGCCTACCGGCCCGGCCTTTCCTACCGGCATGAGAAAGTGGCGAGTATCCCTTCGTTTGCCGTCGGTACTTCGCCGGAACGCATCAAGCAGGCGGCCGATGAAGGTTATTTTATATTAAAACTCAAAACCGGCGCAGCGGGAACGCAGCAGGAGATGATCGAGAAGGATATCGCCTTCCTGACTGCCGTGCACAAGGCGATCGGTCACTACGAAACGCCTTATACCCAAAACGGCAAGATCCCTTACTATTTCGATGCGAATGGCCGTTACGAAAAGAAGGAAACGCTGCTCCGCTTTCTGGATCACGCCAAAAAAATCGGTGCATTCGATCAGATTGCCGTGATTGAAGAGCCGTTTGAGGAAAGCAACGAGGCCTTCGTGGGCGACCTGGGCGTACGTGTGGCCGCGGACGAAAGCGCACACACGGTCGAAGACGCCGCACACCGCATCGAGCTCGGGTATTCGGCGATTGCGGTGAAAGCTATTGCCAAAACGCTGAGTATGACGATGAAAATCACCCAGCTGGCTTACGAAAAAAAGGTGCCCTGTTTCTGCGCCGATCTCACGGTGAACCCGATCCTGGTCGACTGGAACAAAAATGTGGCCGCCCGTTTGCAGCCTTTCCCCGGAATGTCGGTAGGCTTGCAGGAAACGAACGGCCATCAATACTATAAAAACTGGGACAAACTCGCGGCTTTCCACCCGATGGCGAATGGAAGCTGGACGAAAACCCAGAAGGGCGTGTATCTCACCGACAAGTCGTTTTACACAGAAAGCGGCGGGATTTTAGCACCTTCGGCACATTACGAAGCGATGTTTGCCGGTTGATAGGTGTGGTAAAGTTCGGCGAGGAAATCGAGTAGTTGCTTTTTATGTGCGAAAGCGGTTTGGTAAACGAGTAAATTGCAATGATTAACCGCGCCGAACATTGTTTGAATGGCTTCTTCATCGTAGGATTCATCGAGGAAATAGGCGCCGCTGCTTTCCAGATATTTATCGAAATCCTGTTTCATTTCGCTGGTCATGCTTGGTGAATACAGGGGACTAATTTGCAACGCGGCAAGTTGTTTTTTGAACCTGGTTTCCGTTTCCGATAGCTCCGAAACATTGATTTCAATTTGTTCCGTCGGATTTGCCAACGTGAAAAAATGGGTTCGTTCCTCCATCTCCTGATAAATGAGATGGAGCTCTTCGTTGATTTTCCTTACTTTCCCAACGTTCGATATTAGAGTTTTTAGCTCCGTGTCTTTTTGTTGCTGACGGGATGTTTGCATAAAAAATTGATAAATACGGGTGTCGTTTTTTGCAACAGTCTCGTGTACGGCAGCAAGTTCCTTACGAAGGTTTGGTAACAGGAAAGCAGCATCATCGGCAGTATATTTAATGCCTTCATAATCAAACGATTTAATCGGATATCGGCCGTCGCTGATTGCTTCGATGGTTTGAATATCTGATTTGATCGTTATTTCAAGATAGGCATTGTCCACCATTTCGTCATTGAATAACTGCGCCGGATTTGTTACAGCGTTAACATCAATTTCTGTTTCCGGAAATGCCGGACTTTTGATATCGTAATACCCGTTAAATATTTCGTTGTACGAGTTCTGCTCGTAACTTGTCAGAAACGCGTCTTGAAATTCCTGGTCCGTTTGAAAAACCATATCCGATGGAAGGCCGGACCCGAAGAACATTTCATGGGTGAATGCGTGTTGAATATCACCCATTTTCCGGAACAACTCATAAGCGCGCCGAGAGTCTTCATTGCGCGTAGCCTGATTGAGTGCCATCAGTTTTTCCACGCGATCCTCCACACTCGGGTGCGACGCCCATTGATCGGTAATAACCAATTTCGATTTATTGTAACGGCTCAGAGATGATTCTACCTGCGGCAGTCCATGCTGGAAAGTGAGATGGTCTTTTTCAGCAAGGAATGTGAGGGCAAATGCATGCTGAGCATAGAAATTTCGAGGTCCGGGCCCCTGACGATGATAGCTGTCCGAAACCATATTATAGGCATAATCTGCAAGCCCGAAACGTTTGAGCGCGCTTGCGAGCGGCGCAGAACCCGCCACGTGCGCGGCCACTTCGTCGGCATGGAATTCCATTTCCCGCGATAAGGAAAAGTAGTTGATATTGATAATGTTATAGGCCTTCCTTAATATCCATTGAATACCTTTTACAACCCATTTGGCCAGAGAGGAGGAAATATTAATGTAGAAGTTCGAATTTCCCCATTTTTCGAGCATGCCGTCGAACGATCCATTATCGTAGAGCATGTTGTAAATAATATAATTGACATGGTAGACATAGCTGCCCACTTTCATACTGCTTTGCGAAAAGTGACCGAATTCATGGGCCAATACGGCTTTAAATTCATTGATTGTAACGGAGTTAACAAGCCCCAGTCCAATTTGGAGGTTCTTTCCGGTAGGAAGGAACATGCTCCAAAAACCGGAATCATAGAAAACGGAGGCGTTCACTTCGGGAGATAGATAAACCTTTTTGGGGAAATCGGTTTGCACTTCCTGAACCACTTCGCGAAGCAATGCAAACAATTCGGGTTGGTCTTTCTCGGTGATTTCTGTAAGCGCCGACCTGTCGACGACATGCTTTTTGAAAATAAATTTGACCAGAAAGAATAAGACAAAAAAACCGACGCAAAGTAATCCGATGGCCAATCCGAATGTAAGCGCCGTAAATTTAATGTAGATAAGTGCGTAACCGCCTAGTGCGCATAAACCGGTGAGCAGCACAGCCCCGCAAATCAGCAAAAAATAGATGATTACGAATTGCGCAATAGCGAATGAAGCGCGAAGGGCATACTTCCGGAACTTTGCGGAAGTTTTGATTTGGTCAACCGGCATTTTAAATGAGATAGGAAGGGTAAATAAAAAACCAATGCCGTTGCGCAGTTAGTGCATTGGCATTGGTTTACAACTTAAATAAAATGCGGGAAATTATCGCCGTCAGATTTGTTTCAAAGCCTTGAAAATTTCGGCGTGCGGCTGTTCGCCTTCGAATGTCCTCACCAGGTTTCCTTTTTTGTCGTAAATGGCAATGTAAGGGAATGAGCGGATCTGGTAATAGCGCTGCACGAGGTAGGACGTACCCTCTGTACCCACTTTGAAATTCGGGTAAGTACCGAGGCTGTATTGGCTCACAAACGGTTTCAGCATGTCCATCGCCTGGAATGTGACCATAACGACCTGCTTGTTGGCAACGACGCTGGAATTTTTCAGCAGATCTTTGGTGAAGCTCTGGCAGTGTTCGCAATCCGGTGAAAAATAGATGAGTACCACCGGCCCGGCCGCAAGCTGCGACGACGTGTACTGCTGGCCATTTACCAGCCTGATTTGAAAAGGGGCTATTTTCTTACTGGTGGCAGCAACCTGTGCATAGCCATTCGACATGCCAACCATCAATAGTAACAAGAATGATAACTTACGGAACATAGCACTGAGATAGTAAAAATGAGTCCGCAAGTTATCAATCTTTGAAATATCAGAGGTCGGATACCCCGCTAACTTTTTCCGAAATATTGCGCAACTGGCGGGTATGCCTTTTCGAATGGCAGAGTACGAATTGCAGCCATTCCCAGCGGGTAAGGTTGGCGATTTGGGGGAATTCGAAATCCGTGCAGGTAAGTGTGAGGTCTTCATTGGCCGCTATCTCGCGGATCGCCGCGCGTTCGCTCTTGAATGCTTCGAGCAATTGCTGCTGGTCGTGCGGGCCCTCCGACGGGATAATGAACTCAGGCGCCTGGTACTTGGCCGTGAAGTCGAGGAATATCGATTCGATGACGGGTACATATTGTGCTACCGGCCGGTCGGTTTGCTCCGTGGAGCCGAGTACTGTCTCCGGAATGCCGGATTCCGACATCAGGATGTGTTCTGTGACTTGGCCGGCTGTCCAGCTGCCTTCGAACGGTACGGTGTTTACCTGTCGGGGAGTTAACGCGGCGAGGATCGCGTAAAAATCCTGCTCGGTTTGGTCGAGGTCGTGCAATAGCTGTTTCCGGTCCACTGTTTCGTTTGATTTCGCTTCTGCGGATGATGAAATGATTGACATAGCTTTTGACGGATTGGTTGTTGATGAGTTAGTTATACTTATCTATTTCTCTAAAATGCCTTTCAGCGTGCCCAGGCTTTCTTCCAGATCGGCGCCTAGCATGCCGTCCATGAGGGTGTTCGTCAGGTTCATGGGATAGGCACTTCTTCCGCTCATTCCCCACGATACCCTGGTTTGCGTGGGTGAAATCGCTTCGGTCGTCATTTCGGTCATGGCAAGTCCTTCGAACGGTCTTTTAAACCGGACTTCGAGGTTGATTTTTTTACCCTCTTCGAGTAATTTGATTTCTTCCTCCCCCTTGCCGACATCGTCCTTTTGGCTATCCCACGCGTATACAAAGCCCACTGTGCCGTCGGTACCCTGGTAATCCTTTTTCATATTCGGGTCCATCATCACCCATTTGTTATAATGCTCCTGGTTTTTGATGAATCTGACATAGTCAAACACTTCCTGGCTGGGTTTGTTGATGGTGATTTCCCGTCTGACGCTGTATTCTTTGCTCACAAAAAGTGCGGCCACCAGGGCGAGTACGATGATGCCTGCAATGACAAAAAGGATTTTCTTGACGATCTTCATTTTGAAAGTGTTTTAGGTTATTAGATTGATAATAAGTTGATTAGGGAATCATGAAAGAGCTGGAATCCGTGCCCCTGTTAAGCGGTAGCGAAAGTTTCGCGCTGCAATTTGTGGTAATAGATATAGGATAGGGCGATCAGCGCGAATCCGATGATAAAAGGTGCCCACATATCGGGGCCGTCGCCGAATGCCATGTGCGAGTAGAACGCGCCGAACAAATCGTAAAAAATACCTGCATAGGCCCACTCCTTGATTCTCGGATAACCCGGAACGAGGATCGCAATGACGCCGAGGATTTTGGCAACGCCCAGGAAGGGTACTATATAAGCCGGATACCCGATGCGTGTTACGTGCGCGACGGCCTCCGGCGCCGAAATGGCATCGTACACAGCGCCAATGCCGATCATGGCGGCCAGCACTCCCGTGACAACCCAGAAGATGATCCTTGTCTTTTTCATGGTTGATGTAGTTTATGCGGTTATAGAATGGATAGGACTTGCGATGCTGCCGGAGTGTTCGGTTTCGGAATAAACATCTTCCAGAACGGCCGCCTCATAGCCGAAGCTTTCCAGCAGCGCTATGACGCTGGTATTGCATACCGTCGCGCCGTCGCAACTGATCCGCAGTACTTTATCGCAATCTTCGAGGTCGAAGCTGGCCCGGTAACCTGTGAATGCAAGGCAAATCAGATCGCTGAGTAACCTCGCCTGGCTTTGCTTCTCTACCGTTGTTTTGAATACCTCTACCATTGTTCCGATCCGTTTTGGAGCCGTTTTGAACCGCCCTGTTTAGCATTATTCCGATGTTACAAACTAAGCGGGTTCGGTCAAGAAAAACAGATGTGATTTGCGACATTGTCAGGGGGGGATTGTGACAAAGGGAATTGACCCCACGTTGCACCGATTGCTAATCCATATCATTCACATGCTCAATGGCGTAGGCTTGGTGCCGTTACTTCGAATACCTTGGCATTCTCTCAGCTATTTGTGGGTATTCATAAACGGAAATTACGAGTCATGACAGACGACAGCGGATTGATCGGGCAGGTGCTGCAAGCCATCGATTACCAGGTATTGGCAGAAAGTACGGCCATGACCTACCGGGACATGTTGAAGGCCATCCATCCCGACAAATGCAGCCATCCTTCTGCACAGGAGGCTACCAACCGGTTGATCGAATTGTTCCGGCATTTTGGCAACGGCACTGCCTTTGCGGACGATTCCGGCAAATTCCTGACCAACAATCACTGGGTACTCTTCCAGGGCGACAAACAGGCCGTGGGGCAGGCCAAGCGGAACCAGGAGGAAGTCGCAGCCGCTGCCCCTGCGCATTTCAGGCGCTACATGCCTTACAGCTGGGATGCCGACGACAGTTTTTTGCTTTCCCAAAGGGCCGTACCGCTGGCGAACCTCACATTACCACAAGAGCATGTGAACTGGGTTGTTTCGCGGTTGCTGGAATTCTGCATGTTGCTGCACAGGCATACGGGCCACGCACACCTGGGCCTGACGCCCGCGCAGGTAATGCTCGTGCCTGAAACACACGGGATTGCCGTAGCCGGTTTTTACCATCTGTCGGCGTTAAACGGCAAAGTGCAGACCATATCGGGCGCCTATCGGCACTGGTATCCCGGGCAACTGCTGAGAGACAAAAAGGCCACCGAAAATGCCGACCTCGAAATGGTGAAACGGATAGGCTCTTATCTCCTCGGTGACCGTTCCGGGCTTGGTACTGCGCTACGTAAAACCCACCATCGTGAATTCGTGGATTTTCTTCTAAGCTCCGACGACGATTCGCTCTTGTGCTACGAAAAATACCGCGAAATGCTCGACCGAAATTTTCCATCTCAATTCATACACTTAAATATTTAAAACAATGGGCTATTCCTCATGGAGTGACGATGCTTACGACAGCGTGAGCCGGGTGCGCAGGACCCAATCGATCGACGACAATTTCACCCAAAACAAGCTGGGCGTGATCCATCCCGACCTCTCCCCCGAGGGTGTCGACGTCCGGGAGTCGCGGGATTCGCATCTGCATCCCGATTCGGTGCCGATCATCGTGGCGCTGGATGTAACCGGTTCGATGGGCTCGATCCCCGAAAACCTGATCAAGAATAAACTGGGCGCATTGATGAACACATTGATAAGCAACGGTATTCTGGATCCGCAAATCATGTTTATGGCAGTTGGGGACCATATTTCCGACGATTATCCTTTGCAGGTAGGCCAGTTCGAATCGGGTACAATGGAGCTGGATGCCTGCCTTTCCCGGATTTTCATCGAGCGGGGAGGAGGCGGGCAGAACCGCGAAAGTTATCCATTGGCATGGTACTTCGCGGCGAGGCATACTTCCATTGATTCCTTTGAGAAAAGGCAGGAGAAGGGCTTCCTTTTTACGATCGGCGACGAGGGCTTCCATGACGTAATGGCGGCCGATTTATTGCAAGCCAAATGCGGGTACCGCGGAAAAGAAAATCTCAATGCGGCGTCACTGTTGAACGAAGCCTGCCGGTCGTATTTCGTTTTTCATATCCATGCCAACGAAGCCAGCTATCACAACGATCATTTTGTGTTTTCACAATGGAAGACGTTGCTCGGCGAGCGTTTCCTGGTGCTCGAAGACCAGAACAACATTGCCGAGCTCATCGCTACCACCGTGGCGCTGGTAAAAGGGGTTAATGCCGATGATGCCATGAGCCGGTTTGATAGCAAAACAAGACA
>Ga0055536_1002262_pt1 | contig 10942 bp, 6 predicted proteins | sample AraplaCvi_mLB_r2_FD_55037 | JGI IMG/M metagenome (GOLD analysis project Ga0055536, IMG submission 55037) | Arabidopsis root microbial communities from North Carolina, USA - plate scrape MF_Cvi_mLB_r2 | ecosystem: Host-associated > Plants > Roots > Endosphere | place: USA: North Carolina...
GGCGTCTCGCCATGATCCGAATAGGTCGGATATATCCAGTAACGGTCGCCGAAGACGCGAATTTCGGGATCGGCGTACCAGCCGGGGACGATCGGATTTTCTGCCGCGGCCATTCCGCCCGTCAGCAGTGNCGTACCGAAAACCAGCGATTTCAACCAGACACGCACCCTGCGCCGCTCCCCGTTTCGTCGATCATCATAATCTTACCCGCTCGCCCGGAAAGAGGTGGGTGGCTCCTTGCGGAGCCACCCAAGTGGGAGAGCTGGGGTATGGGCCCCATCAGAACTTGTACGAAATGCCGACGTAAGCGCGGCGCCCGAAATAATTGCTGCGGACGAAACGGTCCTTGGTGTCGTTCCCAAGATGCTGGCGTTCTTCCGACTTGGTCAGGTTGATGACCGAAGCGGTGAGCATCAGCCCGTCCATCAGCTCGTACGAAGCGTTGATGTCGACCTGTTCATAGGGGTCGGTGTAGATGTTGAGGCCCGAAGAGAGNCCTTCGACGACTTCGCCGCGGCGGTTGTACGACGCNCGCACCAGGAACTTGTCGGTTTCATAGAAGACCGACGCGTTGACCTGCGTCTTTGCACTGCCGACGAGCGCCGACTTGCCGACCGTCTGTCCGTCGAGCGTGATGTCGGCGACCGANGTGTCGTTATAGGTGAANTTCACCTGCGCGCCGAGACCGAAGTCGANCGTGTGCTGGGCGTAGACTTCGACGCCCTGCGATTTGGCGTTCGAGCCGTTGGCGACGGTCGAATAGGGCTGGATCAGCACCTGTTCCCCATTCACTTCGCGCGTCACGTCGAGCACGAGCGGTACGACGAAGTCCGACACGTCCTTGCGGAANANGCCGACGCCGAACACCGAGCCGCGCTTGAAATACCATTCGACGCCAATGTCATATTGCCAGGCCGAGAAGGGCTGNAGGTCGGCGTTGCCGCCGCTGCCCGACCAGCCTTCGAACTCGCCGAACTGGCCGCGGTCGAANGCATATTCCGCCGAACGATAGGTCAGNGAACGCTGTGATCCGAGATCGTTGAACGACGGACGCGCGATGACCTTGGCGACGGCGCCGCGAACGACGATGTCGGGCGTGACTTCATAGACGACGTTCAGGCTGGGCAGCCAGTCGGTGTAGCTTTTCGACTGGTCGACCTGCGTGTTCACGATCACCTCGCGCTCGTCGAGCGGCCGCACCTGGCAGTTGCCGTCGGCGCCGACCGGCACATTCGGATCGAACGGTCCGCCCGGACCATCGACGCAATAATCGTTGAGGAACTGGAGGCGGTCCGACGTCAGACCCGATTGCTTGGTATGTGCGACGCGGAGGCCGATGTTGCCGCGCAGCGGACCAGCCTCGAAGTCGGCCTGCACATAACCCGCGAACACCTTTTCCTTCAGGTCATAGGTGTTGTTCGGCTCGGGCACGCGCACCGACGGGCCGTAGGTGTCGTTGATATAGTCCAGATAGTTGCTGAAATTGATGCCGGGGAACAGATTTGCGTTGAACCCGCCGGCGATGTTGCCGATCGGCTGGTCATAGAAATATTCGGGCCGAGCGACCGCGCCAGCGGGCGTGTCCTGATAGCGGCGCTTGGTCGCCGGATCGGCATACCATTCGTTGCGGCCGGTTTCTCGGTGGATGCTCATTTCGCGCCATTTGCCGCCGACGCGGAACGCGCTCAAAACGCTGTCGAAACGGCGGACGAGATCGAGCTGCGCATAGCGCTGCGCGATCGCGCTGTTGGTGAAACCCGAGCCGGTCGAACCGACGTCGATCTGGGCGATCCCGTTCTTGATATTCTCCTGAAGCTCGGGCGAGAATTCCATGTTGAGATTGCCGCCGGTGAAATCCCACGAGCTCAGGAAGTTGCCGTTCTGCTCCTGACCCGTGACGGTCAGGCGCGGCTTGGCGGCGACGCCGAAGCGCATCGACGGGCCGCCGGTCGCCTTCGTCTTGCCGAATTTCAGCACTGCGTCGAAATTATCCTGGTTCCAGGCGACCTCGGTCTCGAACGTATTCGAAACCTGCTTTTCGCGGCTGTAGGAACCCGCGATCTGCGGCGTTTCCATCGTGCACGGCGGCGTATTGACGAGGCATCCGGTCCCGGCCGCAGGCACCTGGAAATTCGCCGACTGGAAGATCGTGCCGCTTTCGTCGAACGTCGGTCCGGTGAAGAAATTGCCATAACCCCATTCGGGGATCTTCAGCACATTGCTCTGCCAGTTGCTCTTATAGTCGAAGCGGAAATAATTGGCGGTGACGGTCAGATTTTCGATCGGACGCATCTGCGCAGTCGCCTGGATGCCAAGGCGTTTGCGCTGCTGCGAAAAGACTTCCGCATTGACCGACTGGGGCGCCCAATATCCCGAATAATGCTTGCCGTCCTGGCCCGTCACGCCGGTGCCGGGCCAATAGGAAATCGCGTCGTCATTCTCGAACGGATTACCGTTGACGTCGGTCGCGGGGGTGATGATGTCGTTGTTTGCGTCGCGGTCGCTCCACCAACGCCAGGTTTCGGTCGAGCCGCGGAGCTCGCGGTTTGCGCGTTCCTGATATGTCACGCCAACCAGGAAGCCGAGCCGTTCTTCGGGATCTTTCCACGAAATCTGGCCGGCGATCTGCGGGTCAAATTTCTTGGTCGTGTCCGAATAGGTACCCTCTGCGGAGACAAAGCCCGACCAGGCAGGAAGATCGAACGGACGGCGGGTGTTGAGGATGACGGTGCCGCCGACGCCGCCCTCTTCGAGCCGCGCCTCGGCCGACTTGTAGACTTCGGTGCTGGCGATGAAGTTCGACGGCAGCAGGACATAGTTGAACGAGCGCGATGGATCGCCGCTGTCGGCTCCCGCGATGAAATTGCCGTTGAGTAGCGTCAGCGTGAGGTCCGACTGAAGGCCGCGGATGCTGACGCGGCTACCCTCGCCGCCGTCGCGGGTGATGATGACGCCGGGCACCCGCTGCAACGCATCGGCGACATTCTTGTCAGGGAATTTGCCGATGTCCTCGGCGGTGATGACTTCGATCAGCGAGTTCGCTTCGCGCTTCTGCTCGAGGCTCTGCTCGATCGACTTGCGATAACCGGTCACGACGATGGCGTCGCCCGGCGCCTCTGCCGTTTCGTCCGCCGGCGGCTGCGGCGTCGGCGCGGGCGTCGCCTGCGCATGCGCCTGCCCGGCGATGCACAGCGCCGCGAGCGTGCCCGCGCTCAGCATCAGTTCGCGCACAAAACGATCGCGCCGCGCTGCTTTCGCTGAATGGATTTGTCCTGCCTTCATCACATCGACCTCCCTGTTCGAGGGGCTGTTCGCCCCCACTCGTTATTCGGCGCCTTCGGNGTCNCCGAGCAGCGGATCATCGGACCCGTTGAGCCTCTATCAGAATATAAAAAACAATTTGTCAAAATAAATTTTTCGAGCCGGTGGCGAGGCGCGACGAACCGTTACAAACCCGTCACAAATGCGCATTTTTCCGCAGTTTTCCGTGGATATCGACTCGCAGCCAAAGGCAAACGGGCCCGCCATCCCCTCCTCCGGGGACGGCAGGAGCCGTCACGCTTTCTCCCGCTTCCGGTCAGTCCGGAGTCGGGGTGTTCCAAAGCGGCGCGGCGATCTTGGCCAGCGCCTCCGCCGACGCCTTCGGCACCGCGCGATCATAGGTCAAAAGACCGTTGATCTCGTCCTCCACGTCGGTCGTTTGGGTGTATACCGAGGCGCTGAGTCCATTCTCCTTCGCCTGCCGGATCACGCCCTCCATCTTGCGGCGGAAGCGCGCGAGATATTCCTTCTCGTCTCCTGCGACCTGATAGCTCCAATTGCCCTTGCCCGGTTTCCAGATATGTCCCGGCACGGGGAAACCGACCCCGCCATATTCGCCGAGCACGACCGCACGGTCGGCCTGGAGCGGCGGCGTCCTCGGCACATCCTCATAGGTGTGGATGTCGAGCATGTCGGAGTCCTTCGGCGCGACGTCCAGCCAGCCCGAATTGGCGTCGACCAGCCGTGTCGGGTCGATCCCCTTCACAAAGCGCGTCAGGGTCGCCGAATCATATTGCCCCCACCCCTCATTGTTCACGACCCACGTCACGATCGAGGGGAAAGCGCGCAGTTCGCCGATCATCTCGGACAATTGCTTCTGCTGCTCGGCCATCGTCTCCGACGGGAAGATCGCCTGATATTGGCTGGTGCCGGCGAGATATTGATCCTCCCCGCCGCCCGAGGGCATATCCTGCCANATCAGCATGCCGAGCCGGTCGGCGTCGTGATAATAGCGCGCGGGTTCGACCTTGATATGCTTGCGCAGCATGTTGAAGCCCGCCTTTTTCAGGAAAACGATGTCGCTCTTCATCGCCTCCTCCGACGGCGGCGTATAAAGGCCGTCGGGCCACCAGCCCTGATCGAGCGTGCCGTGCTGAAACAGCGGCTTGTTGTTGAGCAGGATCGCAGGCTGTCCCGCGACGCGGCCGGGCCCCACCGACACTTTGCGCATCGCGAAATAAGCGGCGACGCTGTCGCGCGGCGCACCCTCAACCTTCGCCTTCGCATAGACGCGGCGCTCATGGTCGGTGAAGCGCGAGTCATAGGCCTTGCGATCGCGCTCGGCTTCGCCCGCATAAGGATCCGCGATCGTTACCAGTTCGGCCTTGAGATCGTAGAGATAGGGGTCGCCGGGCGACCAGAGATGCGCGTTCGGGATTGCGAGCGTCGCCTGCCGGTTGGCGCGGATGATCGTCGAGGCGATCACCTTGCCGCCCGCGCTGGCGGTCAGTCGCACCGCGTCATTGTCGTTCGCCCAGCCCGAGAGCGCCACCGCGACATCGACGGTGCCGCGGTCGATATCGGGGGTCGCACGCACCTCGGCGATGTGGAGCTTGGGCACCGGTTCGATCCACACCGTCTGCCAGATGCCGCTGACCGCAGTGTACCAGATGCCGGCGGGGTCGAGAATCTGCTTGCCGCGCGGCTGCGTGCCCGCGCTGTTCGGATCGGTGACCTCGACGATCAGCTCGTTGGCGCCGGGTTTCAGATAGGGGCTGATGTCGAAGCCGAAGGCGTCGAAGCCGCCCTTGTGCGATCCGACGACCGATCCGTTGACGCGCACCGTCGCTTCATAATCGACCGCGCCGAAATTGAGCATGACATTCTGGCCGCGCCAGTCGGCGGGGACGGTGAAGCTGCGACGATACCAAAGGCGGTCGTCGGGCGTGACCTTGCGCGCGACGCGTGAGAGTTTGGACTCGACCGGAAACGGCACGAGGATTTGGCCGTCCATCGCCGCCGGACGTTCCGCCGCCTTGGGCGCGATCGCATAGTCCCACAGGCCGTTTAGGTTGACCCAGCGTTCGCGCACCATCTGCGGGCGCGGATAGAGCCGCCACGCATTTTCGGGGGTCACCTCCCTGCCCCAGCGTGTCATCAGGTCGCTGGTGTAGACGGCGTCCCCGGCGGGCGGCGCGGCGGTTTGGGCCTGTGCCGCGACCGGCGCGAGGGCAAGAAGGGACGCGGTGATCAAGAGGCTGCGCATGGATATGTCCTGTCGAATGGGGAGAGCCCAGGACCCTTGGGGGATGGCGGGTCCTGGGCTCGCGCCCCCGCGGGGGTGGCGGGGGCGGGGGGCTGGTCAGCGCTGTCGCGACATCGACGGCGGCGCGGCGTCGGGCGCGGCGCCCCACGCCTTGTTCGGTTTGGCCCCCATGGTGAAGACGAAGGTCGCGCCGTCCTTCACATCATCGTGGCGGAACCACGGCTTGTTCCACGGTTTGCCGTTCAGCGTCGCGGACTGGATATAGACGTTGGTCGGCGAATTATTCTTCGCAACGATGCGGAGCGTCTTGCCATTCCCCATGTCGAGGCTGGCGTCGTCGAAGACGGGACTGCCGATGATATAGTCCTGGCTCGACGGATCGACCGGATAGAAACCGAGAGCAGAGAGCGCGTACCAGGATGAAGTCGCGCCCTGATCGTCCATGCCCGGATAGCCGTAACCTGCCGCGTCGCTGCCATAGGTGCGGTCGAGGATCTGGCGCACCAGCGCCTGCGTCTTCCAAGGCTGGCCGCTCCAGTTGTAATAATAGGGCGCCTGCTGGTCGGGCTGGTTGCCGTGGACATATTGGCCGATCACGCCGGTGCAGTCGCGGCAGATGCCCGTCGGATTGTAGGGCTTGGTGAAAAACTCGTCGAGCTTGGCGTTGAACGCATCGCGCCCGCCAAGAAGGCCGACCAGCCCCTGCACGTCGTGCGGCGCGAGCCACAGCGTCGACCAGCCCGACGCCTCCTTCATCATGAAATTATAATAAGGTTCTTGCGGGTCGAAGGGCGCGATCCACTTGCCGTCGGCGGTGCGCCCGCGGATGAAGCCGATCGATTTGTCGAACACATTGGCGTAGTTGCGCGCACGCTTCAGGAACATCCGGTAGTCGGCGTCCTTGCCGAGCTTTTTCGCGTAGAGCGCGAGCGCATAATCGTCCCACGCATATTCGAGCGTCTTTGCCGCGCCCGCCTTGCCCCCGGCATAGGGCGGGCTGGGATTGTGATCGGGCACGATGTCCGAAATCCAGCCCTGCTTCATATATTCGGCAAGATAGCCCCGCGGCCCCTTTGGGTCGGTCGCATTCTTGCGCATATATTCATAGGCGGCCTCATAATCGAATTCGATGCCGCGCTCCCACGCNCCGAGGTAGAGGAACACCGCATTGTCGCCNTGGAACGAGGTGTTCATATAGCCTTGCTCGCGCGCCATCGCGAGTTCGGACGCCATGATGTCCTTGACGACCTCCGGCTCCATCAGTTCGAGCAGCACGATCTGGTTGCGCCCCGTATCCCAGAAGGGCACCGGCCCGTAACGGTCGTGCGTCGCGACCTGCACCTTGCCGTTGGTGTCGGCGAAATTCTCACCCTTCGCCGCGATCAAGCGCGGCGAAGCGAAAGACTGGTACAGCGTCGAGTAGAAGAGCTTCCGCTGCTTGTCGGTGCCGCCCGACACGCGGACGCGGCCGAGAAGCTGCGCCCACTGGCCCTGTGCGGCGGCGTGGACGCCGTCGAAATCCCAGCCGGGGACCTCGTCCGCAAGCCGCTGCTGCGCCTGTTCATAGCTGGTGCCATGCGCCATCTTCACGAGCACCTGTTCACCCGCTTTCGTCGGGAAGCTGACGTAGCTGCCCGAATAGCTGCCCGATATTNCGCGCGCGCCGGGCTGGACGTCGCTGGTGCCGATGCCCCAGCCCTGATTGTCTCCGGGCGCCTTACGGAAGGTCCCGAGCGCCGTGAAAGGTTTCGAGAATTCGGCGACGAAATAGGCGCCGTCGACGCTGCGACTCTCGTTCGACTTGCCGCGCACGATGCGGTCACCGACGATCTCGACCGAGCCGCCATGGCGCGGGAAGTTGACGATGATGTTCGATCGTTCGCTCGCCGGAAAGGTGAAGCGCATCACGCTTGCCCAGCGTGTTGCGGTCAGTTCGGCCTGCGTCTTGAAGCTGTCGAGATAGACCGAATAATAACCCGGCCGAGCCTTCTCGCGCGACTTGTCATAATAGGATTGGCTATATGCGGGCGGCGGCGACCAGTCGCCGACCACGGGCATGATAAAGGGTTCGGCATTGCCGCCATAGGTCGGCCCGCCGCCGCCGGTGAAACCGATCATCGTCGGGTTGGTGTAATAATAGGGGACCGGCACGCCGTTCGGATATTGAAGCTCGATATTATTGTTGACCGGCGCGGCCGCGACCGACCCGTGCGGCAGCAGCGCGGCGGGCGAGGTTTGCCCCGAATAGACGGGTTCGCCCGGCGGCGGCGCATTGCCGATCACCGCCGGATCGTCGAGCGGCGCGGTGCCGACGAGCGGATCGGCGAGTTCGACCGGCGATTGGCCGGCTTTCGGCTGCGCCGCGACGGGAGAGAGCGCGAGCATCAACGGCAACACCGCCGCCGACGATGCCAATATGGCGCCAAACTTCCGCGCGCGNTTCCAATTTCTATCGATATCCATTGCGACCCTCTTCCCTGAATATTTTCGTTGATTGCTTGGTCAGTGCGGCGAACTTGCGATGGCNTGCGCGCGCGCNGGCACCCGCGCCGCGCGCCAGCCGAACAGCGCGATGACGAGGTAACAGGCCATCGGCACCAGAAAGGCGAGGAAGCGGCTGCCGCTAGCGTCGGCGACCCCAGCGAAGACAAGCGGGACGAGCGCGCCCCCGACGATCGCCATGCACANCAGCCCGGAGGTCGCCGACGCGGGCGCGGTCGACCGCTCGATGGTCAGCGAAAAGATCACCGGGAACATGATCGANTTGAACAGCCCGACCGAGATGGCGAGGACGCCCGCCGCCGGACCGCTGATCTGGCTGATCGTCAGGCAGAGCAGCGCCGCGGCGACGGCCGCCACCGCAAGCAGCGGTCCGGCCGGGAGTCGGTAGAGCAGCCCCGAGCCGACAAAGCGCCCGATCATCGCGCCGAGCCAATAGAGGCTGACGAGGCTGCCCGCTTGCACCGCGCTGATCGCGAACACATCGGGCTGTCAAGGAAATTGACCATCGCGCTGCCGATCGCGACCTCGGCGCCGACATAGAGGAAGATCGAGAGCGCCCCGGCGAGCGCCCAGGGCGAGGCGAAGGCGCTCGACACGCGCGCGCCCGTTTCGACCGGCGGCGCCGCGGCGGTGATCTCGTGGCGGACACGGTAGAGGAACATTGCGAGCACAGCGATGACCGCCGCGATGAAGATATAGGCGACGTCGATCCGGCCGAGCGAATAGGCGATCTTCGCCTCGGTCACCTGGCCGGCTTCGAAGAGCCCGCCCTGCAGCAACGTGCGAGCGGCAAGATAGGGCGCAATCACCGTGCCGAGCGAATTGAACGCCTGGCTCAAGACCAACCGGAAATGCGAGCGGTCGGGGCGGCCGAGCGATGCCGACAGCGGATTCGCCGCAACCTGCAGCAGCGTGATCCCCGACGCGATGACGAACAGACCGACGAGCACGATCGCATATTCGCGCACGATGGTCGCAAACGGCATGATCAGGCAGCCGACGATCATCGTCGCGAGCGCCGCGACGATCGAATTGGCGGCGCCGAGGCGTCCCATGATCGCCGCAGCGGGTAGCGAGACGACGCCATAGGCCATGAAGAAGGCGAATTGCGTAAGGAAGCTTTCGGTATCGCTGAGCGCGAAGATCGCCTTCACCGCCGGGATCAATATATCGTTGACCGCGGTCACCGCTCCCCAGACGAAGAAGAGCATCGTGACATAGGCGAAGGTCCAGGCGGTGCCCGAGCGGCCAGCGGTCATGCGAGCCTCCCCTCGCCGGGGTAGGCGAGCAACAGGTCGGCCCCGGTCTCGGCATCAATCCGAACCGAACCGGTGAGCGACCAGCATTCGCCCGCCGCCAAAGAGGCGCCATCGACGGTGCCCTGGCCCGAAACCGGGATCAGCCATGCCGTGACGCTATCCGGGAGGTCGATCGCGCGCGTGCCGCCGGCCAGCCGTTCGAGGACGAATTTGGGCCCGTCGACGAGGATATTGCGGTCGTCGGCGACGCGGCCAGGCGAGGGATATGCGACATAGGGCTGCGGATCGGACACCGCGATGCCGTCCTCCAGATGCAGCTCGCGAGGGCGCCCATAGTCATAGAGGCGGTATGTCGTCTCGCTGTTCTGCTGCACTTCGATCAGCGTCAGTCCGGCGCCGATCGCATGCACCGTGCCCGACGGGACGTAGAAGAAATCGCCTGCCTTTACGTGCTTCCAGTCGAGCAATTGCTCGATGCTGCCGTCGAGCGCGGCGTCGCGCAGCACGCCCGCATCGACCGGTGCCTTCGTTCCGAGCGCGATGGTGGCTTCGGGTGCAGCATCGAGGATCAGCCAGCATTCGTCCTTGCCGCGCGGCAGTCCGCGCGCATGCGCCTGCGCGTCGTCGGGATGGACCTGCACCGATAGTTTTTCACTGGTGAAGAGATATTTGATCAGGAGGTCAGGCGTGCTGTCGCCGGGCGCCTGGAACCATATCTCGCCGACCGGTTCACCGCCCGCGGGCGGATCGCGAAACGNCCCCCAAAGCTGGTGGCGCCCCCAGGGCTTCTCCACGCGATGGGTCGCAAGCAATGTCGCCGGCACGAGTCTCTCCCTGTTTCCCAGCCGCCGTTCCGGGTCTGGTTTCTTGAAAACTGCCCCGGCCGACTGCTCCTCGTCAAGATAATAATGAAAATTAATTTATTTGATCGAAATCGCCTTTGTGGCATGTCCGCAGGCAATCAGGACGAGCGCCGACGCTCGATCCGTTGGAGAGAGTGGATGACAGGCAAGCGCGACAGCGAAGCATTTTCTGTACCCGGTGTACCGCACCGTTCGGGAGGCCGCGGCACCCTCGCCGCCGCGATCGGGACGGCAGCCCTCGCGGGCCTCCTCTTCGGGTTCGATACCGCGGTCATTGCCGGGGTGACGGGTGACCTGACCCACCTGTTCGCGCTCACGCCCGAAACGCTTGGCATTACCGTATCGGCGGCACTTTGGGGCACGCTGGTCGGGGCGCTGTTCGCGGGCAAACCCGGCGACGCCTTTGGGAGTCGCGACAGCCTGCGGATGCTCGCCGCCTTTTATTTCATCGCGGGGCTGGGTTGCGCACTGGCGCCAAGCTGGCCGCTGTTCCTGATCTTCCGATTCCTGTGCGGGCTCGCAATCGGCGGTTCGTCAGTGCTCGCCCCCGTCTATATCGCCGAGATCGCGCCNCCGCGGCACCGCGGATCGCTCGTCGGCCTGTTCCAGCTAATGATCGTTACCGGCATTCTCGTCGCCTATCTGAGCAACGCAACGATCGCGGGACTGGTCGGTGACGAAGCCGCGTGGCGGTGGAAGCTGGGCGTCACCGCCGCTCCTGCCCTGCTCTTCTTCACCCTGCTGTTCGCAATCCCCAACAGCCCGCGCTGGCTCGTCACAAAGGGGCGCCG
>Ga0055536_1002270_pt1 | contig 10915 bp, 12 predicted proteins | sample AraplaCvi_mLB_r2_FD_55037 | JGI IMG/M metagenome (GOLD analysis project Ga0055536, IMG submission 55037) | Arabidopsis root microbial communities from North Carolina, USA - plate scrape MF_Cvi_mLB_r2 | ecosystem: Host-associated > Plants > Roots > Endosphere | place: USA: North Carolina...
GTTCGGGCTGAGCTTGTCGAAGCCCTTCGCCCTTCGGCGAGCTCAAGACAGGTCAGGCGTCTCGCGGATCCTCGCTGGCATCCACCATGCCGTCATCCGCCACCGCCTGCTGGAAGGGCAGCGTCACGCCCGCGCGCTTCTGCACAGGGTCCATGGCATCCGGGTCCGGCGCCACACCCCAGGCCATCGCCGTGGTCAGCACAACCAGCGAAGGGATGGCGCGCAAATAGCGCGGTCGGAACAGGAACTCAGCGATCTTCTTCATGGCAGGCACTCCATCAGCAACAACGACACAACAGCAGCAAGGAACAACACACAACAAGCCCCTAATGCTGCGCCGCGAAACTGAGGCCGGTACGTCTAGCATGTTGCGCTTTGTAAGGAAATGCCTCAATCGCAGGTAAAGCAGGTAAAGACACCGCACCAAAACCCAGATGCCGTTCGGGCTGAGCCTGTCGAAGCCTTCCCCTGGATCCCATATCCGTTCGGGCTGAGCCGCCTGTCCTGAGCCTGTCGAAGGGGTCGAAGCCCTCGCTGACAAATCAACCCTTCGAACGGGGAAGCGAACCCGCCTATCCCGAATCCTCCAGAAACCGGTTCACGCTCGCCATCACCAACTCGGCCTGGTCCTTGTGCACCTCGTGCCCCGCAAACGGAATGTTCAGCAGCATCGCACCCGGCACCTGCTCCACCAGCTCAACCATGCCGGCGCGCGACACCAGGTGGTCCTCATCGCCGCGAACCGCCAGCAAGGGGCAGCGGATGCGTTTGACGCTCTCGCCCGGGTAGCCAGCATCGCTGTCATCCAGCCACATCGGCACGATGGCCGCGACCAGCGCCGCGAACGCCGGCTGCGGGTTGAGCGACTGGTAAAGCGCCACCGATTCAGGGAATTTTTTGGCCCAGCTTTCCGCCGTCACGCTGCCCAGCAGCTTGCGCACCGGGTCGTCGGGTTTGAGCATGCTGTCGGCCCCCAGGGCCACCAGCCTGTCGACGCGCGAACCATCAGCCTGCGCCGCCAGCCGCAACGCCGTGATCCCGCCGTCGCTAAAGCCCAGCACACTGTAGCGGTCAACGCCCAGGTGCCGCAGCACGGCGGCCGCATCCAGCGCCAACCGCTCATAACGCAGCGGCACTGTGCCCAGGGTCGACTTGCCATGGCCCCGGCTGTCCATCGCAATCAGCCGGTAGCGCTTTTTCAGCAGGGGCAGCACGCCATTGAAGTCCCGCATAGTGCCCAGCCCGCCGTGCAGCAACAACAGCGGCGGGGCCGCGTCGTCGCCCTGCACTTCAAAGTAAATCTTAGCGCTGTCCAGCGCCAGATGGTCGCCGCTGTGGTGGTTGAAGGTTTCCACGCCTGCCACGCCCTTGAGGCTTGAGGGCTTAGCGCCCCGTCGTGCCGCGGCGCGCCTGCAGCTGGTTGCTGCCGCCCACATGCGACTCCCGGTCGTGGCGGCTGTTGGCCGTGCGCTGGCCTTCGTTGCGCTGCGTGGGTTTCTGCTCGCCCATCTGGTTGAAATCGTTTTCCACCTTGCCGCCGTGGCCCGAGGCCTTGGGGCTGGTGTTGTCCTGGCTGGCGGTGTCCTGGTCAGTATTCGGGTCCGCAGCCGTGCCGCTGATGCCCTGGGTATTCAGGTCGTGCGGGTTGTTCTCGCTGTTCTGGATGCGCTGGATTTTCGGTTTGCCTGGTTTGATCGCCATGGTGTGGGTCTCCTTGTGAAGGGTTCAACAGGTTCCGCCGGCGCAAGGCCGGCGACTGTTCAACCCATTCTGGAAACCGCCCCCGCCCGCCCGTGTCAGACAGCGCCCCGTACCCAGGCGCGACAAAGCGAGGCGTGCGGCAAAAAAAGCCCGGGGCCCTCAGCCCGCGGCAGACATGTCCGAAAACTGCGCCTCAATCTTGTGCCCATCCAGGTCACGCACAAAGCAGCCGTAATACTGCGGCCCATACAAAGGCCGCGGCCCCGGCGCACCATCACCCTGGCCACCCATCTCCAGCGCCTTGGCATAAAAGGCATCCACCTGCGCTTTGGAAATCGCCAAAAAGCCAAAGTGCGAACCATTGCCCACATGCGCCTTGCCCCCGTCATGCGGCACACCCACCCAGAACTCCGGATACCCCCGCCCAAAGGCAATCGCCCCAGGGTGCTCCATGATCACCTTGATCTCCATCGCACCCAGCACGGCCGTGTAGAAGGCCTTGGCACGCGGGAAGTCGTTCGTGCCTATGGACACGTGGGACATGATGCTTTCGGGGAGGGAGGGGGAGGGGGAGGTAGACATTTATCGGATTCCCTGCTTTTGAGAAGGAAAAGCTTAGCTTTGGTAACTGACTTGGCAATAAATTGGCCGCAACTTTGCGAGTCATGTCAGCCCATCACTCTCGACGCGAATGGTGCGGAAACATCCTTCGCACCTTGGTGGAATTGCCATTAAATTGACTTACCTCGTGCCGCAACTTCGCTAACTGCAACTGAGAGATTTCATCCAACATCGGTTGAATTTCCCTATGCCACTTCATAAATCCCACCACCATACCCAGCGTTCCGATAGCTCCAATAGCAGCACAAGCCCATTTATAGAAATTCTTATCCAGCTTCGCGACTTCTATTTGACGCACCAGAATTTCGCGTCTAGCGATATCTCGATTCGTAGGCGCAGCCATCGCCTTGAGCTCCTCGAGTTCAACGATCGCAGATGACATGAACTCATTCGTCGTTTTCGTGTTGTAGAGAGTACTGGCAAAAGAAAAGATGAAAAGCACCAGCCCAAAAAGGGCGTAAAACTTGAAGATGTTGTCTGTTGGTAGTGGTACTCGGTTTTCCATACATAGCCTTAGATAAATAGCGGGGAGGAACATCTCTCTACGGAAGTTGCAACCTAGGAGGCCGTAGCTGTCTGACGTTATACCCTTACGTCTCTTTATTCCGGACCAATGGTCGGTGCCTTTAACGAACCCCAATAAAAACGTGGTCTCAAAGAGCAGGTCACTGTAGGCCCCCGGGTTGGCTATCAAGGTTCATATGAACCAGAGGAGAAGCGAGCCATGCTGTTCGGAAAGAATGCAACGGAATTAATACCCAACAATTCGAGCAAAAAGTGATCGTTACTACCAGTAACGTTCTGAGGTTTGCTGGCAGACTCCCTTATACGACCACAGCGGCGAAGGAGTCTCTCATGGGGAATCTAGAAGTAAACCTGGACGAGCTGCAGTTAGACCTCAACAACCCACGGTTTGACGGCCTGGCAAACCAGCGCGAGGCATTGGAAAAAATTGTGCTTTCGCAAGGGAGCAAGCTTGTAAATTTGGCCGAGGATATTGTTGCGGAGGGGATGAGTCCCGCCCACCGCATGCTCGTAATTCGAGCCCCAGGCAAGGCCACTGGAAACTTTGTTGTGGTGGACGGGAACAGGCGGCTTGCGGCACTACGCGTATTAGCCAACCCATCCGTGCTAGACGGCATGTCTCGAATCGGCGACGTAACGGCACAAAAGCTTCGAAAACTTGCCAAGGACTTCAGCTTGGATCAGGTACAGCCGTTGGACGTTTTCGTGTGCAAAAACGAGGCTCAAGCCAGGCATTGGATTGAGGCAATTCACACAGGAGAGAACGACGGCCGAGGCGTCGTCGGGTGGGACGGTATCGCGACTGCGAGGTACCGAGGAAAAAACACATCGTTGAAAGTTATTGATTTTGTTAAGGCCGCAGGAAAACTAAGCGACGCAGAGCTCCTGGCATTGGAACGATTTCCAATTACCAATCTGGACCGCCTTCTCGGCACTCCCGATATCCGCGAGCTACTGGGATTGACTCTTGAAGCAGGCGATCTACTGTCTGACCTTCCACAGCCTGAGCTACTAAAGCCACTAAAAAGAATCGTTTCCGATCTGGCTACAAAGAAGGTTAGCGTGAGCGACCTAAAGGGAAAAGAGGATCGCATTAAATATGTGAATTCCCTTGGATCTTCCTTACCCGATCTGAGTAAACGCACAGGTGCGCCGGAGTCTTTAGATCGCTTATCGGCCATTGCCCAAGCAAAGAGCCACGCCAACACCACTACGAAAGCAAAGACGGTCTCACTTCTGGATCGCAAGGCACTTATACCGTCGCAGGCCACGTGTGCTCTCAACATCAATGACCAAAAGCTCCAGCAGATGTGTAAAGAGCTTCGAAAGCTGCCACTTGAAACCTATCCCGTTTCGATTGCAGCTGCTTTTCGAGTTTTTCTCGAGCTGTCGCTAGATCACTATGGCAGCGAGAATAAACTAGCGACCTACAACGGGGATTTACCTCTAAAACAAAAACTACAACAAGTCGCAGAAGCACTTCAGCAAAACGGGGCAAATAAACGAGATCTACAAGCTTTTCGAGCTCTCGCAAGCAATCCACATGCAGCCCTCAGTATTGATCGCCTGCACGGAATTATTCATAGCCGCTATGCCTTGCCCACCTCTTCAGAATTAAGAACTGGCTGGGCCGAAGTGCAAGTCGCTTTCACAAAAATCTGGGCTTGATATGACTTCAGAACCACGACCGTCAAGCTTCGCTACCCCCTTACGATATCCAGGTGGGAAGGGCAAACTAGTTCCATATGTAAAAAAATTGCTCGAACAAAACGCCCTTGTCGATGGCGTTTATGTGGAGCCATATGCCGGGGGCGCAGCAGTAGCAATGGAGTTATTGCTGCACGAGTACGTTCGAAAGATCTACATAAACGATATTAGTGCCGGTGTAGCTGCGTTCTGGCGATCAGTCCTGGACAACACGGATGCTTTGTGCGCGGCAATCCAAGACACCAATATTTCCATGGACGAATGGCATTTTCAACGAGAGGTGCAAAGCCGCCCTGAAGAGTTCGACGACCTGTCTCTTGGGTTTTCTACGTTCTTCCTGAATCGGACTAATTACTCCGGCATTCTCGGGGCCGGGGTAATTGGGGGCAAGGGCCAAAAGGGAAAATGGAAGATGGATGCCCGATTCAATGGCCCAGATCTTATAAGCCGTATCCAACGAATCGCAAGAATTCGCAATCGGATTGAATTCCATCAACGGGATGCGCTGGACTTCCTAAACACCGTTTGTCCATTACTTCCCAAAAAAAGTCTTATCTATTTAGACCCACCTTACTACGTCAAAGGCAGCGACCTGTACTTACACCACTACGAGCATGACGATCACGTAAAAATAGCAAAATATGTGGGAAAGCTAAGAAATAAACATTGGATTGTCTCCTATGACAACGCTCCCGAGGTGAGACCGATGTATTCGAAGTTCAGAAACATTGTTTACGGTCTAAGTTACAGCGCACAAGCACGATACAAGGGCGCTGAAATTATGTTCTTTTCTCGCGAGCTCACTATTCCAGACGCAATGCAGCCAATGCATCTAGCCGCATAGCGGCGCTTTCGTCGCGCATGAATATTCTCCGCCCGATCCTGCTAATAAAACAAATGCAAACTCGATGCTAAGTTTGCAGCAGTGGCATATGCCGCGATCAAAAAGAGGACAAGCCATTTCTCTCTTCCCGTAACGACCCGTGAACTTGCAAATGCCTTGCACGGCTCCACTCCAAACCTTCTAGCTAGTGGCCTCTCGAACACTTTCAACACTCGAAAAAGCAAGATCAAAAACATCAACGCAAGATCAAGAAGAATGACAGCACCTCCGCCGCTCTGATTAGAAGCGAGCACAAAGATGATTAGGCTTAGAACACCACAGAACACTGACGCTGCTGTGCAGACCACCGCAACGCGAACTCCTTGCCATAGACGGCCGAAAATGCCAACCGCACTTAAACATTTCGACGAAAAAACGTCAGCCAATAAATCCCACACTACATAAACGCCAAAGATTGCAGCAATCCAACGTGCCTCCGGAACTGCTGACGGTGGAGCAAGAACCGTGTTGCCATCTTTCTGCTGCAATTCGATCCCGCGAACCAGAATGAAATACAGAACAACCAGAAGGACATCAAGAAGTAATGCCAGGAATCGGCGCGAAAAGACAGACTGTATCTCGAGCTTCATGCCTGGCGATTGAGATTTTCGCCAACTGACCCAGCTCGCTGCAATTACTACCAAGCTCAGCACAAGATGGGAAATCGCCGGCGCAAAGCCAGACCATGAAAAATCCTTTGCCGTTGTGAGTTCCGCCGCATGGATTGCCACCTGGCTAACAGCCAACGCAAATAGCATCTCAACAAATGCATAGCGCAAGGGATCCTCGCCCTGTACGTCAGGCTTCACCTGCAAAATGGCATTACTCATCATTTCCCTCCCGATGCTTTGGTCGTCTCGACAACTATTAGGTAGTAGGCTATCTCAATGGAAAATTATGTACAACTGATAAATAGAACAAAGTCTAGAAGGGCACCCTCTGACCATGACTCGGTGCCTACTGATATCTCGATGCATCCGAGACCAACATAAGCAACACTCCGGGCGATTTCAGCAACTTGATTGATAGCTAGCGACCTGTCTTTACTGTCTTCCTATTGAAATGCCAATCGGGAAAATCGAACCGCCTGGGCGGCAAAATACCTCCGCACCCCAACGAAACTAGAACAAGGGTAAGTCAAATGCAGCCATTTACCGTGGGCAGAGAGTACGTTCGTCAGCGCTTGCTAGATTTCGTCGGTAGTCGCCAGGGCCAGTCAGGGGTGATTTGGGGTCCGAAAGAACCCGGTTGCATCATTTGTACGTCGGGGGGAAGGCATGGTCGGAAGGCAGGATATTTCGATGAATCTTTGCCCGACGGAAGCTGGTGGTACTTTGGCCAAGGCATGAATGGTGACCAACAGCTCGTAAATTCGGCCAACTCAAAGCTGGCATCGCAAGAGCGATCTGTCTTGCTGTTTACTACTCGTGAGCCCACCGCTAAAGAGGTTGCTGTGCAGGGTGGTTACGGCAAGCTGTTTGGGTATCGTGGGCTTTTTAACGTCGCGAATCACGAACCCTATGTCCCTGCGACTGGAATAAGGGCCGGTAACCAGCTGATCCGTTTTCGCCTTGTGCCTAGTGGAGAAGGCGAAGAAGCGAAGGGTGATGAGAGCACACACCCACAAGGACTCGGTGCTAGCGTGCTTCAGAAATACTTACGAGTAGCGACAAGCCAGCCAGTCCCCATTGGATTGGCCCTTGTGCAGTATTACCAGCGCTGCGCGCAGATCAAGCGCTATGCCAAGCTGCGTGCAGGCGGAGTCTGCGAAGGCTGCGGAACAAAGGCCCCGTTCGTCAGCCAAGACGGGACGCCATTTTTGGAGGTTCATCACCTGACCCGACTTGCTGACGATGGGCCCGATACGCCAGGAAATGTCGCGGCCCTCTGCCCAAATTGCCACCGTCGCGTACACCACGGTTCAGACCGACTCGAGTTCAATGCCGGGATAAGCCAGTCGATCTTGGCAAAAGAGGATGGCCTACAGTGAGGCTTGCTCGAGCGCCACGAACTTAGACATCAACGCTGGCACGCCGGGCTTGGAACAGCGCTGCAAGGCCATCAACAAGCCATGATCCGGCCTGGCCACCCGGTGCCGCCCACGCAAGTCATCCTGAATCTGCCCCAGCAAGGAAGCAGCCATCTCCGCATCAGCCATCGCCCTGTGGGCGCGTCCGGCTTTGGGCAAGCGGTGGTAGTCGATCAGCACACCTAACTTGTGGCTAGGCGCCTGGGGGTACAGCCTTCTGGCGACCAGCATGGTGCAGGCAAAGGCCTGGCCTGCCTTTTCCCCAGCCAGGCCCAGCTCGGCCTCCCAGAATCGGCGGTCAAACGAGGCGTTGTGGGCCACCATGGGAGCACTGCCGACAAAGCGGCCGGCTTCGCGCATGACTTTGTCGGCTGCGGGTGCGGCGGCGACCATGGCGTTGCTGATGCCGGTGAGGCTTTCGATAAAAGGTGGGATGTAGCGCCCCGCGTTCATGAGGCTCTGGAAGCGGTCTACCACCTTGCCGCTGGCTTCTTCGACCAGCACGATGGCGATTTCGGTCGCGCGGTCGCCCATGGCGGGCGAGAGGCCCGTGGTTTCGAAGTCGATGACGGCGATGCAATTGCTCATGTTGTGGGTGCAAAGAAAAACACCATGAAGTTCACCTGCCGCAGGTTCACTTCATGGTGTTGATCAAAGCTTGGGCCGGTTGGCGAAGGTATAGCGGCCCAGGCCAGGCGTGTTGCTTGCCTATTTATAGAAAGCTTCCACCCGCCCCTTGAGCTTGATCATTAGCGGGTTGCCTTTGCGGTCGACCTTATTGCCGACGGGCACCTTGATCCAACCTCCGCTGATGCAATATTCGGCAACGTCAAAGCGCTCTTTGTCGTTAAAGCGAATGCCCACGTCGTGTTCAAAGATGGCCCTGACGAAGTGGGGGCTGCGCTCGTCGGTGGAGAGGTGGTCGGGCAGCGCCGGGCGTTCCGTTGTTGCTGCTGTTGTGGTGGTTTCTTCGGTCATGGTCAGCTTCTTTGATTCGTCAACATTTCAATTCACAACGACAAGATATCTAGTCCGATTTGAGCTGCGCTATGCGGAAAACTCTTTGAACTCGGGCGTCAACCTGAGCCCTTCCCCAGTGTTGGATTCGCAGCATCTCCAGGGCGTCGATACGTGCCTGCACAGGTCGCGCAAGCCAGTAGGCAAGATCAGCTGCAACTTCCGACTTGTGCAGATCGGTCTTGCCTACCGTTTTCCGCATCACAAGGCTCAATAAAACAGGGTCCTGATCAAACGTCGATATTCGCGGCACGCAAGGCGTTCTGCTCAATAAACTCGCGGCGCGGCTCGACCTCGTCGCCCATCAGCATGGTGAAGACGCGGTCGGCTTCGATGGCGTCGTCGATCTGCACTTTGAGCAGGCGGCGCACCTGCGGGTCCATGGTGGTTTCCCAAAGCTGGGCGGGGTTCATCTCGCCCAGGCCTTTGTAGCGCTGGCGTGAGGTGGCGTTTTCGGCCTGGCCGATGAGCCATGCCATGGCCTGGCGGAAGTCGCTGATTTTTTCTTCCTTGCGCTTTTCGCCTTCGCCGCGCATGACTTTGGCGCCTTCGCCGATGAGGCCGCGGAAGGTGGCGGCCGCCTCGGCCAGGGTGGCGTAGTCGGCGCCGTGCACAAAGTCCTGGGTGATGACGCTGCTCTTGACGTTGCCGTGGTGGCGGCGGCTGATGCGCAAAATCGGTTTGTCGTTGCGGGTGTCAAACTCGCCGGCCACTTCGGCAGGGATGCCGGTGGTGTTGAGTTCGCGCAGCTTGGCTTGCAAGGCGACAGCCGAGCCTTCAGCGTCGGCGACGGTGTCGAGGTTGAGGCTCACGCCGTCGGCAATGGCGCGCAGGGCTTCGGCATCCATAAAGCCGCGCAGGCGGGCAATGACGGATTCGGCCAGCTGGTGCTTGCGCGCCAGCTCGGCCAGGGTGTCGCCGCTGAGGGTGGATGTTTCATCAGGCCCGGTCTGCACGCTGGCGTCCTTGAGGGCGATGCGCAGCAAGAAGCCGTCGAGGGCAGCCGTGTCTTTCAGGTACTGCTCTTCCTTGCCGGCCTTGACTTTGTAGAGCGGCGGCTGGGCGATGTAGATGTGGCCTCGCTCGACGAGCTCAGGCATCTGGCGGTAGAAGAAGGTGAGCAGCAGGGTGCGGATGTGGGCGCCGTCAACGTCGGCGTCGGTCATGATGATGATGCGGTGGTAGCGCAGCTTGGCGACGTTGAAGTCGTCGGTGCCGGCCGTGCCGCCCACGCCGCCGGCCTTGCCGATGCCGGTGCCCAGCGCGGTGATCAGCGTCAGGATTTCATTGCTGGTCAGCAGCTTTTCATAGCGGGCTTTTTCGACGTTGAGGATCTTGCCGCGCAGGGGCAGGATAGCCTGGAACTTGCGGTCGCGGCCCTGCTTGGCGGAGCCGCCGGCGGAGTCACCCTCGACCAGGTAGATTTCGCAGCCGGCGGGGTCTTTTTCCTGGCAGTCGGCGAGCTTGCCGGGCAGTCCCATGCCGTCGAGCACGCCTTTGCGGCGCGTCATGTCGCGGGCCTTGCGGGCGGCTTCACGGGCGCGGGCGGCTTCAATGATCTTGCCGACGATGATCTTGGCGTCGTTGGGGCGTTCCTGCAGGTAGTCGTGCAGCAAACGGCTGACGATGTCTTCCACCGGGCCGCGCACTTCGCTGGAAACCAGCTTGTCCTTGGTCTGGCTGCTGAACTTGGGCTCGGGCACCTTGACGCTGAGCACGCAGCACAGGCCTTCGCGCATGTCGTCGCCGGTGACTTCAACTTTCGCTTTCTTGGCCAGCTCGCTGTCGTCGATGTATTTGTTGATGACGCGGGTCATGGCGGCGCGCAGGCCGGTCAGGTGGGTGCCGCCGTCGCGCTGGGGAATGTTGTTGGTGAAGCAGAGCACCTGTTCGCTGTAGCCGCTGTTCCACTGCATGGCGACTTCCACGCCGATGTTGGTGCCCTGGTCGCTCTGGCGGTCGCCCATGGCGGAGAAGACATTGGGGTGCAGAACCGTCTTGCCCTTGTTGATGAACTCGACAAAGCCCTTGACGCCGCCGGCGCCGGCGAAGTCGTCTTCCTTGCCACTGCGCTCGTCCTTGAGGCGGATGCGCACGCCGTTGTTCAGGAAGCTGAGCTCGCGCAGGCGCTTGCTGAGGATTTCGTAGTGGAAGTCGTTGTTCTCTTTGAAGATCTCGGTGTCGGGCAGGAAGTGGACTTCGGTGCCGCGCTTGTCGGTGTCGTCCATCACCTTCATCGGTGACACGTCAACGCCGTCGATGGTTTCAACAATGCGGTTCTGCACAAAGCCGCGCGAGAACTCCATGACATGGACCTTGCCGTCACGGCGGATGGTCAGGCGCAGCATCTTGCTGAGCGCGTTGACGCAGCTCACGCCGACGCCGTGCAGGCCACCGGAGACCTTGTAGCTGTTCTGGTTGAACTTGCCGCC
>Ga0055536_1002272_pt1 | contig 10911 bp, 9 predicted proteins | sample AraplaCvi_mLB_r2_FD_55037 | JGI IMG/M metagenome (GOLD analysis project Ga0055536, IMG submission 55037) | Arabidopsis root microbial communities from North Carolina, USA - plate scrape MF_Cvi_mLB_r2 | ecosystem: Host-associated > Plants > Roots > Endosphere | place: USA: North Carolina...
CTTCGACGAACATCAGGGGGACCGCCCCATGGTAGCCTATATCGTTCGCCGCCTTCTGCTGCTCATCCCGATGGCGGTCGGCATGGTCGTCGTCACCTTCGGCCTGCTGTTGCTCATTCCCGGCGACCCGGCCTCGGTCCTGCTCGGCCAGGANGCGTCGCCGGAAGCGATNAGCAACCTGCGCAACGCGCTCGGCCTCAACGATCCCTGGTATATCCGGCTCGGCACCTACTTTGCACATCTGCTGCAGGGCGATATGGGCCGCTCGATCTTCCAGAACCAGGCGGTCTCGGAAATCATCGCCGGCCGGCTCGGCGCGACGATCGAGCTTGCGGTCGTGGCGCTGGTGCTTGCCTGCCTGATCGGCATCACGCTCGGCGTCATTGCCGCGACCCGGCAGGGTTCGCTCGTCGATACGGTCTCGATGGTCTTCGCGCAGCTCGGCGTTTCCATGCCGGTCTATTGGCTCGGCCTGCTGCTGATGCTGCTGTTTGCCGTGACACTCGGATGGCTGCCGGCGATCGGCCGCGGCACGCCCTTCCCCGAAGCCGTCTGGGCGGCCCTGACCGGCCGGCCGCAGGTGCTGCTCGACAGTTTTGCCCATATCCTCCTGCCCGCACTGGCGNTGGCGGCCAACTCGGCTGCGATCATTTCCCGGCTNGTACGCACGGCCATGCTCGAAGTGCTGCGCGAGGATTTCGTTCGCACAGCCTATGCCAAGGGCCTGCGCCGCCAGCGCGTCATCATCCGCCACGCGTTTCGAAACGCGCTCTTACCGGTCTTGAGCGTTGTCGGCCTTCGCTTCGGCGCCCTGCTCGGCGGCGCCGTGCTGACCGAAACCATCTTCGCCTGGCCGGGCCTCGGCCAGCTCACCATCACGGCGATCTCGCAGCGCGACCTGCCGCTGATCCAGGGCATCGTGCTCACCTTCGCGATCATCTTCGCGCTGGTGAATCTCGTCGTCGATCTTCTCTATGCGGCCGTCGATCCGCGCATCCGGTTGGGTTGAAGCTCATGATTTTACCCAGGCGTTTCCGCAATCTCTCGCTCCTCCTCGGCACCTTCATCGTGCTGGCGATCGTCATCTGCGCCGTCTTCGCCCCCTATCTATCGACGCATGGCATCGAGCAGATGGACATGCGCAACCGGTTCTCCGGTCCGACGCTCTCTCACTGGCTCGGCACCGACAACTTCGGCCGGGATCTCTGGTCGAGGCTGATCTTCGGGGCGCGCGTCTCGCTGACGATCGCCTGTATCTCGGTTGCCGTCTCTGCCGTCGTCGGTACGGCGGTCGGGCTGGCGGCCGGTTATTTCGGCGGCTGGACGGACCTGATCCTGATGCGGATCACCGACATCTTCCTCGGCTTCCCGGCAATCGTCCTGGCGCTCGCCATCGTCGCGGTGCTCGGTCCCGGCATGGTCAATGTCGCAATCGCCATCATCGTCGTCGCCTGGACGGAATATGCCCGGGTGGTACGCGCCACGACACTGATGCTGCGCGAGCAGAATTACGTGCAGGCTGCCCGGGCGCTCGGCGCCCATCCGGTCCGCATTCTCGTCAAGGAAATCCTGCCGAACGCCATGGGGCCGATCATCGTGCTCGCCTCGCTCGGTTTCGGCACCGCGATCATCGCGGAATCGGCGCTCAGTTTCCTCGGTTTCGGCCTGCCGCCACCCACGCCGACCTGGGGCTGGACGCTTGCCTACGGCACCCGCTTCATGCGCGACGAGCCGTGGCTGGCGATCATTGCCGGCGCCACGATCATGGTGACCGTGCTCGGCTTCAACCTGCTCGGCGATGGCCTGCGCGACGCGCTCGATCCCCGCCATCTTTCCCGTTCGGCGGGCAGGAAGAAATAGGCAAACCTTCGGATCAAAACGACAAGACGCTGAAAGGAAACGTCCATGGTCAAGTCGATCAACAAGCTCCGCCACAAATTCACCACCCACGCGGACGGCAGCGACGCCATCATCTTCATGCACGAGCTGGTGGGCGAACAGGACGGGCCGACCGTCGGCATCTGCGCCTCGATCCACGGCAACGAGAACACCGGCTCGCAGGCAATCCTCGATCTCTTCCGCATCCTCAAGGACATGCCGATCAAGGGCCGCATCATCCTGCTGCCGGTTGCCAACCCGCGCTCATTCGCCGTCAACCACCGCCACAACCCGCTCGACCAGCTCAACCTCAACCGCGAATTCCCGGGCGATCCGCGCGGCACCTACAGCCAGCAGCTCGCCGATGCGCTGGCGCATGAATTCTACGCCAAGATCGANTACAATCTCGACCTGCATTCCGGCACCGACCGGCCGACCGTCGACTACGTCTATATCTGGAACGACGAACCGCTGTCGCGCGCCTTCGGCTCGAAGATCCTTTACCGCCCGACCACGGGAAAGGCCGGCACGGTTTACCAGGGTACCAGCAAGTCCGTGTCCATGGATCGCCACGGCACCAAGGTCGTGACGATCGAGCTCGGCGGCGGCATCGTCGATCAGACGCCCTATACGAAGCGCACCGTCGACGGCCTTTTGAACCAGCTGCGCCTGATCGGCTCGATCGAAGGCGAGGTGAAGCCGAACCCCAAGCAGATCGTCGTCACCGAACTCGTGGGCATCCGCCCGAAGCATGGCGGCTGGCTGGAGCCGTTGTCGCCGGCAAACGGCGAGATCATCAAGGGCGGCTCGCTGCTCGGCCGCGTCGTCAGCCCCTATGATTTCGAAACGATCGAGGAAATCCCGACGCCGTTCGAAACCGGCATCATGGTCATGCAGCACCTGACCCGCAACCTCGTGGAAGCCGGCGACTATGGCTTCATGGTCGGCAATATCGAAGGCTCGACCGACTGAGCCACCCACTGAGCCACCCACTGAGCCCCATGGCGAATGGATGAACGCATGCAAGATCGGGTTTTGGAAAAGACGATGGAACCGGCACTCGCCGTCAGCGACCTGAATGTGGAAATTCTCGGCGAGAACGGGGCTTTCCCCGTCGTGTCGGAGATGAGCCTTTCGGTCCGTCCCGGCGAGACGGTCTGCATCGTCGGCGAAAGCGGCTGCGGCAAGTCGATGACCGCGCTGTCGCTGCTGCGCCTCCTGCCCGACAGCGCCCGTATCGCATCCGGCTCGATCAGGATCCATGGCGAGGATTTTCTCGCCATGGGCGGGCGACAGGTGGAGGATTTTCGCGGCGACAAGATCGCCATGATCTTCCAGGAGCCGCTGACGGCGCTGAACCCGGTGCTGACGATCGGCGAGCAGATCGCCGAATCCGTCCGCCAGCACCGAAAGCTCGGCAAGCGCGAGGCCTTTGCCCGGGCAGTCAAATGCCTGGAACTGGTGCAAATGCCTGACCCGGCCCGGCGCGCGCGGCAATATCCGCACGAACTTTCCGGCGGCATGCGGCAGCGGGCGATGATCGCGCTGGCGCTTGCCTGCGAACCGAAGATCATCATCGCCGACGAACCGACGACGGCCCTCGACGTCACCGTGCAGGCGCAGATCCTCGGCCTGATCTCCGACCTGCAGAAGCGGCTCGGCACGGCACAGGTGCTGATCACCCACGATCTCGGCGTGGTTGCCGAAATCGCCGACCGGGTGATCGTCATGTATGCCGGCCGGCGCGTCGAGGAATGCAGCGTCTACGAACTCTTCGACAACCCGATCCATCCCTATACGATCGGTCTGATGGGAGCGGTCCCGCGCGCCGCTTCCCATGACGGAGAGGCGCAGACCGCCCCCGAACGGCTGACCGACATTCCCGGCACCGTGCCGCCGCTCTGGGACCTGCCCAAGGGGTGCGCCTTTGCGCCCCGCTGTCCAGGGGCTTCCGCCCGTTGCCTTGAGGAGCGTCCGCCCTTCATCGAAAAGACGCCTGGCCATTTCGCGGCCTGCTGGGAGCATGACAATGTCCGATAACCTGGCGGCATCCCCCCTGCTTTCCGTTGAAAACCTCAAGGTCCATTTCGCCATCCGCGCCGGCGTCTTCCAGCGACAGGTGGGCGAAGTGAAGGCGGTCGACGGCGTGTCCTTCTCGATCGGTGCTGGCGAAACGCTCGGCCTTGTCGGCGAAAGCGGCTGCGGCAAATCGACGACGGGACTGGCCTTGATGGGGCTCGTGAAGGCGACGGACGGGCGGATCGCCATGCAGGGCGCCGAAGATGTCACGGCCATGCGCAGCGTGCCCCGCGCGCACCGCCGCCGCATGCAGATCATCTTCCAGGACCCGTTCTCCTCGCTCAACCCGCGCCAGAGGATACGCGACATCATCCGTGCGCCACTCGATATCCACGGCATCGGTACGACGGAAGAGCGGCGCGCCGAGGTGGCGAAGCTGATCTCGCTTGTCGGCCTGCGCCCCGACCAGGCCGACAATTTCCCGCACCAGTTTTCCGGCGGCCAGCGGCAGCGGATCGGCATTGCCCGGGCGCTGGCACTGAAGCCGGATATCATCGTCTGCGACGAGCCTGTATCGGCGCTCGACGTTTCGGTTCAGGCGCAGATCCTCAACCTGCTTGCCGACCTGCAGAGGGAACTCGGCCTTTCCTACCTGTTCATCTCGCATGATCTCGGCGTGGTCGAGCATGTCTCGCACCGCGTGGCGGTCATGTATCTCGGCAGGATCGTCGAGACGGGGCCGAAAAAGGCGATCTTCTCCAAACCGCTGCATCCCTATTCGGAACTGCTCCTGCGTTCCGCGCCGTCGCACGATCCGCATCGCCGGCACCAATTCAGCGCCGTCAGCGACGACATTCCGAGCGCGACGAAGAAGCCCTCCGGTTGTGCCTTCCACACCCGCTGCCCGCTGGCGACCGACATATGCCGGCGGATCGAACCGCAGCTCGAGGTAAAGGCGGACGGCCAGTTTGTCGCCTGCCATCATCGATAGGAGTTTTAGGATGATCGACGACCTGATCGAACTTCTGGCGGAAAAGGGCCAGCCGAACTTCTTCTTCGACGCGCTGGATACCGCGCTTGCCGCCCGCGTCGGGCACAGGCTTCTGACGCTGCTCTACACGGACGGCGACGAGGTGGCACGCGTCTATTCCAACATGCCGGATGTCTATCCCGTTTCCGGCCGCAAACCGATGGGTGTGACGCCCTGGGGCGATCTGGTGCTGCGCGGCCAGCAACCTTTCCTCGGTCGGGACTACGAGGCGCTCAAATGGGCGTTTTTCGATCATGAGCTGATCGCCAGCCTCGGCCTCGGTTCCGCGATCAACATTCCGGTCGTCTATGACGGCGCAACGATCGGCACGATCAACCTGCTGCACGAGGAACATTTCTACGAGGAAAAGCATGTGGAGATCGCAAGGAAATTTGCGCCGCTGCTGATCCCCGCCTTCCTCGAAGCCCGCCGCATCAGCGGCGCATCCAGAGCCTGAAGGAACCGACCCGTGGCTACCATTCTCTTCGAAAACGCCCGTATCGTCGATGGGACGAGCCCGGAGGCGAGCGAACCGATGTCGGTTCTCGTCGAGGGCGATGTGATCCGCGAGGTCTCACCTTCGATCGCCAGCGCCTCGGCCGAGCGCATCGACGTTTCCGGCAAGGTGCTGATGCCGGGGCTGATCGACGCGCATGTCCACGTGATTGCCGGCATGGCGAACCTTGGCCAGAACGCCAGGCTTCCCGACCCGATCGTGACCGTACGTGCCTTCAAGATCATGGGCGAGATGCTGATGCGCGGCTTTACCACCGTACGCGATCTCGGCGGTGCAACCTCCGCCCTTCTGGCAGCAACCCAGGAAGCGCCCTGGCCGACGCCGCGGCTCAATATCTGCGGCAAGGCGCTCTCGCAATCCGGCGGCCATACGGATTATCGCGGCCCCTACGACGACCAGCCGACGCCGAAGACCGGCCACGCGCTCGGCAATCTCGGCCGCATCTGCGACGGCGTGCCGGAAGTGCGCAAGGCAGCCCGCGAGGAACTGAAATCGGGTGCGCATTTCATCAAGGTCATGGCAAACGGCGGCATCTCCTCGCCGACGGACCCGATCCATTTCCTCGGTTTTTCACGCGAGGAACTGATCGCAGCCGTCGAGGAGGCGGAAAATGCCGGCACCTATGTCGCGGCCCATCTCTACACGGACAAGGCGATCCGTCGGGCGATCGAATGCGGCATCCATTCGCTGGAACATTGCAACCTGATCACCCCGGAGACTGCCAAGTTCGCGGCCGAAAACGGCTGCGTCTCGGTGCCGACGCTCGTCACCTATGAAAAGCTCGGAGTGGAAGGGCCGGCACTTGGCCTGCCTCCCGCCTCCGTTGCGAAGGTGGATTCCGTGCGGCTTGCGGGCATGGATTCGCTTGCCGTCATGCGCGACGCCGGGCTGCCGATGGCATATGGCACCGATCTCCTGGGCGAGATGCATCGGCATCAATCCGAGGAATTCGTGATCCGCTCCCGTGTGCTTCCGGCTCACGAGGTGATCGCCTCGGCGACATGGGTTGCCGCGAAACTGCTGCGGATGGAAGGCAAGATCGGCTGCATCGCCCCCGGCGCCTTTGCCGACCTCGTCGTGGTCGATGGCGACCCGCTGAAGGACATGTCTCTGCTGACAGAACAGGGCGCCCATATGCCGATCATCATGAAGGGCGGCAATTTCATGAAAAACCGGAGTTAAGGGAATGGAACTGGGAGGAGAACTGGCGGCAATCACGGCCGGCCTCGACCTGCTTTACCGCAGCCGCAATCGCAATGCCGGCATTCTGGATGCCGAAGGGCTGATACCCGTCGCGGTGGCCGAAGTCGCGCCACGGCATTTCGGCAGCTATGAAGAGGCGGAAGCGGCGATCCTGTCCCTGCGCGACAGGCTTGGAGAGGCCGAGTCCGCGTTGCGGCGCGACTGGCTCGACGAAATGTCGGACTCGCTGCTTGCCTTGATTGCCACGTTCCGCGGTGACCGCATCACATTCGCCGAGCGGCTGGAGCGGCAGATCCGCACCGATACGCGCGACATCCCCGACGAGATCATCGCCGGTTATCACAACGACATTCGCCAGGCACTCGACGAGTTGGGCTTTCGCGGCGGAGACCTTCTGGAGGATTTTACGCGCTGGGAGAAACAGGCGCGGATACCCGAAGACAGGGTACTCGACGTGCTTGCGGATTTTCAGCGGCAAGCGCGCGCCAGATGCGGCAGGCTGGCGCGCGTTTTGAAGGCCGACTGGCTGGGCGCGGAATGGATCAAGCCTGTTGCCCAACGCGACGTGCCCTATTCGGCCTATTGCGATTTTCCCGGCAGGCAGGTGCTCCTGAATGTGGGATTTCCCTATACCGCATTCAGCCTCAAGCACCTGGCGGTGCACGAAGCCTTTCCCGGCCATCTCGTTCATCTGAAACTGCGGGAACGGCGGGTGGCGGAGGGACACATGCCGCTGGATGCCGCTCAGGTCGTCACGAGCTCGGCGAGTTCCGCGATTTTCGAGGGTATCGCGGACAACGGCCTGCAATTTCTCGACTGGATCGAAACGACGGAAGATCATCTCGGTCATCTTCTGCAACGCCTTCGTTCCGCACTGAGGTGTCGGGCCGCCTGGCGCGCGCTTGGCGAAGGGAGGCCGCTCGATGAGATCCTGCCCGATATCGCGCGCGACTCCTTGCAGACACCCACAGTCACCCGATCCCGCCTGGCCTTTCTCGGCCATGACCTGCGCGCTCCATTTGTCTACGCTTATTGGTGCGGAGAGATGGCGGTCGATGCCGTCTGGTCCACGATCGCGGAAGAAGAACGCGGTTCGTTCTGGGAATATCTCTACGGCAACATGCACACGCCAGCCACCTTGGCCAGGCATTGGAAGAATTGCGGGTCCTGAAAGGATAAGAGCCAAGGACCCGCGCCGGAAGATCGACCTCGCTATACTTGCTGCGGTAGCCGCTTTCTGAACACGGATATCAACGGCGATGTCCAGATCAGCAGCGTAATTGCTCCNAGAAACGCCGCGATCGGCCGGTCGAAGAAGGCGATCAGCGACCCGCCGGACTTCATCATCGAGGTCAGGAAGTTCTGCTCGACGAGCGGACCAAGGACGATGCCGAGCACGAAGGGCGCGATCGGAATGCCGTTTTCTTCCATAAAATAGCCGAGGACACCGAATGTCAGAGCCACGCCGACTGCGGTGATCGTGTTTTCGACCGCGAACGAACCGACCATGCAGAACATCAGGATGATCGGCATGAGAATGGCGAGCTTCACCTTGAGGATCAGGCGGCCGCAGCGGATTGCCATCCAACCGAGCGGGATCATCAAAAGATTGGCGAGCACGAAGGCCATGAAGATGCCGTAGACCGTCGTGGGGTTGTTCAGGAAGATCGTCGGCCCCGGGTTGACGCCCTTCATGAACAGGACGCCGATGACAATCGCGGTGATCGCGTCGCCCGGGATACCGAAGACCAGCGCCGGCACGTAGGCCCCGCTGACCGCCGCGTTGTTGGCGGCGCCGGCGGCTGCAAGCCCCTCCTGCGATCCTCGGCCATATTCCTTCGGATTCTTGGAGAATTTCTTTGCCAGCGAATAGGACACCCATGCCGCGATATCCGCGCCGGCTCCCGGCACGATACCGATGATTGTCCCAAGGATATTGCCCTGCGCGATCGCCTTGCGTTGTCTCCAGAGAATACCTGCCTGGCCGGAGAATACGCCCTTCACCTCCACCTGCTCCAGCGCCAGCTTTGGATCACGATGAGCATAGAAGCGGAAGATCTCTGCGACGGCGAAGACGCCAATCATCACCGGAACCAGCGATACGCCGCCGATCAGCGCGGAACTTCCGAGGGTGAAACGCGGCACGCCGCTCACCGGATCGATGCCGATGGTCGAAACCAGCAGGCCGAGCGCCAGCGAGATGATGCCTCTGATCGGCGAACCCTGCATGATGAAGGCGGATGTCGTCAGCCCAAGCAGGCAGAGCCAGAAATATTCGAAACTGCTGAACTTGAGGGCGATCGACGCGAGCGGCGGTGCAAAAACCGAGAGGACAAGCGCGCCGAAAATGCCGCCGATCGCCGAGGTGAGCAGGCAAATGCCGAGCGAGACATGCGCCAGCCCCTTCTTGGTCAGCGCATAGGCGTCGTCCGTATAGGCCGCCGAGGCGGGCGTTCCCGGCATGCGCAGCAAGGCCGAAGGAATATCGCCGGCAAACATCGCCATTGCCGACGCAGTCACCATTGCCGCAACGGCCGGGATCGGGTCCATGTAGAATGTCACCGGGACGAGCAGCGCCGTCGCCATCGTTGCGGTGAGGCCTGGAACAGCGCCGAGGAACAGGCCGAAGACGGCGCTGGCGACGATGACCATCAGGACGTAGGGAGAAAAGAGTTCGGCAGCCGCCGCGAGGAGATGAGCCGTCATAGCCAGATCGCCCAGGTTTGAAGCGGACCGCGCGGCAGGGGCACGAGCAGTCCCTTCGAGAACATGAAATAGATGGAAACGCTTGCGACGATCGAAAGGACGAGCGCCGGCAGGAGCCGCATGCCGCCGAAGACGAGAAGGATGGCCAGCGTTACCGCCGCGAGCGGAATGAAGCCGATCAGATCGCTCAGATAGACATAGGCGAGCATCGACAGCAGAACCAGGGCAGGCCCGGCAAACCGGGGCCGCCCGGCTTGGGACAAGCCGTCCGTGTCCTCCTCCCCGGGGATACCGGGCCGGACGATGGCCAGCGCCACACCCGCTATCGTGGCAACGATGCCGAGCAGGACCGGGAAGAACCCCGGCCCATAGGCGATGTGGGACCCGGCCATCGGTTCCGGCAATTGCAGCGCCATATAGATGACGCCGATGCCGAATGCCGCGATCAGAAGGCCAAGCGCCCTGTCTCCGAGATTCGTCATGGAACCGCTCCCGGCTTTGGTTGTCACTTGTCCTTGAGAGCGCCGATGACCTTCGTCGTCTCGTCAAAATGTTTGCCGAGGAAGGTCGTGAAGTCGGCGTGGTTCAGCCAGGCGACACCGAAGCCGCGTGCTTCCATACCCTTCTTGAACTTGTCGCCTTCGACCACTTTGCGGATCGCGCCTTCGATACGCGACACGAGCGCCGGATCCATCTTGGCCGGGCCGCCGATGCCGCGCCAGGTTCCGCCCACATAGGACTTGCCGAGCTGTTCCTTCACCGTCGGCACATTCTTGTCGATGGCGATACGCTCCTCGCTCATGACGGCAACGGTGCGCACGACGCCGGCCTGGGCAAGCGAGGTGGTTTCAGGAATGGAGCACAGGACGATGTCCACGCCGCCGGCAGCAAGCTCCTGAAGCGCGGCAGCGGAGCCCGCACCCGGAATGAGGTTGAGCTTGGTGACATCGACGCCCTGATCGAGCAGCATGGCGACGAAGGGAATATCCCAGCTCGCGTTGCAGGCGCCGCCGCAATGGATCTTGAGCTTGCCGGGATCGGCCTTGATCGCTGCGACCAGTTCCTTCATGTCCTTGATCGGCGAGCCCTTTGCCACATGGATGGCGGACGGATCGGCGTTGAACTGGGCAATAGCCGTAAAGGTCTCGGGCGTGAAATTGGCCTGTCCGAGCAGCTTGAACTGGGCGATCGGCGAGAGCTGGCCGAGCGTGTAGCCGTCTGTGGCGGCATTTGCATAGGTCGTGTAACCGACGATACCGGAGGCCTGCGCCTGGTTGACGATCGTGAAAGGCTTGCCGAGCGCGGCTTCCAGCTCCGCGCCGAGAAGGCGCATCGTGTAGTCGCTGCCCCCGCCGGCGCCTGCAACCACGATCAGCGTGACTGGGCGCTCCGGCCATTCCGCCATGGCGGCGGAGGCGGAAAGCGTGACGCCTGCGAGCATGAAGCCGCTCACGAGACGCGAAAATATTCTGGAATGAATGGTCATGAATTCCTCCCTTGGAAAGCGTGCGGTCGTCGTGCCGCGATAATTCTCCGACTGGGTTCCGGCGACATACCT
>Ga0055536_1002303_pt1 | contig 10816 bp, 5 predicted proteins | sample AraplaCvi_mLB_r2_FD_55037 | JGI IMG/M metagenome (GOLD analysis project Ga0055536, IMG submission 55037) | Arabidopsis root microbial communities from North Carolina, USA - plate scrape MF_Cvi_mLB_r2 | ecosystem: Host-associated > Plants > Roots > Endosphere | place: USA: North Carolina...
CGGGGCAGAATCGGCGGCCATATGCCCCCGATTTTACTGGCCGTCGACAAGACCTATCCCAAAGGGCTCATGTGGTTCCGCCGCGACCTCCGGGTGGACGACAACGCGGCCCTGTATCGGGCGCTGCGGGCCTGCCGCCAGGTGGTCTGCGCCTTCGTGTTCGACAAGGCCATCCTCGACGCCCTGCCCTCGGTCGACCGCCGGGTGGAATTCATCCGGGAATCGCTGGTGGAGCTCGAAGCCGAGCTGCGCGCACTGGGCGGCGGGCTGGTCGTGCGGCATGCCGCGGCGGTGCAGGAGATTCCGGCGCTGGCCCGCGAGCTCGGCGTGCAGGCGGTGTTCGCCAACCGCGACGACGAGCCCGACGCGCTGGAGCGCGACGCCAGGGTGTTCGGGGCGCTGGCCAATGCCGGCGTGGCCTTCCACACCTACAAGGACTCGACCGTCTTCGACAGCGACGAGGTCCTGACCCAGACCGGCCAGCCCTACACGGTGTTCACGCCCTACAAGCGGGCCTGGCTGGCGAAGGTCGATTCGTTCTTCCTCAAGCCGTACCCGGTGCGCAGCCACGCCGACGCGCTGGCGCCCTCGCCTCAGGCCTACGGAGAGCCAGTGCCCGCGCTGCGGGAGATTGGCTTCAAGAAAAGCAACCTCTCGGCGCTGGAGATTCCCACCGGCACGCGCGGCGCGGGCCTGCTGTTCGAGGACTTCTTCGAGCGTATCGACCGCTACGCCGAGGCGCGCAACTTCCCGGCGGTGCGCGGGCCCAGCTACATGGGCGTGCACCTGCGCTTCGGCACGGTGTCGATCCGGCAGCTGGCGAGCCTGGCGCACCAGCTCTCGCTGCAGGGCAATGCCGGGGCGGCGGTCTGGCTGAGCGAGCTGATCTGGCGCGAGTTCTACTTCCAGATCCTGGCGCACTTTCCGCACGTGCACACGGGCGGCGAGTCGAAGAGCTTCCGGCCCGAGTACGACCGGATCCAGTGGCACCACGGCAAGCACGCCGACCAGCTGTTCGACGCCTGGTGCGAGGGCCGCACCGGCTATCCGCTGGTGGACGCCGCCATGTTGCAAATCAACCAGAGCGGTTACATGCACAACCGCCTGCGCATGGTAGTGGCCAGCTTCCTGTGCAAGGACCTGGGGCTGGACTGGCGGCGCGGCGAGGCCTACTTCGCGCTGCACCTGAACGACTTCGAGCTGGCCTCGAACAATGGCGGCTGGCAGTGGGCCAGCTCCAGCGGCTGCGACGCGCAACCCTACTTCCGCATCTTCAACCCGGTGACGCAGAGCGAGCGCTTCGACCCCGACGGCAAGTTCATCCGGCGCTACCTGCCGCAGCTCGCGGGGCTGTCGAATGCGGCGATCCATGCGCCGTGGCTGGCATCGCCGGTGGAGCTGGAGGCGGCGGGCATCACGCTCGGCGAAACCTACCCCAAGCCGGTGGTAGATCACGCCGAGGCGCGCGAGAAGACACTGCAGCGCTACGCGGCGGCGCGCGGCACGGACCAGCCGCCGCTCAGCGGCGCGTCAGCACGATCTCCACGCCGGCGTCGGAACGGCCCTTGAGCGTGGTCGCATCGATGCGCTGGAAGGTGATGACGTTGTCACGGCACCCTGTAAGCGCCTTGCTCGACTGGAAGTGCAGCTCGTAGGCGCCGCTGTCCAGGCGCCGCCACTGCATCGGCGTCGGGATGCCGATGCAGGGGTCGCTAGTGCTCTGCAGGATGGTTCGCCAGATTCCGCCTGTGGCCTGCAACTGCAGGTCCGCATCGAACTGGCGGCCGCTCTTGATCGTGATGCGCCCCTTCCATTCGCCCTCCAGGCCTTCGCCCGCCTGCGCGGCGGCAGGTCCGGTGGCCATTGCGGTCGCCAGCGCGCCGGCGCAGGCCGCGGCACGCCACAAGCTGCGCGTCATGCGGCGCTCCCGATGCCCAGCTGGGGCTTCATCGCCTCCCACGCCACGCCATTGAGGCGGCGGGCGGTGTTGACGTTGTATCGGGCGTCGGACTTGGTTCCGCGCACCACATAGACCGCACCGCCGTACTCGCCGAAGGTGCGCAGCGACCCCACGGCGGTCGGCGGATGGCCGCCGTTGAAGACCAGCACGCGCACACCGCCCTCGGTGCGGACCTCCACCGTGCCAGTCTCGGTGGCGGCGCAGGTGTCGTAGGTGCTGGTGGCCGGATGGAAGTTGCAGGCGTAGTACTGCACCGTGCCGACACCGGTGAACGCCACGCGCAGGATGCGCGTCTGCTGTTGGTCCAGCACCCCCATGCTGGTGGTGCCCGTGCCGGCGGGCAGGCTGACGCCGGCGGCCGGGAAGGCCGCCATCAACGCCTCCAGCGAGGTGAAGCCGGTCTTCTCGTTGGGGTTGGCGAGATTGATCGAAAGGGGTTGCGTCAGGTCCACCCCCCGGCGGTGGCGCAGCTGCGATCCGGCCGGGAAGGTGGCGTCAGGGTTGGCGAAAGCCACCGACGGAACGACGCCGAAGATGCTGTTGCCGTCGGCCGCCTGCATCTCGGCCACCACCTCGGCCATCTTGCGGCCGGAGATGTCGGTGACTGCGGTGTGGCCGAAGGTGCGCGTGGTGCCCGCGCAATAGTCGCTGCGGCTCGGCGTGCCGAGGGTGGTAGTGAACGCCGCGTTCTCGTCGCAGCGCACCCAGCCGTTGGCGCCCAGCTGCATGAGGCCGTAGAGCGTGTCGTGGGTGGTCGGCGCGCCGTTGGTCAAACCTTCGCGCCGGTCGGTGAGCTTCACCTTGCCGGTGGCCGGATCGGGCACCCCGTCGGTCGGATAGGTTCGCGCGATGTAGTGGTCGGCACGCGCGAAATCCAGCCGCGCCAGCTGATCCGAGGCCACCGGCGTGATGGTGGCCGGATCGACCACGCGCAATGTCACCCCACTGTGCAGCGCGTCGGCCGTGATCAGCGCGGCGGTGAAGGCGTTGTCTTCAAAGCGGGCCGGATCGGTCACGGTCACGCCCTGGTAGTCGTACAACTGGGCTGCTTCCGGCAGCCCCAGCTGCTGCAGCACCAGCGCCTCGGCCCGCTCGAGCGACAGGCCCGCCGCCACACCGGCCTGCAGCAGCGAGGTCAGCGGATTGACCTGCGCGCGGTGTCCGGCAGGCGCGCTCATGGTGAAGGCCTTGGAGAAGGTCGGCAGCGAGGGATTGCTGCCGTCCACCTGCGCGAGCAGCGGCGCGGCGGCGAGCTCGGCCGCCTCGGCTTCGTCGGCCGGCGTGTAGCCGATGCTGTAGGCGCCGTCGTCGCCGGTCTTGGCCGCTGCAGGCTCGCTGTCGTCGCAGGTTCCGCTGCGGTTGCGGTCCACGCAGACCAGCGCTCCGGTGACCGGGCCTTGCACCATCACCTTGCCTGATACGGCGACTGGCGATGGCGACGATGGCGACGATGGCGACGATGGCGGGTTGGCGCCGCCGGGGCCGAACGGCGGCAAGCCGCCGCCCCCGCCGCCACAGGCGGACAACGCCAGCAGAAGGCCTGCGCAGGCCGAAGGAACGGCCGCTCTGGTGAATCGAATGGACATGGTCTTTTTCCTCCAGGTTGTGTCGAGTGCCAAGGTCCGACCGAAAAGCGAACCTTTGTTCTCTGCAGTGTGGGAGGACGTTCTGCACGGCGCATCGTGCAAATGCACGATGCACGGCGACCTGCAAAGCCGTAGCAGGTAACCCTCGCGTTGACACCCGGCTGAGGGGGCGCGCATCATGCAAACAAAAGATAACTAAAAGATCACGCTCGTTTCCGCCAGGGGGGAATCGCATGAATCGGAATCTCGCGCTGCAGCGCACGCTCGATGCGATCGCGCATCTGAGTGATCGGGAGCCACCGTGGACCGCTCTGTTGCAGGGCATGCAGCAGCTGATCGGCGGTGACAGCGCCACGCTGATCCTGTTCGATGGCGGCGGTGAGCTGCTGGATTTCCAGCAGCACGACGTCTCTCCGGCCACCGAACGCGCGTACACCGAGCACTACTTCGCCTACGACATCGCGGCATCACTGACCGCTGGCGCAGCGCCCGGAACCTGGTTCGACACGCAGGAGCTGTTCTCCCCCTCCCTGCTGTCGAAGGAAGCCTTCTACGTCGACTTCATGTCCCAGCACCGGATGCGGCAGCTGCTGACCTTCATCATCGAAGACAACTCCCAGCGGCGCTGCGGCTTGACTGTCCAGCGCAACATGCCGGCCGGCCACGCGCGGCGGGCGCTTGAAAGCACCACCGTGCATCGGGCCACCAGTGCGTTGCGGCAGGGGATCGCGCAGCGCGATGCGATGTCGCGCCAGTGGTTCGACACCGCCGAGTCGGCGTTCGATGGTTTCAGCGAAGCCATCTGCCTGGCCACGCCGCTGGGCACGGTGCTGCGCGCCTCGGGCCGAGCCCTGGAGCTCTTTGGCCGGGGGCACTCGCTGCGCCTGCGCGGTGGCCGGCTCTGGCATCCGCGCGCCGAGGTACAGCGCGCCTTGCGCTCGGCGCTCGCGCAAGCGCCACAGGCCCGTCAGCCGGTCCGCCTTTCCATCCCCGATGACAAGGGCGGCCTTTGCCGCCTGGAACTCGTGCCCGCCGTGCCCCAGCTCAGCCTGGGCAAGGAGTCGCTGGTCTTCATCCGCATGCACGACGACGGCATGCATTTGCTGCCAGCCGTCGACAGCCTCTGCAGCGCCTTCGGCATCACCCCCGCCGAGGCACGCGTGTTGAAGGCGCTCATGGCGGGCCAGTCGCCCAAGCAGCATGCCGGCGCACAGGGCGTGTCGGTGCACACCGTGCGCAGCCAGGTCACTTCGCTGATGGCCAAGATGGAGTGCACACGGCAGGTCGACCTCGTGCGCAAGGGCCTTTTCGCGCCATCGCCGTTGCTGGATACCGGGAGGACCGAGTGAGCCGGGACGTCGCGCTGCGCCGCGCGCTCGATGCGATCGCGCACCTGGACGATCCTCATCCGCCATGGACCGATCTGCTGCAAGGCGTGCAGCAGGTGGTAGGCGGCGACAGCGCCACCTTCATCCTGCTGGAGAACGGCAACGAACTGCTGAGCTTTCAGCAGGTCAACGTCTCGGCCGCCGCCCAGCGCGAATATGCGCAGCATTTCTGCGCACACGACATCCTGATTCCTCCGACCCTCGGCGCGCCGCCGGGAAGCTGGTTCGACACGCACGAGCTGTTCTCGTCGACTTTTCTCTCGCGCAATGCCTACTACGCCGACTTCATGTGCCGCCACGACGCGCGCCAGATGCTGGCCTGCATCGTCGACCAGGGTCCCCAGCGCCGCGGCGGCCTGACGGTGCAACGCAACACGGCCGCCTCCGCGCGCCAACTGCTGGACAGCACGCGGATCCGGCGCGTCACCCACGCGCTGTGGCAAGGATTGGTGCGGCGCGACGTGCGGGCCCGGCAGTGGCTCGGAGACGCCGAATCTGCATTCGCTGCCTTCGGCGAAGCGATCTTTCTTGCGACACCCATGGGCACGGTGCTGCGCGCTTCGGCCGGCGCGCAGGAGTTCTTCGGCACGAACCGCTCGCTGCGTCTGCGCGGCCAGCGGCTTTGGCATCCGTCGGCGCAGGCGCAGCAGGTGCTGGCAGCCGGCCTTGCACAGGCCGCGCAATCGCCTCAGTTGATCTGCCTCTCCATTCCCGGTGGACCGGCCGGCCGGGAACATCTGGAGTTGGCACGCGCCGCGCCGCAACTGAGCCTGGGTGAAGAGGTACTGGTGCTGGCACGCATCCGCTTCGGCCGTTCGCAGGAAGCACCCTCCATGAACAGTCTCTGCAGCACCTTTGGCATCACGCCCGCCGAGGCGCGCGTGCTGGCTGCACTCGTGGCGGGCCAATCACCCAAGCAGCATGCCGGCGCACAGGGCGTGTCGGTGCACACCGTGCGCAGCCAGGTCACTTCGCTGATGGCGAAGATGGACTGCACGCGGCAGGTCGACCTCGTGCGCAAGGCGCTGCTCGCGCCCTAGGCTTCGGAAGACCGGCCGCGGGGCGGGACTCAGGCCGCCGCCAATGCGGCGGGCTCGCTCGTGTACGCACGCACCAGGCGCAGCAGTTCCTCTTCCGAGTACGGCTTGCCGAGGTAGTGGTTCACGCCCAGCGTGCGCGCGTATTCGCGGTGCTTCTCGGCGATGCGCGAGGTGATCATGATGATCGGCAGGCCGGTCATCGAATCGTCGGCGCGGATGTTGCGGGCCAGGTCGAAGCCGTCCATGCGCGGCATCTCGATGTCCGACAGCACCACCGCCGGACGCTCCTGCTGCAGCCGTTCGAGCGCCTGCAGGCCATCGGCCGCGAGCGACACGCGATAGCCTTCGCGCTGCAGCAGGCGCTGCGTGACGCGGCGCACGGTGATGGAGTCGTCCACCACCAGCACCAGCGGGACCTGCGGTGCCACCGGGGCCAGCGTCGGCAGCGGCTGCTGCGGCGCGCCGTGTTCGGCCGCGGCACCGTGCGCCGGCGCTGCCAGCGCGGCGGCCTGGCGCTCGCGCGCCTGTTCGCCATGCACCGAGGCCAGCGCCACCGGGTTGTAGATCAGCGCCACCGCACCCGACGCCAGCACCGAGATGCCGGCCAGGCCAGGCAGCCGCGCGAGCTGCGGGCCGAGGTTCTTGACCACGACTTCCTGGTTGCCCAGCACTTCGTCCACGTGCAGGGCCACGCGCTGCGCCGCGCTTCGCACGACCACGATCGTGTTGTTCCTGGCCGCCGCGTGTTCGCTGCGGGTCGAGGCCTGCAGCAGCGCGCCGGCCCAGTAGAACGGCACCTGCTCGCTGCCGAACGGATGGCTGTTGTGCAGGTAGGCCGCCTCGAGGTCGGTGCCGCCCACGCGCTGCACCAGTTCCACCAGGTTCGACGGCACGCCGATCGACACTTCGCCCGCGCGCAGCATCACCACGTGCGTCACGGCGGTGGTCAACGGCAGCACCAGCTTGAAGGTGGTGCCCTGGCCGGGGTTGCTGTGCGTTTCGATGCGGCCGCCGAGCGCCGCGATCTGCGCGCGCACCACGTCCATGCCGATGCCGCGGCCGGCCAGTTCGGAGACCTGCCCTGCCGTCGAGAAGCCGGGCTTGAAGATCAGCTCGGTGGCTTCCTCGGCCGACAGTTCCTTGTCGTGTTCGAGCAGGCCGAGGACGCGGGCGCGCTCTGCGATGCGCTTGTTGTCGAGGCCAGCGCCGTCGTCGCGGAAGCTCACCGAGACGTCGTTGCCTTCGTGGTGCAGGTCGATGACGATCAGGCCGCTGGCGTCCTTGCCGGCCTTCTCGCGCACCGCCGCACTCTCGATGCCGTGCGCCACGCAGTTGCGCAGCAGGTGCTCGAAGGCGGGCGTCATGCGGTCCAGCACGCCGCGGTCCATTTCGATGGAGCCGCCGACGATGTCCAGGCGCACCTGCTTGCCGGTGTCCTTCGAGGCCTGGCGCACCACGCGGTAGAGGCGGTCGGAGATGCCCTCGAACTCCACCATGCGGGTGCGCAGCAGGCCGCGCTGCAGTTCGCGCGTCTGGCGCGCCTGCACGCTGAGGTCGTCTTCCGTGGCCTGCACCGTCTTTTGCAGCGTGCGCTGCACGGTGGCCACGTCGTTCACCGACTCGGCCATCATGCGCGTGAGTTCCTGCACGCGGGTGAAGCGGTCGAACCGACTGCATCTGGCTTTCGGCCTGCACCTCGATGTCGCGCAGCTGCTGGCGCAGGCGGTCGAGGTTGCGTGAGGTCGGACAGCGAGCCGCGCAGCTGGCCGAGTTCGGCCTCCAGGCGCGAACGCGTGATGATGACCTCGCCGGTCTGCGCGACCAGGCGGTCGAGCAGCTGGGTGCGGATGCGCACCGCCTGGCCGGTCGCGGCACGCAGCGGTGCCACCAGGGCGGCCGGCGCGGGGCGCGGCTGCAGCGTGGCGGGGGCGTCGGCCGCTGCCGCTTCGGGAGCCGCAGCGGCTTCGGCGGCGGGCTGGTCGTCCAGGCTCGCCACGGAGGCNGCGGTCTCGTCGTTCGCCGGCACGCCGGCTTCGGGCGCCTGGGATGCGACGGTGACGGGCGCCGNCGAGGTGGCCGCGGCCACGATCTGGGCCAGCTCGACCTGCGTGGCGTCGTCGGCCGCGCGCAGCGCGTCGAAGGTGGCCTGCAGGGTGTCGAGGCGCATCAGCAGCTTCTCGATGTCGGCCCGCTCGGCGCCCTGGGAACCCAGGACCTCGATCTCGGACTCCATGCGGTGCGCGCGCTCGCCCAGGCGCATGGCGCCGGCCAGCCGCGCGCTGCCCTTGAGCGTGTGCAGCGTGCGCAGCACCGAGGCACGCGGCGCGCTGTCGTCGGGGTGGTGCGCCCACTGGCGCAGCGCTTCGCCGAGCTGGGGCAGCAGTTCGGCCGCCTCTTCCTCGAAGATGGGGAACAGGTCGACGTCGACTGCGTCGGCCAGGTCGATGGAGTCCTCGGAATCGTCCAGCGCCACGTCGGCGACCGGCTCGCTGACCACCACCTGCGGCAGCGGACGGGCTTCGGCGCGCATGGCCACTTCGGTGGGCATCGGCGAGTTGGCGATGTCGCGCAGCGCCTGCAGCGTGCCTTCCGCCGGATCGCGCAGCAGGCCGACGGCGAACTGGTGCAGCAGGCGGCGCAGTTCGTCGGCCGCGGCCACCAGCACCGTGCCCTGCTCGCGCGTGCCGCTGCCCTGCATCTGCAGGTGCTGCAGCGCGGCCTCGAACAGGCGGGCCATGCCCGACAGGCTGTGGAAGCCGACGGTGGCCGAGCTGCCGGCCAGCGAATGGGCCAGCGCGATGGTCGAGTCGGGCATGCGCTCATGCGACTCGAGCGCCCACTCGCCGACATCGGTGGCGAGCTGGCGGGACCATTCGTCGGCCTCGTTGAGGTAGACGTTGTAGAGCTGGATGCCGATGCGCAGCGGGCCGATGACCTTGACCTGGTCGTCGGCGCTTTCCTGCGGCACTGCAGGAGCGGCGGCTTCGANGGCTTCGACGGGCTGAGCCGCCTCGACGCTCGTCACNGGTTCCGGCGCCGGGGCCTCGACCGCATCGGCGACGAGGATCTGCGCCTCGGCGGGAGCGGCCGGTGCCTCGAAGATGGGCACGAGGGCTTCCTCGGCCGCAGCCACCGGGGCAGGCTGGGGTTCGGCTTCGGGCTCGACCGCCAGTTGCGGCTCGGGCACGGCGACCGGCTCTTCCACCGGCAGCGGAGCTTCCACCGCCTCGACCACTTCGGGAACGGAAACTTGCCCCGGCTCGACGACGGGTTCCGCAGCCTGCACGGGCAGCGGCTCGGGCTCCCATTGCAGATCGGGCAGGCCGGCGGTGGTGGGCACGGTGGCGGCGATGGGTTCGGCCGCGGGAGCCGGCGGAGTCGCCAGTTCGGCGGGTTCCTGCTTGAGTTCGACGGTCGCGGGCGTCCTGGCGGGCGGCGCGAGGAAGTCGAACATCTCGCCGCTGGGCAGGACCAGCGGCGCGGGTTCTTCGGCCTGCGGCTTGGCATCGAAGTCGATGAAGTCGGTCGACGTGAAATCGTCGTCGGCCTCGGGCGTGCCGGCCTTCGCGGGCTCCGGCACCTGCCAGTCCAGGGTCTGGAGCGGCGGGATCTCGGGGGCCGCGGCCGGTGCAGGCGCCTGCACGGGCGCCGGAGCCTGCGTGGTGAACGACAGGTCCGGCAGGTCGGGCAGGCGCAGGGGCGGCAGTTCCGCCGCGACCGGTGCGGGCGCCACCGGCGCGGGAACTTCGAGCGGCGCGGGCGCGGACATCGGCGCCTCGGCGGCGATGTGGCGCGCGGCGACCGCCAGGGCCTCCGCGTCGGCCACGCGCACCGGCGGGGGCACGGGCTCGCCGGCCAGCAATGCATTGGCCACGCGGCTGAACGGCGCGGACTTCCAGCCCTGCGCGGAGCCCGCGGCGATGGCTTCGACCCACTGGCCGAAGTCCTTCATCGTGCGTTCGGTGCCTTCCAGCAGCGCTGGCGTGGCGGGGCGCTGGTCGGCCAGCCAGGTGTTGAGCACCTGTTCGAGCGACCATGCGGCATCGCCGAACTCGGTGAGGCCGACCATGCGCGAGCTTCCCTTGAGCGTGTGGAAGGCACGCCGCAGGATCGTGAGCTCCTCGGTGTCGTCCGGGTAGCTGCCGAGTTCCTCGATGGCGGCCAGGCCGTTCTGCACGACCTCGCGCGCCTCTTCGAGGAAGATGTTCTGCAGGTCGTCTTCTTCGAGCTCGGTGACTTCGGTGTCGGGCAGCTCGGCCGGGCCGGTGATCTTGTGGGTCCAGCTGTCGGCCTTCTTGCTGAATTCCTCGATCGGCGAAGGCTTGGCCTTGGGCGCGGCGAGCGCCGCGAGCTTGGAGGCGATCTGCGCGTCGACTTCCTCGATGCTGAGCACGGCCTCGGCGGCGGGCGCCTGGCCCGCGGCGGCGCCCTCGCCGCTCTCGGCCTCGGCAGCCTGGCGGCCCATCAGCGGCTTGAGTTCGCCCGCGTCGGCGTCGAACACGAACAGGCGCTTGGCCAGCGCGGGCTGGTAGCCCAGCATGTCGATCAGGAAGCCCAGCGCGCCGAGGTTGTTGCCCAGCGCGTCGAAGCCGGCCATTTCCTCGGCCGGCGAGGTGCTGACGAGCATCGCCTCGACGTCCTCGCGCATGCGCTGGACGGTGAGCGCGGCCTGGTCGAGGCCGAGCACGGAGAACACGCCGCGCATCTGCATGAGCTGCGTCGGCACGGTGCGCAGCAGGCCCTTTTCGGCCGGGCGGCGGAAATACTGGTCGAGCGACTTCTCGAGTTCGCTCAGGTGGCTGCGCAGCTCGTCGACCACGGTGCCCATGGTCTGGCGGTCGC
>Ga0055536_1002319_pt1 | contig 10773 bp, 8 predicted proteins | sample AraplaCvi_mLB_r2_FD_55037 | JGI IMG/M metagenome (GOLD analysis project Ga0055536, IMG submission 55037) | Arabidopsis root microbial communities from North Carolina, USA - plate scrape MF_Cvi_mLB_r2 | ecosystem: Host-associated > Plants > Roots > Endosphere | place: USA: North Carolina...
CCTCGGGCGGCGGCGGCACCGTGTGGGACGCGATCGTCTACGACAAGGATCTCGACCAGATCTATCTCGGCGTCGGCAACGGCAACCCGTGGAACCATGGCACGCGCTCGAATGGCGAGGGCGACAACTGGTTCCTCTCGTCGGTCGTCGCGCTCGACGCCACGACCGGCAAATATAAATGGCATTATCAGGAAACCCCGGCCGAGACGTGGGACTATACCGCGACCCAGCCGATCATCCTCGCCGAGCAGGCGGTGAACGGGACGCCGACCAAGGTGCTGTACCACGCGCCGAAGAACGGCTTCTTCTTCACGATCGACCGCGCGAGCGGCAAGCTGATCGATGCCAAGCCCTTCGTCGACGGGATCAACTGGGCCACCGGCTACGACCTCAAGACCGGACGCCCGATCGAAAATCCCGAGGCGCGCTTCTACCGGACCGGCAAGCCCTTCATCGCCATTCCCGGCGCCATGGGCGCGCATAACTGGCACCCGATGAGCTACAATCCGTCGACCGGGCTCGTCTATATCCCTGCCCAGCAAGTGCCCCAAGGCTATCTCGCCGACATGGACGAACTCGACAAGCGCAAGGTTCTCGGCTTCAACGTCGGCACGTCGCTCAACAAGACGATGCTCCCCGACGACAAGGCGGCCTTCAAGGCCGCGATCGCCGCCACGACCGGCCGCCTCGTCGCCTTCGACCCGCGCGCGGGCAAGGTCGCGTGGAGCGTCGCCCATCCTGCCGCCTGGAACGGGGGCACGATGACCACCGCGGGCAATCTGGTATTTCAGGGCACCAGCACGGGCCGCTTCCGCGCCTATGCGGCCGATACCGGCAAGCAATTGCTCGACCTCGACATGCAGTCGGGGATCGTCGGCGGCCCGTCGACCTTCCGCGTCGGCGGGGTCCAATATATTGCTTTCCAGACCGGCAAGGGGGGCGTTTTCCCGCTCGCGGCAGGCATCGCCGGCGGCGTCGCGCGCAAGACGCCCAATATCCCGCGGCTCGTCGTGCTCAAGATTGGCGGCACGGCGAAATTTCCGGCGCCGCCGGCAACCACGACTCTCGCGTGGAATCCCCCGCCGCAGTTCGGCACACCCGCGCAGGTTGCGGCAGGCAAGGCGCATTTCGGGCGCTATTGTTTCGTGTGTCACGGCGACAGCGCGATCGGCAACGGCTTCACCCCCGACCTGCGCGTCTCGGGCACGCTTGCCAACGCCGACGCCTGGAAATCGGTGATCCTCGATGGCGCGCTGAAGGACCGCGGCATGGTCAGCTTCGCCAAGGTGCTGACCGCGCAAGATGTCGAAGCGATCCGCGCCTATGTTATCGACCGCTCGAACTGGACCAAGGCGAACCTGTCAGCCGAGGCGGCGCCCGTCGGACGCTAGGCTGCGCCGGCGATCGGCGCTGGAGCCGTGCTTTCAACAGGGCACGGATCCGGCGCCGAAACGATCATTTCCTTCCTATTCCGATGACGTTGCCGACCTGATCGGGGCGCGGCAGCACGGCATGCACCGCCGCCATCGCTGCGATCCGCTCGGCGGCCCATTCGGGCCAGGGGGCCGAGCGGCGCGTCGCATAATCGATATGCATCAGCATCAGTTCGTTGGTGGCGACGAGCCGGCCATCGTCCTCGGCAAACATCGTGTGGACCAGATGCACGCGCTTGTGATCATGGTCGAGGATCTGGCTTGCGACGCGAAATCGATCGCCCTCCTTCATCTCGCTCAGATAGTTCACATGCGCTTCGAGGACGAAATACATGCCGATCCTGTTGCTCGTATACGCATAGGGCAGACCGAGATTGTTGAATATCTCTCCGGTCGCATGATCGAAGGCGACCACATAATATCCGACATTCATATGCCCGTTCCAGTCGGTCCACGCGTTCGGGACGGTGCCGCGAAAGACGTCGAAGGGCGCATCAAGGATGGGCGTTTCCAGAGCGAAGGGAGGCATGGTCACGGGCGCGTCATTCCTTTGTGCAGAAGTTGGAGTTTGGGGAGCCCCGCGGCACCGCCCGACCGGGAACGCCCGCTACAAGCCGGCCGGGAAGTTCCGCCTCGTTCGGAGGCCGAGAGGCGGTCGGCTCCGCCCAAATTCACATCGGGCGCTGCGCGCACGCCAGCCTCGCCTGCTGCCAGCCGAGCCGCGCCAGCGCACCGATTTGCGACACCTTTTCGGCGGCACCCGCGTTCGAGGCATTGCCGTCGAGCATGCGGCGCTTGATTCCCTGTACGATCCCGACGAGGCGGAACAGGTTGAAGGCGAAATACCAGTACAGGTCGGGCGCCTGCCTGCGGCCCGTCCGGTCGCAGTAGCGTTGCACGATCTCGGCGAGCGGAGGAATACCCGCTGCTTCCAGGTCGATCCCGGCGAGGCCCGAGCCGCCGTCGTGCGGCATCACCCAGGCCATCGCGAAATAGGCGAAGTCGGCTAGCGGGTCGCCGATCGTCGCGAGCTCCCAGTCGATCACCGCGAGCGCGCGCGGTGCGTCGTTCGCGAAGATGATATTGTCTATCCGGTAGTCGCCGTGGATGATCGCCCTCTGCCCCTGCGCCGGGATGGTGAGCGGAAGCCAGGCGATCAATTGCTCGACCTCGGGGATCTCGTCGGTCTGCGCCGCGCGATATTGCTTCGTCCAGCGATGAACCTGCCGTTCCAGATAATTACCGGCGGCGCCGAAGTCGCCGAGACCGGCTGCCTCGGGATCGATACCGTGCAGGCCCGCGATCGTATCGACCAGCGCGTGATACAGGGGCCGCCGGTCAGCACGTGCGAGGCCGGGCAGGGCGCCGTCCCAGAAGGTCCTGCCCTCGACCCGCTCCATCAGGTAGAATTTCGAACCGATCACATTGGGCGCCTCGCATATCGCGACGGGGCGCGGAGCGGGGAATCCGGTGGGTGCGAGCGCTTCGAGCAGCCGAAATTCGCGGTCGACGGCGTGCGCCGACGGCAGCAGCGCCCCGAAGGGCTGGCGCCGCAGCACGAAGCTCTGCTCGCCGGTGTCGAGCCGGTAGGTCGGATTGGACTGGCCGCCGGGGAATTTCTCGAGGCGCTCGACCCGCGGGAGACCCGGAAGGGCATCGCACAGCCAGCGCGACAGCCCTTCGATGTCGAGGTCGCTCATTTGGTCGCGGCGGACCCGGCCACCGCCACGGCCCTAACCTCGAGGAGCAGTCCGGGCAGAGCGAGGCTCGACACGCCGAAACCCGTGATCGCGGGATAGGGAGGGCGGATATATTCGTCCTTGACGCGGTAGAAGGGTTCGAGATCGATCGACGTGTCGGTGAGGAGCAAGGTCAGTTCGACGATATCGTCGAGCGTTGCGCCCGCCGCTTCCAGTACCGCCTTCAGATTCTCGAAGGTCAGGCGCGTCTGGGCTTCGATTCCTTCGGGCACCGTGCGTTCGGTTGTGACCCCGACCTGGCCCGATACCCAGATCATATTGCCGACGCGCATCGCCTGCGAGAGGCGATATTGTTCGGCCGTGGCTTCGGTCCCGGGCGGATTGAAGGATTGCTGCGTCAAATTGCCTGCACTCATCGTCTGCCTTCCCTTGCGGAAATTGATGCCTGATCCGGCGCGCGCAAGGCCGCGTTAGTGGACGCTGCATTTGCCTTCGTCGCGGATATCAGCAAGATCTATTTTACGCAACGATCGTTTCTATAAATTATGAGCCTGCCTTGATGCGTGCCCGCGGTGCTATTCGGCGTAGCGGAAGAGGCAATAGCCTTGGCGCCGGATGAGGCGCATCGCGGCGAGATCGTCCTTGCCGGCGCGCAGTTCCATCACGCGGCAGAAGGTCCAGGGACGGAGATCCTCCGGGAGGGGGCCGCCCTGCGTGTCGCGCGTGAGCGCACCGTAGCCGCCCGGCGCCACGAAACAGCAGACGATCATGCGGTTTCGGCCTTCCCTGGCGGGCCAAAAGGTGCCGGCCCCGGACCGGAAGCCCGGGCGCAGAGCGCCCATGCCTTGCTCTCCGGCATGTTCGGGCATCGCCGGCGCCGGACCGGAGATGCTGCAGTGGCAGCGGGAAAGCTGGCAAGCGTGACCGGCAGCATCCGCTGCCGCGCTCTGTGCGGCGGCTGCGCACCCTTCATTCGATCCTCCCTGCGGCCCGCGTCTTTTATAATGACAAGTGTTATATAAAATGCAATGCCGCGAAGAACAAGCGGCGGAGGCCCGGCCTTGCGTGCTGCGGTCGCTGGCTTCGCCGGTTTCCGGGCGCCTTCCGGACCCGCCCGGTAACCAGGCATGCCGGCCGTGAAGCCGGCGGCCCAATCGATGGAGAGCCCACCATGACCGATGACCTCAGCTGCGGGCCCGTCGTCCCGCTCGACCCCGCGTGGCCGAAGATGTCGCTTGCCGACGCGACCGCCGCCTTGACCGCACCGGGCGCGGCGTTCGAGATGGAAACAATTGCGGTAGCGGGCATCGCAACCCGGGTGTGGAAGAATGCCCCGCACGATCTCGGTGATCTGCTGGATATGTCGCGCGCGCATGGCGAGCGCCTGTTCACGATCCTCGATGACGACCGGATAAGCTTCGAGGCGAACTGGCTCGCGGTCGCCACCTTCGCTCGGGTCCTGCAGCAGATGGGCGTAGGGAAGGGCGATCGCATTGCCTTTGCCATGCGCAATCTTCCCGAATGGCCGATGATCTTTTTCGCGGTCACTTCGATCGGCGCGATCGCGGTGCCGCTCAATGCCTGGTGGACCGGCGGCGAGCTCGCATACGGGATCGCCGATTCAGGCGCGAAGATAGTCATCGTCGATGCCGAGCGTTACGCGCGCGTCGCTGAGCATCTGGGCGGTATCGCGGCCATCGAAAAGCTGATCGTGGCGCGCGCCGACGCCGTGCCCGAAGGCGCGGTTGCGCTCGAGGCCCTTGTCGGCGCACCGAAGGACTGGGCCGACCTTCCCTCGTTCGACCGGCCCCGCGTCGATCTCGACAGCGACGACGATGCGACGATCTTCTATACGAGCGGAACGACCGGCAATCCGAAGGGCGCGCTCGGATCGCATCGCAATCTCGTCACCAATGTCCTGTCCGGCGGCTTCTCGTCAGCGCGCACGATGTTGCGTCGCGGCGAACCGCTGCCCGAGCCGGTCCCGAGGACGATGCTCACCGTTATTCCCATGTTTCATGTGACCGCCTGTTCGGCGATGCTGATGGGCGCCATGGCGATCGGCCATACGACCGTTTTTATGCGAAAATGGGAGCCGGTGCGGGCGATGGAGATCATCGAGCGCGAGAAGGTCAACATCACGGGCGGCGTTCCCACGATCCCCTGGCAATTGATCGAACATCCCGAGCGCGCAAACCATGATCTTTCCTCGCTCGAAGCGATCATCTACGGGGGCGCGCCCTCGGCCCCCGAGCTCGTCCGGCGCATCTACGAGGAATTCGGCGCTCTTCCGGCGAATGGCTGGGGGATGACCGAAACGATGGCAACGGTCACCCATCATTCCTCGGAGGACTATCTCAATCGCCCGACGAGCGCCGGACCGCCGGTCGCGGTTGCCGATCTCGAGATCCGCGCCGACGACGGCGTGACCGTGCTGCCGACGGGGACGGTCGGCGAACTCTGGGCGCGCGGGCCGATGATCGTGAAAGGCTATTGGAACAAGCCGGAGGCGACCGCTGACACCTTCGTCGATGGCTGGGTTCGCACCGGCGATCTCGCGCGGCTCGACGAGGAGGGTTTCGTCTATATTGTCGACCGCGCGAAGGACATGGTGCTGCGCGGCGGCGAGAATATCTACTCGTCCGAGGTCGAGAATGTCCTCTACGGCCATCCCGCTGTCACCGACTGCGCGATTGTGGCTATCCCGCACCGGACGCTCGGCGAGGAACCCGCTGCGATCGTCCACCTCGCGCCCGGCATGACCGCGACCGAGGCTGAATTGCAGGCCTGGGTTCGCGAACGGCTCGCCGCCTACAAGGTCCCGGTCGCGGTCCGTTTCATCGCCGATACGCTGCCGCGCAATGCCAACGGCAAGATATTGAAGAAAGAGCTGAAGGCGCTCTTTACCGATCGGGATGCGGCGGCGGTGTAGCGGCGCGGTCCGGCGGTGGCATGGGGCTGTGCCGATCGGCGCGCGCGATCGCTCCCTGCTGGAAGCGCGCGCCCGTGGAAGCGCAGCTGCGATAATTAATACAACAAGTGTTGTGTAAAAGTCATTGTAATGGTAAAGCGTGATTCTCGATAAGGATTGGGAGTGCTGCAAAATGGATTCTGCGCTGCGACAAAGCTTTGAAGAGGATGGCGCTGTCCTCGTGAAAAACTGCCTCGATAAGGATCAGCTGGCCCTGTGCCGCGAGGCATTCGACTGGGCGGTGGAAAACCACGGCCCCAATGCCACGATGATGTTCGAAGGCACCGAGCAGAAGTCGCACGTCGACAATGCCAACCCCAAGGCCAAGGAACGGCTCGACGAGCTGGTGACGAAGCTACCGTTCGGCAAGATCTTCTCGGAGCTCTGGGGCTCGAAGCACGTCTGGTATTTCGCCGAGGAAGTCTTTCTGAAGGCCGGCGGCAAAAGCGGCCGCACCTCCTTCCATCAGGACACATCCTACCTGCCATGGACGGGCCGGCATTGGGGGAACGCCTGGATCAGCTTCGAATCGGTCCCCAAGAAAAATTCGCTGGAAATCGTGAAGGGATCCCATCGCGGCATTCAGTATGACGGACCCAATTTCGTCGACCCGAACGACCCGACGGCGCCCCTCCACGGCGAGACCGCCGTTCCGTTTCTGCCGCGGCTTCCCGACATCGACGCCGAGCGCGAACGCGATCCGGCCGCCTTCGATCTGGTTTCCTGGGCCGTCGAACCCGGCGACGTCGTGTTGCTCCACCCGCACTCGCTGCACGGCGGCGCGCATGTCGATGCGGATTTTCCGTTGCGCCACACCCTCGTTCTTCGTTTCTTTGGGGATGACGCCTTATATCGTCCACTGCCCCAAAACAGCGGATCCGGATTCGGTCCGGAGGGCATCCTCTTCGTCGAAGAAATGACCAAGCTGAAAGATGGCGACCCGTTCCGGTCGTCGGTCTTCAAGCAGCTTGTCTGAAGCACGGCAGGATTTCGCCAGGATTGCGAAAGGGCGGGTTGCCTTTGCAGCCCGCCCTTTCTTTTTGCCTGATACCGGACCGGACGCGGCGGGCGTTTTGTTGCAGGGCCGGGATCGGGTCGCGCGACCAGCCCGCGCCGGTCATCGCCGATGGGCGCAATCCGGCATGGGCCGGGTTGCGGACGGCCGGCGAAGCGGCCGCCAATTCCTAGCCGGTTCGGCGTACCTTTCGATTGACGCGATTGTCCATGAAATGAGCCCCTCCGAGCAGGGACTTCATCGCCGCCCATTGGAGCGGCTCGGGCAAGGTCGAAGGCGTGCTGTGCTGCAAGGCTGCATAATAGGGATGGGTCTCGCCCGATATATGGTCGGCCAGCAGCAGGCCGACGAACGATTGCGTGCCGACGCCATGACCCGAGCAGCCGGCGGTATAATGGATGTTCTGATGCTCGCCCGTCTCGCCGACAACCGGAAGGCCGTCATAGGCGAAGCTGATATAGCCGCTCCAGCTCGACCGGATCGATACATCGCGCAGCGCCGGAAATCGCTCGTAGAGCGCGATCGCGAGATCGCGATACGTGCGCTCGTCAGCGATATTCGGCGTCGCCGACCCATAGGCGTAGCCCAGCCGCTTCGTCGTGATGACGAGACTGTTCCGCGCGGTCAGGCGGTGACTTTCCATGACCAGATGCTGGGTCGTAATGCCCTCGCGATTGGGCCAGCCGAGGCTTGCGAGCTGCTCGGCCGAAAGCGACTCCGTCTCGATCGCGGAGACGCGAAGCGGGACGACCTTGTCGCGAAGCAGGCCGAGTTGCGGCGTATAGGCGTTGGATGCCAGCACGAGCTGAGGGGCATGGACGGCGCCCCGGTCCGTCCTGCAGACGATCGTGGCGCCCTGCGTGAAGGAACGGACCGCGCTATTCTCATAGAGCTTCACACCCGCCGCGATCGCGGCACGGCGCAAGCCGGTGACATATTTGCCAGGATTGAGCGTGCCGCCTCCGGGCGTTGCATAGCCGAACAGAAAGGCGGGGGGGATGCCGCGCGCGCGCATTTCGGCTTCGTCGAGATAGCGGGCAGGAGCGCCGAGCTCGATCCCGAGCTCCATATTCTCGCGCAGAAGTTTGCGCTGCGAATTATGGATTCCCGCGCGGATCAGCCCGGACCGGCGATAATCGCAATCGATGCCATATTGGTCGAGCTTCTGCTCGACATAGACAACACCGTCTTCGAAATAGCGGACGATCTTCGAAACCTGCTCGCGCCCGACGCGCTTCATGAACAGGTGATAGTCGAGGCCCTGGCCGCCGGCGAGATAGCCGGCATTTCGCCCGCTCGCCCCGAAGCCCGCAAAATCCCGCTCGATCACGGCGACCTGCGCGCCGCGCGCTGTAAGCTCGAGTGCTGTGGAAAGTCCGGCGAAGCCCGCGCCGACGATGACCACATCGGCCTTCACCTCGCCCTCGAGGGTGGGTTGGGGATCCGACGGCCGCTCGATCCATCCGCCAAACGGACGGTAGACATCGGCGGCACGGGAAATCCGGGCTTCCATCTTTCGATGCATGTTCATCCAGCCACCCTCCAGTTTATTTATGATGTCAGTTGTTATCTTAATATGTCGGGTTGGAGCGAGACGCAAGGCAATAGGTGATGCCCGATCGTCGGTCCGGCGCGGTTCGCTCGGGTTTCGGCTTTGGCTCTCGATGGCCGATCAGGCTCCGGGCTTCTTTGCCCGCTGCTTTGCTTCGGACGCTTGATGCCAAGCCAGCCGGGTTTCTGTGCCTGAAACATGAAAATGAGGCCGCGACATCTTCGGGAAAGGCGCCCGAGACGGGGGTGGGAATAATTTAGGTAACGATTGTTGCGTCAAATACCGAAAGCGCATATGCTCATGATCGAGAGATGGGAAGGGCGCGCTGCGGCCAGTCCCGCGCGGATTGCGAGAGAAGGGCAGAGGATATGGCCGAGGCGGACTTGAAAGTGGCGTGCCGTGATATCGACGTGCTGATTGTGGGCGCGGGCCTGTCGGGCATCGGCATGGCGGCAACGCTCCGGCAGAAGAACCCGCTGGAGAATATCCTCATCGTCGAGCGACGCGACGATATCGGCGGGACATGGACGCTGTTTCGTTATCCCGGCATCCGGTCCGACAGCGACATGCATACGCTGGGCTTCGAATTCGAACCCTGGCGCGAGGAAAGGGCGATCGCGGGCGGGGATGCCATTCTCCGCTACATGGATCACACGATCGACAAATATGATCTGCGCGACAAAATCCTGTTCAGCCACCGCGTCGTCTCGGCGGACTGGGACGGCCATGACGGCCGCTGGCGTGTCGTTCTGGAAGGCCGGGCCGGCGCCCGGCAGCTCGTGCGGGCACGCTTTCTCCATTTGGGCGCGGGATATTATGACCATGACGAGCCCTACGACGCGGTCCTGCCCGGCCGCGAGACGTTCGAAGGCGAGCTGGTTCATCCGCAGTTTTGGCCCGAGGACCTCGACTATTCGGGCAAGCGGGTCGTCGTGATCGGTTCGGGCGCGACCGCGGTGACCCTCGTTCCCGCGATGGCCGCGCGCGCCGCTCATGTCACCATGCTCCAGCGAACGCCGACCTGGGTCGCCATCCTCCCGTCGCGCGATAGCTTGGCGAATGCCATGCGCAAGCTGATGCCGGCGAAGCTGGCCTACGGGCTGACGCGCTTCAAGAATACGCGCTTCCAGGACTGGATGTTCAGGCGGATGCGCAATCGCCCCGAGCAGGCAAAAACTTACCTTCTGAAGCAGATATCGTCGCATCTCGGCGACCGATTTCGCGCCGCCGATTTCACGCCTCCATACGATCCCTGGGACCAGCGCCTGTGCGTCGTTCCCGATGGCGATCTGTTCGCCGCGATGAAAGCGGGGAAGGCAGATGTCGTCACCGACCATGTCGAACGGATCGAGGCGAACGGCATATTGCTGCGGTCGGGGCGCCGCTTGCCCGCCGATATCATCGTCACCGCGACCGGTCTGAAAATGGTGTTGGGCGGCAAGATCGCCATGTCGGTCGACGGGCGCCCGCTCGATTTCAGCCAGCATTATTTTTACAAGAGCTGCATGCTCTCCAATGTCCCCAACCTGACGATGTCGCTCGGCTATTTCAACGCGAGCTTCACGTTGCGCCTGTCGCTGGTCGCCGATTATGTCTCGCGCCTTCTCGACATGATGCGCGGTGCCCGGGCCGATATCGCGACGCCCGTCATCCTTCCGGGCGAAGAACCTGCCGAGATCGAACCGTTCCAGATGACCTCGGGATATCTGCAACGCGCGCGCGGCGTGATGCCCAAAAGCGCTTCCTGTCTGCCCTGGCGTCTCGAGCAGGATTATCTGACCGACCTCAAATGGATGCGTAACAGTCCGGTCGATGACGGGATATTGACGTTGGACCGCGCCCCCAGCCGGATCGATCTGCGCTAGGAGGCCGGCCTTGAGCCGACCGGAAGCGCCCATCGGTGGTGCGCCGGGCGGAACGGGCGCCGCGGGCGGGACGCATCCGGCCCGCGGCATCGGCACCGGATACGGGTGCCCGGCTGCGCGCACGGGCTCCGGGAGAGTTAGGCGGCCGGATCGTTGCTGGGAGATTGTTCATGTCGCTATGGGCTGAAATCGCGATCGGAACGGCGGGGACAATCATCCTGCTCGGAGCCGGTCTCA
>Ga0055536_1002323_pt1 | contig 10757 bp, 5 predicted proteins | sample AraplaCvi_mLB_r2_FD_55037 | JGI IMG/M metagenome (GOLD analysis project Ga0055536, IMG submission 55037) | Arabidopsis root microbial communities from North Carolina, USA - plate scrape MF_Cvi_mLB_r2 | ecosystem: Host-associated > Plants > Roots > Endosphere | place: USA: North Carolina...
GGGCAGAACGTGCCGTGGCTGCCGTACTTCGGCGGCACCATCAACAAGTCCGACTACTTCATCGTCGGCGGCATCACCGAGCTCAACTACAACATCAACTCGGGCGGCGCCGAGTTCGGGGTCAACCAGGTGGGCGTGAAGGCGCGAACCTTCAGCCAGTCGGTGAGCATCGACCTGCGCATCGTCGACACCCGGTCGCTGATGGTGGTGCGCACCGTGAGCCTCACCAAGCAGTTCAACGGCTACGAAGTGGGCCTGAACGTGTTCCGCTTCTTCGGCAGCAAGCTCTACGACGTGGACATCGGCGCCAAGGGCCAGGAGCCGGTGCAGATGGGCGTGCGCGCCGCGCTCGAGGAGGGCGTTGTGCGCCTCATGGCCGCCGTCACGCAGGTCGACCACCGGCCCTGCATGACGATGCGCCCGGGCGGCGGCGAGCCGATTCCGCTCACGCCGGCAGCCGATCTGCGCAAGGTCGACAACCCCGGCGATGCCGCGGTGGGGGCAGCGGCCGTCACCTCGCCGGTGGCGCAGGGCAGCGTGGCCGTCAATGCCGGCGGTGCGGGCGGTGCTCGCCTCACGGGCACGGCGACGCAGGTGCCCTTCGACTTCGGTGCGACCACGCTGGGCGGCGCCTCGCTCGCGCTCATCGACCAGATCGCCGGCGCGGCCAAGAAAGGCACCACCGACATCGTGCTGGTGGCGCGCGACACCGAGAACTGGGACGCCCGCAAGCGCGACGAGCTCACCGACCAGCGCATCGCGGCCGTGACCTCGGCGCTGGCCAACCGCGGCGTGGCGCCGGGCGCCATCAGCATCACCTGGCGGCCCGACGCGGCCGACACATCGATCCACCGCGACGGCCCCGGCTTGCAGGAGATCGCCAAGCTGCGAATCGGCAGCCCGGTGGTGAGCGGCGCCGCGCCTGCCGCCTCGCCCTCTGCTGCATCTTCTTCCGACAGCGCCGTCAAGGGCGACTGAGCGGCTCCGCGCGCACCGCGCACTCACCCGTTTTTCCAGCCAGACCGCATCCAACATCCGAGGAGTCACGACATGAAAGCACGCAAGATCCAGAGCCGGGCCGCACGCGCGCCCATGTTCAGCCGCAGCAGCATCGGCACCGCAGTCGCGATGGCGCTGATCGCGGCAGCCTCCGGCGCGCAGGCCGCGGAGACTTCGGTCGACGCCGCCTACAACGGCACCGCCACCGGCACGCCCTCGGTGAATGCGGGCACCACCAACTCGGCCAACGTCAACGCCACCATCACCGGCGCGACCGTGGGCACCACCTCCACCGGCACGCCGTCGAACCCGAACCCGGTGGCGATCGGCACCAGCGGCAACCTGATAGGCGCGACCGCCACCGGCAACACCTTCGGCAACGGCATCCAGGCCGCGCCCGGCCTGCCGGTGAACAACGCTGCCACGCTCGGCGTCGCGACCAACACCGGCGTCATCGACAGCGGCGTGACCGGCAGCAAGCTCGCCTCCGAATCGAGCACGCTGCAGGCCGGCAGCGTGGTCAACGCCGACAACACCATCTCGGCCACCACCACGCTCAACAGCGGCAGCTCGGTGATCTCGGGCGCGGCCGCCGTCGCCGCGCCGGCGCAGCCGGGCACCTCGGTGCTGACCTATCCGGCGGGCGCGCAGCTCTTCGACGCCAAGGGCAACATCGTGGTCACCTCGCTGCAGTCGGCCACGGGGCAGGGCTCCAGTGCGGCGGTGCTGGGCAACATGGTCGACCTGATGCTGACCGCGAACGCGGGCAACACGCTGACCACGGCGGCGTCGCTGGAACGCAATTCGATCTCGGCAGTGCTCAAGGCCAACAGCGCCAGCAGCACGGCCGAGATCCAGTCGGGCGGCGCGCCGACCTTCGCCGGCTCGGCGGTGGTCGCGAACCTGCAGGCGAATGGCAACGGCATCCTCGGTGTCATGCACAGCGCCACCAACACGGGCTCGGTGATCATGGGCATCGTCAGCGGCGCGCCCGCTGGCGGCTCCAACGTGCTGCAGGGTTCGCTCTCGGTGCAGGGCAACGCGATCTCCAGCGCGGCCACGGGCAACGAGGCGCTGGGCGCCACGGCCGGCGTGGCGGGTAACCGCATCCTGATCGACGACGTGAGCGTCGCGGGCACCGGCACGGCCGCCACCGCCGCCAACAACAGCGTCCACAACGGCGTGGGCGTGACCAGCAACGTCAACAGCGACCTGGCCATCGTCAACAGCCAGGGCAACCTCGGCGTGGCCACTGTCGCGCAGACCTCGGGTGCGCAGATCCTGGCCGGCGTGCAGTCGAGCAAGAACAGCCAGGTCACGCTCGACGACAACAGCATCACGGCGGCGGCCACGGGCAACACGGCATCGAGCGCCATCGCCAGCGGCAAGAACGCGGCCTCGTTCACCGGCACCGTGGCGGTGTCGAACCAGCAGGCGAACTCGGCGGCGCCGCAGACGGCATTCCTGTTCCCGTCGGTCATCGCGGCGCAGACGGGCGAGTCGCCCGGCACGGGCCAGACCACCGGCAGCACGGTCAGCGTCTCGGACAACACATCGGCCGCCACCGCGCAGGGCAACCAGATCACGCAGAGCCTGGCGATCCAGGCCGGCACGGTGGCGCTGGGTGCCACCAACGCCGTGCTCACGGGCGGCACCAACTCCGACGGGCGCGTGTCCGCCAGCGGCGCGGCGACGCTCACCAACCTGCAGGGCAACTACAACGGCAGCGGCCCCGCGGCGCTCAACTTCGGCTCGCAGATCGTGCTCACCGCCAACGGCGGCGGCGCGCCGGTCGCCAACAGCACGCTGGTGCTGGACGGCAACCGGCAGGAAGCCGTGGCGCTGGGCAGCGGCGCCACCAACACGCTCACGCTCACCGGCAACTCGGTGGGCACCGGCGCGGGCATCGCGAGCGTGCAGATGAACGACGCGAGCTCCGCGGTCGGCGCGGGGCTGGCGAACCCCGAGGCGCGCATCGCGGTGAACGGCAACCTCGCGGGCGGCTCGGCCTCGCTCACCGACAACCTGCAGCGCGCCATCGCTTATGGCAACTCGGCCACCAACACGCTGGGCGTGAGCGCGGGCAACCTCGCGGCGGCGCCCGGCCTGGGCATCACGCCGGCGTCGAACGTCACCATCGACGTGCTCAGCGGGCTGCCTTTCAGCAATTCGGCCGGCGCCCTGCCCACGGTGAGCGCGGCCTACGGCATTCTGAACGACCAGTCGGTGCAGGCGAACGTCAACGCCGCGGCCGTCGGGCCGAACACCTTCGCGGCGACCTTCAACGGCAATGTCTCCGCCGCCAGCGTGGCCAACAGCGGCAACGCATTCGTCGCCGCCACCTACGGCAATGACGCGGCCAGCGGCGTGACGCTGAACCTCAACAACCTGAGCGGCGCGAATGCCTCGGTGGCCAACGTCACCAACACCCAGGCGGTGGCGGGCACGGGCACCGTCATCGACGCCACCGCGGCCGGCGGCATCGTGGCGCGCACGACGGTCACGGGCACGCTGACCGACGGCTCCGTCGCCAGCTCGGGCAACACCGCCGAGGCGCTGGCCTACGGCAGCCGCGCCACCGGCAACACGGTGAAGGTGACGGGCAACAACATCGACACCTCCGGCCTCTCGCTGTCGGGCGCGACGCTCACGGGCAACGCGCTCGCCGTCAACGCGGCCTTCAGTGTGCAGAACGCGCAGTCGGGCCAGGGCACGGTGTCGGCACAGCGCAGCGGCGGGCCCGAAGTGAACGTCGCGGTCGGCGGCGCGGTCAGCAATTCGAAGATCGCCGCCACCGGCAACGCCACGCTGGCCGGCGCGACCAGCAACAGCGCGGCCAACGGCGTGGCCATCGATGCCGTCGGCGTCTCGACCACCACCGCAGTGCAGAACCTGCAGCTGACCAGCGCGGCGGTGAGCTCGCTCACCGGCCAGGAAGGCCCGCTGCTGACCAACAAGGACGGCGTGCAGGTGGTGCTGGGCGGCGCGAGCATCCAGGGCTCGCAGCTCACGGTGGACGGCAACTCCGCCGGCGGCTCGGCCACCGGCAACGCCGCGGCCAACAGCATCGACGTGAAGGGCAACACCATCGCGGTGGGCAACGGCCTGCCGCTCGCGGGCGCGGCGAACATCGCCGCGGGCCTGGCGGGCGCGGTGGCCGACCATGCGCTGTCGAGCATCCAGCTGGTGACCAGCCCGACCATCTCTTCCAAGGTGGCAGCGGCCTTCGGTGTCGACACGGTGCCCGGCGCCGCGATCAGCGGCTCGACGCTGAGCGTGTCGAACAACACGCAGAGCGCGAAGGCCGTGGGCAACACGGGCAGCAACGCGATCGCGCTCACGGCCACCGATGTGTCGGCCCGCGCCGCGCTGCTGTCGGCGCAGGGCAGCACGGCGGCGGTGGAGTCGCGCTCCTTCATGCAGGCCTTCGCACCGGCCTCGGTGTCGGGCTCGTCGGTGAAGCTCTCGAACAACGCCAACACGGCGCTGGGCGTGATCAACGACGTGAGCAACAAGGTCTCCGTGTCGGGCGGTACCTCGGGCTCGCTGCCGGCGCCTGCGCTCATCGCCCAGGGCACGCTGCCGGGCAACACCATCGCCGCGGGCGACCAGGTGCTGGTGAACCGCCAGTCGGCCGGCGCCTCGGTCACCAGCACTGCCGACACCGCGATCTACAACGAAGACCGCCTGGTGCCCGGCAACTCCGGCCTGACCAACAGCAGCTTCGCCGCCTCGGGCAACACGACCTATTCGGAAGCCTCGGCCAACCGCGCGACCAACGCGGCCTCGCTGGCCGGCGGCGCCTCGCAGTCGGCCAAGACCGCGGTGCTGAACGCGCAGGACAGCAGCGCGGCCGTGACCGCCAACGCCAACAACGCGACCCAGCTCACGCTGACCGGCTCCTCGGCGCTGGCGAGCAGCAGCGCCACGCTGGACGGCAACAGCACCATCGCCGCCGCCACCGGCAGCGCCGCCACCAACAGCATCGACGTGAAGAGCGGCGCCATCGCCGGCGGCGCGGCGGCACCGGCCACCGCGACGGGCGGACCGGCCTCGGCCGTGGCGGTGGCAGCCGACCATGCGCTGGCCAACGTGCAGGTGGGCACCGGCGCGGTGTCGGCCACCGCGACGGGCAGCATCGGCATCGACTCGGCGCCGCTGTCCGCAGTGAGCGCCTCGACGCTGGGCGTGACCAACAACAGCCAGAGCGCGAAGGCCGTGGCCAATACGGCGCTCAACAGCGTGACGCTGGCGGGCTCGAACGTGGGCGCGCGCACCGCGCTGCAGTCGAGCCAGTCGGGCACCGCGCCGGTGACGGCCTCGTCCACGCTGGAAGTGTTCGCGCCGGCCGGCTCCACCGGCTCGACGGTGCGGCTCTCGGGCAACAGCAACACCGCGCTGGGCGTGATGAACGACGCGGCCAACATGCTTAGCGTGAGCGCGGTCAACACCCTGCCGGCGGGCGCGACGGGCTCGGCCACGCTCAGCGAGACCGGCAGCCCCGACAACGTGACGGCCACCGGCGACCATGTGCTGTCGAACCGCCAGACGGCCGCGTCGACGGTGAGCAGCACGGCCGCCACCTCGATCCACAACGACGACAACGCCGCGCCCACGACGGGGTTGATCAACGGCGCGCTCACCATCTCTGGCAACAGCACCTTCGCCGAAGCCACGGCCAACCGCGCCACCAACACCGCCACGGTGGCGAGCAGCGCGACGCAGGGCGCGAGCGCCGGCATCCTCAACGTGCAGGGCAGCACCGCGGGCGTGACGGCGACTTCGAGCACCGTGGCCAACGCCACGCTGGCGGGCGCGGTGCCGCTCAACGGCAGCACCGTCTCGCTCGACGGCAACACCACGGCGGCGCTGGCGCGCGGCAATGCGGCGACCAACGTGCTGGAATCCAGCGCCGGCAGCAGCTACGGCGGCGCGGCCACGGTGGGTTCGTCGAGCCTGATCGGCGCGCCGCTGGCACTGAACGTCGGCGCGAGCGCGGCAATCCTCAACAGCCAGAACAACGCGGGCGCGGTAACGGCCACGAGCACGGGCACCAGCTACCAGGTGGCGCTCAACGGCACCGGCGCGGGCGTGTCGAACGGCACGGCCGGCGTCACCGGCAATACGCTGGCGGCGCAGGCCTTCGGCAACAGCGCGACGAACCGCGTGACGCAGACGGCGCTGAACACCGGCGCGCCGAGCGCGGCCATCGGCAACTACCAGGTCAACAGCGGCGCGGTGACGGCCACGGTGACCAGCGTGAACTTCGGCGTCGCCGTCTCGGGCCCGGTGGGCAACAGCACGCTGCGCACCACGGGCAGCCAGATCACGGCGTCGGCGACGGGCAACTCGGCCGTGTCGACGATCAGCTCTCGCTGAGCTGCGCCGTTCCCGGGGCGACAAGAAAACGTCGCGTGCCTTCGGGCCGGCGGCGTTTTTTCTTTCCTGGTCAGGTCCTGGGCTGCGGCCGGGCCTGGCGCTTGAACTCGGCGCAGTAGTCCTTCTCGGGCAGCGGCGGCGTGCGCCAGATGCGGTCGTAGTCGCCGGTCTCGGGGCCAGCCGCCGAAGCCGGCGCCGCCAGCAGCCGCACGGTGGCGATCTTCACGTCGTCGGGCAGGTGCTGCGGCACGCCGAGCGCGCGCACCACGTGGCCGGCGCCGGCGATGAGCAGCACCGTCTGGCCCGGCTTCCTCGCCTTGACGATGGCCTGCGCCATCGCGCGGTCGCGGCCCACCTGGATGCGGGTCATGGGAACGATCTGCGATTCGGGAAGCATCCGGCAATGGCCGTCGCGCACGGCGTCCTGCTGGGCGGTGAAGGCCTCGCCGTTGAGCTGCACGTCGAGCGAGACGTCGGCCATCGCGTTCTTCATGCGCGAGCGCGGCAGGTTGGCGCCGACCACCGGCACGCCGGCGCGCACGGCGGCCATCACGGCGGGGCCGTAGCTGGCCCAGGGCCAGGCCTTGTCGCTCCAGTCGAGCGCGGCCTGCACCTGCGCTTCGGTGGCGGTGGACGCGAGCTGCGCGGTGCTGCGGCCTTCCTCGGCCATCTCCAGCGCCAGCGCGGCGAGGTGGCCGCGCGCGGCCAGCGCCTCGACGGTCTCGCGCTCGATGACGTGGTGCTCGCTCGCGTCGTGCTGCTCGCCGAGCAGCAGGGCATCGACCGGCTGCAGTGCCGCGACGCGGCGCGCGACGGGGGCGTCGGGCGCATCGGCACCCGAGGCGGAAAGGCTGGAAAGCGCCGAGCAGCCCGCGAGCGCGGCCGCGGCGAACAGGGGAAGCAGCAGCGGCAGCCAGGAAGCCCGAGCGGGCCGGTGAGGAAGAAGCATCGCGCCATACTATGCCCCCGGCGCGCGCCCGCGGTGCCGTCCGCCGCCGCTTTTCCCTGTCGTCCCTTCTTCCGGTCCGTGTCTTCCCGATATCCCGTTCGCGTGCTGGCCACGCTGCTGCTGGCGCTCGCTGCCGCGGGCGCGTGCCTGGCGCTGCGCACGCCGCTGCCCTGGATGATCGGCCCGCTGCTCGCGGTGTCGCTGGCCTCGATTGCCGGCGCACCCACCGCGAGCTACACGCCGTTGCGCAACGCGGGGCAGTGGACCATCGGCACCGCGCTGGGGCTGTACTTCACGCCGCACGTGGTGGCGCTGGTGGCCAGCGTCTGGTGGGCGATCGTGCTGGCGATCGCGTGGGCGCTGCTGCTGGGCGTGGGATTCGGGCGCTGGCTGCACGCGATGCATGCGTCGCGCATGCCGCAGGTGCCGGCGAAATCCATGAGAGCCACGACTTACTTCTCCGGCGCCATCGGCGGTGCCTCGGAGATGACGCTGATGGCCGAGTCGGCCGGCGCGCGCACTGACCTCGTGGCCGCGGCGCACAGCCTGCGGCTGGTGGTGGTGACGGTGACCATCCCGTTCGCGATGCAGTGGAGCGGCCTGCACGGGCTGGAGATCAACCCGCCCGGCGTGCGCGAAGTGAGTCCCGGCGGCCTCGCGTTGCTGGCGGTGGCGACCGGCATCGGCGCGATCGCGATGCGCGCGCTGAAGCGCACCAACCCGTGGTTCATCGGGCCGCTGCTGGTGGCGATGGGTTTCACCATCGCGGGCCAGTCGCTGTCGGCCGTGCCCACGTGGATGTCGAACGCGGCGCAACTGGTGATCGCGGTGAGCCTGGGCGTGCGCTTCAGCCGCGAGTTCCTGCACACGGCGCCGCGCTGGCTGGGCTCGGTGGTTCTGGGCACTTTCGGCATGCTGGTGCTCTGCGGTGGCGTGGCATGGCTGCTGGCGTGGGCGACGGGGCTGCACCCGGCCACGATGATCCTGGGCACCTCGCCGGGTGGCATCGCCGAGATGTCGATCACCGCCAAGGTGCTGCAGCTGGGCGTGCCGGTGGTCACGGCCTTTCAGGTCTGCCGGCTGGTGGCGGTGCTGCTGGTCGTGGGGCCGATGTTCCGGTGGATCTACCGCTGAGGGCGCTGAGCGAGGCCGGCAAGGAATGAAAAAAGCGCCCCTCGGGGCGCTTTTTGGTGATTTCTCGGGAAACCGGCCGGATCGGGCTCAGTGCACCAGGACCGGGGTGTGCGCCAGTTCGGCGTAGCCCTCGAGCGTGTCTTCCACCTCTTCCTGCGTGGGGGTGTTGAGCTGCCAGGCGGCGATCTGTTGCTGGAACAGCTCGGCCCAGGAGCCGTCGAGGTACACCTCCTTGCCCGAACGCTTGTCCACGATCTCGAAGCCATGGCGTTCGAGGACCGGCATGTTCGGCTGCGCGGACTCCTCGCCTTCATTGGGCTGCACGTGGACGACGACGAAAGACTCCGAGTCATAAAGCATGTTCATGGCGGGCCCTGTGAGAATGTCGATGGCGTTCATGGGGGTTAGATAGCAATCAACGCGCCAGTTTCAAGATAGGTTGTCTATCTGTAAAACCAACNGGCTAATTGGCCTATCTCTGGCTCCTTTCGCTTCGTTAGCGTGACTTTCTCCTCAATTGGGCGGGCCGGAGGGCAGGGGTTTGCGCAACTGCGCGTCAGCGAAGTCCCCGTTGGCCTCGGTTTGCCTGATNCGCACGGGTAGATACCCGTATTCCGGGGCCAGCCAGAGTTCCAGTTTCCTGTCGAAGGCCTTGCGCGGGTCGCGNGTGAGCTTGCGGGCGGTGAATTCGCCGGCGGGCAGGCTGAGCTTTTCTTCCTCGCCGACCACGAANACCCAGACTTCGGCGTCCCGGGGCCCCACGGTCTGCACCGAGATCCTGGTGCCGGCGGGATAGCGCTGCGGGCTGGCCGCCAGCAGGCCGCCGAGCTGCATCATCACGCTCATGCGGTCCTGNGCGCCCGGCAGCAGCGGCACCGGGGGCGCGTTGTTGCTGAAGACGATCTGGTTCTGGTCGCGCACGAAATGCGAGGCCACNTCGGACTTGCGGCTTTCGGAGTACCGCTCCGGCTCCAGGCCGGAAGGGCCGATGCGCCCNGTGCTGTGCCAGTTGAGCAGGGTGAAGAACACCGCCTTGAGCGTCAGCCGGCCGTCGTAGCGGNTGCCGTCCTGCAGCCAGACCAGCTCGCCGAACACGCCGCGCTGGGGGGATGNGCCNCTNTGNCCGGTGGCCTCGAAGTCCAGCGTGACCGAGCCCGGGATCTTCATCGCCTGNGTGCCGGCGATGGTGCCCGAGGCCTCNCCGCCGGCCGCCGCCTGNGTGCCGGTTCCGCTGCCNCCGGAAGGCGATGTCGCCCCAGCCGGCGCGCTGGCCGCCGCTTCGGGCGGTGCTGCTCCTGAATCGGTAGCGGCCTGGGCTGTCAGGTCGGGCGTTTCCGGTGCTGGTGTCGCGGCTGTCTCGGGTTCGGGCGACGGCTCGGCGGGGGCCGGCTTCGGTGCCGGCTTCGGCCTGGGCACCGAGGCTTCGCGCGGCCGCTTGGGCTTCGGGGGTGGTGCGGGCTTCGCTTCCGCGGGGGCGGCTGCCGGCGCGGGCGCCTCGGCGGCCGGCGGCGCGATCACGATGGTGCGTGTGCTGAACTTGTTCGCCAGCGGCGAGGGCTCCGGCCCGATGGCCATCGGCGCCAGCCCGAGCAGCAGCAGGTGGACCAGCCCCACCAGCAACGTCAGCCCGATCAGCACCCGCCACGACGGACGCCCCGGCAGGCCGGGAGGCAGCGACGGCGAGGAAGAAGGGGCGACGAGCGTCGGCATCGGTAAGTGGAGTGGGGCGCCGGCCCGGAGGTTCACCAAAGACCAACTCGGTAAACTGCCGCCCGTTCAACCAGTTTAAGTGGGAGCGGCGACCGGCCCGTGCCGGCGGCCCGCTCCAGTCCTCACGCACGCACCGCATCATGAAACTCGCCACCCTGAAGGACGGCTCGCGCGACGGCCAGCTCGTCGTCGTATCGCGCGACCTCACGCTCGCCCACTACGCCACCGGCATCGCGAACCGGCTGCAGCAGGTGCTGGACGACTGGGGCTTCATGAGCCCGCAGCTGCAGGACCTGTACGCGAGCCTCAACGCCGGCCGCGCGCGCCACGCCTTTCCCTTCGACCCCTCGATGTGCATGGCCCCGCTGCCGCGCGCCTACCAGTGGGCCGACGGCTCGGCCTACATCAACCACGTGGAACTGGTGCGCAAGGCGCGCAACGCCGAGGTGCCCGAGAGCTTCTACACCGACCCGCTGATGTACCAGGGCGGCAGCGACGACTTCCTCGGCCCGACCGACGACGTGGTCGTGCCCAGCGAGGCCATGGGCATCGACTTCGAGGCCGAGATCGCGGTCATCACCGGCGA
>Ga0055536_1002341_pt1 | contig 10731 bp, 5 predicted proteins | sample AraplaCvi_mLB_r2_FD_55037 | JGI IMG/M metagenome (GOLD analysis project Ga0055536, IMG submission 55037) | Arabidopsis root microbial communities from North Carolina, USA - plate scrape MF_Cvi_mLB_r2 | ecosystem: Host-associated > Plants > Roots > Endosphere | place: USA: North Carolina...
CATCCCGGTCCAGATCGCCGGCTGTTCGAACACCTGCCGCAACTGGTGTTGCGCGTCACGCCAGGCGGTGTGGATCGGCGAGCCCGGCGCCGGCGCGAAGCGCTGTTGCGCAAGCGCGTCGTCCCAGTTGTCGAGCCGGGCGTCGAAGCGTTCCCACAGGTGGTGCAGCAGGCGCGGGGCGTCCTGCGCGGCCAGCGCCACGACAGGCGTGTCCCACGCCGCATCGACGCGCCGAGGCTCGGGGGCAGGCACCGGCGGTGGCGCCAGCTGCCGGTCGAGGATGGCCAGGCAGGCATCGAACGACGCGTCGTCCATCGGTGCCGCCGGCAGCGGTGCGGCATAGTAGGCCAGCATTTCCGGCACCTGCATTTGGCCGTTGGACCGCACCGGCGCATGCAGCAGCGTCGCGATGCCGCGCAGCAGGGTATCGATGGCGCTCAATGCCGCCGGTGGCTGGCCGGCGTCGAACAATGCCACGGTGCGCGTACGCTGCAGCGCGCGTGCCAGCACCGCGCCGTGCGCGGGGTAGACCAGCTGTGCAGGATCGGCGTGGTGGTGCCAGCACAGTGCGATCACCTCCGCGTGCGCCGATACCTGCAGCAGCAGGCTGCGCGCCAATGCCATGTTGTGGCCCAGGTGCGAGCGCGGATCGGGGCGCCAGCCGCGCCAGTTCGGTTCCAGGCCACGGATGGGCATCGCCTTCAGCTGCAGTACCTGCTGCCGCAGCCGGAGCAGGGTGGCGGTTTCGTTGGTCGCCGGCGCCTCGCCGTCCGCGGGCCGGTGCAGGACCTGCTCCAGCCCCAGGATCAGCCTATCAATGGCGTGGGGCGTCTGCGGCGTGGTCGGCAACGCGTGACCGGCATAGAAGCCCAGCGCACAGTCCAGGCGCGCGGGCACGCTGTTGTCGAAGCAGCCGCCGGCCGCGTCGACGCGGCGCTGCAGGTCGTCCAGCAGCACTCCGGTAGGGGCGGACCAGGCGTCGCCGCCCTCCGCCGGTGGCAGTGGATGCAGCACTACTGCCGTCCCGGAGTTCACCCGCGCCGCGCCCAGGGTCGCGTTGGCCATCCACAGCGTCGACGGCGGCGTGCGCTCGGCGTACAACCGCTGCAGGAAGTCATCCTGGCGGTACAGCCACAGCAGCTGCTCGCGCACGCGCTGCAGTGCCAGCGCCAGCGACGAGCCCTCGGCGGGAACGAACGCGGTGCGCGGCACGCGCGCTTCACCCCCGGCCACGGCGCTGTCGCGCAGCGACCACAGCGCATCGATCAGCGCAGCGCGGTCCTGCGCGGTCGCTTCTGCGCGGCCGGGATCGGCGTCGGCAGAGCGGGGTGATCTACGCGAAGGTTGTGGCGGGGGTAACGACAGCGGCAGCGCGGAGGCAGCTGCGACCGGCGTTCCGGGCGCGCCGTTTTTCCAGGTCGAGGCGATCCAGGCAGCCCCGGCACCGGCCGCTGCCAGGCCCGCCACGGCGGCCATCGCACGGCGCGTTGCGGTTCCTGCCGACAGGGCCGGCAGGCTGGCGGCCATCGCCACTGCGAACGCCGGCGCGGGACGCAGCAACCGCGTCGATTCCGCGGCAGCTGCAACCGGGAGAGCCGCAACAGCAGGCGTCGATTCGGGCAGGGTGCGCCAGGTCACGGCGGGCGCCGCGAACAACCTCTGGGCTGCAGTGCCGACCAGGTCCAGCTGGTCCAGCACGGCGGGTATCCGCGCCAGCCGACGGCCCGTGGTGGTGGCAGGCGCGGGAGGCGACGCCTGGCGGAACCACAGCGCCCAGGTCGTGGCCAGCAGCAGCAGGCGCAGCGTCGAGGTCGGCAGCTGCAAGGGCTGGCGCAGCAGGGCATGACCGGCCACGGCCGGCTGCAGCATCGCCTCGAGCGCGGACGGAAGCAGCGTCAGCAGCGGCTCCACCCAGACGCCGCCGCGCAGCGACGGCAGCGGCAGCTGGCAGAGCCAATGCAGCCACGGCAGCAACTGCCGGTCCTGCAGCAGGCGTGGCAGCGCCATGGCCAGCTGCGACCCCGCCAGCAGCTGCGCCCCACGCTCGCCGAGCGCGGCGTTGGCGATCGCGTACAGGGCGATGCCGGCGGCCCGCCGGACATGCAGGCGTCCCAGCCCACTCACCAGCGCGGCGGCCACCCGCGCGCATTCGTGTCGCCACGCCTGCTCCGCATGACGCAATGCCTGGTCCAGCGCGGCCGGCCGCGAGGCCGGTGCGGTGTCGCGGAGCAGGGTGGCCACGTGCCTGCCCAGTACTTCGGCCGACGCCACGGACAGCTGCTCACACAGCTGCGCTTCGACCCGGGCCAGTTCCGAGGGCAGCAAAGGGCAGCTTCGCAGGAAGCTTGCCAGCGCCGGCTGCAGGGGCGGGTCCTGCCCGCTGCCGAGCGGCCAGGCCGCGTTGTGGACGCGGCACGGCGGCGCGCGCTGCGGGATGCTGCCCGCGCGGCAGCGGGCCGGCAACGGCGCGACCGCCGCGCAGCGGGCCGCCGGCAATGGGCCCGGCATGGTGTGCTCCCCGGTTGTACCTCGGCGGGCGCCGATTTTGCCGGTCCGTCCCGGCCCACGGTGTGCGTGTCATCGCAAAACGGGGCCTCCGAAGGGCCCCGTTCCAGCAGGATCAGCCGGGATTGCCACGTCGTGACGGAACCAGCGCGAATGTGTCGACCGCAAGCTTCTCGGCATGGTTCAGCCAGGCGCGGATCTCCAGGTCATCCACCTCGTGATCCAGCCCGACCGGCACGCTGATGCGGCCTTCCGCATCGGGCTGGACCCACTGCTGGGCCACCACCACCTTGCGCTTGGACGAGACCGCCTCGATCCAGAAGCCACGGTCCGGCGACTGCTTCGCCACCAGCTGCAGCATGTACTGGCCGGCGCGGGTGCGGCGACCCTTCTGGGTGATCATGTGCGCCTGGCGGATGCTCGGGCGTGGGCCATTGAACGGATCCAGCGGCGCATCCACGGCAAAGCCCTGGCGCAGCTGGTCATCGCGGTACAACTTGATGCCTTTGTCGCGGTTGACCAGCATCGCGCACCAGTCACCGTCGGCCGAGCCATCCTCGAAGGCGGTACAGCGATCGACGTAGGCCAGGGTGTTGGCCGGGTCGGCCAGGTCGAACTGCTTGGAGGTGTTTTCCAGATAGACCGACTTCAGGTCCCACTGCCTGTCGTATTCCAGCAGCACCGGCGGCTGCACATGCTGCAGGCCGATCACCACCTGGTTGTCGTCGTCGATGCGCAGCTGGCGGGTCTTGTCGCCCAGCCACAACGAGCGCGAGAACGCCAGGTAACGCGGGAAGTCCTTGCCGTCGTCGCGGAACGCCGCCGCGCTGGCGCTCTTCGGGCGCTCGGGCTGCAGCAGTGAACGCCCGAAGCCGATCTCGCCGATCTCCGGCTCGATCAGGCTGAGCAGGGTCGCGCCCGAGTCGAGGGTGGAGCCGTTTTCGGCCGCAAGCTGGCGCGGGGCGATGTCCTTGCCCAGGAACAGCAGCAGGTTCTCGCGCTTCTGCCTGGCCAGGATGTGGCTCAGGTCGTTGGGCATGGCCAGGTGGTCGGAGGCGATCACGATCAGCGTGTCGTCGCCGTAAGGACTGGCCTGGATGCGGTCGACCAGCTTGGAGATCAGCCCGTCGGTGCACTTGAGCGCATTGAGCAGGCCGATGTTGCCGTAGTCGCTCTGGTAACGGGTGCGCTTGCAGGCCACCGGCAGGTGCCCTGCCGGGTGGTGGGTATCCATGGTGAGCGTGGTCAGCATGAATGGCTGGCCCGCCTTGGACAGCTTCATGAAGCGGTCATAGGCCTTATCCAGCAGCACGTCGTCGTGCACGCCCCAGGTGGAGAAATGCGAGCGCGCGATCTTCTGCTGCTTGAACCAGGCCAGGTCATCCACTGCATCGAAGCCGTGCGTGGCCAGGAACTGCCCCTTGCCGGCGAACAGGCCGTTGGCGCCGCCCAGGTAATGGTTGGTATAGCCTTGCTGCTTGAGGTAATCGCCCAGGCACACCGCTTCGGGCAGGAAGCTGCCCATGCGGTCCATGCTGTTCTCATCGCCCTGCGCGGTGGTCAGCGGCACGCCGCACATCGACGACACCAGGCCGGCGATGGTCCAACCACCGCCCTCGGCCGAGACCAGCCCGCGCACGTCCAGCGATTGGCCGGCGAGGCGATTCAGGTTCGGCATCAGCCCCGGAAACGTGGACTCATCCAGATACGTGCGTTCAAGGCTTTCGCCGTAGATCCACACGATGTTGCGCGGTTTGCGCAGCGGCTGCTGCGGCACGCGGTACTCGGGCGCCACCATGCTGTAATCGACCGGGCGCATCTGCTGGTACAGCCGCTGGCCATCCCGGTACAGCGGGCTGACGCCTATCGCCAGCACCCACACCGTGAGGAAGCCGGCGAACACGCCGCGACCGTGCGCGGTGCGGTGCCAACGCTTGATGCGCGGGGCAAGCAGGGGGAGCAGAGAGAGCAGCGCCAGCGCGATGAAGCCGGCGATGTAGCCCTTGAAGTCGGAGACGCCGGCGCCTTCCATGTCCGCGCGCAGGTGATACAGCGTGGCCGCATTCAGGCCATCGCCGGAGAGCTTGTTGATCAGCCACCATGCACTGAGCGCGAACAGCAGCAGCGACATCAGCCCTGCCTTCCACCATGCCCAGCGACCTGACGCAAGCAGCAACCAGGTGAGCAGCAACAGCGACAGCAGCAGGATCCAGAGCATGGGCATCATCGGCAGCGGAGACAGGTGGTGATGGACGCCATGACGACGTTTTCCCATCCGACCGGCTGTCCAACACAACTGCATGACAGGCCGATGACCGGATCATGCCTGCTCGAACCTGACTGAAATGTTTGTTGGAAACGCGGTGCGCGTGCGTACACCGCATTGCGTTCAAAAGAGTAACGCGCATGTGAAGACGGCGCGCTTCCGCGTGCCGTTGCCATCACCTGACATTACTGCGTCAGCCGCTACCGATGCCCGCGCTCTTCCCGCGACCGCGCGCGGCGATCAAACAGCAACGCACTGAGAATGATGCCTAATCCAAGGAACACACCAATCAGCATCAAGGTGAATGCGATCGCCGGATACCCGAACAGATGCCAGCCGGTGTCGACCTTCATCATCATCGCTGCCGCCAGGATCAGCGCTGCCGTGACGATGCCGGCGGAGACGCGGTTGGCGATCTTCTGCAGGTTCTCCATCAGCCGCGATTCTTCCAGCCCGGTCACCTTCATCTGCAGGCGGTTTTCCGCCAGCAGCGCGAGGATGTCCGACATCTTGCGCGGGCCCTCGCGCAGCAGCTGCTGCACTTCCATCGCCTCGCTGGCCAGGTTGGCCGCCGACAGCGATTTCTTCAGGCGTGCACGCATCACGTGCTGCAGCTGGCGCTCGACGATGCGGCGCGTGTCCAGGTCCGGCGACAGCAGCCGGCACACCGCTTCCAGGTTCAGCAGTGCCTTGCCGAGCAGGCTCAACTCCGGCGGGGTGCGCAGGCCACTGGCGGTGGCGATGCGGACCAGGTCCAGCACCACGCGGCCTTCGGAGAACGTACCGCTGGCAGCATAGCGGGCGATGACCTGGCCGGTTTCCCGCAGGTAGCGTTCCTCGTCGAACGCTTCCAGGCGCGTGCTGATGCCGATGATTTCGTCGGCCACTTCCTCGCCACGCCCGTCCACCGCCGCGAACAGCAGCTTGAGCAGGCGCTCGCGCAGCCGCGGTGGCATGTGCGCGACCATGCCGAGGTCGAAGATCGCCAGCCGGCCTTCCGGGGTGACGCGCAGGTTGCCCGGATGCGGATCGGCGTGGATCTCGCCATGCACGAAGATCTGGTCGATGTAGCCACGGATCAGCGCAGCGGCCAGCGGCGCCATCGGCTCTTCGGTGCGGCGCACGTCGGGGATCATGTCCACGCGTACGCCCTGGGCCAGTTCCATGGTCAGCACGCGATGGCTGCAGTAATCCCAGATCGGCTGCGGTACCCACAGCGGCTTGAACGGGCGCAGGTGCTGGCCGAAGCGCTGCAGGTTCTCGGCTTCGGCGTGGTAGTCCAGCTCCTGCATCAGGGTCTTGGCGAACTCGTTGAGCCAATCGCGCAGGCGCACCCGGCGCCCGACCTGGGTGAGGTGGTCGGCGGCCAGCGCGAAGCTGCGCAGCACCTCCAGGTCCGAGCGCAGCTGCGCGGCGACCTCGGGTTTCTGGACCTTGACCGCTACTTCGCGGCCGTCATGAAGCTGCGCGCGGTGCACCTGCGCGATGGAGGCGCAGCCCAGCGGCACCGGGTCGAAGCTGGAGAACAGCTTGGACACCGGGGCGCCCAGTTCCTGCTCGATGATGGTGTAGATGCGCTCGACCGGGATCGGCGCGACCTTTTCCTGCATGCGTTCCAGCGCGGTGGCGAATTCGACCGGGACCATGTCCGGGCGGGTCGACAGCATCTGGCCCAGCTTCACGAAGGTGGGGCCCAGCGATTCCAGGTCGGTGACGAACTGCTCCGGGTTGCCCTCCGGCGGCAGGTCGTGGACGGCGCGGGAATCCAGGTTCATTCCCGAGAACACCCCCGAATGCCGGTAGCGCAGCAGCAGGCGCAGGATCTGGCTGCGGCGGTTCATGCCTTTGACCAGCGACGGCGAGCCGGGGATGACGGGCGTGGTGTTCAAGCAGGGCTCCGGGGCAGGACGGACCCGCAGTGTCGCCGCTGGGCGGTGGTGGGGCGGTGAATCCGGGGCGATCTTCCACGAACGTGGCCGGATCGGGCAGAATCGGCGCCTCCCTCCGATTTCTGGATTGCCATGGCCGGTGCCAGCCTGTTTGCGTTGCTCGACGATATTGCGGCCCTGCTGGATGACGTCTCGATCCTGACCAAGGTCGCGGCCAAGAAGACCGCCGGCGTACTCGGCGACGACCTGGCGCTGAACGCGCAGCAGGTCACCGGGGTGAACGCCAACCGGGAATTGCCGGTGGTATGGGCCGTGGCCAAAGGATCGCTGGTCAACAAGGCGATCCTGGTGCCGGCCGCGCTGGCGATCAGCGCGGTGGAAGCCTGGCTCAGGGGCAAGGGCTATCCGATCCCGATCGTGGTGCCGCTGATGATGATCGGCGGCGCGTTCCTCTGCTACGAGGGCGTGGAAAAACTGGCGCACCGCTTCCTGCATTCGCAGGAAGAGGACGAGCAGCAGAAGGCCGCCCGGCTCAAGGCGCTGGCCGACGAGAAGGTCGACATGGTGGCGTGGGAGAAGGACAAGGTGAAGGGCGCGATCCGCACCGATTTCATCCTGTCGGCCGAAATCATCGTACTGTCGCTGGGCGTGGTGTCGGCCTCTCCGTTCCTCAACCAGGTCACCGCGCTGGTGGTGATTGCCTTGGGCATGACCGTGTTCGTGTACGGGCTGGTGGCCGGCATCGTGAAGCTGGATGACGCGGGCCTGTACCTGTCGAAGAAGGGCGGGGCGCTGGCGGCGTTCGGACGCGGCCTGGTGGCGTCGGCGCCGTGGCTGATGAAGTTCCTGTCGGTGGCCGGTACCCTGGCCATGTTCCTGGTCGGCGGTGGCATCCTGGTGCACAACGTGCCGGCGGTGCATCACGTCGTGCTGGACATCGCCGGCAAGGTGGCACCGTGGGGCTGGCTGGTGGAAGCGGGCGCGAACCTGGTAGTGGGTGTGGTGGCCGGTGCGATCGTGCTGGCGGCGGTGACCGCGTTCCAGAAGATGCGTGGGAAGACGCCGGCGCATTGACCACGCAACACAATGACAACCCAATGGTAGCGCCGACTGTTAGTCGGCGAACGGGCCGGGCAGCCGACTAACAGTCGGCGCTACCATCGGTCCACGGTCCACGGTCACCGGTCACCGGTCACCATCGAGTTGCGTGGTGGTATTCACCCAGCCTGGACGCGGTTCTTGCCCACCCGCTTGGCCGCGTACAACGCGGCATCGGCGCGCTTGAGCAGCGCGTCGCCGCTTTCGCCGGGCTGCCATTGGCTCAGGCCGGCGCTGAAGTGCACCGGCACGCGCTTGCCGTCCAGCTGCAGCGGGCGCTGCGCCAGCGAACGCTGCAGGCGTTGCAGGGTGGACATGCTGTCCGCGCCCGGGGTTTCGGGCATCAGCAGCACGAACTCGTCGCCGCCGATGCGGGCAATGGTGTCGCTGCTGCGCAACAGCAGCTGGCACACCGTGACCAGGTGGCGCAGGATCGCGTCGCCGCCGGGGTGTCCATGCGCCTCGTTGGTCTGGTGGAAATCGTCCAGGTCCAGCAGCGCCAGCGCCAGCGGATGCGCGTGCCGCGCGGCACGCGCCAGCTCGCGCTCCAGCAGTTCGTCAAAGCCGCGCCGGTTGAGCGCGCCGGTCAGCGGATCGGTACGCACCAGCCCGGACACATCACGCAGTTCCTGTTCCAGTTCGGCGATGCGCGCTTCAGCCTGTTCCACTTCGCGGCGCGCGTTGCCCAGGTGGTCGCGCGCCTGCAGCGCCTGTTCCTGGACGCGCGTGGTGTCCTGCAGGACGTCCTGCAGCAGCTGGTTGAGGTCGGCGATGCTGCGCGCCTCCTTCAGCGCCAGCGCGTAGCTGCTGATCCGGTCGTGGTATTCGCCGGTGCTGACCGCCATGCCATCCAGGTGTTCGATGAACCCGCCCATCAGGCTTTTCATCGCCGCCTTCGATTCGATGATGCCCTGCTTGAGCAGGCCCTGCTTGTAGATCACCTCGCGCAGGTTGGCCCGCGCCTGCTCCACCGAGTCGCGGTCCAACGGGCCGCCGATCAGCTCACGTACCGCGTGCAGCTGCCCGTGCAGCCAGCTGCTGTCGTCGAGCAGCTCGCCGATGTTGTCCAGCAGCAGGTCGAACAGGCTCAGCAGCAGCTCCTGCTGTTCCTGCCAGCCATCGCTGCGCACGCCGATCTGGTGGGTCAACTCGCGCAGGCGCAGTTCCAGCGGCTGCAGCGGCTGGCCGGGGTGCCATTGGCGCAGCTCGGCGGCCAACTGCACCGGTTCGTCCTTGAGCTCCGGCATGTTCTGCAGCAGGCTGGCAACGGTCACGCCCAGGGTCACGCGCAGCAGCTCGCGCAGGCGCAGGCTGTCGGGCTGCCCGTCAGGGCTTTCCTGCTCGATGGTGCGGATGTACTTGTCGATCAGCTGGCGCATGGCGCGGCCGTAGCTGACCCAGTCGGCGCTGCGCTGCGCCGACTGCAGGCGCAGGCCCATGTCGCCCAGCTCGCCGGGCAGGGTGGACATCCCATGGGCAAAAGCAGCCAGCAGCGGTTCGGGCTGGTCGGCCCCGGCGAACAGGCGCTGCAGCATGGCGCTGCTGCCCCCCTTGGGTCCCGGCGCTTCCGCTTCCGCGGCGGCCGCGCTGTCCCTGGCCTGCCGGCGCAACAGCAGCCGACCCACGGCAGTGCCGGGGCTGGGGCTGGGAAGAGCGTCCTGCGGGTCCTTCATGCGGCGGGTCCTGGTGGGTCACCGGCTGCGGGCGCCGGACGGGGGAAGCGTTGGAACAGTATCGGCGCCGGTGTCGCCGGCTTGAACCCGGTGCTGTGCCACGATGGTAGGGAATCGGACCGCAGGAGTATGCGATGAAGGTGATGCTGGTGGGCGCGACCGGGCTGGTCGGCGGGCACGTACTGCAGCAACTGCTCGAGGATCCCCGCTGCGACGGGGCGGTGGCGCCGACCCGGCGGCCGCTGGACGTGGCCGACCCCGCCCTGCACAACCCGGTGGTGGACTTCGAGCGGTTGCCGCTGGAGCCGGACTGGTGGGCGGTGGACGCGGTGATCTGCGCCTTGGGCAGCACGATCCGGCAGGCTGGCAGCCGTGGGGTGTTTGCGCGGATCGACCACGACTATCCGCTGCAGGTGGCCGCGCAGGCGCGGGCACGCGGCGCGCATGCGTTCGTGTTGAACTCGGCGAAGGGCGCCGACGCCGGGTCGCGGATCTTCTACAACCAGGTCAAGGGGCGACTGGAACAGGACCTGCGCGCGCTGGGGTATCCCTCGCTGACCCTGGTGCGGCCCGGGCTGATCGGCGGCGAGCGCAGCGAGCGACGCACCGGCGAGCACCTGGCCAGCCTGGTGCTGGGCGCGCTGGGGCCGGTGCTGCCCCGCGCATGGCGGATCAATCCCGCCGAGCGCATCGCTGCCGCGATGGTCGAAGCGGCACTGCAACCACGGCCTGGCGTCCACGTGATCGGATCCGCCGAACTGGGGTAGGGTCGGATTCCAATCGACCGCCGATAACCTCTCCTCACCCGGTAACGCATCGAAATGAAACGGAGACTCATCCATGCGCCAAACGATGACGGCCACCCTGGGGTGGCCGTCATCGCATCAGACACATCCAGGCGGATCGATCAGTTCGCCAAGGCCAGGTCGTCCAGCATCGCGCGCAGGAAGCGGGCGGCTTCACCGCCGGTGGCAGCGCGGTGGTCGAACGTGACCGACAGCGGGATCACCTTGTGCGCTTCCACGCCGCCCATCACCGGGGTCATCTGGTGGCGGGCACGGCCGGCACCGACGATGGCGACGCACGGCGGCACCACGACCGGGGTCGCGTAGCGGCCGGCGAACATGCCGAAGTTGGACAGCGAGATGGTGTAGCCGCTCAGTTCGGAGGCGGCGATCGAACGCGCTTCCACCTGCTCGCGCAGGCGGTTCACGCCCTCGCGGATGCCGCGCGCGTCCAGCACGTCGGCATTGCGCAGGGCGGGCACGAACAGGCCATCGTCGGTGTCCACCGCGATGCC
>Ga0055536_1002345_pt1 | contig 10725 bp, 7 predicted proteins | sample AraplaCvi_mLB_r2_FD_55037 | JGI IMG/M metagenome (GOLD analysis project Ga0055536, IMG submission 55037) | Arabidopsis root microbial communities from North Carolina, USA - plate scrape MF_Cvi_mLB_r2 | ecosystem: Host-associated > Plants > Roots > Endosphere | place: USA: North Carolina...
ACCGCGACGCAGCTCACATCGATCAGCTTGTCGTGGCGGCCCCAGATGATCAGCGTCGGCACCTTCACACCGCCAAGCTGGTCGTTGAGCGGCTTCTGCTCCATCTCGTCGGCGATGATCCAGAAAATCTGGTCGAGCAGGTCGCGGTGTTTCAGCGCATCGGCATAGATGACGGGCTTGAGCCGCGCCGGCACATGCGTCGGCTTGCGGACGACGAAGGCGATCAGGCGGTCGGCATCCTCCAGATTGGCGAGCACGAGCGGATTATAGTCGCGCCCCGCCGCCAGCTTCTGTAGCTCGCTTTCGTCGGCGCCGATAATCCCGGCATTGTTCATCAGCGTCAATGTGCGCAAGCTGCCCGGATAATCGATCGCAAANCGCAGCGCGATCCAGCCGCCCATGCTGTTGCCGCCAAGNTGCGGGCGCTCGATACCCAGTGCGTCCAGAAAATCCTTGAGCCGCCGCGCCTGGCTGGTCACGTCGAAGGGCAGTTCGCGGTCGCGGTCATTNTCGCCAAAACCCGGCAGGTCGGGCGCGATCAGATGATAGTCGCGCGTCATCCACGGCGCATAAAAGGTCCAGTGATCCTTGTCCGCACCGAAGCCATGGACCATCACAAGCGTCGGCTTCGACGGATCGCCGCCCTCTAGATAGGGCCANTTACGACCGCCCACCGTCACCGTTTTGCGNACCAACCGTGCGCGTCTGCGCATCAGCCAGCGCATCAGTTGCACAAGCTGTTCGGGAAAGAGGAAATAGAGNAGCGCGAGCGTGATGAGCGGCGCGAAAATGAGGACCAGCAGGATTTTCATGCCGCAGCCGGTCCCTTCACATGCGCGTCGAACCATCCGATCAGATCATCGAGCACCGCGTCGCGTTCGGGCTCATTGTAGATTTCGTGGAACAAGCCGGGATAGATTTCGAGGCGCTTGTCCTTCGACGCCACATTATCGAACAGATAGCGCGACCCAGCAGGCGCGGTGAGGCGGTCGGCCTCTCCATGCTGNATCAGGATCGGCAGGCGTATCTTCGGCGCATCGGCCTGCGCGACCGCCATTGCATCCATGAATTCCTTGCCGAGCCGCGCGCCGATCTTGCCGGTGTAGACGAGCGGGTCGGCCTTATAGGCCTCNACGACCAGCGGATCGCGGCTGACGCCGTTTGCATCGAGCGACAGCACGCCGAGGCGCGGGAAGAAGCGCGCAAGGAAACGGCTGATCCAGACAGTGAAGCGCGACGGCGGTTCGGCGGGCAGAATTGCGGGTCCCGAAACGGCGGCGGCGAGAAACGCCTGCTGCCGTTCGACGAGGAACAAAGTCGCGATCAGTCCGCCCATGCTGTGGCCGAGCAACAGGCGCGGCGTATCGCCATGATTGATCTCGACGAGCGTCAGAAGTTCGGTCATGCCGTCGAGAAAGGCAGAAAAGCGCGGGACGAAACCGCCGTCGCCGTCCGAATTGCCGTGACCCCAATGGTCGACCGCATAGATTGCATAGCCCGCGTCGGTCAGGCGCTTTGCCACATATTCATAGCGCCCGGCATGCTCGGCATAACCGTGCGCAAGCAAGACCACCGCGCGCGGGCGCCCCTCGGGCAGCCAGTGGGTGACGTGAAGCTTTGCGCCCGCACCCGCGGATTCGGCCGGCAGGATCACCGCTCCGCTTGTCATATCAAATCCCAACCGTTCGCCCTGAGCTTGTCGANGGGCCGTTCTTTCTTTCAGCGTCGCCAAAGGAAATACGGTGCTTCGACAAGCTCAGCACGAACGGGNAAAAGGGCAGTTCAAAGTCTCGACGCATCTAGCGAACCGCCTTTTGCAGCGCGGCGCTGCGGTGGCCGGGGCCGTCGTCACCCGCCTTGTCGATCTTCGCCAATATGGCNTCNAGCGCGCGGCTGATNGCGGTCTGGGTACGCACCATTTCGACCTTCGGCCANGCGGTGCGCTCACCCGTATCGATCAGTTCGTCGATATCTTCCTGTCCCAGATCGCTCAAAATCTTGGTCGGCGACCAGAATTTGGGCGGGCGGATGATGTTGATGTCGCCGGTATATTCCTGATTGATCACCGAACGCGCCATGTTGGCGATGCTGTTGAGCGGCGGCACCCATTCGAGCGGCTTTTGGAAGATCACCATATTTGCGTTGAGCCACGCCCGGAAGGTCGTCATCGACGCGTGCTGAATCGCCTCGATCGGCGCCATCTGCTTNCGCGTGTCGGTCGCNAANGGCAGCGCGATCGGGTTCGCCTGGCTGACGATNTGGTGATTGACCCCATAGAGTCGTTCGAGCCGCTTGGTCGGAATGTCGTGCGTCACCGAACCATCGACCCAGCGCCGATCGGGCTGGTAGGGNACGCGGTTGCCCGCATCGTCACGCGCCATCAGCATCACCGGCGGGAAGACNCCCGGNACCGCGCACGAAGCGAGCACCGCCTCGCGGATCAACACGTTCGGCGCGGTGATCGCATTCAGCAGCCGGCCGTTCTGATGCTTTTCGGCGGGCGCGACCGAAACGTTGAGGTGCCGCCCGCTGACCTCATAGGCCTCCTGAAAGGTGAGGTCGGGGATCAGGTCGGCGAGCCGCGCGCGGACCTCGTCGGGTGCAAGACGCCGCCCCTCCGGATCGCGGTCGGGATTGGCGAGGCGTTCGCTTTCCAGGAAAGCACCGATGTCGGCATTTTTGCGCGTGCAGACGACTGCGGCGACGATCGACCCGCCGCTCGCGCCCGACATGATCGCGGGCAACACACCCTCTTCCCACAAGGCCTTTACGACACCGATATGGAAGAAGAGGAAGCTGCCCGAGCCGGAGAGCAGCAGCGCCGAGCGGCCATAGCAATGTTGCGCACGGCGGAAGAAATCGCGCTTCTCGTCGCGGCCGATGCTGCGCGCGGCGGCAATCTTGTCGAGCGAGGCGACGACCTCCGCGACATAATCCTCGATCAGCTTTTTCGTGCCGAAACGCGCCTTCTGGTACAGCCGTTCGTGTCCCATGCCGTCGATATTGCCGTGAATGCCCTCGTTCAGGACAAAGAGCAGCCCCTTGACGTCACCCGCGGCGGATAGCTTGCGCAGCTTTTCCAGCCGCGCGCGGATCGCCTTATAATCGAAATGCTTGCTCTCATCGGCGGCGCGCCATGCCGACATCCCCGATTTGCGGTCATGTTCCTGCGCCGCTTTCGACCAGGCGGCATAATCGGTTGCGGTCACAAGATCGCGATCGGCGCTGAGCGTCGGGGTGAAAAGCATTCGGTAATCCTGCGAGAGCATGGTTTATTTTTTCCGAGTCTTGCCGGTTGCGTTCGCTTTAGCAACCGGTTTCACCCTGGCTTTTGTCGCAGTTTGGGCCGTCGCCTTTGGCTTTGCCCTGGATTTGGGGGCGGGTTTGGGCGCCGCTTTCGGCTTTGCCGTAGCGGCTTTCGGCTTTTCGGGTTTCGGCGTCGCGGCCATCAGGTCGGCGAAACTTTCGTCGATGCATTCGCGGAAAAANGCGATGTCGGGCATGATCGAGCGTTCGCCGATGATCGAGAAGGCGATCCGGCCGTTATAGCTTGGGGTCGCAACGAACAGCCCCATATTGTTCGCGAGCGGNGCCATGCCATGCTGCTGCACCAACTGAGCNCCGGCCAGATAGAGCGGCACCTGCGCGCCGGGGACNTTCGAGATGAAGAGGTTGGTGCCGCGCACCGCGAAACGCTCGCTGGTCACGAGCCGGGCAACCGCCGCCATCGTGGCGCCCGGAATATGCTGCGACAGGTCGGTCATGATCCGCGCGCTGACCCCGGCCTTCGCCTCCTTCGCCTCGACCGTATAGTCGCGGATCGCCGCGAGCCGTTCGAGCGGTCCCGCGATGTCGGTGCGGATCGGGACGCTCATCGCCGACACCTGATTGCCCGGGGTCGATGCCTTTCCGCCCTTTCCGCGCAGATTGATCGGCGCGACCGCGACAAGGCTCTCGTTCGGCAGTTCCTTNTGCTTCTGAAGATATTTGCGCAGCGCGCCGCCGACGGTGGTCAGCACCACGTCATTGACCGTCGCACCGNGCACTTTCTTGCGTATTTCCGCCACGTCGGTCAGCGCGACCGTCGTCGCGTCGAACATCTTGTGCGGGCCGACGGCCACGTTGAAGCGCGTTTCGGGGACTCCAGCGGTCATGCCGCCCTCGGAAATCGACTTCCGCGCCGAAGAGATGATCGCGGGCGACATCTTCATGAGCGCGTTCATGAACTTGACCGGCGACTGCATCGATGCCGACCAGGCGCGCGAGAGGGTTTCGGTGCTCGACGGTGCCTTGCCCAATTCCTCGACCGGCGGCGGTTCGGGTATCGCGGGCGTGCCCTTTGCATCGATGTCGCTCATCGCGATAAAGGCGTGCGCCCCCGACGCGCCGTCGACCGCTGCATGATGAACGCGGTGGAGCATCGCGAAGCTGCCCTTCGGGATGCCCGGAATGCGGTCGAGCCCCTCGATGATATAAATGTCCCAGAGCGGGCGATTCATATCCATCGGCTTTGAGAACCAGCGCGCGACCGCGATGCAGAATTGCCGCCAGTCGCCGGGTTCGGGCAGGCGCGCGTGGCTCATATGCGCCTCGATGTCGAAATGCTCGTCCTCGACCCAATAGGGATGGTCCATGTCGAACGGCAGGCGATGCAACCGCCGCTTGAACAGTGGCGAGGTGTCGACTCGGCTTTCGACGTGGCGGATGATGTCCTTGAAGCGCACGAAACCGCCCGGCGCGGTCGAGGGGTCATAGATATAGACCCCCATGATGTGCGTCAGATTGTTCGCGGTCTGCGTGTAGAGGAACTGGGCGTCCTGCGCGCTAAGCTGTTTNAGCATTTATCCTCCTGAACCCGGCAAGCGGTCGGCGAGCGCGACGGTCGAAAGCCGCATCGTCTCCATGACGTTGGCGAGGCCGCGCAGTTCCATCAGCAGCGCGCGGCGCGCCGCGAGATTCACCGGCGTCGCCTCTTCCGCGAGCCCCATGTGGCGCATCAGCGACAGGCCGTTGGCAAAGAGCAATTTTCCGATCGCCGCCTCGCTGCTGATACGGCGGAGCAGCCAGGCCTGCCGCCCCTCGACCAGCGCCGCGTCGAGCAGCGCCTTTTCGTCGACCGCATCGCCGGGNTTCGCCCGCGCAAGCTGTTCGGCGACGACCGAATAGGCCTCGGCGAAGGGCAGCAGGATCGCGTGACCGACGACGGGCTGACAACGGCGTAGAAGCTGCGCGACACCGCGGTCGCCGCTCGCAAGCCGGCGGTCCCACACCGGGTCGATGCGGGCAAGTTCGGCCTCCAACGCGGCGCGATGTTCGTCGCGGGGCGGGTAGAAGAATTCGAATTTGAACAGATCGCGAAGGCGGTCGATCTTCGCCCAGAAGGCAGCCGTCGCATCGCCGCTGTCGCCATCGCGCAGTTCGAACAGGGCGAGTTCGATCATCGCACGGTCGAGGAAATGATGCGCGATGATGTTGCGGTAATAGCTTGCCATCGGATGTTTGGCGGGGTCGATCGAATAGACATTCTCGCTGCCCGCCTCGTAACGCGTCAGCAGGCCGCTCTCGACCAGCGTATCGACGGTTGCCGACAGCGCGCCGTCGTCGCCGCTCTCCAGTTCGCGGCTGAGACGGATATCGCGTGCACGCGCCCAGTCGGTCACCGCGCCGATCGCGCCGAGAAGTTCCGCGGCNGTTGCCCCCCGCGGCGCCATGCCGAGCAGGATCAGGCACATGACCGAGGTGACGGTGAGCGGGGTGACGCGGTTCGCCTCGACTGCGACCGCAAAGGCGATCTTCTCGAGCGCGCGCCTGTCGTCGGGGGCCGGCGCTTCGTCGATCACCACGGGATTGCCGATGTCCAGGCGGATGCGGCCCGATGGTTCCTTCAGGCTTTTCATATAGCCAATAAACCATGACAGGCTTTCGGGCTTCTTGTTCCGCCCCGTCTGTTCGGCCGCATATTCCTCGACATCGCGGATCAGGTCGAAGCTGGTGACGAAGGGAACGAAATGCACATCGCGCGTGCCCGTCGCATGTGCCGCGTCGAGGACATATTTCATCAGCCCATATTTGGGCGGCATCAGCTTGCCGAGCCGCGATCGCGTTCCCTCGAACGCCCAGCTCAGGGGGAAACGCTTGGCGAGCAGCCACGCGATATAATGACGCAGCACAAGCTTATAGACCGGCTGATCCTGAAAGCTGCGCCGGATGAAAATCATCCCCGATCGGCGGAAGAATTCGCCCATCACAGCGAAGTCGAGATTGGCGCCGCCGAAGCTGTGCAGCATCGGCATGTCGTTCTCATATGTCAGCCGGCTGGGCGTCGCGCCGTCGATATAGGTTTTGTGCGTGAAGAGAATCGCGGTGGGATGCTCGCGCAGGATGCCCCGCAGCTTCGCGAGCTCCGCCGCGTCGATTTCCATTTCAGGCGCATATCCGCCGAACATCATGCGATCGAGCCGCGCGCGAAGGTCGAGGAAGAGCGCCGACGGCCGCGCGATGACTTCCTTCATCAGCGGCCGTGCCTCGCGATAGAGATCGCCGACCGGGCGGCCCGTCTTCTCCGCCAGATCGGCGAGCGCGGCGCGGAATTTGGGACTGGTGCGNAGGCCATCGGCGACGAANCGCGGCACCTTGTAACGCGTCCCCCGAATGCCGCGCTCCGCAACGTCGAGCGCAAGCGCCGCCTGCCGCGCGACGAAGCCCGCGAATTCNGGGCTGTCCGCGCCCTCGCCGTCNCCGCCGCCCGTTTGCGCGCAAAAGCGGTCGCGGAGCGTGTCGAGCGTCGCCGCCTCGCCGACCAATATCTGCGCCCGGCGGCGATCGCGGAGCAGNATCAGCCGGGACCGGAGCGGNCCCGGATGACGCGGATCGCCGAAGATCAGGTGGCGGAATTTGAGCGCGCGGTCCCTGTCGAACCCGGGGATGCGCCAAGCGACGCGCAGGGGCACCACCAGCCGCGACGGTGCACCGCCAAGCCGCGTCTGAAGCACGTCGACGGGCAGCGCATGGTCGCCATCCTCGATATCGAGACTTGCCCAGGCCGGTTCGTCATCGCCGCTCGTCGAATGGATCCAGTCGAGGAGCAGGCGCCGCTCGACCCCGTTGCGCGCGTCGATGATATAAAGCCGGTCGGCCGCCTGCTCCGCCACGATAGGGGTGCGGGGCGTTCCGTCCGCCACGGTTTAGACCGCCGTCATTGCGAGGAGCGAAGCGACGCGGCAATCCAGTGTCGCGTAAGCCGCCCTGGNTTGCTTCGCTTCGCTCGCAATGACGAGGTGAAACATGGCTAGGCCTTCTTTTCCTTTCGCGCGGCGGCTTTCTTGGCCGGAGCCTTTCTCTTCGCTGCGGGCTTCTTTTCAGCTGCCTTCTTCGTCTTGGCCTCAGGCGGAGCAGCCGCCGGCTCTTTCGCCACCGATTCCGCCACGCTCTCCTCAGGCTGCCCCAAGGTACGCAGGAACATGTTGCGGACGTCACGGACGTGATTGTTAATCGTCCGCGGGCTCCATTTCGACGTGTCGACGGGCGGCAGCACCGTGACGCGCACCGTTGCGGGACGCATCACGAACTCATTCTTCGGCGCCACGTCGGTCGCATTGTGAATGACGATCGGGACGATCGGAACGCCCGCCTGCATTGCAAGGTGGAACGCGCCCTTTTTGAAGGGTTCAAGCTTCGGCGTCAGGCTGCGCGTCCCTTCGGGCGCGATGCAGATCGACTTTCCTTCCTCGCGGATCGCGTCGACGAGGGGCTCCATCGCCTTGATCGCGCTCTTGCCGTCGGCACGGTCGACGAAGACGGTGCCGCCCCATTCCATCAGCTTGCCGAGGATGGGGATGTCCTTGATCTCCTTCTTCCCCACCCCGCCCATGTCGCGGCGGATGAGCTTGGCGAGGATCATCACGTCCGCCTTGCTCTGATGGTTGAAGATGAAGACGCATGGGCGCGATGACCAGAGATGGCGTTCGTCCTCGACCTCCAGCTCGACGCCGGTGATCGCGGTCGCGAAATCGCCGAACAGTCCCATCGAGAAATTGACCGCCTCACGCTGCGATCGGGTCAGCGCCCAGATCGGCAGGCCAGCAGCGAAGGCGCCGACGAGCGAGCCTGTTGCGTAAATGGTGCGCGTATAGTCGATCCACGACGGCGTGCCGCGGCTAGCAAAGCGCTGGACGGGCCAGTTGCGCTCATCGGCNATGCCCTTCAGCTTCATGTTCGGATTNAGCGGCCGCGGCTTGCCGACGCGTTCGAGCAGTTCGATATCGTCGTCGCTGTCCGAGTAGAAAAAGCTCTGATCGAGATCGAGGCCATATTCGGCGGCGAGTTCCTCGGCGGCAAGCACCTTCCCATCGCCAAAGCACAGCGGTCGGATGATCTCACCAGTGAAAACACCGTCCTCGATCTCATAGGCCGAGCATTTTATGTCGGTGATGCCAAGGTCGCGCGCGGTCGGTTCGATCTGGTAGATCGTCGCCGACGAGATGATTGCGACGCGATGCCCCTTTGCCTGATGCGCCTCGATAATCGCCCGCGTCTCGGGGTAAATTTTCCGCGCGATATGCTTTTTGTAGAGCTCTTCGCCAAACGCGACAAAGCTCTCCTCNTCGACGCCCTTCATGAATTTGGCGGCGGCGGTCATCANCCCCGAGAAACCGATCTGGCCGAGGCTGTGCTGCGCGACGACCTGTGCGGTCTCGGCAATCTCCTCGACCGACATTTCNCGGCGCTGAAATTTCTCGCGCAGCATCGCGGTCGCCGAATAGCCCGAGATGATCGTGCCGTCGAAATCGAACAGTGCGGCGATGTGCGGTCCGGGTTCGGAGCTGAGAACTTCTTCCAAATGTGGCTGCGGCCTTGGCACCCGTATCTCCCCACCAGCGGCTATGTTGCCGCTTATCCCTGCACGATGACAGGTAAAATGGGGTTAATCAATGGCCCGAAAGTGCCGACGCCTCGCGCGCGAGAGCTTCGACCCGCACCGGGTCGAGCGGCCCCGACGGGACGACCCAGCTGCCACCGACGCAAAGCACGGGNCCCAGCGCGAGCCATTCGGGTGCGGTCGCGGCGCTGATCCCGCCGGTCGGGCAGAAATTGATCCCGCCGAACGGCCCCGNGAGNGCCTTCAATGCCGGAATGCCGCCGCTTGTCGCGGCAGGGAAGAATTTGAAGCTGTCGAGTCCGAGGTCGAGCCCNGCCATGATNTTCGATGCATTGGCNACGCCGGGCAGGAACGGGATGCCGCTTGCCACCGCCGCTTCGCCGAGGCTGTCGGTAAGGCCCGGGGAGACGATGAATTCGGAGCCCGCGTCAATGGCGTCCTTGAGCATCCGGGGGTTGAGCACCGTCCCCGCGCCGACCACCGCGCCGGGCACCGCCTTCATCGCCCGGATCGCATCGAGCGCCGCGGGGGTCCGCATCGTCACTTCGAGCACCCTGAGGCCGCCCGCGACGAGCGCCTCGGCCATCGGGACCGCATCCTCGACGCGGTCGATGACGATCACCGGGATGACCGGCGCGATGCGCATGATCTGCTCGATACCTGAATCCGACATTTCAATCTCCGTTCGCCCTGAGCTTGTCGAAGGGCTGTTCTTTTCTTGACCCGCTGGAAGGGAAATACGGTCCTTCGACAAGCTCAGGACAAACGGGTTTGAGGACTTAGGTCACCATTTCCATCGCCGCGAGCACCGCCGAACCGCCCTTCTCCGCCTCGTCGGCGTGATGGCGGAACAGCGCGAACAATTCGCGCCCGACGCCAAGCGCTGGCGGCGGCGCGGCGGCCGGTGTGCGCGATGCCCACTCGGCCTCGTCCACAAGCGCGACCGCTTCGCCGTTCACCGCGCACACGCGCACGATGTCCCCGTCCTGAAGATAGGCGAGCGGACCGCTCACCCCATCGGGGCCGGGCAAAGCTTCGGGTGAAAGGTGAATCACCGCAGGAACTTTGCCGCTGGCGCCCGACATGCGGCCGTCGGTGAGCAATGCGACGCGGTATCCCTTGTCCTGCAGCACACCGAGCGCGGGTGTGAGCTTGTGCAGTTCGGGCATGCCGTTGGCGCGCGGGCCCTGGAAGCGGACGACGACCACAACGTCGCGTTCCAGTTCACCCGCCTTGAATGCGGTGAGCACCTGATTCTGGTCGTCGAAGATCCGGCACGGCGCCTCGATCGTCCAACGATCCTGGGCCACGGCGCTGGTCTTGATGATCGCGCGGCCGAGATTGCCTGCGAGCAGGCGCATGCCCCCATCGGGCGAAAAGGGCGCCGCGACCGGACGCAGCATGGTGTCGTCGCGGCTGGTCTCCGGCGCGGCCTGCCAGCGGAGTTCGTCGTCCACGAGCACAGGCTCGGAGGCATAATCGGCCATCGTGCCGCCGACGGTCAGCACATCGCCGTGCAGCAAACCGGCGCCGAGCAGCTCGCGCACGATATAGCCGATGCCGCCGGCAGCGTGGAAATTATTCACATCGCCCGCGCCGTTCGGATAGACGCGCGCGAGCAAAGGCACGGCGTGGCTCAGCTCGTCGAAATCCTGCCAGTCGATAATGATCCCCGCCGCGCGCGCGATTGCGGGCAGGTGGATCGCATGGTTCGTCGAGCCGCCGGTGGCGAGAAGCCCGATCGCCGCGTTGACGATCGCCTTTTCGTCGATGCAGCGCGCAAGCGGGCGATAATCGTCGCCATCCCAGCCGATCTCGGCAATTCGGTGCGTCGCGGCGCGCGTCAG
>Ga0055536_1002350_pt1 | contig 10708 bp, 8 predicted proteins | sample AraplaCvi_mLB_r2_FD_55037 | JGI IMG/M metagenome (GOLD analysis project Ga0055536, IMG submission 55037) | Arabidopsis root microbial communities from North Carolina, USA - plate scrape MF_Cvi_mLB_r2 | ecosystem: Host-associated > Plants > Roots > Endosphere | place: USA: North Carolina...
TGGCGCGAGCGGAAGATCCGCCGACCGCCGATCCTGGAGTTGAAATCAGCAACAGCGGCTACACACTGATTTATGCCGCCTACGAAAGGCTCGTCGCCTACAAGGGCGGCTCAACGGAGGTCGGGCCCGAACTGGCTGAAAGCTGGACCGCCGACGATGCCGGCCTCGTGTGGACCTTCAAGCTCGCCANCGGCCACAAGTTCGATGACGGTTCACCGGTCGATGCCGCNGCCGTCAAATTCAGCTTCGACCGGCTGATGAAGCTGAAGGCCGGACCGTCCGACGCGTTCCCGGTGCTCAAGGAGGTCGAGGTCGTCGATCCGCAGACTGTCAGATTTCATCTGACGGCGCCGTTCGCGCCGTTCATTTCGACGCTGGCCGTCTCCGGGGCAGCGATCATCAATCCCAAGGTGATGGAGCATGAAAAGGACGGCGACATGGCGAAGGCCTGGCTTGCCGAGCACTCCGCCGGCAGCGGGCCCTACCGTATCGCCTCCTGGGAGCGGAACCAGAGCATCGTGCTCGACCGCAACGAACATTACGCAGGCACTGAGCCGGCGCTGAAACAGGTCGTCATTCGCATCGTCGGCGACGTGTCGGCCCGCCGCCTTCAGTTGACCAACGGCGATGCCGACATCATCGAACAGATCCCGCTCGATCAGGCGGAGGCGCTGCAAAAGGACGCTTCCGTCGTGGTCGAGAGCAATCCCAGCATGTATGTGAACTACATCTACATGAACAACCGCCAGCCGCCGCTCGACGACGCCAAGGTTCGCAAGGCGATTTCCTATGCGGTCGACTATCAAGGCATCATCGACGGCATCATGCTCGGCCAGGCCAAGCAAATGCGCGGCGCGGTGCCGAGCGGCATGTGGGGACACGACCCGCAGGGCTTCCAGTACACATACGACATCGAGAAGGCCAAGGCTCTGCTTGCCGACTCCGGCAAGAGCGATATTCACCTGACCTATACCTTCTCTCAGGCGGACCCTGCCTGGGAGCCGGTTGGGCTGGCGCTGCAGGCGTCACTGGCTGAAGTCGGCATCAAGCTCGATCTGCAGGCGGTCGCCGACACGACCAAACGCGAACTGGTGGCCAACGGCAAATTCGATATGGCTCCCGGTGCCTGGACGCCTGACTTTGCCGACCCCTACATGTTCATGAACTATTGGTTCGACGCCGACAAAATGGGCGGCCCGGGCAACCGTTCCTTCTACGGCAACAAGCAGGTGACCGATCTCGTGCGTGAGGCGGGATCGATCGTCGACGAGGTCAAGCGCAAGGCTCTTTACATCGAGGCGCAGAAGCTTTCGACCGAGGACGCGCCCTATCTCTACATCATGGAGAAGAATGACATCTTCGCCCGTCGCGCCGTGGTGAAAGGCTATGTCTACAATCCCATGCTGATCCAGGTCTACAACTTCGGGACGATGTCGAAGACGGAGTGAGGGGCCGGATTGAAGCGATCCTCTCGCTCAACAGGCCTCAATCCACGGAACACCTGCCGCCGGCCCCAACGGCTGTGACGGCAGGGTTTCATCGTTTCCCAAGCAAGGTTTTCCTGCTGGAAAGGCTGACGTCCATGGCAATCACCCGCATCATCATTCCGCGTCTGATATTGCTGCTTTTTGTGGTGCTCGGGGTCGCGGTCATCACCTTCACGATCTCTCACCTCATTCCGGGAGATCCCGCGCGCATGATTGCGGGCGATAGGGCAAGCGCCGAAACGCTTGAGAACGTCAGGCGCAACCTGGGTCTGGATCGCCCGGTCGTCGAACAATTCACCATCTATATCGGCAATCTCCTGCAAGGCGATCTGGGAACGTCCTTGCGGACCAACCGCCCGGTTGCAGCCGATATTCGTACCTTCTTGCCGGCAACACTGGAACTCGGAACGGTCGCGCTCTTCATTGCGATCTGTCTGGGCGTACCACTCGGCGTGCTGTCGGCCGTCTACAAGGACGGCCCGATCGACCAGATCGCGCGGACGGTCTCCGTCTGCGGCATCTCAATGCCGGTGTTCTGGTTCGGCCTGATCCTGATCTACCTCTTCTACGCCAAGTTCCAGATACTGCCCGGCAGCGGGCGCCTGGCCATGGGCATCGTTGCACCCGAACGCATCACCGGGTTCCTGCTGATCGACTCGCTGCTGCAAGGCCGCTTCGATGCCTTTTGCAGCGCCGTCTACCACATCATCCTGCCGGGCTTCGTGCTGGCCTTCGCCAATATGGGCGTGATCACCCGCCAGATCCGCGCCTCGATGCTGGATGTGCTGCAGGAAGATTATATCCGCACCGCCCGCGCGAGCGGCCTGCGCAAGGGCATGATCGTCTTCAACTACGCACTCAGAAACGCGCTGATCCCTTCGATCACCCTGTTGGGACTGGCGCTTGGCGACCTTCTCTATGGAGCAGTGCTGACCGAGACGATCTTTGCCTGGCCGGGCATGGGCACCTATGTCGTGACCTCCATTCAGACGCTCGATTTTCCCGCCATCATGGGTTTCACGATCGTCGCATCCATCGGCTATGTGCTGATCAACCTCCTGGTCGATCTCGCCTACATGCTCGCCGACCCGCAAATCAGGGAGGTCTGATCATGTCCGCCGTCATGCCGACAGAACCTGCTGCGTCGAGTGCCGCGATGCGCAGGACCAAGTCCATCTCCGAGCGGCTGCACTATCTGTGGTACCTCAGCCGCCGCAGCCCGCTGACCCTCGTTGGCGCTGCCATCATCCTGCTCGTTCTCATCATGATCATCGCCGCACCGGTGGTCGCACCGTACAATCCCGACAAGGTTTCCCTGACGGCGCGCCTGTTGCCGCCAAGTGCCGCGCATTGGTTCGGCACGGACGAGGTTGGCCGCGACCTGTTCTCACGCGTGATCTATGGGGCGAGGGCGTCCTGCGGCGCCGCCTTCATGATCGTCCTGATTTCGATGTCGGTCGGGGTGCTGATCGGTTGTTTTTCCGGCGTGGTCGGCGGACCGGTCGACACCGCCATCATGCGGCTCATGGACGTCGTTCTTGCTCTGCCGGCGCTGGTGCTGGCCATGGCGCTGGCCGCAGCCCTTGGCCCGAGCCTGTTCAACTCCATGCTGGCCGTGGCGATCGTGCGTATTCCCGCCTATGTGCGTTTGGCCCGCGGTCAAACGCTTTCCTTGCGCGAGCAGGTCTTCGTGAAGGCGTCGCGCACCTTCGGCGCTTCGCCGTTCTACATCCTTCGCTGGCATATCCTGCCAAACGCGATGTCGCCGATCATCGTGCAGGCGACGCTCGATCTTGGCGGCGTCGTGCTGATCGCAGCCGCGCTTAGTTTCATCGGCCTCGGTGCCCAGCCGCCGACCTCCGAATGGGGCGCCCTGGTTAGCAGCGGCCGCAGCTACATGCTCGATCAGTGGTGGTACGCGACCTTCCCGGGTCTCGCCATTCTGGTCACGGCGATGGGGTGCAATCTGGTTGGCGACGGCATTCGCGATATGCTCGACCCGCGCTTGAGGGGCAGATGATGACAGGCACGGCAGAACGACGCGGCCAGGCGCTGGCCATTCACAACCTGTCTCTGGAGTTTCCCACCTTCAGCGGCGCGATCAAGGCGCTCGACAATGTGTCGATCAATGTCGGAAAGGCTGAGATCGTCGGGATCGTCGGCGAGTCAGGCTGCGGCAAATCGGTGACGACCATGGCCGCGACTGGGCTGCTGCCCAGGGGGCGCTACAGGATCACCGGCGGCTCGGTCAGGCTCTTTGGCCATAGCACCCTCGCCATGGACGACAGTCAGTTGCAGGATGTGCGCGGCAAGGTGTTCTCGACCATCTTTCAAGAGCCGATGAACGCGCTGAACCCGACGATCCGCATCGGCAAGCAGCTGACTGACGTCATCATGCGTCACGAGGAGACAAGCTTGCCGGATGCCAGGCGCATTGCGCGGGATATTCTCGCCGACATGCTGATCGGCGAGCCAGAGCGGGTCATGAAGCTCTACCCGTTCGAACTCTCCGGCGGCATGCGGCAGCGCGTGCTGATCGCCATGGCGTTCTCATGCAATCCCGGCCTCATCATCGCCGACGAGCCGACGACCGCGCTCGATGTCACCGTGCAGGCGGTGATCCTGAGGCTGATCCAGAACCGCGCGCGCCGCACCGGCACATCGGTCATCTTCATCTCGCACAACGTCGCCGTCGTGTCGCAGCTCTGCGACCGGCTCTACGTGATGTATGCCGGACGGATCGTTGAGCATGGTGCGACCCGCACCGTGCTCGAGGCGCCGCAGCACCCCTATACCCAGGCGCTATTGCGCTGTCTGCCGGATCGGGTGGCGCCAAAACAGGAGCTCGAAGCGATCCCAGGCGCGGTGCCTAATCTCCTGCATCCACCGGCGGGCTGCTATTTCCAGCCGCGATGCAAGGAAGCGGTTGATCTCTGTCGATCCCAGTCTCCGCAATTGGCTGGGGCCGATCGCCAACAGGTGGCGTGCTGGCGGCGCGGTGACGCGCGAGAACTGTCAGAGCAAGGGAGCCGGAAATGACCGCAGGCGTTGAAACGATGGCGCGGCCGGTTCTGGAGGTTTCCGATCTCCATGTCCGCTTCCCGGCGTCCCGCAACTGGCTCGGGCGCCCCACCTCGCATGTGCACGCCGTCAACGGCGTCACCCTTAGAGTTCGTGCCGGCAGAAGCCTCGGCATTGTCGGCGAATCCGGTTGCGGCAAGAGTACGCTCGCCCAGGCGATCATCGGACTTGCGCCTTACGAGCAGGGTAGGGTGGCGATTGACGGTCAGGATTTTCAGGCAGCGCAGGGCAGAGAGAAGCGCCAGCTGCGGCAGAAGATGCAGATCGTTTTCCAGGATCCGCAATCCTCGCTCGATCGGCGCCTGCCGGTCTGGCGGCTCATCAGCGAGCCGCTGCATATTCGCGGCGGGCATAGCAACGCCGAGCTGCATGCGAAGGCGGAACAACTGGCGACCGCTGTCGGTCTTAGGCCGGAACATCTCGATCGTCTGCCACACGAGTTTTCAGGCGGACAGCGCCAGCGCATTGCCATCGCCCGCGCCATCAGCACGGACCCCGACCTCATGGTGTTGGACGAACCGACATCGGCGCTCGACGTGTCGGTCCAGGCGCAGATCATCAACCTGCTTCTGAAACTGCAGCGGGAGCGGGGGCTCGCCTACCTCATGATCTCGCACGATGTCGCACTGGTGCGCCACTTCTGCGACGATGTCGCGGTGATGTATCTCGGCCAGATAGTTGAATCAGGCCCGGCCGACGTGGTGCTGGGCGATCCTCGGCACCCATANACGCAGACGCTTCTGGCCGCGGCTCCGAGTTTCGCAAGTCCCTTGCCGACCATTGCGGAGGTGCGGACCGCCGAGCTTCCAAACAACCGAAAACTGCCAACCGGTTGCTTCTACAAGGAACGCTGCGGCAAGGCTGCAGCCGGCTGCGAGGCGCCGCAGGTTCTCCAGCACCTAGGCGAGGGCGCACGCTGTGCAAGGTGTCATCTGGCGCAGGGGTGAGGCGCAGACGAGCGTTATAGACACACTCCGCCGACCGTTGGCACGGCTGGCGGGGTGGCCGCTCCATATCATTTGATGCGCTGTTCCGATATTTTAAGAAAGATAATTTTCGTATCGGAAAAATAATTTGATTGATATTTCCGACTGTGCATATTTGGAGCGGATCNCACCACTGCACTCGAACGAAGCGCGACCTACGCCGCCGGAGACTACATTGACCTGACCGATGCCGATCGGTGCCCCTGTCAGCTGCCGCTTCCGCATCTTTCCCCATGTCGGCGGACGCCGTCGCGCGTGCGGCAGTCCACGCGGCTACGAGCCGAAATGAATTTGATCTGATGAAAGAGGCCTAAGATGAAGAAGGAAGTCGAATGGGCGCGCATGACCGCACCCAGCCTGCGTGAACTCGCCGGAAAGCCGGGCGCGCTTGCCGTCCTGCCGATCGGTTCGCTGGAACAGCATGGGCCGCACCTGCCGGTCATTACCGACACAGCCAGCGCATCGGCCGCGGCCATCCGTGCCGCCCGTCTCGTGGCCGACGACATCCCGGTCGCCGTTCTTCCCGGCCTGTGGCTCGGCATGAGCGAACACCACCTGCCTTTCGGCGGCACCATCACGCTGGAATACGATACGCTGAGCCGCGTCATTCGCTGCATCGTCCGATCGCTGAAGACGCTCGGTTTCTCGCGGCTGTTCATCGTCAACGGTCACGGCGGCAACATGGACCCGCTCGCGGTTGCCGTGCGCGAACTGGCGGTCGAGTTCGCCATGCCGATCGTCGCCACAACGCCGTGGATGCTGGCGCCAGAGGAGGCCAGCAAGATCTTCGAGGTCGACACCGGTGCGCACCATGCCTGTGAGGGCGAAGCGTCGGTCATGCTGGCGATCGTTCCGGATGCGGTAAAGACCGAGATGTTCGGCCAGGCCTTCGGCAACCAGCAGCATCCCGTTGACGTACCTGCGGACGTGTCGCGCTTCTATTCCTTCGCCGAGCGGGCGCCGGTCACCGGCACCTGGGGCGATCCTCGCAGCGCAACCGCCGAAAAGGGCGAGCGCTTCCTCGACCTGCAGGCGAACGAGTTGGTGAAGCTGATCCGCAACGACGTGCTTTGGACCGCGCCAGACCCGGTCTGGACGCCAGGCCGTGGCCTCGGCACGACGGCCGGCAAAGCCGATTGACCTCAGCCGGCGAGACATCCGCCGGGCATTTCGCATTCCATTCCCAAGGGAGGACACGCCAATGACTTTGAAATTCGCGCGGACGCGCAAAACCCTTGTTTCCCTGTTTGCAGCAACCATGCTTTCGGGCGTGGCGCTGACGCCTGCCATGGCGAAGACGCTCGTCTATTGCTCGGAGGGCGCGCCAGAGGGGTTCGACGCAGCGCTCTACTCGGCCAACAGCACGTGGGATGCTTCGGCCGAGACGATCTACGATCGCCTCACTGAATTCGAGCCCGGCACCACCAACGTCGCCCCGGGCCTCGCCGAAAGCTGGACCATTTCCGAGGACAATCTCGAATACATGCTGAAACTGCGGGAAGGCGTGAAGTTCCAGACGACGGATGATTTCACCCCGACACGGGATTTCAACGCAGACGACGTGCTCTTCACCTACATTCGCCAGTTGGACAAGGACGACCCGTGGAACAGCTACTTTCCTGGTGCGAACTGGGAAATGTTCAACGCGATGGACATGCCAACGGTCATCAAGGACATCGTCAAGGTCGATGAAAAGACCGTCAAGTTCGTGCTGAAGCAACCGGATGCGTCGCTTCCGGCGAAGCTTGCCCTGAACTTCGGCTCGATCATGTCGAAAGAGTATGCCGACAAGCTGGCGGCTGAGGGACGGCGCGAGGACCTCGACCGCAAGCCTGTCGGCACCGGGCCGTTCCGGTTTGTCGACTACCAGCAAGATGCGGCGATCCGCTTTGCAGCCAATGCAGACTATTGGGCCGGCGCGCCGAAGATCGACAATCTCATCTTCGCGATCACCACCGACCCGACGACACGCATGCAGAAACTTCAGGCGGGCGAATGCCATATCGCGCCGTACCCGGCGCCGGCCGATGTTGCCGGGCTGAAGGCAAATCCGGACCTGACGGTATTGGAACAACCGGGTCTCAACGTCTCCTATCTCGCGATGAACACCTTGGTCGCGCCGTTCGACAAGCTGGAGGTGCGCCGCGCCATCAACATGGCGATCGACCGCAAGGCGATCGTTGATTCCGTCTATCAGGGCATGGGCCAGGTCGCCAAAAGCGTCCTGCCGCCGACGATGTGGGGCTATAACGGCAGCATCGAGGGCTACAGCTACGATCCGGAAGCGGCAAAGAAGCTTCTCGACGGAGCCGGCGTCAAAGATCTGAAGATGAAAATCTGGGCGATGCCCGTCAGCCGTCCATACATGCCGAATGCTCGTCGCGCGGCCGAGCTGATGCAGGCGGACCTTGCCAAGGTCGGCATCGGCGTCGAGATCGTTTCCTATGAATGGGGCGAGTACCTGAAGAAGGTGCGCGACGAAGCGCGCGATGGCGCCGTCATCCTGGGCGGCACGAGCGACAACGGCGATCCCGACAATCTGCTCAGCTACTTCTTCAGCTGCTCGGGCGTTGGCGGCAGCAACAATGCCAACTGGTGCGACAAGCCGCTCGACGAGATCTTCCAGAAGGCGCGTACCAGCTCGGATCAGAGCGAGCGGACGAAACTGTACGAAGAAGCGCAGGCCATGATCAGCGACCAGGCACCTTGGGTTCCGATTGCTCATTCCACCGTTGTGCTGCCGATGTCGAAAAAGGTGAAGAACTACGTGATGGAACCCTTGGGTTCGCATCGATTCGACAAGGTCGATATCGAGGAATAATCCCAACACGTTGGGTTTCTGCGCGCCTGTTTCGGCAGGCGCGCACCATTGATATAATTTGAAAAAAGTCTCCCAGTTAAGTTCCATTGATGTGTCATCTGCGACGGCTGGCAGGTGAGTCTCGTATCCCGCTTAATCAGGTTCGTGGTTTCGCACGACAAGCAGAAGGGTCGCACGGTGTATCGACCGGAACAGGATTTTCTTGCCATTGGCTGGGGAAGTCCGAAGGCGCACAGAACGGCTCCGTCGCTTGAGAGTTCGCACTTTGCTTGCACATGCAACACGTCAAGCAAACCGTCTTACAATCTCAAGCAGGCGGTCGCAGGATCTCGCAAGCTGCCGTGGCGGCGCCGTGGCAAGGCCTAGAAGCAAGCCGGATTTTGCAGAATCCGGCGACGCGTACCAGGCCGAAAGCGGTGCGGGCGACATGCCGAAAGCCAACGTTTCTCTGGCAATAGCGAGATCCGGCGCCCCGTCCGGCAAACGCAACAGCACGGCCAATCCGGCAACTGTCGCTTCCTCTGGCCGCAGGGATTTCAGCAAGGCGTCGCGTTGGGCGGAGTAGACCCGCTTCGTCCGCCGGAGATGCCGCAAATAATGCCCCTCGCGCATGAACTCAGTGGCTGCAAGCTGCACGGACGGCCCGGGGGGCGGTGCGAGACAGGCTGCGACTTCCGCAAAACGGGAGGCGAGCGCCGGCGGCGCGACGAGAAAGCCGAGCCTGAGGGCCGGGCTGATGGTCTTGCTGAAGGAGCCGATGTGAATGACGCGTCCACCGCGGTCGAGGGAGGCGAGCGCCGGTGCGGCGCGGCCGTCGAGCTGCAACTCGCTGAGATAGTCGTCCTCGATCACCCAGGCCTGCGCCCCGGCCGCCCAGTCGAGAAGACGCAGTCGGCGTGCCAGCGATAGGGTGGACCCGAGCGGCGCCTGTTGCCCCGGGGTCGCGACAACCAGCGCTGCATCCGGGGCACGGCGTATGCCATGCTCGACGTTGACGCCATCGGCATCGACGGGGACCGGCACAATCTCCAGTCGCGCAAGCTCCAGCCCGCGCCGGGTGAATGGGAACCCTGGCTCCTCCATCCAGACCTTTTGCCCTTCGAGACCGAGGACGCGGAGCGCCATTCCAAGCCCGCTGGCGTATCCCCCGGTGATGATGATTTCGGAGGGCGAGCACTCGATGCGACGTGCGACGGCAAGATAGGCGGCAATTTCCCGGCGCAGTTCCAGTTCGCCGCGTGGGTCGGGATAGATCGCCGGAGCGCTCGTCTCCACGCGTACGGCGTGCGCGCGGATCCTCGCGAAGAGCGTTGCGGGAAAGGTTTCCTGCGCCGGTACGCCCATCTGGAAGATCGCCGGGCCGGCTGTCATCTCCCGATAGCGCTCCATGAACGAGCCGGGATCCGGCGGCGGCTCGATCCGCGCAACCGCTGCAGGACGAGCGGCGACGCGGGTCCCGGTCGAGCGTGAGGCGACGATGAGCTGGGCCGCGGAAAGCTTGTCGTAGGCCGTACGCACAGTGCCGCGTGCAACACCAAGCTGAGCGGCGAGATCCAGCCAGGACGGCAGACGCGCGCCTGGGGCAAGCACCCCGCTTTCGATCGCGGCGCTGATGCCCTTTCGTATCTGCTCGGCCAGTGGCGTCCGCGCCGACCGATCGAGGTTCAGTTCCAGCAGCTGATCCATGCTTTCCTGGTACACGTTGTTTGTCGGTTCTTGGTGCTTTTTTTAGAACCAGGAAGTCGTCATTTCTAGGGGCAGGAAGAAACGTCATCAGGACCACACGGAAAGGAGATCCCTGGCATGACCTTACGATTCTTCATTGGCGCTGCTGCCGCCGCCCTTGCAATCGTCACCACGCTGCCGGCCGCTGCGCATGATCCCGGCGACGTTGTCACGCCGCACTTCGAAAAGGCGATACCCAATATTCCGGGCAAGACCTTGACCGCCCTGATCGTCGACTATCCCCCAGGCGGTGCCTCGGTTCCCCACACGCATGCAAAGTCGTCCTTCATCTTCGCCTACGTTCTCTCCGGAGAAATCGTCTCCAAGGTCAATGACGGCCCGACGCAGACCTANCGCGCCGGCGAGAGCTGGTACGAGCCGCCGGCGTCCACCCACCTCGTCAGCCGCAACGCGAGCCAGACGACGCCGGCAAAGCTGCTGGCGGTGTTCGTCGCCGACAGCGATGAAAAAGAACTCACCACCCCGATCAAGTAGACCCGAACCCAAGGAGCAGAACAATGAGCAAGCGTCTCGACTACAACCAGATTGCACCGGCCGGCGCCAAGGCCCTTGGCGGTGTCTACGGCTACGTCCTGCAAAGTGGCCTG
>Ga0055536_1002352_pt1 | contig 10704 bp, 7 predicted proteins | sample AraplaCvi_mLB_r2_FD_55037 | JGI IMG/M metagenome (GOLD analysis project Ga0055536, IMG submission 55037) | Arabidopsis root microbial communities from North Carolina, USA - plate scrape MF_Cvi_mLB_r2 | ecosystem: Host-associated > Plants > Roots > Endosphere | place: USA: North Carolina...
ATCGCGAGGAATTCGCGCGGCGTTCCTGCATAACGGAAAGTGTAGGTCGCGCGTTCGCAGGCGATCCGGTCCTGCGCGATGCCCGCGGCGCCGAAACGCTCGCGCACCGCTTCTTCCTGTCCCCATGTCACCGGGCTGACAAAGCCTTCGGGCGGCGGCGGGGTATAGGCGGCGCAGATCCCGAGCACCTGCGCGATGAGGGTCGGGTCGCCGGGGATCCAGTTGCCCATCACGATCCGTCCGCCGGGGCGCGTCACACGGACCATTTCGGCGGCGGTGTCGAGCGGCCTTGGCGCGAACATCGCGCCGAAGATGGAGACGACAAGGTCGAAGCTGCCGTCGGCGAGCGCATCGAGGCGCGAGGCGTCGCCTTCCTCGAATCGCAGGTTGGCGAGCCCGGCTTCGCGGGCGCGGACATTGCCCGCGGCGACGAGATTGGCCGCGATATCGACGCCGAGCACATTCGCGCCGCGATAGGCCGAAGGCAGCGCGGTGGTGCCGTCGCCGCAGCCGAGATCGAGCACATCGAGCCCGGCGCCGACGCCAAGGCTCTCGATCAGCTCGTCGCCGCTTTCGCGCATGCACGCGGCGAGGCGGGTAAAATCCCCCTTCTCCCAAAGCGCCTTGTTCGGGTTCGCGGGGGTTGATAGATTTCCGGTTTGCGGCGCGGCGGGGGCCGCCGCCGGCTTGGTGGTTCCGAGCGTCACGATCGTCTCTCCCTGATCCGAACCGGGGCGGTTCGATGCAACGCTGAATAGGCTTTCCACGGCTTCATGCTTGATGTTGGCATGGAGAATTTATGGAGAAATGCCGATTGTCCTTTGGCGCGTCCCTGACCTACCGCTTCGGCAGCTTCGAACTCGATCCCGCGAAGTTCGAATTGCGCGAACACGGGAAGGCGAAGCATCTCGAACCGCAGGTGCTGTCGCTGCTGATCCTGCTTGCGGGCAATGCCGACCGCCTCGTCAGCAAGGACGAGATCATCGAGAAGATCTGGGGCGGGCGGATCGTGTCCGAGGCCGCGGTCGCGTCGCGCGTCAAGGCGGCGCGGCAGGCGCTGGGTGATGACGGCAAGGAACAGCGCTTCATCCGCACCGTCCACGGCCGGGGGTTCCGGTTCGGCGCGGCGGTCGCGTTCGAGCAGGGACCGGGCATGGCGCGCCCTTCCGCCGAACCCGTCGCGGGACAGCCCGCGCTGCCCACGGACGAGGAACGCCCGTCGATCGCCGTGCTGCCCTTTCATCTCGCCGGCGGATCGGCGCGGCTCGCGGTGGTCGCCGACGCGCTCGCCGACGAGCTGATCGGCGACCTGTCGCGGCTGCGCTGGCTGCTCGTGATCGCGCGCACCTCGACCTTCCGCTTCCGCGGGCGCGAGGCGAGCTGCGAACAGGTCGGCGCCGCGCTCGGGGTCCGCTATTGCCTGACCGGGACGATCGAGGAGGCGGGCGACGGGGTGATCCTGTCGGTCACGCTCGCCCGAACGTGCGACAGCGCGGTCGTATGGGCCGACCGCTTCACCGCGGGGCGCGACGAATTGCACGAGCTCCGGTGCGAGGTGCTGACATCGGTGATCGCCAATATCGAGACGCGGATCGTCCAGAACGAGGTCGAACGCGCCCGGCGGATGCCCGAGGCTGGGCTCGACGCCTGGTCGTCCTATCACCTCGGGCTCGATTATATGTTCCGCTTCAACCGCGCCGACAATGCGCGCGCGACGGGCCTGTTCGCGCGGGCGCTGGCGCGCGACCCCGAATTCTCGCGCGCGCTGTCGGGGCTGTCCTTCACGCGGTTCCAGGACTGTTTCCTGCAATATTCGGACGATCCCGACGCGATGGCCGAGCAGGCGCGCGCGCTCGCCGAGCGCGCGGTGCAGTGCGATCCGCTCGACCCCTTCGCGCACCTCAATCTCGGCCGGTCGCTATGGTTCGCCGACGCGGTGCCCGAAAGCCTCGAACGCCTGTCGGCGGCGATCACGCTCAGCCCCAATTATGCGCAGGCGATCTATTCGAAGGCGTGGGCCGAGATGACGCAGTGCGACGTCGCGCAGAGCGACGAACATGCCGGGCAGGCGCTGCGCCTGAGCCCGCTCGACCCGCTGCGCTATGCGATGCTCGGCGTGCGCTCGGTCAGCGCGCTGATGCGCGGCGATCACGAGAGCGCGGTCGAATGGGGCGAGCGCGCCGCGCGGTCACCGGGAGCGCACAAGCATATCGCGGTGATCGCGGCGATCGCCGCGGAAGCTGCGGGCCAGCACGAGCGCGCGGTGCAGTGGATCGGACGCGCGCGGCAACTCGACCCGCTGGTATCGCGGGCGACCTTCATGCGATCCTTCCCCTTTGCCGCGACAGGCGGACGCGAGATCATCGAGCGAGCGCTGCGCGACACGGGGCTCTGACGCCGGCGAAAGCCCTGCGTCAGTTCGTCCAGTAGATATAATCCTGCCCGTCCTTCCACGGCGCGTCGAGCGGCACGTCGATGCGCACCGGCCCCTCGACGAGGCCCGGCCAGATCGGTTTCGCCATATCCCGGTTCTGCGCCTCGATCATCGCGCGCAGCGCGGCAACGCGCTGCGGATCACTTGCCGCGAGGTCGTGGCGCTCGGTCGGGTCGGCGGCGAGATTGTAGAGCCGCGCCTTTTCGGGGCGCTTCGTCACCTGCAATTTCCAGTCGCCCGCGCGCACCGCGCGATAGTCGCCCGAGCGCCAGAACATCGCGGGTCGCCTCGCGGGACCGGCGAGGATATTTTCGCTGTCGATCGTCCGGCCCTCCGGCAGCTTCGCGCCTGCCGCGGCGGCGATCGTCGCGAAGATGTCGAGATGACCCGTGACATCGGCGCGCCGCGTTCCCGCGGCGATGCCGCCGGGCCAGCGCATGAAGAGCGGCGTCCGGATGCCGCCTTCGAAGAATGTCGCCTTCCAGCCGCGGAACGGCGCGTTGAGACCCTGTATGCCATTGTACCACGCGCCGCCATTGTCGCTGGTGAAGATGACGAGCGTGTTGTCGTCGATTCCCGCTTCCCTGAGCTTGGCCATCACGTCGCCGATGCGCCGGTCGAGCTGCGCGATCATCGCCCCGTAAACGCGCGTCTTGTGATCCCTTATCTGCGGATATCTGTCATAGTCCGCCTTCGTCGCCTGCAACGGCGTGTGCGGCGCGTTGAAGGCGAAGTACATGAAGAAGGGCCGGTTCCGGTTCGCCTCGATCGCCTTGATCGCCTCGTCGGCGAAATAGTCGGTCATATGCCCCTTCGGATGGAAGCGCTTGCTGCCGTTGAAGGTGACCGCGTGGCGCAGGTTCGCCCAGATGAAGCGGTCGATCGGATCCCACGGCAGCTTGGCGTTGACGCTGTCCGGATCATCCTCGGGCAGGAACATCGCCGCGCCCGCGAGGATTGCGAGACTTTCGTCGAAACCCTGCGCCTGCGGCTGGAGCTTCGGCGCCTCGCCGAGGTGCCATTTGCCGATGTGGAGCGTGTGATAGCCCGCCGCCTTCACCGCCTCGGCGATCGTCACCTCGCTCGCAGGCACGCCCATGTCAGGATAGGCGGGGATGTCGGGGGTGATCAGTTCGCTGTGGAAGATTGCGCGATGCGGCCCGACTCCTTCGCCATGCGCCAGATTCTCGGCAAATTCGACCGGAACCGCAGTATATTCGAAACCGAAGCGCGTCGGATAGCGCCCCGTCATCATCGCAGCGCGCGACGGCGAACAGGTCGCGTTCGCGGCATAGGCGGTGGTGAAATCGACGCCTTCGCGCGCGAGCGCGTCGATGTTCGGCGTCCTGACCACCCCGCCCGCGACTCCGCCGCCATTGAGGCTGATGTCATTATAGCCGAGGTCGTCGGCGACGATCAGGATGATGTTCGGCGGACGCTTGCCCTCGGGCGCCTTCGCCGGGCCCTGCTGCCACGCGACCGCACGGTTCGGCTGCACCGGATCGTTCCAGTCCTGCAGGACGCCGGGAATCTTGTACTTGTTCGCCTCGAACGCCCAATATCCGCCCGCACCGGCCAGCAACAACGCGCCGAGGGCGACCCATTTTTTCTTCATCCTCACCCCCTGTCGCCCGCTGTCGGCTTGCCCCGAAACTATTGACACTATATGTGTCATTATATTGACCAATACGCAAGATCGTTTGACCCCGGCGCCAAGCCGGGCCAGCAGGGACGCCATGGCGACAGGGTTGAGGAAGATGGACGCGCAAAAGGTCGAACCCGACCGGATCGACGGCCGACGCGCGCGCGGGCGGTCGAGCCACAGGCGGATCGTCGAGGCGATGATGGAGCTGATCGTCGCGGGCGACCTGTCGCCGAGCGCGGCGCGCGTCGCCGAGGAGGCGGGGATCGGCCTTCGCACCGTGTTCCGCCACTTCGACGATATGGACACGCTTTATGCCGAGATCACGGCGAAAATCACCGAAGAGGTGATGCCGGTGGTGATGGCGCCCTATCCCGACCAGCCGTGGCGCGACAATATCCGCGAGCTCGTCGGCCGGCGCGTCCGGGTGTTCGAGACGACTTTGCCCTTTCGCCTTGCCGCCAATATCAAGCGGTACAATTCGCCCTTTCTGATGGGGCAGTACAGCCGCGTCGTGATGCTGGAGCGCGAGCTGATTGTCCGGCTGCTTCCGGCCGCGATCCGCACCGACCGGATCGGCGTCGAGGCGCTGTGCGCGGCGCTGTCGTTTCACACATGGCGCACGCTGCGCCACGACCAGAGCCTGTCGGCCGAGGATGCGGGAACCGTGATGCGCCGGATGGTCGAAGCGCAATTGACGGCTCTCGCCGCGGCGGGCTGACCCTTACGTCCGCCGCGCACGGCGACGACGACGCAGCCCCCAGACAAGCGCCGACAGCAGGACGAGAATCCCGCCGATCCACAGCCCCAGCCGGATGAGGCGCGGCTTGCCCTGCTGTTCGAAGGCATAACGGTTGATCTGCTCGTCGGCGGTATAGCCCGCGGGCATTTCGAGTACGCCATTCGCCTTCGCATAGGTGCGATAGTCGGTCATCATCGCGGCGTAGCGATCGGGTTCGTCGGGGGCGAGGTCGCGCGTCTCGCCGGGATCGGCCCTGAGGTTGAAGAGGCGCCACTGGCCGTCGCCGGTCGGCGCCAGATTACGCACCAGCTTGTAATCGCCGCGGAACAGCGCGGCATTGCCCGACAGTTCGTAGCCGATCGGGGCGTCGCCGTGCACGCTGCCCGCCGCGCCCTTCAGCGCGGGAACGAGGCTGCGTCCGGTGACGGGCTCGACCGCCCTGCCCTGCCACGTGCCGCCATGGCCCGGCACGCCGGCGAGTTCGGTGAGCGTCGGCAATATGTCGGTGACATGCGCGAGGCCGTCGCTGATGCCGCCGGCGCGGATATCGGCATGACCCGGCCACGCGATGATCAGCGGGACGCGAAGCCCGCCTTCGGTCGCGCTGAACTTGTAGCCCGAGAGCGGCGATGCGGCAGCGCTCGCCCAGCCGGGGCCGATCGCGGCAAAGCTGCCGCGCCGGCCGATATTCGCCGTCGCGAGATCATATTGCATATCGAGGAACAGACGATTGCGCAGGCTGCCGAACGGGTTGGTGGGCTCGGCACCATTGTCCGAGAGGAAGACGAAGATCGTATTCTCGTAATCGCCCGCGGCTTTGAGATGCGCGACGAGGCGACCGATCTCGCGGTCCATCGCGGTCGCCATGCCGCCATAGGCCTGCATCACGCGGATGGCGGCCGCGCGCTCGTCGGCGTCGAGTTTCCGCCAGTCGGGCGTCGTCGGCATGGTGACGATCGGCATGCCCGCGGGCACGATGCCGAGCGCCGCCGCGCGTTTCGCCCGCGCCTCGCGCAGCGCGGTCCAGCCCTCGCGATACATCGCCGAATAGCGCGCGATGTCGCTGTCGGGCGCCTGCACCGGAATATGGTTGGCGAGGAAGTTGATCGAAGCGAGAAAGGGTTTGCCGCTCTTCCGGCCGGCCTCGATATAGTCGATCATCCGCTGGACGACGAAGCGCGACGAATAATAATCCTTCGGCAGCGTCGCGGGCTTGCCATTCTCGGTCCAGTTCGCCTTGTCGTACATGCCCTCGATCGGGCGCTGCTCGAAATTGTCGGCGCCGGCATCGGCGAGGCTGAAGGCCCGGTCGTAGCCGCGTGCGTGCGGGAGACGCCCGGCATCGCTGCCGAGGTGCCATTTGCCGGTGAGATAGGTGCGGTATCCCGCGGCTTTCAGAAGCTCGGCGATCGTGACCACGCGATGGTTCATCACCGTGTCGTAGCCGGGCTTGCCGCGGTGCTCGTCGGGGATCGTCTCGGGCATGTTGCCGAGCCCGTTCCGGTGGTTCATCACCCCGGTCTGCAGCATCGCGCGCGACGGCGAGCAGGATCCGGCGACATGGAAGTTCGAGAAGCGCATACCCGTGTGTGCGAGCGCGTCGATGTTCGGCGTCGCGATTTCGGAGCCGAAGGAGCCGACGTCGGAAAAGCCCCAGTCGTCGGCGAGCAGGATAACGATATTGGGATGTCGCGTCGGCGGTGCGACAGGTTGCGCCTGCAAGGGAACCGCAGCCAGCAGCGCGGCGATAGCGATGATGGCAGCACGCCGGGACCCGCCTAGGCGACCCGGCATCCAGTGGTCCTCCTGCGCACTGCCATCACTCCCACCCCCTCGGGATGTGACACTTACTATGTCAATATATTGCCGAGTCAATGGGGACGATACGGGACCTGTTAACCCTAGTTATCGCGATATTCCGGCGCGCGTTTTTCGAGAAAGGCAGCGAGCGCTTCACGGTGATCCCCGGTCGCCGACAGGATGACCTGCTGTCGGTCCTCGATCGCCATCGCGGCTTCGAGGCCCGGCGCATCGATGTTGAGGCCCAGTGCCTGCTTCGAGAGGCGCAAACCATAGGGCGACGTCGCCAGCATTTCGTCCGCCAGCGCGAGTCCGCGGTCGAGCAGGGCTTCCTCGTCGACGATCTCGCTGACGAGGCCCGCGCGCAGCGCACGCTCCGCATCGATGAAGCGGCCGGTCAGGATCATCTCGGACGCGAGGCTCGCCCCGACGAGGCGCGGCAGGAAATAGCTCGACGCCATATCGCACCCGCCGAGGCCGATGCGGATGTAGGCGGCATTGCAACGGAACGACGGCGCCGCATAGCGAACGTCCGACGCGAGCAGCAGCGACAGCCCGCCACCGCATGCCGCGCCATGGCCGAGCGCGACGATCGGCTGCGGGCACGCGCGCATCTTGCGATAGATGTTGCCGATGCTGGTCTGGGTGCGCAGCGTACGGAGCACCGGCGTCTCGTCGCCCGACGACCGGTCCTCCTGAATGTCGAGCCCGGCGCAGAAACCGCGCCCGGCGCCGCGCAGGATCACGACGCGGACGTCGGGGCGTTCGGCAAGCCCGCCGAAATAGGCGTTGAGTTCGCCGACCAGTCCCTCGTTCAGCGCGTTGAGGCGTTCGGGGCGGTTGAGTGTCGCGATCTCGACCGCACCGCGACGTTCGACGAGCAGTTCGCTCACAGCGTCTGCCCGTCGTCGATCGTGATCACGCTGCCCGTGATGCCGAGCGCCGCGTCGGAACAGAGGAGGAGCAGCGGCGCGTGGAGGTCGCTCGGCGGGCGCATGCGCTGGCGCGGGAAGCTTTTGATCATCGCCGCGCCGACGTCGCCCTCGAACAGCTCGGCGGTCATCTCGGATTCGAAATAGCCGGGCTGGATCACATTGACGCTGATCCCGCGCCGCGCCCATTCGCGCGCCAGCGCCTTGCCGAGGTGGCGCACCGCCGCCTTGGTCGCGCCATAGACCGAGGTCGCGGGGAAGACCTTTTCGGCGGTGATCGATCCGATCAGGACGATGCGGCCGTGCTGCTTCTCGCGGCTCCCCGCCTTGTCGAGGCGCTTCGCGCCCTCGGTCGCAGTGAGGAAGACGCCGCGGACGTTGGCGGCGAGCAGGAAATCGACCTCCTCGACCGAGAGCCCCATCGCCATCTTCTCGGTCGCGACGCCGGCATTGGCGACGATGGTATCGACGGTGCCGAACGCGGCCTCGGCGGCGTCATAGGCGGCGATGGTCGAGGCTTCGTCGGTGACGTCCATGCTGACGGCGATCGCCTGTCCGCCCGCGGCCTCGATCGCGGCGACCTGCTCGGCCAGCTTGTCGGCGCGGCGCGCGGCGAGCACCACCTTCGCTCCCGCCGCCGCGAGCGCCTTCGCGAAGCCCGCGCCAAGGCCCGAGGAGGCGCCGGTCACCAGCGCCACGCGCCCCGTGAGGTCGAACTTCGGTTGCTCCGCCATCATGCTCCCTTTCCTTCGTTACCTATGCATTGGTCCCGATTGACGTTCACGTCAACCTGCCGCGCGGCGGCCGCTGAAAAGCAAGAGAAACATGTTGACGAATCGATTTTGTTCCCTTAATGTTCTCATTGTGCACAACGAACCTCATCCCCCGTCGCAGCTGCCGGGCGCGGCGGACGGGGGATAAAGGTCGCGCTTTCGCGTTCCGCGCCGCTTCGCCTCTCACCTCATCGGAAATCCCGCCAGGCGCCGCCGCTTGAGCGATCTCCGCCATTGATCGCCATCGCAAAGGGCGCCACAGATAGCCCGTGGGATTGGACGAGATGAGGGGCCCGAAATGCATGCCGTCGAAGCCTTCGAACTGATCCTCGGCCTGCTCGCGCTTGTCATCGGGCTGCATTGGCTCGCGCTGAAACTGCGCTGGCCGCCCGCGACCGCGCTGCTTGTCGGCGGCGGCGCGCTCGCCTTCATCCCCGGCCTGCCCCAGATTTCGCTCGACCCCGAACTCGCGCTCGTGCTGTTCCTGCCCCCGCTGCTCATGGACGGCGCCTATTTCACAGCGCTCGGGCGTTTTCGCCGGCATCTGCCCGGCATCCTTTCGCTCGCCGTCGGCGCGGTGGTCTTCACGACGCTCGTCGTCGGCGTGGTCGTGCACATGATCCTTCCCGAACTGCCGTGGGCGGCGTGTTTCGCATTGGGCGCGATCGTGTCGCCGCCCGACGCGGTGGCGGCGCGCGCGGTGCTGAAGGGCGTCCACCTGCCGCGGCGGCTCGAAGCCTTGCTCGAGGGCGAAAGCCTGCTCAACGACGCGACCGGGCTGATCCTCTTCCGCTTCGCCGTCGCCGCGACGCTGAGCGGCGTGTTCCACACCGGCGAGGCGGTGCGGAGTTTCGCGTTCGTCGCGATCGGCGGGGTCATCGTCGGTGCCCTCGTCGCCGCGGGCTGGATCTTCCTCGCGAGGCGCCTGCCGGATCGCATGCTCGTCATGCTGATCACCATCCTGCTGTGCTGGGCCGCTTACATCGCCGGCGAGGCCGTGCATGTATCGGGCGTCATCGCGACGGTCACCGCGGGCCTCGCGATGGGCTGGTACCAGCATGAGATATTGCCCGCCGACGTCCGCCTGCGCGCCAATTCGGCGTGGTTCATCATGGTGTTCGTTCTCGAAGCTCTCGTCTTCATCCTGATCGGCTTTTCGCTGCGCGGTGCGATCGAACGGATCGGCGGGATCGGGGCAATGCCGCTGTCATGGACGATGGTGATCGCCGCGGTCGTGGTCGCCGTGACCATCGCGCGCTTCGTGTGGATTTTCGGGTCGGAGGCCATTCTCGCCATCGTTCGCAAGGTCGGGCTGGAGCGCGCGCGCCCGCTCGGCTGGCGGCAGGCGACGGTGCTGAGCTGGGCGGGGATGCGCGGCGTCGTGACGCTGGCGGTCCCGCTGACCCTTCCCGTCGACATGCCCGGCCGCGACCTGATGCTGATCTGCGCCTTCGCGGTGATTTTCGTGACCGTCGTCGCGCAGGGATCGAGCCTCGGCATGCTCATTCGCGCGGTGAAACCGGTCGACACCGATCCGCCCGCCAAAATGGCGATGCCCGCGGCGGAGGCCGCGATGGCGCGCGCGCGGTTCGCGGTCACGGTCCTCGATCGCCATCGCGGCGTCGAGACTCGGCGCATCGATATTGAGGTTCAGCGCCTGTTTCGAGAGGCGCAGACCGTAGGGCGACGTCGCGAGCATCTCATCAGCGAGCGCGAGACCGCGATCGAGCAGCGCCTCGTCGTCGACGATCTCGCTGATGAGGCCCGCGCGAAGCGCGCGCTCGGCATCGATGAAGCGGCCAGTCAGGATCATCTCGGACGCGAGGCTCGCCCCGACGAGGCGCGGCAGGAAATAGCTCGACGCCATATCGCACCCGCCGAGGCCGATGCGGATATAGGCGGCATTCGCCTTGAACGACGGCGTCGCATAACGCACGTCGGACGCAAGCAATAGCGACAGGCCGCCGCCCGCCGCGGCGCCATGCCCGAGGGCGATGATCGGCTGCGGACAGGCGCGCATCTTGCGATAGATATTACCGATGCGCGTCTGGGTGCGCAACGTGCGCAGCACCGGCGTCTCGTCGCTCGAGCGATCTTCCTGGATATCGAGCCCGGCGCAAAAGCCGCGTCCTTCGCCGCGCAGGATGACGACGCGAACCTCGGGACGGTCGGCCAGTCCGCCGAAATAGCTATTGAGTTCGTCGACCAGCCCTTCATTCAACGCATTAAGGCGCTCTGGCCGGTCGAGCGTCGCGATCTCGACTGCCCCGCGCGCCTCGATCAGAAGCTCGCTCACAGCGTCTGCCCGTCGTCGATGGTGATTACGCTGCCCGTGATGCCGAGCGCGGCATCGGAGCAGAGCATCAGCAGCGGCGCGTGCA
>Ga0055536_1002371_pt1 | contig 10627 bp, 10 predicted proteins | sample AraplaCvi_mLB_r2_FD_55037 | JGI IMG/M metagenome (GOLD analysis project Ga0055536, IMG submission 55037) | Arabidopsis root microbial communities from North Carolina, USA - plate scrape MF_Cvi_mLB_r2 | ecosystem: Host-associated > Plants > Roots > Endosphere | place: USA: North Carolina...
TTGGTCTCGCTGCATTCACCGCTGAGCAACGTACGAAAGAGATCGGCGTCCGGAAAGTACTGGGCGCTTCCGTAGCGGGGATTGTGGGGCTGCTTTCCAAAGATTTTCTCAAACTGGTTATGATGGCCATCGTACTGGCCTCCCCAGTAGCCTGGTACATTATGAAGCAATGGCTGCAAGGGTTCGCTTACCAAATCGACATCGAATGGTGGATGTTCGCGCTGGCCGGCGTGATAGCGGTGCTGATTGCCGTTTTTACCATCAGTTTCCAGTCGGTCAAGGCGGCGATGGTGAATCCCGTGCGAAGTTTGCGGAGTGAATAGGCCGCGAGCGGCCTGACCGCCGACCGCCGACCATGGACCATCGACCGTGGTTCGGCGTAGCACATCTGATGCGTTTGACAATACCTGATCCTTACTTCGCGGTCAAATATGATATGTTGTCCATGGTCTACGGTCGGCCGCAGGCCTCTGGTCGGCGGTCGGTTGTCGGCGGTCGGTTGTCAGCCCCCAGCCACCCCATCGCTATACTTTTGGATACTACGCCGAACCCCTGATTCCGGAATCTAAAACCTGTCTTGCTGGTTGTATTTTCGATGCCGCGGTAATGCGCGGCGAAAACACAAAGACGAAAATCAAACAGGAAATGGAAATAGGAATCAGCATGTTCGGGGATCTTGCATTTAACAATGAAACCCGTTCTTTTCAGTCGCCGCAGGAGCGCTTGCAGGATATGTTGGAGGAAATCAAGCTGGCCGACGAGGTTGGGCTGGATGTGTTCGGTATAGGCGAGCACCACCGGCCGGATTTTGCGGTTTCGACGCCCGAGATCATTCTGGCGGCAGCGGCCTCAGTGACCAAAAATATCAAGCTTACCAGCTCTGTAACCGTATTGAGCTCCGCGGATCCCGTGCGGGTTTATCAGAATTTCTCGACAGTTGACCTCATTTCGGGTGGCCGTGCGGAGATTACCGTTGGCCGGGGCAGTTTCATCGAGTCGTTCCCGCTTTTTGGGTATGATTTGAATGACTACAATGGCCTGTTCACCGAAAAGCTGCAATTGCTGAAAGAAATCAATGAAAACGACGTGATCACCTGGAAAGGTAAGTTCCGTGCAACGCTCGACAGGCAGGAGGTCCTGCCCCGGGCCGTGAACAACAACCTGGAAATATGGGTGGCGGTAGGCGGTACGCCGCAATCGGTGGTACGCGCTGCGCGCCTCGGCTTGCCGTTGATCATCGCCATCATCGGAGGTATGCCTTCTCAGTTCAAGCCGTTTTTTGAGTTGTATAAAACCGAATACCTGGAAGCCGGGCACGATCCAGCCAAAATGCAGTTGGCTACGCATTCGCACGGGCTGGTGGGGCCGGATGGAAAAGCACTAAGCGACTTGTACTTCCCTTCCTACGCCGCACAGATGGACCGCGTCGGCCGCAGCCGCGGGTGGGCGCCTTACACACGTGCGCAGTTTGAAGGCGGTCAAAGCCGCAGCGGCGCATTGTTCATAGGCGAGCCCAATGAAGTGGTGGATAAGATCCTCTACCATCAGGAGATGTTTGGCCTTACGCGCTTTCTCATGCATACGGACGTGGGTGCGCCTGCGCACAAGGATTTGATGAAGTCGATCGANCTGCTCGGAACGCACGTCGCACCGGCAGTAAAAAAGGCCCTGACAGTGAATCAATGACGTTTTTGAAGCGGGTGTCGCAAACGCACCCGCTTTTTGTCGCAACAGGCATCGCTCCGTTTCCCGGAAACCCGGCAACTTTGTAACATCAAATCATCACTAAAAAACACAAAGAAATGGAAGCGACAACACAACCTGTAACTGTACAAGCGAATATCAATGCACCGGTAGCGGACGTCTGGAATAAATGGAATGCACCGGAGCACATTACCCAATGGTGTTTCGCATCCGACGACTGGCACGCCCCTTTTTCTGAAAACGACGTGCGTGTTGGCGGCAGCATCAAAACCACCATGGCTGCGAAAGACGGCAGTTTCAGTTTCGATTTCGGCGGTACTTACACCGAAGTGGAGGAAAACCGCTACCTGGCTTACACTTTGGGGGACGGCCGTAAAGTGACGGTCCTATTCGAAAAGGATGGCGACGGCACCAAAGTGGTAGAAACATTCGATCCTGAAAACACGCATCCTGTCGAATTTCAGCAGGCCGGCTGGCAGGCGATTCTGGATAATTTCAAGAAGTATGCCGAGCAATAATTACGGAATTAACATCCTGTTATAAGCAAGCGGCCCGATCTCTGCGATCGGGCCGCTTGCTTTTGGTAGTTATTAAATGCAATACTTTTGGATCATTTCGAGGTCGTATCCCTTTCTGCGAGCGAGGCGGTAGAGCCAGGGTAGGAAAGGGTTAATCAATGCCTGCTTACCGGCGAGCCGCATGTCGCTGATCATCAGTACCACGGACGCCCGCAGGAGATCGTCCCAGTTCTTTATTTCCGACCTGCCTTCGTTGGCCAGGCCGTAGAGCATCCGTAATGAATACTCAAAGCCCTCGTGGCCGGGCTCGATCATTACGCGGAAGCGGATCGGCTTATGGCCGGGGTTGGCAAAATTATGGGCTACGCCGATAGGCACCGTGTAATGCTCGCCGGGTTCGAGTAGCAACTTGTTTTGGCCGATCTGTATTTCGAGCGCACCTTCCATGGGGATGAACTTCTCCGTGAAATTTAAATGCTTATGCAGGTCATTGCCGCCGCCCGGCCGGAGTTCAATCTCCATTTCGGAGAGCAGGTTACCACTTTCGGCGGCGGTGGTGAGGAAGGTTACGGTGTATTCGGGATTGGAAATGACGCGTTGCAGTGGCTTCCTATCAATGAGTTCCTGTTCGGTAAAAGTTTCCATGGCTATTTTTGACTAGTTTTGATTGACAATACAAAATAAGCCGGGTGGCCGCAGGAGATCGATGACGTTTTGCGCCAGGAATGTGACGTTTTACGCCAATAGGAATGACTGACCGGATCGCCGGAGCGATGGTCAGTTGTTGTCAAGATGGTCAGGTGTTGTCATTGATAGTCAGGAATAGGTATTGGTTTATTTAAAATTCTTAATATTCAAAACGATTCTTGACAATACCTGACTAAACCTGACCATCGCTCCGGGGACCCGGTCAAAATTGATTTTCATATGTACGGGACTGTCCGTGTTTTGAGGAATATCATCTATGCCGCCGCCGAAAAAGGGGGAGACCTGAACAGGCTTTGCGCGGCATTGGGTATCCGGCCGGGTGAGCTGAACGACGCTGAAAAGCGGGTTGAAGGCCTGCGTCCGATCGTCGATTTGTGGAAAGAGGTTGTTGCTGCGACACAGGACCCTTTGTTCGGTTTGCATTTGGGGCAGGTCAATAATCCGTCTATTTTCGGTGCGCTGGGTTATCTGATGCAAAGCTGCCGGACGCTGAAAGAGGCTTATGGAGAAGTTGTTAAATACCAGCAGACGGTTTCGGGCTGGATATCTTACGATGTGGTAGTGGGGAAGGAGCTCGAATTGATTTTTATGGTGAACCCGCTTTGGCAGGGGGCCTCACCCGAAACGGCCCGGCAGGCCGTCGAAATGGCGATGGGCGGTGTCTGGAACTATATGTACATTCTCACAGGCAAAAAAATACATCCGCTGCGGGCGGAGTTGGGCTATCGGAGTCCGGTGTCGAGAGTTAGCTATGAAGAGGTATTCAAATGCCCGGTAGCTTTTGACAAAGCACAGAACAAAGTTGTTTTCGACGGGCGGGTTGGAGATATGCCGCTGATCAGCGCCGACGAATCGTTGTACGCCTCATTCGCACAGATCCTTCGCGATAAAATCGCTGCCGATGGCCAACCTGGCCGGTTTGGCGGGCAGGTCAGGACGGTGATTGTGCGTGACTTCGGCGGCAAAATCCCTTCCCTCGAAATCATGGCCGCGCATATGAACATGAGCCAGCGCTCGTTCCAGCGGAGGTTGCAGCAGGATGGCGACACTTACCGCTCGCTGGCTACCGAAATGAAGAAAGAGTTGGCTGTGAATCTTTTACAAAATACCGATGCGACGATACACGCGATTTCGGAGGTTTTGGGCTACACCGAACCCAGCGCTTTCCACCGCGCATTCAAGAACTGGACAAGTACAAGTCCGGCTCGTCAGAAGCACTTGCACGGCTCATCAGAAAAATAGTAGATCACAGTTAATGCTACTTTATTAATTTTGATGTTCTGAATTCAAAAGTAAATGCAACCCCGAATAACATCCCGTCTTACCAACCGCCAAAAATGGGAACTTGGTCTGGGCTTCGCGGTCATATATGTGCCAATACGCATTTATATGAACGTCTTGCAGATCGATATGCCCATATTCTGGCATCGCCTGCCGTTGTGGACGATGGAGCTGCTGTTCAGCATTGCCTTTTTTATTCTGTGGATCAATGTCATTGAGTGGCTGCAATACATTACCTCCCGTTTCCTGGGAGAGGACTTTCCCGAGCGTTTCCGAGTAGTGAACCAGGCTATCATGCTGGTGGTGGCGATTGGCCTGGCCATGGTGTTCAATCACTGGTACCGCTACCTGTGGCATTGGATGGAGGCAGTTTTTGAAAAAGGGAGCTTCGATGTGCTGCCCATTACGCTGAACAAAACACCCGTGTTAAAACAACGGGCGAATACGAGCATTACGGTACTGGCACTGATGGCGGAATATTACCTTGCGGCCAACAAGCGCGTGTACGAGCGCCTTCAAAGGGTGGTGGTCAACGAGGAGCGGTTGCAGAAGGAGAATGCGACGGCCCATTTCAATGCATTGAAAAACCAGGTGAGCCCGCATTTCCTTTTCAATAATTTCAGCGTCCTTACAACGCTCGTGGAAACCAACCAGGAGCTTTCCGTCAAGTTTATCAACCAGCTTTCGAAGGCATACCGGTATATTCTGGAAAAATCGGTTTACGATTCCATTAAACTGGCCACGGAAGTCGAGTTCCTGGAAACTTATATGTTCCTGCTCATGATCCGGTTTGAGAACAAGCTCAGCCTGGATATCCGCATTTCCTGCCACGAAAAGGACAAATACTCGATCGTGCCGCTCACCCTACAGCTACTCGTGGAGAATGCGGTGAAGCATAACCGGATGTCGGCCAGCAATCCGCTGCTGATAACCATTGGCGTGGAAGACGACTACCTGGTGATCAGCAACCCGCTGCAGGTACGCGAGCTGCCGGAGTCGTCCACACGGCTCGGCCTTCAGAATATTGTGAACCGATATAAATTGCTGATCGACAAGCCGGTGATGGTCGACAAGACCGACGGCTGTTTTACCGTTAAAGTGCCGCTGCTTTCATGAATGTGCTTATTATAGAGGATGAGTCGCTGAGTGCCAGCCGTCTGGAAAGCCTGGTCTGGAAATATGATCCCAAAATCAATGTGATGGCGAAACTGTCGTCCGTGAAGGAGAGTATCCAGTGGCTGAGCGACGCCGCCAACCTGCGCCCGGATTTGATTTTCATGGACTTGCATCTGGAAGACGATCTTGCATTCAAGATCATTGAGGAGCTGAAACTGACGATTCCCATTATCTTCACCACCGCATATTCCGAATACACGCTTAAAGCATTTAAAGCCAACGGAATAGACTATTTGCTGAAACCGGTAGATAAGGCAGAACTCACGGCGGCGATCGACAAGTTTGTGGCCTTGCATGCAAAATCCGCGGTCACTCCCACGCCTGATTTCGCCGCATTGATGGCGATGTACCAATCGGGCAATGAGGAAGGTTACAAAGAGCGTTTCCTCGCGTCGGCCGGCCCTAAGCTATTCAGCATTCGCACAAGCGAGATCGCCTATTTTACCATCGAACAGAAAGCGACATTTCTCCGGACATTCGACGGCCAGCACCTCGCGATGGATTACAGCCTCGATAAACTGGCGCAAATGCTCGACCCCAAGGAGTTTTTTCGCATCAATCGCTCGCTCATCATCGCATTGAACAGCATCCGCTCCATCTACACCGTTTCGGCAGGCAGGTTGAAGCTCGAACTGACCCCGGCGACCGCGCAGGAGGTGTTCGTCAGCGGCGACCGCATGGCCGATTTCAAGCAATGGCTTGGTAAGTAACCGTTGTAACCGGTCTCCCTTCTTCCTCCCAAAGCGGGCATTCGGCCCCTGAAATCCGGCATTGGGCACCTTTGATTTTTTGGTTTGGCCATTGGTAAACATCTTTGGTTACTGACTGTGTTTTTGCGGAAACCAACAGTAAGTTGACCATAAACCTAAACCCTGTGTTTCGTGGAAGCCGCGAAAGGCGGATACGAGATGAGGTGACTATTCCTAAACCCTTCTTCAACGTGATGAAAGAACTCAATATCGATCAAACTCTGAACCTGGTAAGCTGCGAAGCCCGCGAGCTCGAACAGTCATCCCGCTATGGCGGCTTGTTTGGTATTGCATTTGTCACGGAAGGGGAGGGTGTTTTGTCCTGCGACGATGATTCGTGGCACTACGAAGAGCAGGCGATCTTTCTCCTTTCCCCCGGCCACCCAATCCATTTCAAGTCCTTTTACAGGACCAATTTGCTTACTATCTTCTTCGATCCGTTCCGCATCGCCGGGGCGGCGGATCCTCTTAACAGCTTCACGGGCATGTTCCGCGCCGTGCGTGATCTGTTTTCGGTGCCTAGTTTCCTCCGCCAGAAGGAGCTGCGCAACGAAACCGACCGCCTGGCGGTTACCCACCTCGTGCGATTGATCGAAACCGAACTCGGGCATTTGCAGGATAGCAGTCGCGAGCTCGTGGCGAATTCGGCAGCATTGCTGGTCAACCTCGTGAAACGCAACCTGCCCGACACGCACCGCCCCGAAACAGGCGCACAATACAGCGAAGAAACCGATCGCGTGCTCAACGAAGTGCGCAAAATGTTGGAGCAAAGCGAACATCTTACGATCCAGGAAATAGCTGCCGCGATGAACATGTCGCAATACAATCTCAATAAACTGGTGATTAAAGGCACTGGTGAGACGTTGAAGGCTATTATTTCACGTTTTCGGGCGGAGCTTTCCGGCAATAAGCTAGTTTCGACCGCCGACCACTGACCGCCGACGGCCGATCGCAAATAGTCTGGTGTTCTGCATCGGCGGCCGGTTGTCAGCGGTCGGCAGTCAGTGCTCAAACTCTTTCTCCACAATCCCTTCCGCTTCCCACGCCATTAATGCCTGGCCGTAGGCTTCCAATGCCTCAATGGCCGGGATCGATTGCATTGCGCGGTCTGTGAGGGCATATTCAACTCTTGGTGGTTTTTCGCGGAAAATGGTGCGGGTCACCATAGCTTTCTTTTCCAGGTCGCGGAGCTGGGTGTTCAGCATTTTATCGGTAATGTGCGGGATCGCGTTTTTGAGGTCGCCGTAGCGGAGCGGTCCCTTAGCGAGTGCACGGATCACCGGGATTTTCCAGGTTCCGCCGATGTACGACATCGCGAATTCAACGGGGCTGTAATAGACCCGCTTGTCGTGGATGAAATCTTGCATACCCCAAATTAAAGGAATTGCCGGAGAACGGTTCCTAAGTGTCTCCTTTATCGTCAAAAAAGTATATAAAGGGAATTTTAAAATTCCATACGTTAGGTTTGCCGGCTGAACCAAAAGCCAGTATTATGGAACAAAATGAATGGACAACCGTGCCTGTATTACCTTGTAAAGCCATTGGCGAAACGCTTGCTTTCTGGGAGAATCTCGGATTTGCGATTACCTACCGGCAAGACCGGCCCTACCAATACGGCGTCGTCGAACGAAACGGGCATCAGCTGCATTTTGTACGGGTGAAAGGGGCAGAGGCGGGTTATACCGGTTGTTTGATGATGGTGCAGAATGTCGAACAGGTGCATGCGGATTTCTCGCTGGCATTAAAAACAAAGCTCGGGAAGGTACCGAATGCTGGCATACCGAGGATTTCCAGATTGCGCCCCGGCCAGTCCCGCTTCACGATTACCGACGTTTCCGAAAACGCGGTCATCGTGATCCAGATTGGCGAAAAGGATCAGGTAGAATACGAAGACGCCGATCCCGCGACCTTGACACCCTTGCAGAAAGCGATCTCGCTCGCATTACGCCTGCGCGATTTCAAAGAGGATTACCCGGCTTCCGCAAAAGTGCTGGATAGGGCCCTGGCCAAGGCGGACGAACATGAAACAGCTTTGGAGAAGGCCAAAGCGATCATCATACGGCAGGAACTTGCCCGTGTGCTGGAAGACATTGGTAAAGAGCAAGAATGCCAAACGATGCTTTCCGCCCTCGAAATTCCAGCGGAAGTAGTAGAGAAGTTAAAGCGGCAACACGTATGGAGTTAATGGTCGGCCGTCGGCGGTCCATGGTCGGTGCCTTACTTTGCTAATATCCGTCAATAAATGATTAAAACCCGGTACGTTTTCGCAGGGATTTTGGGCTAATTTTGGTAAAATCCAACCTTAGTATTCCTGAATCCTATGACGTATAATTACGTAAAGCGCTCGTGTTGGGCGGTTTTTCTTTTTTGCTGGCTTACCGCGTTCGGAGCAGCCGCGCAGTCTTCCAAATCTAAATTTAACCTATATGAACAAACCAGCGAGGTAGCCGGGCTGGTGATTCAATATGCGCAGGACATTCGGGCGGTGAAATACTTTTACGGTCCTATGCCCACGGGCGCGCGGGCGCAACAAGGGGGTGGTCCGGCATTGAATTCACCGGAACAGCGAAAACGGCTGCGGGAAGTAGATAATGGCTACCTGGCAAAGCTGGCGAAGACGGATTTCAACGGCATGAGCATTTACGGCAAGGTGGACTACCTACTGCTGAAACGCAATATCGATGACCATCTGCTGACATTGAGCCAGGAGGAAAAGGAATATGGGCAAATTGAAAAGTACATTCCGTTTGCCGCCGGGATTTATGAACTGGAAAAAGGCCGTCGGCGCGGAGCTACTGTGGATGGGCAGGCGGTAGCCGCGAAACTGAACGATTTGCAGAAAGAAGTAAAGCAGGCGGAGGAGTCGTTCAAAAAGCTGGAATCCATCGATATGCCGCTCTCGCGCATGGGCGTGGAGGCGGTGAATGGGTTGCAAGCCCGGTTGAAGAGTACATTTGAATTTTACAATGGCTATGATCCGCTGTTTACCTGGTGGGTGCCCAAGCCTTACAAAACGCTGGACAGCACATTGCTGGCCTATTCGAAACTGATCCGCAGCAAAGGAAAGCTCAATACGACGCAGAAAGAGGATGCCAGCGGTATTAAAGGCGTTCCGATCGGCCGGGAGGAACTGATCCGGCAGCTCGGCACTGAAATGATCGTGTACACACCCGACGAACTGATTGAACTGGCCAACAAGGAATTTGCCTGGTGTGATAAGGAACTGTTGAAAGCATCGGCGGAAATGGGTTTCGGTAGTGAATGGAAGAAGGCGCAGGAGAAGGTGAAAAACAGCTACGTGCCAGCTGGTACGCAGCCCGAGCTGATCCTTAAACTTTACAATGACGCGAAGGAATTTATTCTCCAAAACAACCTCATCGANTATCCTGAAATAGCCGACGAAACCTGGGGAATGCAAATGATGACACCCGAACGGCAATTGGTGAACCCGTTTTTCCTGGGTGGCCGGGATATTATCATTTCTTATCCTACCAACACCATGGCGCATGACGACAAGCTCATGAGTATGCGCGGCAACAACCCGTATTTCTCGCGTTCCACCGTACATCACGAACTCGTTCCGGGCCATCATTTGCAATATTATATGAACAGTCGTTACAAATCCTACCGCGGCGATTTCCGGACGCCGTTCTGGACGGAAGGCTGGGCATTGTATTGGGAGCTGCTTTTATATGATAAAGGTTTTGCCAAAACGCCGGAGGAGCGTATCGGGATGCTTTTCTGGCGTATGCACCGCTGCGCACGTATCATCTTCTCGCTGAATTACCACCTGGGCAAATGGACGCCGCAAGAATGCATCGACTTTCTGGTCGATCGTGTAGGGCATGAGCGTGCGAATGCGGAAGGGGAGGTAAGGCGTTCATTTGAAGGAAATTATAGTCCATTGTACCAAGTGGCTTACCTCATTGGCGGGTTGCAGTTATTCAGCCTCAAAAAGGAGCTTGTCGATAGCGGCAAAATGACGTTCAAGCAGTTTCACGATGCGGTCATGAAGGAAAATAACATGCCGATCGAGATGGTGCGTGCCACATTGACCAACCAATCGCTCAAATCTGACTTCAAAACCCAGTGGAAATTTTATCAGTTTAAATAGCCTCCTTAAATCACTCCTATATCATGTATTTCAAAAAAACAAACCGCTGGCTTTGCATGCTGGCGACGCATTGCCTTGTAACGGGTGCCATCGCTCAAAAACCAGGGCCGGTAAAGTTTACAGTTTCCATGCCCGAAGCGGCCAATCATACTTTTCATGTTGCAATGGATTGGCAGGCTGGCGAAGGCGACACTGCGCGGCTCAAACTGCCGGATTGGCAACCGGGTTACTATCAGCTGATGGACTATGCTTCGAACGTCGATAAGCTGGTGGTAAAGGACGGTAATGGCCGTGTGCTGCCGTGGGTGAAATCCGGCAAGAACGGGTGGGCCATTGCGACAAAGGGAGTACGTAACCTGCACGTGGAGTACGATGTG